>Ga0137418_10001847_pt1 | contig 19378 bp, 20 predicted proteins | sample CZODoug3_1_2_16f_FD_122242 | JGI IMG/M metagenome (GOLD analysis project Ga0137418, IMG submission 122242) | Vadose zone soil fungal communities from Angelo Coast Range Reserve, California, USA - CZODoug3_1_2_16fungal (Hybrid Assembly) | ecosystem: Environmental > Terrestrial > Soil > Vadose...
AGCATGCGCTCGGCGAAATCTATGCGCTCGGCGAGCTCGGAGACCTGCCCCTGGAGGTGCGATACCTGCGCTTCCAGTGCTTCTACCCGTTGGGGCTCCTCGCCCCCGGCACCCCAGCGCCGCTGCCCGCGCGTCCGGATGCGCTCGGCGATCGCCTCCCCTACGGGTGTCCGCAGGATCCCGCGCAGCGCGGCCGCAACCACCAGGATCACGACCACTGCGGCGACGATGGGGACGACCTCGTTGAACACGAGATTCGGGTCCAACCCCGGGGGCAGCAGCGGCAGGGGGGTCTGCATCACGTGGACCCCGTACGCCTTTCGCCCGGGCCCAGTTTCCCCGCTTCTCCGTCCCGCGCCTTGGCCAGCAAGCGCTCCGCAAAATCTACCCGCTCCGCGAGTTCCGCCACCTCCCGCCGCAGCTCTTCCACCGCCGCGAGCGTATCCTCCCGCCCCGCGCCCCCCACGGCGGCCGCCTCGCTCTGCGCTTTCAGCTTCAGGGTGTACGCCTTGGTCGCCGACAGCGCGATCATCCAGGCGAAAAACCCTCCGACCGCAATGATCGGAATCAGGACTCCCAGTTCGCCGGCGCCCATCAGTTCCTCCCGTCGCCGTTCATTGGCCTGGTCCGATCCGCTGCCCTTCCCGGTTCTTCGCGAGCAGCCGCTCGGCGAAGTCCATGCGCTCGGCGAGCTCCGCCACCTCGCGCCGCACGGCCTCGAGCTCCTGGTCGAGCGCCTCCTTGTGCTCCGCGAGCTCGGCGCGGACATCCTCGCCACCGGCCGACGCGCTCTTGCCGCGGATCCGCTCGGCCACCGCGCGGCCGATCGGCGAGAACGCCATGGCGATGCACGCGCCGCCCCCGAAAATGAGGATCATCGCCAGGATGTCTTCCATACCGTCAGTGCGGCCGCGCGAGCCGAGGGGCGTCGCGGTCCTTCGCGAGCAGACGCTCCGCGAAATCGAGTCGCTCTTCGGCTTCCGCCAGCCGGCGCTTGAGCTCATCGACCTCCGCGAGCAGTCGCTCCGAGTCGCCTCCCAGCACGACCCCGTGTTTGGCGGCCTTCATGGACATCCACTGCTCGTCCGTCTTGGACCATCCGCGGATCCACTCGGCCAGCGCCTTCCCGACGGGCCCCGACAGCACGAGTGTCGCCCCGATGACCAGCGCCAAGCCGACGACCCCAACCGCGGGTGCGAACTCTCCCATGCGACGGTTTCCTCCCTCTCGTGAACTTACCGAGCTAGTCGCCCACCGCCAGCACCTTGCGAAGGTATTGGCCGGTGAACGACGCTTTCACCCGCGCCACGTCCTCCGGCGATCCTGCGGCCAGCACGGCGCCGCCCGCGGCGCCCCCCTCCGGGCCGAGATCGATCACCCAGTCGGCGGTCTTCACGACGTCCAGGTTGTGCTCGATCACCACGACCGTGTTCCCCTTGTCCACCAACCGGTGCAACACCTCGAGCAGCAGGCGCACGTCCTCGAAGTGCAGGCCGGTAGTCGGCTCGTCCAGGATGTAGAGGGTACGGCCCGTGTCGCGCTTAGCCAGCTCGGTGGCGAGCTTGACCCGCTGCGCCTCGCCGCCGGACAGGGTGGTGGCCGACTGGCCGAGGTGGATATAGCCCAGCCCTACGTCGTTCAAGAGCTCCAGTTTCGCGCGGATGCGCGGCTGATTCTCGAAGAAATCGAGTGCCTCGGCCACGGACATGTCGAGCACGTCGGCGATCGACTTTCCTTTATAGCGCACCTCGAGCGTCTCCCGGTTGTAGCGCCGGCCCTTGCACACCTCACAGGGGACGTACACGTCCGGGAGAAAGTGCATCTCGACCTTCACCAAGCCGTCCCCCTGGCAGGCCTCGCACCGCCCGCCCTTCACGTTGAAGGAAAACCGGCCGGGCCCGTAGCCCCGGATCTTGGATTCGGGCAGGTAGGTGAAGAGCTCACGGATGGGCGTGAACAGCCCGGTGTAAGTCGCCGGATTTGACCGCGGGGTACGCCCGATCGGGCTCTGATCGATGTCGATGACCTTGTCGATCTGGTCGAGCCCTTCCAGTCGATCGTGCGCGCCGGGCATCACCTTGGCGCGGTAGAAGTGCCGGGCGAGCGCCCGGTACAGGATGTCGGTGACGAGGGTCGACTTCCCCGATCCCGACACGCCCGTGACCGCGACGAACAAGCCCAAGGGAAATTCCACGGTGAGGTCGCGGAGGTTGTGCTGTCGGGCGCCGATGACGGCGAGCTTGCGCTCCGGGTCGGGAGTCCGTCGCTGCGGTGGGACCGGGATTCGCAGCTCACCCCGCATGTAACGCCCGGTGAGGGAGTCCGGGTGGTCGAGCACGGCTTTGACGGGACCCTCGACCACGACCTCGCCACCGTGCCGGCCGGCGCGGGGGCCCAGGTCCACCACGTGGTCCGCCGAGCGGATCGTCTCCTCGTCGTGCTCCACGACGAGCACGGTATTCCCGAGGTCGCGGAGCTCCTTCAGGGTCGCGAGCAGCCGCGCGTTGTCGCGCTGGTGCAGCCCGATCGACGGCTCGTCGAGGATGTAGAGCACGCCGACGAGCCGGCTCCCGATTTGGGTGGCCAGCCGGATGCGCTGGGCCTCCCCGCCCGAAAGGGAATCCGCGGAGCGGCCGAGGGTGAGGTATTCGAGGCCGACGTTGCGCAGGAAGCGGAGGCGATCGTTCACTTCCTTGAGAATCGGCTGGGCGATCTCCGGGTCGAGTCCTACCCCCGTGCGTCCGTTCCCGCGCAGCGGGATGCTCTCGAAGAACGCCAGCGCGTCCGTCACCGGGAGGTCCACCACGTCGCCGATGCTCTTGCCGTGGAGCAGCACCGACAGGCTCTCCGGGCGGAGCCGCTTGCCGCCGCACGTGGGGCACGCCTGCTCGAGCATGTACTCCTCGAGCTGCTCCCGCACGCTGTCGGAGGCGGTCTCCCGGTAGCGCCGCTCGACGTGCTTCAGGACCCCATCCCAGCCCGACTCGTACTGGCCGTGCCAGCGCTCGCTGTCGTATTGAAACGTGAGCGTCTTTCCGGGTGCCCCGGACAGGACGACCTTTTTCACGACGGCGGGGAGCGCCTGCCATGGCGTGTTCAGGTCGAACTTGAACGCGCGGGCCAGGCTCGGCAGGATCACCTTGCGCACGTAGCCGCTGGGCTCGCCCCACGGCAGGATGACCCCTTCGAGAATCGAAAGGCTCGGGTCGCCGAGGACCAGGTCGGGGCTCACCTCGCGCCGGGTCCCGAGTCCCGAGCAGTCGGGGCACGCACCGAACGGCGAATTGAAGGAGAACTGGCGCGGCTCGAACTCGGGGAGCGACAGGCCGCACACGGGGCAGGCATAGCGCTCGGAAAACAGCGTGGATTTGGCGCCGCGCACCACCTCCACGGTCCCGTCCGCCGCCTTCAGCGCCGTCTCGATCGAGTCGGCGAGCCGCGGGCGGTCCGCCCGGCGGACCACCAGCCGGTCCACCACGACCGCGATGTCGTGGTTCTGGCGGCGGTTGAGCTTCGGGACCTGCGCGAGGTCGTAGGTCTCGCCGTCCACCCGGACCCGCACGAACCCCTGTTTCTTGGCGGCCTCGAACACATCGCGGAATTCACCCTTGCGGCCGCGCACCAGCGGGGCGAGGACCTCCAGCTTCGTTCCCTCCGGCCAGGCCAGTACCAAGTCGGTGATCTGCGAAGCGCTCTGGCGCTCGATCGGCGAGCCGTCCTTGGGACAGTGTGGTGTGCCGAGCCGCGCCCACAGGAGGCGCAGGTAGTCGTAGACCTCGGTGATCGTCCCGACCGTGGAGCGCGGGTTGTGACCGGCCGTCTTCTGCTCGATCGAGATGGCCGGCGAGAGCCCCTCGATCGCGTCCACGTCCGGCTTCTCCATCAACCCGAGGAACTGGCGGGCGTAAGCGGAGAGCGATTCGACATAGCGCCGCTGCCCCTCGGCGTAAATCGTGTCGAAGGCGAGCGACGACTTCCCCGATCCCGACAGCCCCGTGATCACGGTCAGGCTGTCGCGCGGGATCTCGACGGTGATGTCTTTGAGGTTGTGTTCGCGGGCGCCGCGAACGATGAGCGAATCGCTGGACATAGCCTTTTAGCCTAGATAGCTGATGGTGTCCCGGTCAACTCCTCCACTGTCTTGCTTAACCCCCTCCGGTTCCCTAGGTTAGCCTCCCCCCATGGCCCAGACCGCGCTGCTGGTGCTGACCACGCTCGCGAACGATGCCGACGCGCGGGCGCTCGTCACAGCCCTCGTCACAGCCCGCCTGGTAGCTTGTGGGACGCTCCTCCCGGGCGCCCGCTCGATTTACCGCTGGGAGGGACAGGTGACGGAGGAGGCCGAAGTGGTGGTCCTGCTGAAGACGGATGCGTCGAGGTGGGAGGCGCTGTGCACCGCCGTGCGGGAGCGGCATCCATACCAGGTGCCGGAGCTCTTGGCGTTGCCGGTCGCGCGGGGGCTCGAGCCCTACCTCGCCTGGCTCACGAGCGAGGTGGTCGGGTGATCCGCAAGCGCGAGCCGCGGTGGCAGTCGGCGGCCGAGCGGGCCCGGGTGGCGGCCGAGCTGATCGAGGAAGCGGAATCGCTTACCGAGACCAGCAGCATCGCGTCTCCGGCGGAGGTAGCCCGCGCCGGCCTCCCGCCCCCGATCACCGCGCAGCTCCCGGCGTCTGCGGCGGCGCCAGCCGAGGCGCCCTCGCCCGACGCATCCGTGGCCGAGCCGACGCTCGACGACGCCCTCGCGGCGGACCCGGACAACGTGCCGCTCCTGGTCGAGCGGGCCGGGCTGCTGGCGGGTGCGGCGCACTACCGCGCGGCGCAGCAGGATTACGAGCGGGCGCTGGGGGTGGACCCGATCCATGGCGAGGCGCTCACGGGCCTCGGCGTGCTGCTCTCGCGCCGCGGGTTGTGGAGCGACGCGGTGTCCCACCTGCGGCGCGCGTCGGAGGTCGACCCCGGTCGGGCGGCCGCCTGGTTCTATCTCGGCGAAGCGCTCAACCACGTGGACGAGCTCGAAGGTGCGTTGGCCGCGTACGAGCGCGCCGTCGAGCTCGAGCCCCGCAACACGCGGGCGCTCTACGGCCTGGGGATTGTGCTCGACCGGCTCAATCGCCCCGACGAAGCCACCCGTATGTACCGCCGCTCGCGGGAGGCCTCCGGCAGGTGATCCGCGTAGTGGTGGACGACATCGCGTTCCTCGCAGCGGCAGCGGTCGTGCGCCCGGCCACCACCCGTCTCGATCCGACCACATCGGCCCTCCGCCGGCTGGAGACGGTGGGCGGCGCGGAGTTCACGCGCGGGCTCCAGGTGCAGAAGGAGCTCGCGGTGGGAGCCGCGGTCGTGACCGCGGGTGGAGGCGACCTGCCGGCGGAGTTCGTCATCCACGCGATCATCCAGAGCGCCACCGAGCCGGTGACGCGCGACGGTGTGGCGCGCGCGTGGCGCGCGACCCTGCACCAGGCGCAGGAGTGGGAGTTCACCAGCCTCACGGTGCCTCCGATCGGGACGGGGGCCGGGAACCTCTCAGTCGAAGACGCCGCCGACATCATGGTGCCCATCCTCAGGAGTCATCTCGGGAACGCCGCTTTTCCCGCGAGCGTATCCATCGTTGTGGAGACGCCCGAGGAGCGCGACGCGTTCGAGGCCGTCCTGCGGCGCAGCGGGGCCGCCGAGTCGTGACCCGCCGCACGTGGGCCGTCGCGATCCTCGGCGCGTGGGCCGCTTCGATGGGGTGGCTCGTGAAGCGGGAGCTCTTCCGCCCCACCGGAACGCGGCTGGCGGAAGCGGCCCTGAGCGTACCGCCGGGCGCCGTCTATTATCGCCTGGACGTTGCGGGCCAGCAGGTGGGGTTCGCATCGTCCACGATCGACACCCAGCCGACGACCATCGGCGTCGTGGACCTCCTCGTGCTCCGAGTCCCGGCGCTGGGCGTGCTGCACCGGACCGCGGCCATGAGCCGCGCGACCCTGTCCCGAACCCTGCGACTGGAGCGGGTGGACTCGCGGTTCGACGGCGACCTGGGGCGGTTTACCGCGCACAACGCCGTCAACGGCGATACCGCCCTGGTGACCACGCTGCTCACGGGCACGGACTCCCAGACCGCGCACATCCGCCTCACGGGCCCGATCGTGCTGCCGAGCCTGCTGCCGCTGCGGCTCGCGTTCGGCGGCCAGCTCGCCCGCGGGAAGACGTACACGACCAGCGTGTTCGATCCAATGCTCCTCGCCGAACGACCGGTGACGGTCACGGTGGGGCCGGAGTCCACGTTTGTCGTCGCCGACAGCGCGGCGTACGACTCCACCGCGCTGGCGTGGATACCGGCGCGCTTCGACACCGTCCGGGCATTCCGCGTCGAGCAACGCGAGGGGGCCGCGGGGGGGGGGATGACGACGCGAGCGTGGATCGACGCGCAGGGCCACATCGTGCGTGCCGAGAACGCCGTCGGCTTCGTCATGGAGCGGACCGCGTTCGAGCTCGCCTACACCAACTTCCGGAACCGGGATACCACGGGTCTGATCCGCGCGAGCGCCTCGCCGGGTCCGGGCGCGATCGTGGCGACCACCGCGCTCGGCGCGCGCGCCACGCTGCGCGGGGACACGCTGTCGCTGCTCCGCGTCCGGCTGACGGGGGCGGCTCCGGGTGCGCTCGATGTCGCCGGCGGGCGCCAGCAGCAGCGGGGTGACACCCTCACGATCCGCCGCGAGACGACCGGGACGCTCGCCGCCCGCTACCGCCTGCCCGCCCGCGACTCGAGCCTCGTGCGCTGGCTAACACCCGCCCCGCTGATCCAGACCGACGACCCCCGCATCCAGGCGCAGGCGCGGCTTATCATCGGACGGGAGCAAGATCCGGCGCGCGCCGCCCGGCGCCTCGCCGCGTGGGTCCGTACCCACGTGGAGCGGCGGGCGACCGGGGCCGTGCCCAGCGCCGTGCGGGTGCTGGAGACGCGAGTCGGGGACTGCAACGAGCACGCGGTGCTGTTCGTCGCCCTGGCGCGGGCGGCCGGACTGCCGGCGCGCACCGTCGCGGGACTCCTGCCCGTCGACAGGCGCTTCTACTATCACGCGTGGGCCGAGGTGTACCTCGGCGACTGGGTGGCCGTGGACCCGATGCTGGACGAGTTCCCCGCCGGCGCCGCGCACGTGCGGCTCAGCATCGGCGGTCTTGCCCGGCAGGCGGAGCTCGTTCGCCTGATCGGGCGCATCAAGCTCGAGGTGCTATGATCCGACTGGAGAACCTGACCAAGCACTACGGCAGCTTCGTAGCGGTCGACGATATTTCCCTCGACATCCCGCAGGGCGTGCTCTACGGATGCCTCGGCCCCAACGGCGCGGGGAAGACGACGACGCTGCGGATGATCGCCGGCATCCTGCGCCCCACCAACGGCCGGGTGCTCCTGGGCGGCGACGACGTGCACGCGAACCCGATCCCGGCCAAGATGCGGCTCGGCTTCATTCCGGACCGGCCGTTCGTATACGACAAGCTCACCGGGGTCGAGTTCCTGCGCTTCGTGGCGGCGTTGTATGGCCAGGAAGGCGACGCGGTCGAGCGGCGCGTCGCCGAGCTGCTCGACGTGTTCGAGCTGACCAGCTGGAAGGACGAGCTGGTGGAAGCCTACAGTCACGGTATGCGCCAGAAGCTGATCATCTCGAGCGCACTCATCCACCGGCCACAGTGCATCGTGGTGGACGAGCCGATGGTGGGCCTCGATCCCAAGGCGGCGCGGTTGCTCAAGGACATCTTCCGCCAGTTCGTGGGCCGTGGCGGAACGGTGCTCATGAGCACCCACACGCTGGAGGTGGCGGAGGCGATGTGTGACCGCGTCGCGATCATCCAGAACGGCAAGATCGTCGCGGAGGGAACGGTCGACGACCTGCGCCGGCAGTACCGCGCCGGCGACGCGAGCCTGGAAGAGCTGTTCTTGAAGCTGACGGGAGGGGCGCAGGTGCGCGACCTGGTCGAGGTGCTGGGCAGCGGGGACAACGGCGGAGGGCGTGCAGCGTGACGCAGCCCTCGCTCTGGCGCGTGCTCGAGCCCAAATGGCGAACCGCCTGGCAGCGGATTCGCGAGGAGCGCTCGCGAGGCGGCAGCGGCAAGCTGCTCTTGCTCACGATCGTCGGGCTGCTGTTCTGGCTCGGCGTGTACCGTCTGCTCTACAAGATCCTGACGTATTTCCGGGGCGTGGAGGATCTGGGGCCGCTGCTTGCGGGCAAGCTGCTGGGCGTCGCGCTGCTCTCGTTCATCACGATTCTCGTGCTCTCGAACGTGGTCACGGCGTTGTCGAGCTTCTTCCTGGCCAAGGACCTCGATCTGCTGGTATCGGCGCCGGTGGACTGGTTGCGCATCTACCTCGCGAAGCTCGGCGAAACGCTGCTGCACTCGTCATGGATGGTGGCCCTCATGGCGGTCCCCATTTTCACCGCGTACGGCGTGATCTACCGGGGCGGCCTGCTGTTCATCCCCTACGCCGTGCTCACCGTCTTTCCGCTGTTGGTGCTCCCGGCCGTGGCAGGCTCGGCCCTCACGCTCGTCCTGGTGAACATCTTCCCGGCGCGCCGTACGCGTGACCTGCTCTCGATCGTCGCGTTAGGCGCGGCGGGCGGCTTGATCCTCTTGTTCCGGGTGGTCCGGCCGGAGCGGCTGGCATCGCCCGAGGGGTTCCGCAACCTGCTCGACTACATCGCGGTGCTCCGCACTCCGACGTCGCCGTTCCTGCCGAGCGAATGGGTGACGCAGGCCATCATGAGCTTCCTGCGCGGTCAGCCCGACCTGCTGCCCCTCGCGCTCCTGTGGACCACGGCGGCGGCCTTTGTCGCGCTCGGCGCGATGCTCCACCGCAGCCTGTTCGCGCCGGGCTTCACGAAAGCGCAGGAGGCGGCTGAACGGTTCGTGCGGGGCGAGCTGTGGCGCCGCACGGTCGGCACGCTGCTCCGGTTCCTCCCGGTGGCCAAGCGCGAGTTTGTGATCAAGGACATCAAGCTGTTCTTCCGTGATACGACGCAGTGGAGCCAGCTCATCCTGCTGGCGGTGCTCGTGCTGGTGTACCTGTTCAATATCAAGACGCTGCCGCTGCACCGCGGCGAGGCGGTGGGCTTCTTCTATGTCACGCTCGTGTCGTTCTTGAACCTCGGCCTCGCGGGGTTCGTGCTCGCCGCCATCGCCGCGCGCTTCATCTTCCCGGCGGTGTCGCTCGAGGGTCGGCACATGTGGCTATTGCGCTCCAGCCCGCTCGACCTCCGCGCCCTGCTGTGGTCCAAATACTGGGTGGGGACCGTCCCGCTGCTGGTGCTGGCGTTGCTGCTCACCGGCTTGACCAACGTGCTGCTTCAGGTGCGACCGTTCATGATGGTGATGGAGGTCGTGACGATCTGCGGGCTCACGTTCGCGATCGCCGCACTGGCGCTCGGGTTCGGCGCGCTGTACCCGCAGTTCGAGACCGAGAACGCGGCCCAGATCCCCACGTCGTTCGGTGGGCTGGTCTTCATGATGGCGACGATCGCACTGCTCGGGGCCGTGATCTTCGTGTTGTGGCAGGCGGTGTACCAGTACGTCCGATCCGTCTTCCTGGGGCAGCCGGTGGTGGTAGACGCCTGGATGATCGGGTGGTTCGCCGTGGCCGCCGCGCTGTGCGCGGCGGCTACGGCGCTCCCGCTCTGGATCGGACTGCGGCGGATCGAGCGCTTCGAGTTCTAGCTAGAGGGGGAAGTTGAGCCCCGCCAGAACGTTGAACGCTGTGTTGTCGGCAAACACGAACTTCGCTTCGAGGAACGGCTTGAACGGCCGCGCCCGCCGGCCCTCCCACCCCGCGAACAGGTTGGCGCCCGCGTCGCTCGCGCCACTCGCGTGCAGGTACGCGAACCCCGCGCCGAAATAGAACAGTCCGTATACCGTCGGGGGATGATACTTCAGGTCGGCGTTCAACCGGAACGGCGAGCCGGTTTGGCCCGGATAAAACTCCGCCGACGGCACCAGCCCCCAACGACGCCCCACCGGCAGGTTGAGCTGGCCGCCAATGAACACGTGCTTGAAGTCGAAGTCATAGCCGATCCGAGGGCCCACCGCGGGCCGGTCGACCATCACAGCGCGCCCACCCCGCACGCGCCGCTGCCCCTGTGCCATCGTCGCCACCACGACCAAGCCCGTGACGACGATGGCGACCCGCACTGTGAATCCGCTCACACCGGCGCTCCGCGGTTGTAGGTCGCACACTGATACGGAAGCGCGGCGCGAAAATCAAGGGCCGACTACTCGATCCGGTAGGGAATCCCCACTTCGTTCGTCCGGTAGTTGTCCGCCGTGCCGAGCAACAGGGTGGCCGAATCGAGCGCGTCCACTATGAAGCGATCGATGCCGCTGCGGCGGGCGATCCAGGTGCGCTCGTAGGTGCCGTCGCCGTTGTCGGTCATGGGTATGCGACGCCAGCTCGTCCCCAGCCGGTCGGCATGGCGCACATGCAGGAACACGAAGCTCGCGGGCGTGAGCCCCGAGCTCGTCGTGTTCGTCACGCCTGCCACCACTTTCAACGTATCATCCAGATGGAACCGGGGGATGCGGGTGGCCACGTCGAACAACTCGCTGGGATCGGTGACGTCGACGAGCAGCGTGTCGTTGCGATAAATCTTCACGTCGCTGACCGTGACGGTCTGCCGGCTCGCGTCCACGACGGTCCAATTCTGCGGCGAGAGCTGCACGGCCCGCCAGCCGCGGCGGTCCGAACGATCGCGCACCAGCACGGCGCGCTGCGTCATACGATCGGCCAGGGGCTTGGCGGTCGGGTTGAAGAGGCCGTCGGCCGTAGTATCCACCAGGAACAGGCCCTCGAACGTGACGTCGTGCTCCACCCGAGCGGTGTCGCCCTGAATCGTGACGTCGCGATGATAAACGGGACGCGGGCCGCCGGGGACGACGCGCAGGCGACCCCAGAACGTCGGCGCCGGATCGCCGGCCGTGGTCGTCAGGTCGGCCAGCACGCCGGTGGCCGTGAGCGTCGCCGTGGCGGCGGCGCCGGGGACGCCGAACTCAGTGTCGACCATGGCGCCGAGCTGGTCCGCCTCGGCGGCGAGCACTTCGGCCTGCTCGGACGCGGGCGCTGTGCCCTCGCCGCAGGCGGCGGCCGCGAGCCCGATCAGGGCGGCGGCCAAGGTGAGCTGAACAGTCTGCCGCATGGAGGCGCGTCTCCTGTCGAAGTCTGGAAGGTCGATCAGCACTCCGAGCGGTACAGACGCCAACCCGTGGACGATGTTAAGGTGTGAGAGCTGTCACGCGCTGGGCGGACGACCCGTCAGCGGATCGCCCGCCCGCGCACGGTGGTGGGCGCTACTGGCAACTGGGTTGGTGCAACTGGATGTTCCCACCACCCAGCGTACCCGACGCGTCGTAGCCGCCGGACACGTGGAGCTTGAAGCTGTCATTGCGTCCGGGCTCGCCATTGTCCGCTACGTCCACCTGATAGGTGAACCCGTCCTGGCCATTCACCTGGGCGGTACCCTCGATATGGCGCGTGGTGGCGTTCACTACCCGGTAGGCGGTTACACCGGTGCCTTTCACCCGCGGGCCTCCAGGACCGTGATCGATGTAGGTCAGGTGGCCCCAGAACGCGCCCTGTTTGATCCCACCCGCGACACCGAAGTTTCCTTTCGCGCCGGAGGGTGTGGCCGTGATCCAGCCGCCGCCGGTGACGAAATCCGCCCCGGCGGTGCAACCGGGCGGAGGCGGGGCCGGCTGGCAGGTGATATCGGCGTGCGCCGAGGAGACGATCACGTCCGCCACCCCAGGCACGATGATATGGAGCGCGTTGACGGTGATGTCTCCTGGCCCGGTGCTGGTTTGCTCGTTGATGATTACCTCCCCAACGAGCAACGGCAGTCTCTGGTTAGGCGCTCCCGAGATCGTGATGGTTTGGCCGTTCACGGTCAGCGCCGCGATATCCGAGTTACCGCTCGCCGTCGCCCCGTCATCCCTGCAGACGGCCGCAGCGTGCGCCTGGAGCAAGCCGGCCGAAATCGTATTGCCGGCGACTGTCAGCGAGACCTCAGCCACCGACGCCTCGGAGCGGCTCGCGTTGCCCTGACCCACCGTGGACGCGTGCAACACCTCCGCCGTCAGCAGGCCAGGCACGCTCGCGTTCAGAAGCGACGCTCTCTCCGCACCACCCGACGGCGGCAGGGGGCCGGCGTCGGCCAGCACCACGGTGAAGAGACCGGCCACCCCGGCCTGCAGCACCGTGGCGCGACCGCTGTAGCCTGTCGCCGAGCTGGCGGACGAAGTGGTGGCGTCTGCCAGCACCCCCGCCAGCGGCGTGTGGCGCTCGGAGCACCCGAGCGTGAGCGCCGCGGCTGCGAGCAGGCCGGTGCCGAGCGCCGTATTCAGTCGAATGGCCATTGCGGTAAGCCTCCTTCCTCGAGTCATGGACTCGAGCGAGCTGGGACGCTCCGCGTGGATGGCAAGGCGGGTGCCGCGATGCTGCGTCGCTACGCCGTGGGGATGCAACGACGCGTTGGCGCATTGATGTGAGGCGAGCGACGCTGAACCGCGTCGCGATTAGAGGCGCGCGGGCCCTGGAGCAAGTCCGACGGGCCTCGTCAGAGTCCGGCCGAGCGATCTGTAGGACTTTTCCGACGCCGAGCGGGCGCAGTCGTTGACGGGGCCACGAGGCGGTGCTCGATCGCGTAGCGGATGATTTCCGCGCTGGTCCTTAGCTTGAGCTTGTCGAGGATCCGGCTCCGGTACGTGCTCACCGTTTTAGGGCTCACGCCGAGCTCGGCGGCGATTTGCTTGAAGGGGATCCCGGAGCCGAACCTGCACAGCACCTGATACTCTCGGTCCGACAGTGTCGCGTGCCGCGGCCTTCGCCCGCCGCCTCTCAAGTCGGAGATGAGCCGGCTGGCGAGCGATGGGCTCACGTACGATGCGCCGCGCACGACCTGTCGAATCGCCTCAATGAGCTGCTCACGCGAATGATCCTTGCCGAGGTATCCCGCAGCGCGGGTCCCCAGTAGGCGCAGGGCATCCGCATCTCGTCCTTGCACGTTCAACACGAGCACGCGGCACCGGGCGTGGCGGCGTCTTACCTCGCGGATGAGTCCCCGCGTCTTGGGACCGCCGAGCCACGCGTCCAACAGTATTACGTCCGCTTCCGTGGATGGCAGCCGCTCGAGTACCTCATCCGGGGTTGCGGCCTCGCCCACGACCTTCATGTCGGCGCACTGCGCGATCATGCGCTTCAGGCCTTCGCGGACGACCCAGCGGTCGTCCGCGATCAGCAGCCTGATCCGGGAGGGCGTGGGCTCGAGCGGCGCGTTGGACGACATGAACCCCCAAGCTGCGCACAGAAATGCCCCGTCGAGCCACATGCGGGCGCAACGGGGCCTGGAAGTCCCACCTTCTTGGTACGCAGTCTAGGACGGCGGACGCCTCGCCGTCAAGTGCGCCGGCTTACGCGGCGACGCGCGCCCCGCACGAATGACAGTAGTGGGCGTCGTGCTCGAGCGCGCCGCCGCACCGCGCGCAGTAGCCGGGCGCGGACGCGAGGCGGCGGCCGCATTCCGAACAGAAAGCGGCAGCGGATTCGGGGCGGGGACCGTGGGTCGGGCAAACGGGATGCGGGATGCGGGAGGCGGGATGCGACGGCACAGCGGGTGCCACGCCTCCCGCATCCCGTATCTCGCCTCCCGATGAAGCGTCCCGGAGCGCGGCAAGCGCTTCGGAGGTGTAGCGGGTTTTCAAGACGTCGTAGTCGGTATCGGACAGCTTACCGGTCGCGCGATCGAACTCGATCTCTTTCAGGGCGCGGAGCGCCACCGCCCGGGGCGAGAAATCATCATCCGGATCGTCTCCTTCGTCCACGCTTCCCGCATCCCGCCCCTCGCCTCCCGACGAACCCGGGCGTAGGATCGGCTGCAGGACGAAATACACCGCTCCCGCGGCGAGCAGGATCCCCCCGATTAGCTCGAGCATGGTGGTTAGACCGACAGTCGATCGAGCTCACCGCGCAGTCGCTCGAGCTCTTCGGGCGTGCCAGCTGCGGCGAGGGGCCGGGCGGGGACCGCGTCGGTCGCCGCGGTCCGCGCCCAGCGGCGCAACACCAGCGTCAGAGCCACGCCCGCCGCGACGATCAGCAAAGAGGGAACGAAGTAGCCAACCAGGTTGAACCCGCGTTTGGGCGGCGCCATGAGGATCGCGACGCCATGCTCTCGCACGAACTGGTCGATGATCTGCTGCCCGGTCATCCCCTGCTTCGCGAGCCCGACCACGTGCTGGTGGATCCCCGGGCTGACCGTGCAGGTGAAGTCTGTGGTCCGGCAGGTGTACACGTCGAGATTGCAGCCGCACGTGCAGTGGAGCTGTTTCTCGATCGCCTGGATAACGGCGTCATTGTCGGCGGCGGTCACGGGATCGAGAGGCCTCCCCGCGCGTGCCGGGTCCCAGAGCCGCCCGGAAGGTCCTGTGCCCGGGAGGGAATCCGGCCCTTGAAGCGTTGAACGACGCCACGACGCCACGACGCCGAGGAAAGAACCGGCGCCGACCGTCAGGAACTCGCGACGCCTCACCATCACTGCTCCTCCGTCCCTACCAGGCGCACCGAGTATCCAGCTTCCGCCCGCTTCACGGCCGGCCCGCCTCCGCCCGGCCACATGACGATCAGCCCCCCGAGCGCGATGACCATCCCGCCGTACCACACCCACCACACGAGCGGATTGACGGTAAACCGGAAGACGGCCTGCTCGGTGCCGTTCACCACGCCGCCGAGGACGATGTAGAGATCTTCGCGGAGATCGCTCCGGATGCCGACCTCGGTGGACGGCTGGAACGTCGGCCGGCCGAGCGCATCAACGTGCTGGCGTTTCTCCGTGGTGAGCACGCCGAGCCGCTTGCCGTCGCGGCTCACCTCGAGCGTCGCGGCGGTCACCTGGCGATTGAGCGCGTCGTACTGCGAGATCCCGAGGTGGGTGAGCCGGTAGGTCCAGCCGTACGGGCTGCGGATCGACGCGGACTCCCCCGGCCGCAGGCTGGCCTCGGTCTCGGTCTTGAAGGCCATGCCGGCGAAGGCGACGAACAGGATCACGATGCCCGTGTGCACGATGTAGCCGCCGTACCGCCTGCGGTTGCGGGCCAGCAGCCGGCCGAGCGCCAGCGCATAGCCCTCCCCGTACTGCCGGTGCCGGGCGCGCGCGCCGCGGGCGAACTCCTGGCCCACGGTCCCCAGCACGAACCCGCCCAGCGCCATCGCTATCACGGCATACAGGTCCCGCATCCCCGCGACCAGCAGGATCAATGCGGTGAACACGCCGACGGTGCCAGGGACGGCGAACTGGCGCTGCAGGTTCGGGACCGAGGCCCGACGCCAGGCGATGAGCGGTCCGATGCCGGTGAGCGCGAGCAACGCCAGTCCGAGCGGGATGTTGACCTGATTAAAGAACGGGGGCCCGACGGTGATCTTGGTGCCCTGGACCAGCTCGGACAGGATCGGGAACAGCGTGCCCCACAGCACCGAGAAGGCGATCCCGATGAAGAGCAGGTTGTTGAACAGGAAGCTCGCCTCGCGGCTCACCATCGACTCGAGCCGCGCCTCGGCCGTGAGCAGCGGCAGCCGGTTCGCGTACAGGGTGAAACTCGCCACCCCCGAAACGATCAGGAACGCAAGGAAGAAATATCCGACGCTCGACTGGGTGAACGAGTGCACGCTCGAGATCACGCCGGAGCGCGTGATGAACGTGCCGAAGATCGACAAGAGCCACGAGCCGATGATCAGGGCGAGGTTCCACTTCTTCAGCATCCCGCGCTTCTCCTGGATCATCACCGAGTGCAGGAACGCGGTCATCGTGAGCCACGGCAGGAGCGACGCATTCTCGACCGGGTCCCACGCCCAGTAGCCACCCCACCCCAGCTCGACGTAGGCCCACCACATGCCGAGACAGATCCCGATCGAGAGAAACAACCACGACAACAGCGTCCACTTGCGAATCGCGACGAGCCAGTCGGTGTCGAGCCGCTTGGAAAGCAATGCGGCGATCGCGAAGGCGAACGGGATGGTGATCGAGATGTAACCGAGGTACAGCATGGGCGGGTGGAACACCATCCCGGGGTTCTGGAGCTGCGGGTTGAGACCGTTCCCGTCCAGCGGCGTGTACGGCAGTCGCTGGAACGGGTTCGCGTGCCCGAACAGCATGACCGAGATGAAGAAAGCGGCAACCAGCGACACAACCCCCGCCACGTGCGGCAGGAGTGCGCGGTGGTGGCGCGGCGTCAGCACCAGCGCGAGCGATCCGAACACCGACAGCACGGTGGCCCAGAAGAGGAGGCTCCCCTTTTGGCCCGCGTACAGGGCCGACCAGGTGTAGAAGATCGGCAGATTCCGGCTGGTGTAGGCGGCGACGTACTCGACGTTGAAGTCGTGCTGGAACAGCGCCCATTCGAGCGAGACGACCGCAACCAGGAGGGCGCCGCACATCGCGAAGACGGCGCGGCGCGCGCTCCGCGCGAGGTCGGGACGATCCTTGAGCCCGCCCACGAATCCCGCGAGCGCCCCCCAGATCCCCACGAGCAGGGCGACCCACAGCGCCAGGTTGCCGAGCAGGGTCATTTACGCCTTGGGAACCGCTTCGTAGCGCGAACCACACTTGGCGAGCACGTTGGTCGCGTAAATCACGCCGTCCTTCTTGAGCCGACCCTCGACCACGACCTCGACGCTGTCGTTGAACGTATCGGGCGGCAGGCCGTGGAACACGACCGGATAGCGCGCGCTGCCGTCGGTCACCTGGAAGCGTAGCGTCTGGGTGGCGACGTCCTTGGATACGGTGCCCGGGACGACGTGGGCCCCGACTTTCATGCCGACGTCATAAAAGGAGGGATCGGCCGCGATCTTCTGCGTCAGCTCCGTCGGCGTGAGGAAGTACTGGCCCGTCTGCTTCACGCCCGACGCCATGAGGTAGCCGACCGACCCGACGATCAGCACAGCGCCGATGGCGAACTTGGTTCCCGCGTTCATCCTGTAATTATACCTCCCGGCCGCTCCACGCGGGGAATATCCACGCCAGGCTTGAAGGAATCATGAAGCCCGCCCTCCCCTTCCCTCCCCATCCCCGAACGGCGGCTGCTCGAGACCCCGGTCGGTCACGAACCCGGTCACGTAGCGCGCCGGCGTCACGTCGAAGGCGGGATTGAGCGCGTCGGCTGCCGCCGGCGCGACGGGCCGCCCCGCGACCGTTTTCACCTCGTCCAAGCCACGTTGCTCGATCGGTATTCCCTCGCCGTCGGCGAGCGCGGCATCGATCGTCGTGGAGGGCGCCGCGCAGTAGAACGGCACGCCGTGGTGCAGCGCGAGTACGGCGAGCGAGTACGTGCCGATCTTGTTGGCGAAGTCGCCGTTCGCCGCGATGCGGTCGGCGCCGACGATCACGAGGTCCACTTGGGCCCGGCGCATGAGCGACCCCGCGACGGCGTCCACGATCACGGTGCAAGGGATCCCGGCATGCACGAGCTCCCAGGCCGTGAGCCGGGCGCCCTGCAGCACGGGTCGCGTTTCGTCGACGAACACGTGCACGCGTCGCCCCGCGTCATGGGCGAGGTAGATGGGCGCGAGCGCGGTCCCGATCCCGCCGGTCGCGAGCGCACCCGCGTTGCAATGGGTGAGCACCTTCGCGCCGTCCGGGATGAGCGGCAGCCCTGCCTCGCCGATCCGCCGGCACATGGCGCGGTCTTCCTCCCAGATAGCCGTTGCTTCGGCCTGGAGCCGCTCCCAGATCGCCGCGCTTCCCCAGTTGCCCGGCGTCTCCATCGCGACGCGCGTCATGCGGTCGAGCGCCCAGCGCAGGTTCACGGCGGTGGGCCGCGTGGCCCCGAGTAACCGCGCCAGATCGTCGAGGCGCGCCAGGAAGCGGTCGCGCGGCGCCGCCCGCAGCTCCCGCGTCCCCGCGACGAGGCCCATGGCCGCCGCGATCCCGATGAGCGGCGCGCCGCGCAGCTGCAGCGTGCGGATCGCGTCCGCCACCGCTTCCCCACTCTCCAGATCGCGCTCGATCTTCGCCTCGGGCAGCGCGCGCTGGTCGACGATCCGCACGGCGCCGGACGGGCTCCAGGCGATGGCTTGGACGGGCATGCGAGCAACATAACGCGGAAGTCGGAACGCGGAACGTGGAGCAGAGCGACGCAGGGATTGGCCCGCCTGTTCCGCGTTCCGAGTTCCCCCTTCCGCGTTCTCGTTGTACCATTCCCGCCATGAGCTACAAAACTCTGCTCTTCGATCTCCGCGACGGCATCGCTTTCATCACCATCAACCGCCCCGACAAGCTGAACGCGCTGAACGATCAGGTGGTGCACGAGCTGGCCGACGCGGCCGAGCGCGTGGCCACCGACGACGCGATCAAGGGCGCGATCCTCTCGGGCGCCGGGCAGAAGGCGTTCGTGGCGGGGGCGGACATCGGAGACCTCGCGAAACAGGGTCCGTTCGACGGGAAGGCACGGGCGCTGCGCGGCCAGGCAGTGCTGCGGCGCTTCGAGACGTGCGGCAAGCCCATCATCGCGGCTGTGAACGGCTACGCGCTGGGCGGCGGTTGCGAGCTGGCCATGGCGTGTCACCTGCGAATCGCGAGCGACGGCGCGAAGTTCGGCCAACCCGAGGTCAAGCTCGGCATCGCCCCCGGCTACGGCGGCACGCAGCGACTGCCGCGCCTGGTCGGCAAGGGTAACGCGCTGCGCTTGATCCTCACGGGCGACATGATCGACGCGCAGGAAGCCTATCGCATCGGCCTTGTGAACCAGGTCGTCCCGGCGGGGGACCTCCTCGCGACGGCGGAGAAGACGCTGCGGGGTATCCTCGCCATGGGCCCGCTCGCGGTGCGCCTCGCCCTGGAGGCGGTGGACCAGGGGCTGGAGATGACCCTGGACGAGGGACTGCTGCTCGAAGCCAATCACTTCGGGCTGCTCGCGGCGACCGAGGACATGAAGGAAGGGTTGGCGGCGTTCCTCGAGAAGCGGCCCCCTCGCTTCCGCGGCCGGTGAGAGTAAGTCTTGCCACGACAATAACTTCTGGGTATTTTTAGTGGGTTATCTGAGGCACTCGCGGCGCCGCCGCGCTGCGCCACGGGGCACCCCGTGGCGCTTCTTGTAGGGGGGGAAACCCGATGGCTGAGCGCGGGGGGAGCAGAGGGAAACGACCCACGGCGGTGGGTGAGGCCCTGCGCAGCTACCTCGCCAAGTCGGGGCTCGCCACGCGGCTCGCGCACGCGCAGGTCATTCCCGACTGGCCCGGGCTGGTCGGCCCGCAGATCGCCCGAGTCACGGCCCCCGAGAGCGTGACCCCGGACGGCACGCTGTTCGTGCGGGTCGCGACGAGCCCCTGGATGACGGAGCTGCAGCTCATGGGGCCGCAGATCATGGC
>Ga0137418_10001848_pt1 | contig 19377 bp, 18 predicted proteins | sample CZODoug3_1_2_16f_FD_122242 | JGI IMG/M metagenome (GOLD analysis project Ga0137418, IMG submission 122242) | Vadose zone soil fungal communities from Angelo Coast Range Reserve, California, USA - CZODoug3_1_2_16fungal (Hybrid Assembly) | ecosystem: Environmental > Terrestrial > Soil > Vadose...
CCCAGCTCCTGGTTGTGCGGATCGTTGCCGACCTTGCAGGCCGCCGTGGCCAGCGTCTCGATCAGGGGCGCGCGGTCGGCGCCCGACTTCAGATAGGTCGCCGTGAGCCCGACCGACTCCTCCGGGCGCAGGGCGAGCAGCGCCTCCTCGAGGCGCGTGAGGAGCTGGCCGGCGCCGAGCTTCTCCGTGCCCGGCGGCGGCGCGATGGTGCGCGGGCCGTTGTCGGGGGTGTTGGCCTGGTGCTCGGCGGCGCGGTTGATGAAGGACGCGGCGACGAAGAGCAGCTTGAGCCGGTGCGGGTGCTCGAACGTGTCGTAGAACCAGCCGAGCGTGTTGCAGTACTCGTAGCCGTGCTGCGACATGGAGAAGTTGTTGGGCGCGCCCGTCTCGAGGATCACCTGCGCGGCGGCGACCTGGATCGCGTCCAGGATGCGGCGCGGACTGCGGCCCGCCTTCAGCAGCACGACCACCGCCTCGATCACCGAGGGTTCGCGCTGGCGCGTGATCGTCTCGACGAGCATCGCCTCTTCGGCCGGCGTCAGCGGCGCCTCCTGGCGCAGCAGCGCCGCGTCGCGGCCGTCGAGGAGATTCTGGACGACGTTGCAGCCCATCTCGTAGGTTGAGTACCAGCGCGGTCCCACCGCGAGATCGGGCACCCCCGCGTAGAGCACGTGATGGGCCGCGTCCCAGCCGAGCGCCTCGCCCAGCTCGATGGTGGCGCGCGCGCGGAACGACTTGTGGCCCGTCGTGTAGGAGCGGTTGTGCAGCATCCGGTCCTGCACGTCGATCAGTCCGGCGAAGGCCAGGTGCGCGAGCACCTGCCGGCGATTCGGCGCGTCCTCCATCAAGCCGAGGAACACGCGATAGGCCGGCAGCACGTCGCCGCGCTGCACGAGGGTCAGCCAGTGGTTGAGGCGCTCGCCGATCGGGCCGTCGAGGCGTACCGGCTCCTGATCGGGCCAGTGCGCCTCGGGCTTCGGCGGCGTCTGGTCTACCTTGATCTCGTACAGGCGCGTGTAGTGGCCCGGCGCCTTGCCCAGGAGCTGGTTCCACGGATCGAGTCCGGTCGGCATGTACCAGACCGCCTGCGCGAGCGGCAGGTAGCGGAGCGGGGACGGCAGCAGCGACATCAGCGGCAACGCCACGCGCTCGCTGAGCAGGCAGTGGTCGTTGTTCACGAACTTCACCATGCCGTCGTCGAGCCGCTGGTGATACGGCACGTGCGTGTACGGCGCGTGGATCCGCACCGTCTGCGCCACGATCTCGGTGACCGGGCGCTTGTCCTTCATGAGATCGTACAGCGCCGCACTGGCGCCGACCTGATCGCGCGCCAGGATCCGCTCTTCGAGCCGGGCGTAGTCGGTGGCGGTCGCCATGGCCGGGAGTATACCGCCTCAGCCGCGCAGTCGAGGGTCGAGACCGTCGCGGATCGCGTCGCCGACGAAGTTGAGGCCGACCACGGTCACGAAGAGCGCGGCGCCCGGCCCGAACACGATCCACGGCGCCTGCTGGAGATAGCCGCGGCCGGCGTTGATCATGCTGCCCCACGACGCGGCCGGCGGCTGGATGCCGAGCCCGAGGAAGGACAGCGAGGCCTCGGCGAGGATCGCGAAGGCCACGCTGAGCGAGGCCTGCACGACGATCGGCGTGGCCGCGTTGGGCAGCACGTGCCGGCGGGCGATCCACCACCCGGAGGCGCCGAGCGCGCGCGCGGCCTCGACGTAGTCCCGCGTCTTGACACTGAGGACCTGGCCGCGCATGAGCCGCGCGAAGGCCGGCGTGTAAACGACGCCGAGTGCCAGGAGCACGCCCGTCAGACCGGCGCCGAGCACGGCGCCGAGCGCCAGCGCCAGCACCAGCGGCGGCAACGAGAGCACGGCGTCCATCAGCCGCATGACGACGCCGTCGGCGCGGCCGCCCGCGTAGCCCGCGAGCATGCCCAGCACGCCGCCGGCGGCGGCGGCGATGGCGACGGAGACGAAGCCCGCCACCAGCGAGACGCGCGTGCCCCAGATCACGCGGCTCAGCACGTCGCGCCCGACGTTGTCGGTGCCCAGCCAGTGCACGCGGCCGGGGCGCGCCAGCACGTTGCCGAGGTCCTGGGCCAGCGGATCGTAGGGCGACAGCAGGGGCGCGGCGAGCGCGACCACGATGGCCGCGAGCAGGACGGCAGCGCCGAACGGCGCCAGGCGCGCCCGGGCGGCGCGGCGCAACGCGCCCCAGCGTCGATCGCTCCCGGCCGGCGCCGGCTCAGCGAAGACGAATGCGCGGGTCGATGTATCCATAGAGGAGATCGACGAGCAGGTTGCTCACGATGAAGCCGAGCGCGATCAGGAGGATCACGCCCTGCACCAGCGGGTAGTCGCGCGCGAACACGGCGTCGACGACGAGGCGGCCGACCCCGGGCAGCGCGAAGACGTATTCGGTGATCACGGCGCCGCCGATCAGCGTGCCGAGCTGCAGGCCGAGCACGGTGACCACGGGGATCAGCGCGTTCTTCAGCACGTGGCCGCGGATCACCACCCACTCCGACAGGCCCTTGGCGCGCGCCGTCCGCACGTAGTCCTCGGCGAGCACCTCCAGCAGGCTCGAGCGCAGCGTGCGCGTGATCACGGCGGCGAGCGCGAGCCCCAGCGTCACGGCGGGAAGGATCAGGGAGCGGAGCCCGCTCCAGCCCTCTTCGAGCGGGTCGAGGTAGCCGGAGATCGGCAGCCAGCGCAGCGTGACGCCGAAGACGAAGATCAGCAGCAGCGCGAGCAGGAAGTTCGGCATGCAGATGCCGAACAGCGCGAAGGTCGTGCCGAGCCGATCGACGCCGGTGTTGTGGCGGACGGCGGAGGCGATGGCGACGGGAAAGGCGATGGTCAGCGCGATGGCCATGGCCAGCAGCGCCAGCTGCAGGCTCGGCCGGATGCGGCGGCTCACGTTCTCGAGGACGGGCTCGCCGTTGCGGATCGAGCGGCCGAGATCGCCGCGCAGGAGCCGGCCCATCCACGCCGCGTACTGCACGGCGATCGGCCGGTCGAGCCCCAGCTCGCGGCGCAGGCTCTCCTTCGTGCTCGCGTCCGCCGACTCCGCCATCATGGCGTCGACCGGATCGCCCGGCGTGAGGTGCAGCAGCGCGAACACGCCCGCCGTGACGAGGAGCAGGACGGGGACGGTGGCGAGCAGCCGGCGGAGGACTACTTCAGCCACACGTCCTTGAAGCGCATCATGCCGTCGGGGATCGCCTCGTAGCCCTGCACGCGCTGGCTGAACGCCTTGGGCTCGATCGGGTGCACGATGAAGATCATCGGCAGCTCGTCCTGGAGGATCTTCGTCACCTCGCTGAAGATCTTCTTGCGCTCGGCCTGGGCGCTGACCTCGCGCGAGCGGTCGAGCAGCGCGTCGAGCTGCGGGTGCGAGATGCCCGACCAGTTGAACGAGGTGCCCGGCGTGGTCTTGAAGAACTGATAGACGTTGCCGTCCGGGTCGGGGCGGCCGCTCCACTGGAAGCTGATCATCTCGAAGTTCTTCGCGTTGCCGTCGGAGATCAGCGTGGAGGCGTCGACCAGCCTGATCTTCATCGTGATGCCCGCCTCGCGCAGCTGGGCCTGGATGACCTCGGCCTCCTGCACGCTGAGCGGGATGTTGTTGGTCGTCATCGTGAACTCGAAGCCGCCGGGCTTGCCACCCTCGGCCAGCCTGGCCTTCACCTTCGCGAGGTCGCGCTTGATGGGCGGGATCGCCTTGTCGTAGGCCCACGACGTCGGCGGGATCGGCCCGTTGGCCGGATAGCCGACGTTGAGCCACACGCCCTTCACGATCTGGTCGAGGTCGATCGCGTAGGCGACGGCCTGGCGCAGCGGCTTCACGTTGAAGGGCGGCCGGCCGTGGTTCAGCTGGTAGGCGAAGTCCGCGAGCGACGGCACGTCGACGACCGTGACGTTCTTGTCGGTCTTGACGGCGGCGACGTCGCGGGGCTGGACGTAGTCGATCACGTCGATCTCGCCGCCCTGCAGACTCTGCAGCTTCACCGTGTCGTCGGGGATCGGCCGGTAGCGCACGCGCTCGAGATACGGACCGCCCTGCTTGTTCCAGTAGCTCTCGTTGCGCTTGATCAGCAGGTGGTCGTCCTTGACCCACTCCACGAACTCGAAGGGGCCGGTGCCGGCGCCCCTGGCGTTGCGGCCCAGCTCCACCCCGCGCTCCTGGACAACCTTCGGAGAAATCATCATGCCGGCGCGATCGGTGAGCGTGGCGAGCAGGCTCGCGTCGGCCTTCTTGAGATTGACCTTGAGGGTGGCGGCGTCGACGACCTCCACCGTGTCGATGTTGGCGACCTCGCCCTTGCGAATGGATTTCGGCTCCGTCTTCATCCGGTCGAAGTTGAACTTCGCGGCCTCCGCGTTGAAGTCGGTGCCGTCGTGGAACTTGACGCCGCGGCGCAGCTTGAAGACGAGCGTCTTCGGATCGGGCTGCGACCACGACTCCGCCAGCCCGGGCTTGATCCCGAGCCGCGTGTCCAGCGTGACCAGCGGCTCGTAGATGTTGTGGTAGACCTGCCGGTCGACCTTGCTGCCCGAGAGGTGCGGGTCCATCGTCGCCGCCTCGATGTAGAAGCCGACCCGCAGCGTGCCGCCCTTCTTCGGCCCATCGGCGGCGGCGGCCGCGCCGGGCCGGAGGCCGACCACCGCCGCGCCCGAGGCGACGGCGCACGATTTCACGAAGTCGCGACGCGTGACCATGAACTCTCCTTGTGTGCAGCGCGGCGGTTGCCGTGAAGTGCGGACGAGTATAACCTCCCGCCCATGCGTTACCAGTGGCCGAAGCGCAACCAGTCCGCCGCCGCGCTCTCCTTCGACGTCGACGCCGAGTCGGGCTTCCTCTTCCGCGAGCCGGAGAAGGCCAAGCGCAGCCTCGGCGATCTCGAGGAGCGCCGCTTCGGCCCGCGTGTGGGCGTGGACCGAATTTTGAAGGCCCTCGACCGCCTCAAGCTCAAGGCGAGCTTCTACATCCCGGGCTGGACGGTGGTGAACCACCTCGCGCCGTGCAAGCGCATCCGCGACGCCGGCCACGAGATCGGCGCCCACGGCAACGTGCACGAGGCCGTCGGTCTGCTCGACGAGACCCAGGAAAAGCGGGTGATGGGCGAGCAGCTCGCCATCCTCAAGGCTGAGCTCGGCGTGAAGCCCGCGGGCTATCGCTCGCCCTCGTGGGACGTCAACGTGTGGACGCCGGCGCTGCTCAAGCGCAACGGCTTCCTCTACGACACCTCGCTCATGGGCAACGACATCCCCTACGACATCGACACGCCCGAGGGCCCGCTGACCGAGGTGCCCGTGCAGTGGATCATGGACGACGCCCCGCTCTTCCGGCACGTCTACGGCGCGGGCAACGTCATCGCCGACCCCGCGCGCGTGTTCAATCTCTGGAGCACGGAGTTCGCGGCCATGCACCGGGAGCAGGCCTGCTTCGTGCTGACGTGCCACCCGTTCATCAGCGGGCGCGCCTCGCGCGTGCAATTGATCGAGGACCTGGTGAAGTTCATGCGCAAGTCCAAGGGCGTCTGGTTCGCGACGTGCGAAGAGATCGCGCGCTGGCACGAGTCGCAGCGCGGCGGCGCCAAGCGCCGGTAGGAGGTCGCCATGCGTCTGTCCGATCGCGTCGTCATCGTCACGGGCGCCGGCCGCGGCATCGGCCGCGCCTACGCGCTGGGCCTCGCCGCCGAGGGCGCGCGGGTCGTCGCCGCCGACGTCCTCGACTGCAAGCCCGTGGGCACGGAGATCGAGACGCGCGGCGGGCAGGCGCTCGCCGTGGCCTGCGATGTCTCGCGCGAGGCCGACACGCAGCGGCTGGCCACCGAGACCCTCGCGCGCTTCGGGCGCATCGACGCCCTCGTGAACAACGCCGCGCTCTACGGCAACCTCAAGCGCCGCCCGTTCATGGAGATCCCCGTCGAGGAGTGGGACCAGGTGATGGCCGTGAACCTCCGCGGGCTCTTCCTGTGCTCGCGCGCGGTGTTCCCCGCCATGAAGGCGCAGGGCAAGGGCGTGATCGTCAACATCTCCTCGTCCACGTTCTTCAAGGGCGTCCCGGACTACATCCACTACACGACGTCCAAGGGCGGCGTGGTCGGCTTCACGCGCTCGCTGGCGCGGGAGCTGGGGCCGCACGGCATCCGCGTCAACGCGCTGGCGCCCGGCTTCACGCTGTCCGGCGAAAACGAGAAGAACATCTCGGAGGAGCGCAAGCGCTTCAACCTCGAGTCGCGCATGCTCAAGCGCGCCGAGGTGCCCGAGGACCTCGTGGGGACGCTGGTCTACCTCGTCTCCGACGACAGCGCGTTCATGTCCGGCCAGACACTGCTCGTGGACGGCGGCGGGAGCGTTCATTGAGCGTGCCGGCGTTCGACTTCAAGGACCACGTCGTCATCGTCACCGGTGCGGGCGCGGGCATCGGCCAGGGGATCGCGCAGGCCTTCCACGCCGCGGGCGCGCGCGTGGCCCTGGGCGACCTGCGGGAGGCGCCGCTGAAGCAGGCGGCCGGGAAGCTCGGCGCCGAGCGCGTGTTCGCGCAGGCCGTGGACGTGCGCGACGAGGGCTCGGTGGCCTCGTTCGTGGCCGCCGCGGAAAAGCAGCTCGGCGGCGTCAGCGTGCTGGTCGCCAACGCCGGGATCTACCCGAACACGCCCGTGGTCGACATGGACGTCGAGGAGTGGGACCGCGTGATGGAGACCAACGTGCGCGGCGTGTTCCTCACGTGCCGCGCCGCCGCGCGCTCGATGGTCGCCCATGGCACGGCGGGCAAGATCATCACGATCTCCTCCGGCGCCTACGCCAGCGGCCGTCCGGGCGCCGCGCACTACTGCGCGTCCAAGGCCGCCGTCGTGATGTTCACGAAGGTGCTCGCGCTGGAGCTGGCCAAGGCGCGCATCAACGTCAACTGCATTGCCCCGGGCTTCGTGCGGGTCGACAGCGAGGTCTCGCCGCTGACGGAGGAATACGTCACGGCGCTCACCCGCGGCATCCCGTGGGGCCGCCAGGGCACGCCGCGCGACATCGCCAACGCCGCGCTGTTCCTGGCCTCGCCCTTCGCCGACTACGTCACGGGCGAGGTGCTCTCGGTCAACGGCGGCACCTCCGCCGGCCGCTCGCAGCTGCCGCTGAGCACGCCGCCCGGGGCCAGAAAAGAGAGGTCACGATGAGGCTCGCCGGAAAAGTCGCACTCGTCTCGGGCGCCGCCAGCGGTATGGGGCAGAGCGAGGCCATGATCTTCGCGCGCGAAGGGGCGAAGGTGATCGTGGCCGATATTCTGGAAATGGAAGGTAAGCAGGTCGCCGACAAGATCGCCGCCGGCGGCGGTCAGGCACGCTTCGTGAAGCTCGACGTGACGAGCGAGGGCGAGTGGGACGCCGCCGTGAAGGCCGCGGTGGGCGCCTTCGGCAAGCTCGACGTCCTGGTGAACAACGCCGGCATCAGCGGCACCTACGACACCGACATGCTGAGCAGCGCCGCCTGGGACAAGGTGATGGCCGTGAACGCCAAGGGCGTGTTTCTCGGCATGAAGGCCGCGATCCCGCTCATGAAGAAGGCGGGCGGCGGCGCCATCGTCAACATCTCGTCGATCTCGGGCTTCGTGGGCCAGGACGGCGTGCACATGGCGTACAACGCCTCCAAGGGCGCCGTGCGCATCATGACGAAGACGGCGGCCGTGCAGCTCGCGGGCGACGGCATTCGCGTCAACTCCGTGCATCCGGGCTTCATGCCGCCCATGCGCACGTCGAAGACGTCGGCCGATCCCACGTGGCGCGCGAAGATGCTCGCGGCGGTGCCGATGAAGCGCGAGGGGCGCGTGGAGGAGGTCGCCCACGCCGTACTGTTCCTGGCGTCGGACGAGGCGTCCTACATCACGGGCACCGAGCTCGTCGTCGACGGCGGTTATCTGGCCATTTGAACGTGGGGGGCCCCGAGATTGCCCCCCACACCCCCCAACGTTCGGAGCGCCCCGGCAAAGCCGTGACGCTCCTCTACCCCCCAACGTTCGGAGCGCCCCGGCAAAAGCCGAGTCGCTCCTCTACCCCCAACGCTCGTCACGCCCGGGGAACCCGGGGCGCTCCTCGATCTCAGCCGATCTAACCTACGGCGGCGCGGATCTTGCCGTGCAGCGCGCCGAGCGCGTCGATCATCGCGTCGACCGAGCGCGCGCCGGCCTGGAAGACGGCGGTCGCGTTGAGCGCCGCCCAGCCGAAGCCCAGCTTCTCGAGCTCGGCGACGCGGGCGACGACGCGGTCGTGCTCGGCGTAGAAGCGCTTGCCCTCGGCGTCCCTCGGCGGCGGCGCCACCATGCTCTGCAGTCCGATCGTCGCGGGATCGCGGCCCGCCGCTTCGGCGTGGCGCCTGATGGCGTCCAGCGCCCGGCGCGCGCTCGCGGCATCCTCCACCCGGCTCGCGAGCCAGCCGTCGCCCAGCCTGCCCACGCGACGCCAGGCGGGCTCCGACATGCCGCCGATCCAGATCGGCAGCCGTGGTCCCTGCGGCGGCTTCGGCTCCATGGCGATCGCGGTCACCGGGTAGTGTGGGCCGTCGAAGTCGACCTGCGCGTCGCTCCAGTACGCGCGCAGCAGCCGGATGGCCTCGTCCATGCGGGCGCCGCGTGTCCGGAAATCCTCGCCGAGCGCCTCGTACTCGGATTCCTGCCAGCCCACGCCGACGCCCAGGCGCACGCGCCCGCCCGACAGCGTGTCGAGCGTGCTCACCTGCTTGGCCACCAGCGTCGGATGCCGCTGCGGCAGCACCAGCACCTCCGTGCCGAGCGTCACGCGTGAGGTGACGGCCGCGAGGTGCGAGAGCGTCATCAGGGCCTCGAGGATCGGCATGGTCGGCGTATAGGGACCGGCGGAGCGTCCGGCGATCGGGTAGCCCATGACGACGTGATCGAACACGTCGATGTGGTCGTAACCGATCTGCTCGATCGCGCGGGCCATGCGCGCGACCGCGCCCGGGCCCTCGCGGTACGCCACGCTCGGGAACTCGACGCTGAGCTTCACGCGAGCCCGATGGCCTGCGCGACGTCCTCCAGGTGGAGCGCGGCGTCGCCGCAATCCAGGCTCGCGGCGTGGATGCGCTTGTGCAACAGGTGCAGGGGATGCTCCTCGCAGTAGCCGATGGCGCCGAAGATCTGGTGCGCGCGCCGGGCCACGGTGAGGCACGCCTCGCTCGCGTACGCCTTGGCCATGGCCACCTCCGCGGCCGCCGGCGCGCCCTCGCTCGCCTTCCACGCCGCGGCGTAGAGCAGGCCGCGCGAGGCGTCGACGTCGCGCACGAGATCGGCGCACGCGTGCTGGATGGCCTGGTGGCCGCCGATCGGCCGCCCGCCCTGCACGCGCGTCTTCGCGTGCTCGACGGCCAGCTCGAGCACGCGCTGCGCGGCGCCCACCATCTCCGCGGTGCGCGCCAGCGCCCCGGCGGCGAGCGCCTCGCGCCGTGCGGCGGCCGGGTCCAGCCGGTCGTCGGCTCCGATGGCCACGCCGTCGAACGCGACCTCGAAGAGCTTCTCGGGGCCGATCGTCTCGAGCGGCCAACGCGCGATGCCCCGTCGATCCGTCGGCACCAGGAGGAGCGCCGTGTCGCCACCCGCGCGCGCGACGACGACCAGGGCGTCGGCGACGTGCGCGGCTTCGACGAAGAGCGCGCGTCCGTTCAGCCGGCCCCGCGCGTCGAGCTCGCACGAGTTGCCCGCGCTCGCGAGCGCGACACCGACGATGCGCTCGCCGGCGGCCATCGCGGGCAGCAGGCGCTTCTTCTGGTCGGCGGTGCCGGCGGCCAGCAGTGCTGCGGTCGCGACCACCGCGCTCGGCACGAAGGGGCCCGGCGCGACGGCGCGTCCGATCTCCTCGGTCAGGAGGATGACGTCCAGCAGCGAGCCGTCGCTCCCGCCGAAGGCGGCCGGCACCAGCAGTCCCTGCCAGCCCAGCTCCGCCATGCGCCGCCAGAGGGCGTCGTCGACGCCGCGGGCGTCGAGCGCCACGCGCTGCACGAGCTCGGGCGGACAGTGCTTGCGGAGGAAGTCGCGGGCGGTGGAGACGAGCAGCTGCTGGGCCGGCGAGGGCCTGAAGTCCATCTCAGGCTGTCCTCGGCTCCGCCGGGAGGCCGAGCCCGCGCACGGCGACCGTCGTGCGCAGCACCTCGGCGGTGCCGCCGGCGATCGTGTGGCCGAGGCTCGTCAGGTACGCGTGCGAGATCTCGCCGTCCAGGCGCGCCTCGCGCGAGCCCGCGCGCAGCGGCGCCCACGGCCCGAGCAGGTCCATGCCGAGCCGCGCAAGCTTCTGACCGGTCTCGTCGGCGTAGACTTTCGCGACCGCCGTCTCGTAGGTGATCGGCGCGCCGTCGCGCAGCAGGCACGCCGCGCGGAGGAAGAGGAGGCGCAGCGCCGCGATCTCGGCGGCCATGGCGGCGAGCCGCCGGCGCAGGACGGCGTCCCGACCGGCACCCGTCGTGTTCGCATGGTCCACCAGCCGCCGCAGCACGCGCTCGAGCGCCGGCGCCTTGTAGAAGCGGCCCCAGAACCGGTCGGAGTCGAGGCCGTTCAGCAGGGCCTGGAAACCCTCGCCCTCGGGCCCGAGCCTCAGCTCGGCCGGCACGCGCACGTCGTCGAGAAAGACCTCGTAGTGGTAGACGCCGCCGGTGAGGCTGCGGATGGGACGGATGTCCATGCCCGGCGTCTCGTTCGGCACCACGAACATGCTGAAGCCACGGCTGCGTCGCGCCTCGCGGCTGGTGCGCGTGAACACCAGCCCATGCGTCGCGATCCCGGCGTGGCTCGACCAGATCTTGTGGCCGCGGATCACGTAGTGATCGCCGTCGCGCCGGGCCTCGGTCTTCAGCGCGAGCAGATCGGAGCCGGCGTCGGGCTCGCTGTAGCCCTGCCAGAACGTCGCCTCGCCGCGCGCGACGGCCGGCAGCACCTCGCGGCGCAGCCGCTCGCTGCCGTACTCGATGATCGCGTCCGCCGTCTGCCACGAGCCGGCGAGCGGCCCGAAGGGCGCGCCGGCCAGCGCCAGCTCCTCGAACAGCACCAGCTTGAAGAACATCGGCCTGGCCCCGCCGCCGTACGCTTCCGGCCAGCACATGCTGATCCAGCCGCGCTCGGCCAGCGCCCTCATGAACGCGCGCGAGTGCGCGCCCGAGCCATAGCCCGCGTCCATGCCGTCGAGCGGAAAGCGGTCGAGTGGGTTGTCGCGCAGGAAGCGGCGGACGTCTTCGGCGAAGGTCTGCTCGGCCGCGCTGAACCCGAACTCCATGGGCCCGCTATGCTGCCAGCGTCACCCGGTGTCGCGCAAGTGCGCCTGCTTCTGCTTTCCGCTCGGGCGGAATCCCGGCCGCCGCCCAGCGCGTCCTAGACTGTATGGGTGCGTTCCACGAGGGCGAGCGGGCGGTGCAGGCGCGTGCCGGTGTTGCGGCCGAGGCCCGCGGGCTCGGGCGGGGCATCTCGAGCGCCATTCCACCCGGCGCCCAGCCCTTTCTGGAGGCTCAGCGCCTCGCCGTCCTGGCGGGTGTCGACGCGGCGGGGCACGTGTGGGCCTCGCTCATCACCGGCAATCCCGGCTTCATCACGGCGCCAACCTCGCGGACGCTCCGCCTGGCCGCCAGGCTCTCCGATGCCGATCCGCTGACTGACGGTCTTTGCAGTGATCGCCCACTCGGCCTTCTGGTGATCGATCCGGAGCGACGGCGCCGGCTGCGCGTCAACGGGCGCATGATCCGCGCGGATCGGACCGCGATCGAGCTCGCGACCGAGGAAGTCTTCGGCAATTGCCCGAAGTACATCCAGGCACGCTCTCCCGAGGACGCCGGCGCACCTACTCGCGGCGCCATTGCGCGGTGGGGGACGACCTTCACCGCGGAGCAGCGGCTCGCGATCGAGCGCGCCGATACGCTCTTCATTGCGAGCTTTCACGCCGCCCGCGGCGCCGACGCCTCCCACCGTGGAGGTCAGCCCGGCTTCGTTCACGTGCTCGATGAGCGGCGACTGCGCTTTCCCGACTATGCGGGGAACAACATGTTCCAGACGCTCGGGAACATCGCGACCGATCCCCGCGTCGGCCTTCTCTTCGTGGCCTTCGACACGGGGACCACGCTCCAGCTGACGGGGCGCGCGCGGATCCTCTGGGAGGACGCGTATTGCGCCGGGTTGCCGGGGGCCGAACGCGCCGTCGAAGTCGAGGTCGATGAGGTCGTGGAGATCGCGGGGCCGGGACCGCTGGGCTGGCGGTTCGTCGAATACTCCCCCTTCAATCCGCGGTAGGAGCCTGTCGGGGTATCGAGGGGTGCCACGGCTTCGCCGGGGCGCCCCGAGCGTGGGGGGTTAGAGGAGCGACCCGGCTGTGCCGGGGCGCTCCGAACGTGGGGGGGTTTGGGGGGCCATTTCGGGGCCCCCCATTTCACTAGTTCCATTTCACGACCTCGTGCAGCGCCGTCCTCAGATTCGTTCGGCCGCTCTCGAGATAGGGATGGACGGCCAGGGCGCGGCGGAAGAGGTCGGCGGCCTCGCGGTACTCCTCGAGCGCGATGTGGCAGAGGCCCTGACCCGACAGCGCGCCGAAATGATTCGGGTTGCGCGCGAGCGTCTCGCGGCAGTCGGCGATCGAGCCGGCGTAGTCCTTCGCCATGTATCGGACGGTCGCGCGCTTGTTCCAGCCCTCGGCGAACTGCGGCGCCCTCTCGATCAGCCGCGTGAAGACGCTGTCGGCCTCCGCGAGCTGCTGACCCTGCATTGCCTCGATCCCCTCGAGGAGCAGTGCATCGAGCTGCGCGTCACCCGACTGGTGCCAGAGCTGCCACAGCGCGGCCGCCGCGCGGGCCGCCCGCACGGGATCGCCGCCTCGCAACACCGCCAGCGCCTCGCGTTCGGTCATGGGGTGCTCAGCGGCGCACCGGGACGAGGTCCTCGCGCTTGGCCCTTTCGAGCGTGCCGCGGTCGCGCTCGAACCTGTGCTCGATGGATTCCACGCCGACCTCGAGGGCCAGGCGCAGGCCGCGACCCCCGCGGGCTCGGCACATCGTCCCGGCGATGCGCGTGCGACTCGTCGACCAGCGTGCCGCCCCTCAACACCAGCATGCAACCTCCTTGTCACGGATCGCCAGGGGAGTATACGCTGCGCCGCCGCCGCGCCGGCACGGGTCGCGCGTCAGTGAGAGAAGTACGTTGACAAGGGAACTATGGGGATGGTAGTCCTCGCATCCCCTCTACACGAGAACAGGGGCGCCACGACGCACATCCTGGGGGGAGGTCACCATGGATCGAGCGGTCTTCCGTCGAATCGTCCCGAAGCTGATCACCGTCCTACCCGCAGCGGCGACGTTCGTCGCATCTGTGCTGCTCGCGAGCGCCGCCTCGGCGACCGCCGTCAGCGACTGGAACAACGCGGCGCTGGCCGAAGTGCGCCTGAGCAAGGCCCTGCGCAACGGACCGCCGATGGTGGCGCGGGCGCTGGCGATCGCGCACACCTGCATGTACGACGCGTGGGCCGCGTACGACCCCGTCGCCGTCGGGACGGTTCTCGGCGGTAACTTACGACGGCCGCCGGCCGAACGCACCGACGCCAACAAGGCGAAGGCCATCAGTTTTGCGGCCTATCGCTGCCTGCTGAACCTCTATCCGGACGATGGCTCTTACAACGTTCCCCCAGCCCCGACGCCTCCGACACCCAGCGGGCGTCTGCGCGCCGTGCTGGTCGCCCACGGGTACGATCCGTCTGAAGCGTCGACGATGAATGCGACGACGCCGGCCGGCGTCGGGAACGTCGCGGCGCAAGCGGTCATCGACGCCCGGAGACACGACGGCTCGAATCAGTACGCCGACCAGACGCCGGCGCCCTGTCCGCCTCACGCGCCGGCCGCGCTGCAGCCGCTGCCGTGTTCGGGCCCGGGCGGTGCCACGACGGGGCCATATGCCGATTACGTCGCCGCCAACTACGATCCCTACGTGCCGTCGAATCCGCTCATGGGCTATTGCACGCCGTTGCTGGCGACGTGTCCGGCCTCGGACGCGTTCATCAATCCCTCGCTGCCGTGGCCGAACATCGCGGATCCGAATCGCTGGCAGCCACTGGTCTTCGTCAACCACGCGAGACAGACGTTCGTGGGCGCGCACTGGGAGAGAGTCACGCCGTTCGCGCTCACCTCGGCGGACCAGTTCGACGGACAGATCGCGCCGCCGGACTTCCTCAAGAACAATGGCCACTACCAGACGGACGTGAACGACATCATCCAGTTCAGCCGAGCCCTGGACGCCACGCGCAAGCTGATCGTCGAGTACTGGGCCGACGGCCCGGACTCCGAGCTGCCGCCCGGCCACTGGGGGCTCTTCGCCCAGTTCGTCTCGCAGCGCGACCAGCACACGACCGATCAGGCCGTGAAGATGTTCTTCGCGATGCACAACGCGTCGTTCGACGCGAGCATCGCGGGCTGGCACATCAAGCGCAAGTACGACGGCGTGCGCCCGATCACCGCGATCCGCGACACGACGCAGGGTCAGATCATCAACGCCTGGGGTGGCCCCGGGAGGCCGACGGAGGACATCCCGGGTGAGAAATGGATGCCGTACAACCCGGGCAGCAATCTGACGCCGCCCTTCCCGGGATACTACTCGGGGCACTCGACGTTCTCACGGTCGAGCGCCGAGGTCCTGAGGCTGTTCACGGGCAGCGACAACTTCGGATTTTCGACGGTCATACCGGCGAACTTCGGACGCGTCGAGCCGGGGATCCCGGCGGTTCCCACGACGCTGTCGTTCGCGACGTTCAGCGATGCCGCGAATCAGGCCGGCCTGTCGCGTCTCTACGGGGGCATCCACTTCTCCGACGACAACACGAGCGGTCAGGCGATCGGTCTCTTGATCGCCCAGCAGGCGTGGGCGAGGGCGCAGATGCTGTTCAATGGGACCACGCCGTGAAGGAGGGCACCGTCATGCGCTCTCTCATCGTTCCGGCGCTCGTCATCGCGACACTCCTCGGAGGCGCCTCCGCGCCGGCCAGTACCGGCGGGGGACTCGTCAGCAAGCGGAGCGCGCACACGGTGGATCAGACGCTGGATCGGCTCGAGGCCGCGCTCAAGGACGCCCGCGCCAAGATCGTCGCGCGCCTCGACCATACGGCGGAGGCGAAGGCCATCGGCCAGTCCATGCGGCCGACAGCGCTTCTCGTCTTCGGGAACCCGGCCGTCGGGGCTCCGTTGATGTTGCGCAATCAGACGATGGGCATCGACTTGCCCATGAAGGCCCTCGCATGGGAGGACGAGCGGGGCCAGGTGTGGCTGACGTACAACGCGCCCGCGTACCTGGCGGAGCGCCATGGGGTCAGCGGATCGACCGAGGCACTCGAGGCCATGCGCAAGGGCCTCGAGCGGTTCACCGACGCCGCCACGCGCCCCTGACGGGGCGGTGAGCGGCGGGTGCCGCCTACGCGGCGCCGCGCAGCCGCGGGTCGAGCGCGTCGCGCAGCCCGTCGCCGACGAGGTTGAAGGCGAGCACCGCCAGCATGATGGCCAGGCCGGGGACCGTCGCCACGTGCGGCGCCACCAGGAGGACATCGCGACCGGTCGAGACCATGAGTCCCCACGATGCCGTCGGCGGCTGCACGCCGAGCCCGAGGAACGACAGCGCCGCCTCCAGCAAGATCGCGTTGGCCATGAAGAGCGTCGCGTAGACGATCAGCCCCGGGATGATGTTCGGCAGGATGTGACGGCGCAAGAGCGCCCGGCCGGGCGCGCCCAGGGCGCGGGCCGCGCCGACGTACTCCGCCTCGCGCAGCGTCAGCACCGAGCCGCGCACGATGCGCGTGACGGCCGGCACGCCCCAGATACCGACGGCGATCGTCGTGTTGAGCACGCCGGGCCCGAGCATGGCCACGATCGCCAGCGCCAGCAGCAGATACGGGAAGGCGAGGAGGATCTCGACGCCGCGCATGAGCACGGCGTCGAGCCAGCCGCCCGTGAAGCCGGCGAGCGTGCCCAGCAGCAGGCCGCCCCCGAGCGCGATGAGCATCGAGAGCACGCTCACCAGCAGCGCCACCCGCGAGCCGTAGATCACGCGGGAGAGAATGTCGCGCCCGAACTCGTCGGCGCCGAGCAGGTATTTGCCGCCCGGCCTCGCGCGTTTTTCGATCAGGGTCTGCCGGGTCGGATCGAGCGGCGCCAGCCACGGCGCCAGCGCGGCGCTCAGCGCGAGCACGACGACGAGCGCCAGGCCGAGCAGCGCGAGCCGGTTTCGGCAGAAGCGGCTCCACGCGGTCATCGGACGGTCATCCCTGGCGCCCCACGCGCGGGTCGAGCAGGCCGTAGGAGAGATCGACCAGGAGGTTGATGACGACGAAGGCCAGCGCGAAGACGAGGACGGCCCCCTGCAGCAGGACGTAGTCGCGCGCGAAGATGGCCTTCACCATCAGACGGCCGAGTCCGGGCCACGCGAAGACCGTCTCCGTCAGCACGGCGCCGCCCATGAGCTGGCCCGACTGCAGCCCGAGCAGCGTGAGGATCGGGATGAAGGCGTTGCGCAGGGCGTGCTTGCCGAGCACCCACGGCTCGCCCACACCCTTGGCCCGCGCCGTTCGCACGTAGTCCTCGCCCAGCACGTCGAGCACCGCGGAGCGCGTCATGCGCGAGACCATCGCCACCGACGGCAGCGCCAGCGTCACCGCGGGCAGCACGAGATGGCTGAGGGAGCCGGCGCCGCCCACGGGCAGCCAGTTGAGCCAGAGGGAGAAGACCACGATCAGCACGAGCCCGGTCCAGAAGATCGGCATCGAGAGCCCGAACAGCGAGGCCAGGCGCGCGATCGCGTCGAAGACCGAGTTGGGCCAGACGGCCGAGACGATCCCGGCGACGATCCCGACGCCGGCGGCGATCAGGAGCGCGGCGATGGTCAGCTGCAGCGTGGCCGGCCACGCATCGGCCAGCTCGCGCGCGACCGGACGATTCTGCTGGATGGAGCGGCCGAGGTCGCCGCGCGCGAGGCGCGTGACGTAGTCGAGGTAGCGGACGGCGAACGGCTTGTCGAGGCCCAGGTGCTCGCGCAGCACGGCGACGGCATCCTTGGTCGCGTGCTCGCCCAGCATCAGCGTCACCGCGTCACCCGGCAGCAGATCGATCGTCAGCATGACGACGAACACCACGCCGAGCAGGACGGGCACCGCGAGCAGCAGGCGGCGGACGACGAACGTCAGCATTCGCCGCCGCCTCCCGCGGTCACGCTACCTCTCGAGCCAGGTCTTCCAGAGCGCCAGGTTGTACTCGACGGGGTGGACCTGGAAGCCCTTCACGCCGGCCCGCGTGACGACGATCTCCTTCGTCGTGTAGACCGGGATCCACACCATCTCTTTGGCGATGATGTCCTGCACTTCGGCGTAGAGCTTCTCGCGCTCGGTCTGGTTCAGGCTGCGGCGCGCCTGCTCGACGAGCGTGTCGACCCGCGCGTTGGCGTAGCGCGACGTATTCCAGCCCGTCGGCGGCACCTGCTTGCTGTGGAACAGCGCATAGAGCGAGTAGTCCGCGTCGGCATTGGAGGTCACCCAGCCCAGCGTGAACATGTGGTGGTTGAGCGGGTTGGCGCGCACCTGCTGGAATACCGCCGCCCACTCGAGCACCTGCACGCGGGCCTCGACGCCGACCTCCTTGAACATCGCCTGGATGGCCTCGGTGATCTCGCCGTCCTTGGGATAGCGGCCGCGCGCGGCCAGCCAGGACAGCGAGAGCCGCTGCCCGCCCTTGGTCATCATCCCGTCGGGTCCCGGCGTCCAGCCGGCCTGGCCCAGCAGGGCCTTGGCCCGCGCCTTGTCGAACGGGTACAGGCGATCGAGCTGCATGTCCTTGTAGCCGAACACGCCGGGCGCCAGGACGCCGCGCGCGGGCCCCGCCGAGCCTTCCATGATGTTGTCGAGGATCGCCTTGCGATCGACCGCGTGCAGCAGGGCCTGACGCACGCGGACGTCGTCGAGGGGCGGCAGGCCGGCGTGCAGGCCCGCGAACACGACACGGATCCCGGTCGTCTCGTGCACCGTGAACTTCGAATCCTTGCGGAGCGCCGGGAGCTGGGCGGGCGACGGGAAGAGCACCATGTCGGCGTCGCCGGTCTGCAACGCGATCATCCGGGCGCCTTCCTCGGGCACGACCTTGAAGATCACGCGGTCGACCAGGGCCTTGTCGCCCCAGTAGTCGTTGTTCCGCTCGATGATCACGTGGGTGTTGGTTTTCCATTCCACGAACTTGAAGGGGCCGGTGCCGACGGGGGCGCGGCTGAAATCGGCGCCCATCTTCTGCACCGCGGTCGGCGACACCATGCCCATGCAATACATGGCCAGCGTCCGGAGGATGGGGCCGTAGGGCTCCTTGGTGACGACGTCGACCGTGAGGTCGTCCACGACCTCGGCGCCGTCGAGCGAGCCGGCCAGGCTGGCCCATCGCGCCGGCGGCGTGCCGCGCAGCGCGCGGTCGAACGTGAACTTCACCGCGGCCGCGTTGAACGGCGTGCCGTCGTGGAACTTCACGCCCGGGCGCAGCTTGAAGCGGACCTTGGTCGGCGACATCACCTCGTACGAGGTCGCCAGCGCGGGCTTGACCTGCATCTTCTCGTCGAGGGTCAAGAGCCCCTCGAGCATGTTGAAGTAGACCCAGGCGCCGGGCGCCGTGGTCTCGAGGTTCGGGTCGAGCGAGACGGGATCGGTCGGGCGCACGATCGTCAGCGTCCGCATCAATCCAGCTTCTCCGTACCGGGTCGAAGTCCGCGACGGCGGATTGGCGCTGCTACTTCAAGGAGCCCACATCTGCGACGTCCTCCTTCAGGAGACGCCAAGCTATTACCGGCGAACGCTTCGAAGCGGGAAGCCCCTGACCGAAATGGCGCCAACGATAGAGTGGGGCTATCTCGTGTACTTGACCGTCTACCGGAAATGCCAGTACTTCGGCTTCAAGGAAGAGTGTCAGTTTTGCGACATCAACGCGAACTTTCGCCAGCAGAAGGCCGCAGGCCGCCCTTACAACACGGTGAAGGAGGTTGAGGAGATCCTCGAAGCGCTGGAAATCATCGACGAGGAGGAGACCGAAAAGCGCTCGCGAGCCTACACCATCACGGGAGGCAGCATCATCGAGCACTTGCGCGGCCTGGAGGAGGCGGAGTTTTACACGCGCTACGCTCGAGCGATCAACCAGCGATTTCCGGGGCGCTGGATTTCCAAGATGGTCGTCCAGGCCCTCCCCAAGGAATCGCTCAAGACATTTCGCGAGGCGGGAGTTCAAATTTATCACCCCAACTACGAGGTGTGGGACAAGCGGCTCTTCTCGCTTATTTGTCCTGGAAAAGACCGCTACATCGGCCGGGATGAGTGGATTCGGCGGATCGTCGATG
>Ga0137418_10001849_pt1 | contig 19375 bp, 14 predicted proteins | sample CZODoug3_1_2_16f_FD_122242 | JGI IMG/M metagenome (GOLD analysis project Ga0137418, IMG submission 122242) | Vadose zone soil fungal communities from Angelo Coast Range Reserve, California, USA - CZODoug3_1_2_16fungal (Hybrid Assembly) | ecosystem: Environmental > Terrestrial > Soil > Vadose...
ACTTTCCCGGCTTCCAGCTCGGCCAGGATTTTTTTCTGTTCTGCCGCAGTGCGGAACCGGCTCAACATCTCAATCTTTGCGGGGAACGCCGCGAACCTTTTCTTAAACGTCTCGAAATGCTGGAACGCCAGCACCGTGGTCGGCGAAAGAACCGCCACTTGCTTCCCGTCGCCAATCACCTTGAACGCCGCGCGCATCGCCACTTCGGTTTTGCCGTAGCCCACGTCTCCGCACAACAACCGGTCCATCGGCACAGCTTTTTCCAAATCCTTTTTCACGTCGGCGATCGCCAGAACCTGATCTTGGGTCTCTTCGAATTCGAACGCATCCTCAAATTCGCGCTGCCAGTTGCCATCCGCCGAAAATGCAAACCCGACTGCCGTTTTTCGCGCCGCGTACAATTCCAATAACTTTTCCGCCATATCCTCCAGCGATTTGCGCACCTTGGCTTTGCGCGTCGACCATCCAGTCCCGCCAAGCTTGTCCAGCGGCGGCGGCGCTCCCTCCACCACCCGGTAGCTCTGCACCAGGTCCATGCGTTCCAACGGCACATACAGCCGAGCCTCTTCCGCGTAACGCAGCAACATGAATTCGCCGCGCCGCCCGTCGGTTTCAATTTGCCGCAGACCTTCGAATTGCCCGATACCGTGGTCCACGTGAACCACAAAATCGGCCGGCTTTAAGTCCGCGAAATCGCTGAAAAACCCGGAAGTGCGAATCTTGCGGGTTGGCCGGTCCACCGACGGCGCCACATCAAACAGATCGGCGTTCCCAAAAACCGTGAGCTTGGCGTCGGGAAATGTGGCGCCTTCGCCGAACGGCGCGCGCATCAGCACCAACCCGGCGGACTCCAGCGCGCCCTCCGCGGTAAATCCAGCCGCGGCGCTCTCCGATTCGCCCAGCACGTACGGCACTTCATATTCGCGGCAAATATCGGCGTATCGTTCCAGCTCACCGGTACTTGCCGCGGTCAAGAATATTTTTCCGCCCGCCGCCAATTGCGATTTCACATCGCCGACGCAGGCCACCACATCGCCGTGAAATCGCGCGCTCGGGCGTGAAGACAACTCGAATCGCGCTCCCGGCGTCTGGCTCATTCCGAGCTGCTCCAGCTCAACACGCGTCGCCAGTTGCAGCGCCAAATCGAATTCGTCCGCTTGCCAGTAAAGAGTTCCGGCCTCCGGCGAATTTGCAGACCCTAATTTTTCGTAAGCCTCGGTGGCTTCGCGCAACATCGCATCCACCGCGGGCCGCAGCGTGGCAGGCTCGTCCAGAAAAATCACCGGTTCCAGCGAACTCGGCGTCAGTTCAAAGAGACTGCGCGTTGAAACTGCGCTCTTCGGCCCCCAGTACGTTGGCAGCGCCCAGCTTTCCACTCCATCGGCTCGAATCACTGCCCACTCGGTCAGTGGCAGCACGGTCGTCCGATTCACTGGAGCGATCGACCGCTGCGTTCGCGGGTCAAATTCGCGTACCGACTCCACCGTGTCGCCCAGAAGTTCCACGCGCACAGGTCTCGCCGCTTCCGGCGAAAATATATCCACGATTCCGCCGCGCACCGCGAACTGCCCGGGCAGCTCCACCATTTCCGTGCGCGCATAACCGGTAGCGCCCAAGTGCGCCAAAAAATCCTGCAACGGCACGTCCGCATCTTTTTCCAACGAGCGGCTCAGTTCCGCGTATTCATTTCCCGCGCGGTAACGCCATAGGGCCGCCGCCACCGGCGCAATCACCAGCGAAGTCTCTCCCGCCGCCAGTCGATACAGCGTGGCCGCGCGGCGCTCCAAAATATCCGCGTGCGGACTTCGCGACTCCCACGGAAACGCGTCAAAAGCAGGCAGAACGGCGACACCGCCGGTTGCTCCCGGAAAAACCGAAAAACAGAAACGCACCGTCTCGGCGATTGCTTCGGCCTTCTTGTTGGAATCTACAATCAGAAATGCTGGACGCCGCAATTGGCTGGTGACGTACGCCACAGCAATCGCTTTCGCCAGCTCCGTCAGGCCGACACACCCCGCGGTCTTCGCTCCGCCCTGCAGCGCCGACACCACGCCGGGAAGCGCAGGCTGCCGCAATAACCCTTCGAATCGTTCACGAACAACCGGTAGGATCATGAGTACTTAGTTGCGGTCCGTTCCGCTGGGTTCATCTATTGCGCGAATCTTTGTAATGATCGCCGTTGTTGATTCACCCGACACAATTGGAATTGACTCTACCTTCCCGCCCGCAGCCTCTACCTCTTCGCGTCCAACGATTTTGTCTTTTGGCCAATCTCCACCCTTAACGAGCACGTCCGGTAACAGCGCCGAAATGATTTCCCGTGGTGTCGGCTCATCAAAAATTATGACTGCATCGACACTTTCGAGCGCAGCAAGAATCTCAGCTCTTTCCTCGGCCGGGTAGACTGGACGGCCTTTGCCTTTTAGCTGATTGACGATTTGATCGCAGTTCACTCCTACGATCAGAGCGTCACCCATCGCTCTAGCTTTTTCCAGCAGCTCAATATGCCCCTGATGCAGCAGGTCAAAGCAGCCGTTGGTAAACACCACTCGCCGCCCATTGCGTTTCTTCGGGCCAAACTGCAAAATCGCTTGGTGCAAACTCAGAATCCCGGCGCTCATTTCCACTCCATCTTGACCGCTAATTCATTCCATTCTTGTGGCTCTGCAGTTTATCATGCGCACCACTTTGACATTTTTGCCGCTTCGCACATCCCGCGAGTTTCGTTGAAATGAGCATCACTGGCGCTTCAAAGCTCACCCCCGGAGTCTTAGTGCAAGCCGCAGCCGGACTGCTGCTCTGCGCCTTCGGCTATTACCTCACCCACCGCGATTCGTACGAAGTCCGCACCGTGCTCGCCACGGCTGGTGGCTGCAATATGCCCACCGACATCTACGAACCGCGCTCCGGATCTCCGGCAGGCTCGGTAATTCTTTTTCACGGGCTTTCCGCCAACAAGAAAGTGATGACGTTCACCGCGCAGGAATTCGCCAATGAAGATCTGCGAGTCTTCGTGCCCGACCTTCCCGGCCACGGTAAAGCTCCCGGACCGTTTTCTCCGGAGCGCGCCGAGTTCTGCGCCGCCGCACTGGTTCGCGACTTGGCGGCACGCAAAGCCATCCTTCCGCAGCGCACGATTCTTGCGGGACACTCCATGGGCGGCGCCCTTGCCGCCAGAATTGCCGCGCAATTGCCCGTCGCCGGAGTCATCGCCATCTCTCCCGCGCCGATGCATCCAACGCCGGAAGTCTCGAGCGAGCTGTTGCTTTTTCAAACTCCGCCGCAGCTTGCCGGTCACTCTCTAATTCTCAGCGCTGAATGGGAACCCGCCGCCATTCGCCAAATCGCGCAAGACCTGGTCACCGCCTCCGCCGATTCTTCGAATAAGTACGCAGTCATCCCCGCGACGTCACACGTCAGCATTCTCTTCGCGGCCGCCACATTTGATTTGATCCGCGAATGGAGCTCTCAACTTTTCGGCACGAGCTCAGCCGCACCGTTTCCGAAAAATCATCCCGCGCTGGGCTGTCTGATTGGCATTCTCGGCTTGGCCATCCTTACTCCACCGTTTCTCCGCGAAACGTCTTCCGCTCCGTCGCATTCCGCGGTGATTGACTCGCGACAAACGCCCTCATTCCTTCGCTCTATCATTAGCGTTATCCTTTTCTCGATCCTGGCCGTCGTCACTCTGCACTTCCTGCCACCCTTCCGGTTCCTTCGGATTTTTCAGGGCGACTACCTCGCGACACTCCTTTTCCTGGTCGGCGCTGCAGCTCTCGTCGTAAATCGCCGCAGCCTGCCATCATTCAAATCTCTTTTCGCGGCTCCCACAGCTTCCGCCGCAGTCGCCGCTTTGGTGCTGCTCCTTCTCTTTGCCGCATGGTTCGAACTCACTTTCCATGAAGCCTGGCTCACTCCGGCGCGATGGCTGCGCTTCCCGCTGCTCTTTCTCGCGTTTCTTCCGTGGCACCTTGCAGAAGAAGCTCTTCTCTCAAATCCAACGAAGTCCTTGAGCCCGACCCGGCTATTCCGCGCACTGACTTTTCGCGGGATCATCTGGGGCATAGCCACTGCCGCGATCTTCTACCTACACTCCGGCCAGTTCATTTTCGTATTGCTCCCGTTGTACTTTTTGATGTTTTCGATTCTGCAACGGTTGGCGATCGACGCAGTACGCTTCCGGACACGCAGCATCTCCGCGGCCGCGGTCTTCGGTGCTATACTCCTCGCTGGTTTTGTCCTGGCGATTCTGCCCATCGCTTGAGGACTTCGCGCCCGGAGACTCGACTCACCACTCAAGCGAGAGAACCTCATGTCTGAAATCGTAATTATCGGCGGCGGACCGTCCGGCTCAATGTGCGGCGAACAACTAGCCCGCTCCGGTCACACCGTTCGCATTTTTGACGAACATCTGGCCTGGGAAAAACCCTGCGGCGGCGGCCTCACTCACAAAGCAATTCAGCGTTTTCCGTTTCTGCTCGACAATCCTTATCCCAAGAAACTGATTCATTCGATCGAGCTTATCGCCAGCAACGAACAGCGCGCCAAGCTGGAAATGACCAATCCCATCGTGATTTATTCGCGCATGGTGTTGAACGGGTTGCTGCTGGAACGCGCGCAAAATGCCGGCTGCGAAGTGAATCGCTCGCACGTGGTTGCGGTCGACACGTCCGGCGAAAAGCCGCGCTATTCGGTGGAAGGCGAATGGCGTACCGCTGATTTTCTGGTGCTAGCGGCGGGCGCGCGCAATCAACTGCTCCCGGAGACTCGCCCGCTGCAAAAAGACGAACTGGAAATCACCCAGGGTTATTTCATTCCGCAGACCGCTGATTCCATCATCATCAAATTTCTGCCGCACTTTGACGGTTACATCTGGTCGTTCCCGCGCTGCGATCATTTATCGGTTGGCATTTGCGGCAGCATGTCTTCGCACAATCAGACTGAGTTGCGCACGCACCTGCAGACATTCATCGGCAAACAAAATTTCTCCACCGATAACGCCCGTTTTTACAGCCACGTGCTTCCGTCGCCGCAAGTTCCCACACTTTCACAGCGCACGGTGGTCGGCAAAAACTGGGCGCTAGTGGGTGACGCCGCGGCATTTGTGGATCCGCTCACCGGCGAAGGACTGTTTTACGCCATGCGTTCCGGCGAACTTCTCGGCAAAGCTATCGCCGAAGGCCACCCGCAAATTTACACCGACTGGGTGCGCGCATCTTTTTCCTGCGAACTGGAATTCGCCGCGCGCATCGTTCGCCGATTCTATCGCGGATCTTTTTTGGGCACCGCCGTCACCACGCGCATGATTCAGTTTCTCCGCCGCAGCACAATTTTCCGGCAGATCATGGCCGATATTTTCAGCGGCACGCAGGACTACACGACGTTGAAGCAGCGCGTGGCCGGCCATCTGGGCATGACGCTGAGCGATTTCGTGACTTCGGTATTGAACGTTGAGAATCCAGCGGTGGCCAAGCCGCGGCCTGAGAGCGTTACCGCCCGCTAAAACCAGGAGACAAGGTCTTGGACATTCAAGCAGATTCTCCCGAACAATTTCCCGTTGAACTTGGCTTCCGGATGCGCGGCGCCGGCATCTCGCGCATTGACGTTTTCAGCGACGTGGTTTTTGCTTTCGCGCTGGTGCTGCTGGCGGTTTCTCTCACCATTCCTAAAAATTCCCGCGAACCACAGGATTCCATTCTTTCGATGGTCACCTGCGCGGTGTGTTTTGCGATGATTCTAGGCGGCTGGTTTTCCCATTATGTTTTTTTTCGACGCTACGGCCTGCGTGACCGCGTCACCATCATCCTCAATTCGTGCCTGCTGTTCTTAATTCTCTTTTGCGTTTACCCGCTGAAATTTCTATTTGCCACCATTTCCGGATATTTATTTCGCGATTCATCGGCCACATGGCTGGCCACCGCCGTTCAAGTGAACGGGCGCCTGATGCTGTACGCGTTGGGATTCACCGCGGTGTTCATGCTGGTCGGCGCTTTGTACTGGAATGCCTGGCGCCAACGTGATGCGCTGGCACTCAACGGCATCGAGCGGCTGCTCACCGTTTCTTCGATCATCGATTCGCTCGGACTGATTTGCATCGGCCTTCTCGCTGCGCTCACCGCGCTGGTCCTTCCGCCATCGTGGTCGGTGTACTCCGCGCTGCTGTATCTGCTCATCGCGCCGTGGAAAACTCTGGGTCGCGTCTACTTCGGCCGCAAAGCGCGCACGCTCCACAAACTGGTCACCGCGCCAACGCTGTAACTTCCCAATTTCCCGCCTCGTCGTTCAATCATTTCTCTCCTGTAACATCTTTTTATTCTCCGAGCGCTGCTCTTCCTGTATATTTCTTCCGAACCGATTGCTGGTCTCTCGCCCAGGAGAAAAAATGTTCTGCTCAAAGTGTGGCAACACCATCGCTCCAAACTCCGCTTTTTGCCAGGTGTGCGGCGCCGCTGCTCCCTCGGCCACTGCGCCCGCACTCGGTCCCGCGGCGTACGCGCCGCAAGCCGCTTACCCGGCCGCCGCAGCAGCTCCCAGCGCCGCGGTTTCTCCGCACTGGCTGCCTTCGGTGACCAACACCTATGCGGGATTCTGGCTGCGCCTGGTGGCGCACCTGCTCGATGGAGTGATCACCGGCATCGTGCTGATGGCGGTGTTTGTACCAATCGTTTTCCTCACCGGAATCGGCGCAGCCTTTCGCGGATATCGTCCCGAGAATCCGCCCGACCCCGCCATGATCGCCGGATCCATATCTGCAATCGCGTTGTTCGTCCTTGGCGCGATGGCGGCGGGCTGGCTGTACAGCGCCTATTTCGAAAGCTCCGAATGGCAAGCCACGGTCGGCAAAAAAGTTTTGAATCTCAAAGTCACCGACCTTAACGGCAACCGCGTCACTTTCGGACGCGCCTCCGGCCGCTATTTCGCGAAAATTATTTCCGGCCTGATTCCGTTCGGCATCGGCTACATCCTTGCCGGCTTCACCGAAAAAAAGCAGGCGCTGCACGACATGATCGCCAGTTGCCTGGTTCTCCGCGCGTAACCGTCTTCCACAATACGTGGGTGCCCCTCGCCTGCGGCGCTCTCGCCGATAGAGTAAACTAGCAGCTCGCAATAACACTGAGTTGCGCCGGATGAGGGAGAGTCGGTATGCCTATTTTCAATCGTGGTGGCGATCGGGACGACGCATTTGAAATGAAACGCAACGGCCCGCTGCTGAAATTTGGCGCCATGGCCATCGGCGTGATCCTGGTGCTGGCAGTGCTGAGCATCTTCCTGCTGCGAATCACCCGCATTGAAGCCGGCCACGTCGGCGTGGAAATCAATCTGGCCGGCAAACAGCGCGGCGCTTCGGAAATCCCGGTACGCACCGGTTGGGTGGTCTATTCCCCGCTGAGCACTCAAATCATCGAGTTCCCCACCTTCGTGCAGACCGTCAAGTGGACCAAGGACACCAACGAAGGCCATCCGCTTAATGAAGAGATGGGCTTCAACTCCAAGGAAGGCATGGAAATTTTTGTGGACGTTTCGCTGTCGTACGCCATCGACCCGCTGAAGGCGCCAGACTTTTACGTGAAGTATCGCCTGGCGGACATGGACTCCTTCACCCACGGAATTTTGCGTGACGTGGTGCGCAACTCGCTGAACGAAGTGGCTTCCACCTACGTGGTGGAAGATATTTACGGCGAGAAGAAGGCCGAGTTCCTGGGAAAAGTGCAGACCAAGATCGAGCAGAAGATGGCGCCGGTAGGAGTCAGCGTGCAGCAGTTTGGCTTTATCGGAGCGCCGCGTGTGCCCAGCGTGATCGCGACGGCCATCACCGCCAAGGCTCAAGCCATTCAGCAGGCCGAACGCGCCCGCAACGAATTGCAGACCACGCAAGCCGAAGCCGCCAAGAAAATCGCCGAAGCCGAAGGCGACGCCAAGTCCCTGGTCACCCGCGCGCAGGGCGAAGCCGATGCCAACCGCATCCGCCAGAATTCGCTGACTCCGCAGCTGTTGGAATTGCGCCGCATCGAAAACAGCCGCGCGCTCATCGACAAATGGAACGGCCAATTGCCCACGGTGGAAACCGGCCAGTCCGGCGGCATGATCCTGCAACTGCCCAAGCCGCAATAAAATCGGCCGGACTTCAAGTAATGCTTGAGGTTCGTAAGGGCGGCAAATAAAGGACATATTTGTTTCAGAGTGACAAAGAGTGCGAAAGTTTGCATTGGCAAGCTTTGCCAATCGCGTTACGATGAGCTTAGATTTTCTGAGATTGGAGGGTCCCTAATGCCAACCCGCAACGTCAATTTAACCAATAAACTGGACCGCTTTGTGGCCAACAAAGTGAAGACGGGACTCTACGATAACGCGAGCGAGGTAGTGCGCGCCGGATTGCGCACGTTGCAACGCGACGAGCAAGAGTTCGCGGCCAAGCTGGCGGCACTGCGATCGGCGATTGACGAAGGTGACGCCAGCGGAATCGCGCGCGGAGACGTATTTGCGCAAGTCTTCAAAGCTCTTAAGCTTCCCGCTCAACGGTAGCCGTGGCCGCAGTTCGCTATTCGCGCCTTGCTACGTCCGACCTATCGGGCATCGGCCGTTACACCCTGCGAACATGGGGAGAAGCTCAGACCATCCAATACCTTCTGGCATTGAGGGCCTGCTGCCAAACACTTTCTGAAAATCCGGAGTTAGGCCGACAGTGCGACGACGTTCGTCCGCGATTGCGCCGTCTGGAGTGTGGAAGCCATGTGGTGTTTTACCGCGCAAGGCGGGACGGCATCTTGATCTCTCGCATTCTGCACCAGCGAATGTTGCCGAGAAGGCATACTTTCGAGTAGTTAAATCGATAGCAAATGGCGGGAAGAGGCGCCGCGAGTGACATCGCGCACAGACAGGATTGTCTGTGGTACTGGCCGGACGGCTACTTGCAGCCTGCTGGTTTCATGGATTCGGCAACCAATATCGCGCCATTGACTTCTCCTGAAATGGTCTTCAGGCAAGCTAGTCGCCCTGCCTTCACTATATAGTCGAACGGCCGAACCGGGATTCAACAAATCTTTCAAGAAAATTTCCAGCCGCTGCTGCAATACCTAAGCAAACGGGGTTTGGATCCAGAGGTTCACGATTCGCGAAGGACGAACTCACGGCTGCAGTGAAGCGATATAAGCAGTGAGGTCAACGATGTCTTGGTCTGTAAGATTGGCGACAACCGGTTTCATAGCAGCGGCATTACGGCCATCGCGAGTGCCGCTCTTGAAGTCGTAAAGTTGCCGCGCTGTAGCAGTAGCAGAACGCCCCGCCAACGGCGGGAACAGGTCTCCCTTTCCCTTCAAACCGTCTCCGTGACAAAAAGCACAAGGAAGAGTCTTGCCAGCATCACCCGTCTTCGCCAGCAACTCGCCCCTCTTTACGCTTCCGCTCGGCACGTATGCGATAAACCCAGACGTGGCATCGCGCAACAACGTCCGCTTCACGTCCTCAGGCACCTCGATGATACGGAGCCCGATTGGCTCTGTAGCTCCGCTGGAATCCACCAGCTGTACGTTATGCGGGCCGGGATGTGTGACAGGAACAGTATCGGTCTCAACGACGCGCGCGCTTCTAACCGCCGGCACGGAGTGAAAGTACTCAGCTGCAAGCTTGGCGTCGGCGTCGTCCAGCGCTTTCGCAACAGGGATCATGTCGTTAACGGTTGCGCGCGGCACGGAACCATGCCGCTTATCGTCCTTCATGTCGGCGAGCTGCTGAAGAAAGTAGGCGACCGGCAGCCCTTGAAGATCGGCCGTATCGGGCTTTCCTCGTCCGTCTATGAGGTGACATTGCCCACACGCGGTGTAGGCGCCTTGCTTACCCGAAATTACCGCAGCAGGAGGCGCAGGGTGCAGCTCCGGAAACCAATCGACCGTGCTGGTGCTCCTATTAATCTGTGTGTCCGTGTAGCTCTTCGTGCTCCCGGGAATACGGAACAGTTGGCCATCGTCCGGTTTCGGCGACTCGTGTACACCCTTCGGGTAAGGCCAATCCGGATAGTCAGTCCTTGCGAGGTTAGCTGGTGGATCAGAGCTTGGCTTCGTTGCTTTCTGGTGCGTATGAGCCAGAACGTTTACGGTGAGAAGGACGCAGCTTGCCGACATGGCGAACACGGAAGACAACGATCTCTGATTCATGCCAACATTCTCACGGATTCGCGCCCGGAATATCAATCCATTCCAAGAAGCTAATGCGTGCCCAAGTTTTCGTCAGTCGCGGGCTGCTTGCGGCCGATAAACCGCCAGAGGCCGATGCACAGGCGTCGAACGACGGCGTCGCAGGCGGCGGTGGCCAAGTCGGGCGAGGCTTGCAGTTCGATGATTTGCTGGCTGGCATGGGCGTAGAGTTGCGCGATTTTGGTCATGCGGCGGCGAATCTTTTTTTCCAGCGCGGGACGCAAGCCGGGATAGACCGGCTTTTCCAGGCGAGTGCACATTTCAGAAACCGGTTGGGCGTACCACAGAACGTGTTCGGAACTGTTGTAACGGTCGACGGGATTCAGCTGGACGCCATTGCGGGCAAACGCGGAAAAATAAAATTTTTCGCCGCGCTCGTAGCCGACGCCGTAATGTTCCGCGGCTTCTCCGGTGGCCAGTTGCCAATATTCGATGGCTTGCGGACGAGACAGCGCGGTGATTCCGGTCAGCGCGTAGTGATGGTCTTTCATCAGCTGGTCGATGCCCCACTTGTTGGGAATCTGGATGTAGATCACGCCGCCGGGCTTCATCATGCGGCACAGCGAATCGATTACGGATTTGGGGTCCATCACGTGTTCCAGCACGTCCTGGCAGATGACCACATCGAATTGGCCAAGGCGTTCGGCAATTCCCTGCTCGCAGATGTCGCCTTCGAAGTATGGAACTTCCATTTGCAATTCTTTCAAGCGCAACTGGCCGGTGCGTGCGCGTTCCGGATCGATTTCGATTCCAGTGACGCTGGCGCCCTGCTCGGCCATGGCGATCAGCATGCCGCCGTAGCCGGAGCCGACATCGAGAACGCGTTTGCCGCGCAGACTGGTGACTTGCCGCAACATGCGGACAATTTCGCGCCCGCGTTGGATTTCCCGCCAGGCGTAATCGCGCCAGACTTCGGTGTTGCGTCCGGCGGCATATTCCGCGGTGGAAAGGCGCCGCACAAGGACTTCCGGGAAGTAGCCGCGGTCGGCGTGGCACTGCGTGATGGATTGTTCGACGCGCTGGCGCTCGTTGGCCGGACAGTTTTGCGACAGAGAGTGGTATTCGGCGGCGGCCAGATCGTCCATTCCGGCGCCGCGAAGAGTTTCGGCAAGCAGGTAACGAGCATCGCGGTCCAGCGGAAAACGGGCGCAGAGATTGCGCGCTTGTTGAATCAACGCGGCGGTGTTGTTGCGCCAGTGGCAAAAGGCTTTGGTCAATTCCTGCGGAGGCGCTTGCCCCGGCGCCAGTTGGTGTTCCGGTTTTTCCAGCAGGATCATGGCGCTGCCCCCTCCGCTGTAGGCGTTGGTGGCGCGAAAGCCGATGCGTTCCGCCGCGCGGCACACCGCTTTGGCGGAGTTCCAGTGCATCAACACCGGCGAGCGGCGATTTTCCTTGTATTTATCGAGCACTACGCCGAAGTAGCGATCGCTGTGGATGTCCAGCGAATCGGTGTCGCTCATGCCGAAGACGAACAGGCCGCCAGGCTCCAGAATGGCGAACAGCTGTTGAAGATAGAGAGTGATATCGAAAAAATTAAAATGGATGAAGACCGCGTTGGCGTAGCCCTTGGTGATTCCCTTTCCGGCGAGGAAGCGCAAATCGGCAAAATCCATCTGGTGAAATTCCACGTTAGGGAATTCGCGCAGCTCTTGCCGGGCGCAATCCAGGAATTCGTTACTGATATCCAGACACCACAGGCGATCAACTAGCGGAGCGGTGACGCGGGCGATGAAGCCAAAGCCGCTGCCGAGATCGATCACCCGGTCGGTGGGTTTCAGCGCGAGAGCGTCGATCAGGAACTTCGATTCGTTTTTCTTGTACTCGCGAATTTCGTCGAGGCGGGATTCCGGATCGGGGCCAAAATCGTTGCCCACCAGCGCGTACAACAAAGTTTTGCGGTCGCGGAATTCCCAATTGGCGTGGTTCGCGCCGGAAAGTTTTTCCAGAGGCAAGCTGGCAGCCGACCCGTTCGCGGAGTTCGCAACGGGCGCAGCGGGCCCAACGGGCGCAGCGGGCCCAACGGGCGCAGCGGGCGGCCTGAGTTCGATGGTAGAGACTTGTGTTGAAGAATTGGCGTTTATCTTTGTTTCGGCGGGTTTGGTCTCGGCGCGTGTTGCTCCGTCCATGGGCAGTCCTGGTCGCGCCGCTTCGCGCAGCGGGACACACTTACACATAGGCGGGGGAGCACGCCGCGTGCCCATTAGAGAATTGCAATCTTTGGCGGACAGACTTTGCGCTTCGGCGGAAGAAAAGAGGACCAACATTTCCTGAGCGTCGGCCGCCTTACCTTGTCACCGGAGGACGCAGCAAGAAAGTGTTATCGAAACTTCAGGCCATGGCGTGCAGGTATTCGTAATCAATCTTGATGGCTTCCAGAGCCGGGATGGTTACAAACGGAGGTTCTTGTTCGACGTAGTACAGCTCCACTTCGGTTTTCGCCGCCGCCGTAAAGATCGGTTTGTAATCAATGTGGCCGTGCCCCAATTCGGCAGCCTTCGGGCGTTCACTCTCTTGCAGACTGACCGAAGGCTTTTCCGTCGGATGAAAATCCTTGATGTGCAGCAAGCGATAGCGCTTGGGATATTTCGTCAGGTAGACCACCGGATCGCGGCCGGCCGCAACCATCCATCCGCAGTCCAGTTCAAATTTGACCAGCGACGGATCGGTTTCTTGCAAAATGATGTCGTAGCCGAACTTCCCGCCGGCCAGCGGCCTGAACTCAAAATTATGGTTGTGATAGGCGAACTGCAGTCCGGCCTTTTTGGCTTTTTCCCCGGCGTCGTTGCAGCGCGCGGCAATTTTCTTGAAATCGTCTTCGGAGAGCGTCGCCAACTGCGCCATGATTGCTTTGAAATCGACTTTGCCGGGTTCGGGATCTTTGGGCAGCATGACCGACGAGATCACGTAGTTGGCGCCAACTTCGTGAGCGTACGGAACAGCTTCGTCCATTCCGGCAAGGCCTAGGTGCAACGAGCGGCAGGCAAGGCCGGCATCCTGCAGAGATTTTGTCACGTCGGCAGCCTTGTGCTTGGGCGAAACACCGGTTTCGACTTCTTTGTAGCCAATCGCGGCAATTTGCCGGAGGGTTCCGTCGTAATCCTTATCAAGCTCGGCTCCGACGGTGTAAAGCTGCAGGCCGATAGGCTTTCCGAGCGGATTTGCGAAAAGGCGTAAAGGAGTGCTCAACGCGAAAGCAGCCGTTGCCAACGCTCCGCTGCCGCCAACTAAAATCTCCCGCCTTGTAGGTTTCATGGATTCCTCCCCGCCACTCAAGAAGATTTTGCGCGCCGGAGTGAAGCCGGTTCCAGCAATCGGCGTGCAGATGTGCCGCGCAGATTGTAGCTGAAATTGCGTTGTGGCGAGGATTGGAAAATGCGGACAGCGCGGGTGGCTCAATCGAGGGAAAAAAAGGGCTGACTGGCTTTCACCGGTCAGCCCTGTAGCAATTCGATTGCAGAAGAGGAGTTGCAGCAAAAAATTAGACCGCGGTGCGGCGAATCAACGGCTTGCGCGCCGGCGGCGGAATCATGGTGGCCATCTTGCGGATCATGGCCAGAACCAGACGCTTGTCGCCATCGGAAAGGGTGGCGCTGTAGCGCTTGATTTCCACCAGGAAGCGGATTTCGTCCTGGGAAAGTTCGCCCAACATTTTCTGGGTCTCTTTGTCGCGTGGCGTTTCGGTACCGGGGAAAAAGTCGGCCAGCGAAATGTCCATGGCTTCGGCGATTTTGGCCAGCGTTTCGAGAGACGGCACGGTGTGGCCGTTCTCCACACGGGAAAGATAGCAGCGCAGCAATCCAGTGCGGCGCTCGATGTCGCCCTGGGACAGCCCACGCTGTCCGCGATACGTCCTGATGACCTCTCCAATGTTTACTTGCGGTTTTTCTTTCGGCATCTTCCCCTCACGTGCGGGCCGTGCATCGACCGGCAAAATGGCTGACGGGGGGTAGCTTAGTCACTAACAGCAGAAGTGGCAAGGATGAAATGAAGGAAAAGCGCAGAATGTGCCTGGCGGGAAACAAAATGTGCTTGGGAAGCACAATTGGAGTTTCTGAAGGCGACGCGTGTGAATTTAACCGGTGCGGCTAGCGAGAACTGGGAGTCACCGTGGCGGGCTGCTGCAGCCGGAACTCCAACAGCGTTTCGCTTGGTACTTTGACTTGCTTGCCTTTGGTCAGGACCTGGACGCCAGCGCCTGCGCCGCCGCCAGCCGCCGCGCCGATGGCCGCGCCTTTTCCGCCAGCAGCAATGCCACCGATGATTGCGCCGAGGACTGCGCCGCCGCCAACTTTTTTGGCGCTGTCCGAGCCACGGCTTTTGCCTTGCACGTTGTAGTCGCTCGAGATGATCGGAAACTCCCTGCCGTCGATGATGAGCTTGGTCAGTTCGAGCTGAAGCTCGGCTTTGCCGGTGAAGGTGCCGCCCTGATCGGAACTGGCCAGGCGACCGTAGACGTCGGTACCTTTGCGCGCGACGAGGACATCGTTGGCATATAGATCGGTTTCCAGGCTGGCGTGGAAGACTTCGCCAACTTTGTTCTTGGAAGAGTCGACGGTGTCGATCATGCGAACGAGGATGGATTGTCCGGCGGGCAGGGTGACGTCGCCACCAGCAGTCGCCGGCGGATTTCTATTGTATTGCTGAGTGTTCTGAGATTGCGGTGCGCTGGGTGCTTGCGGCAGGGGACCGGGATCAACGGACGCCGGACGAGGGGCAGGCTGCTGCGGGTAGCCGGAACTCCGAGTAAAAGTGAGTGCCACGATATCGTTGGTGGGAAAAGTTTGCACGTCACCGTTGACTTCGAAGCGCAACACGGCCTGGGTGCCGCCGAGATATTTTCCTTGCAACACGCGGCCGTCTTTTAGTTCGAGAGTGTCTGCGCAGCTAAGGGTGGCAAAAGCCAGCGCGAGAGATGTGACCGCTATCAGTTTCGGCAAATGTTTCATTATGGTGTTCCCTTTCGTACCTGCGGATTGCTCCGCGGCTCGCGCTGCCAGACTCCCAGCCTAATCAGTCTACCGGATTTGATGTTGAGATGGTGGTCTCCGGTTGCGCGAAACTTTTATTGCTGAGTGGCCTGGTAAAGGGTCTTGCTGATTTCGGACATCAGCGCGGCGCTGTCTTTCTTGTCGGCGAGGCCACGAACCAGAATTACCAGAACATAGGGGTGTTTTGCAAAAACGATTGCGGCATCGTGATGAATCTTAGTAATTTCGCCAGTTTTGTGCGCGACGGAAATTCCGGGCGGCAAGCCGGAGGGGATGCCTTCGTTGAATTTTTGCCGCTGCAGAATGGCGATCATTGCGTGGGAGCTCTCGGCGTTGACCGCGGTGCCGTCGGCGAGGGTTTGCAAGAGGATGCCAAGGCCGCGGGCGGTGGTGGTGTTGTTTAGATTTTTTTCGAAGGCTTTGCCGTCTTCCACGCCGCGGAGAACGTTCATGCCGTCGGCGCCGAGTTGATGAACGGTGGCGCGGATATTTTCCACGCCGAGTTTTTCGATGAGTAGATTCGTTGCGAAATTGCTGCTGACGGTGATCATCAGTTCGCAGAGTTCGCGGAGGGATCGAGTCTGGCCGGCTGCTTTATACAGATCGGCTTCGGAATCGTCGGCGGCATTCAGCGTGTATGCCGAACCATCGACGATGCTGTGAAATTCGTTTTTGATTGGCAGCGGATCGTCGAGTTTCACTTTGCCCTGTTTGACTTGATGGAACAATTCGATCATCACCGGAATTTTCATGGTGCTGGCGGCGTGGAAGGAATCGTCGGCGCGGGAGAACCATTCGGCTTTGCCGTCGAGGGAGTGGAAATAGATGGCTACCTCGGCGCCGCTGCTGGTGATTCGTTTTTGGATTTCGGTTTCGGCCGAGGCGAGGTTTTCCGCTTGGCCAGACAGAGGGTGCGCGCTGGCGATTACAAAAAGAGCTATGACGAGAGCGCGCGCGATTGGCGAGACACAAGGGTGCAATGTGTTGAAATTCATTGCCGCGAATTGTGAATGAGCCTGCGACGGTTTGCAACTTCGCAATTGCAATCACTTCACGATTCGCACGTATGCCGGGGCAGGCTGCAGCGGAATTTGGCCGGCGACGATGTCGAATCCGCCGATTTGAAGCTCGGGAAGCGCGCCATGCAATTCGGAAGCGTCGTAAGTGACGGAGATGGTGCGTTCTTCGCCGGGAAGCAGCGAAAAATAGTTGTCGTCCCAGAAGACTGGAGTGATGTCGAGGCCGTCTTTTTTGTTGGCCAGCCGCAAGCGCACCTGGAAGGCCAGGCTGGCGGAAGAATTTGTCACGCGAACACGAGCGATGCCAGCGGTTGAGCCGGGTTTTTGTTCGAGCACGGCGGCGGATTGCAATTTAATTTGCGGCAAAGAATTCAGTCCGGTGAGGTCGCCAAATTCGGCTTGCGGGGTGTAGACGGTGTCCTGCTTGTGGGCCCAATCGAGGGTGTCGGCTTTGGCTGAGAGCCAGTAAAAATTATCGCTGACGGTTTTTCCGGCGGCATCGCGCAAATCAAGTTTCACGAAAAAGGTCGTGGTCAAACCGTCGGGTTTTGGAAGGGTGAAGGCTTTCACCGCGGCGTCCGCGGGAACATCGACGGATTGCTCTTGTTCGGCAAGGAGTTTGGCGTCGAGCGAGTAGATTCTGGCGCGGACTTTCATTCCTTTGTGTTCGTCGTAGGTGTCGTTGACCACCGCGATGGTCTGGTCGTCGTATCCGTACTGCACGTGCAGCGGCTCCATGGATTTCTTGGTGCCGAAATATCCGCCGCCGGGAACGAGATAGTAGTCGTAAAGATGCCAGATCAGCGACGGCCAGGCGTTGTTGAGCATCCACTGAATGACGCCGGTGGAGACATATTTTTTTGCGCCGTAGGCTTCGAACATGGCCCGTTCGCCATCGTAGGCGGCGGCTTGCGCTTTGCGTTCGTAGTCTTCGAGCGAGGTTGCAGCGCCGTAGCGTTTGTTCAAACCGTCGGTGAAAACGTTGACGGTGGTGAAACGTTCGCCGCCGGCGTGGTAGTTCCAGACGTCGTCCATCGGCCACAAATGGTCTTTCGGAATGAAACGCTTGACGCTTTCAAGAGTGGGAATGGCCGGGCCGGGACTGGTTTCGGTGTTGTAGCCGTAGGCGCCGCCGGCCTGAGTGTCGGCAAGCCAATACACCGGCGGAACGTATTCGTAGGGGCCGGTCATTTTTACGCCGGATTTTCCGGTGACGGTGGTGGGCGTTTCGCTGGCGGAAGAGACGGAAGGGTTGGGCCACTGCGCGTCGGCCAAAACTGCGAGATACATTTTTTCGACGTCGGCGGGCGGAGGACCATCGCTGCCATAGAGCCAGACAAAAACGCTGGCGTGATTGCGCAAACGCTTCGCCTGATCGGCCATCGAAGCTGAGGCAATCTTGCGAGTGTCGGCGGTCCACTTGTCCCACTGTTCCCAGGCGTCGCAGCAGGTCCAGCCAGGCATAACCAAAATTCCCAGCTCGTCGGTTTTGTTGAACAGTTCATCGCGGTCAATGCGGCCTTCCAGGCGAATGGTGTTTAGTCCCATGTGCTTGACGTAGCGCAGATCGGCGTCGAGTTTTTTGGACATGGGGCGGAGAAACATGTCCGGCGCCCAGGCCGCGCCGCGAATCAGGATGCGGCGTCCGTTGATTTTGAACAGACGGCTGCCTTTGTCGGTGAGTTCGCTGGTGACTTGACGGATGCCGACGGAAACGGCGGCGGAATCAGAGAGTTGGCCGCCCGCGGAGAATTGCAGCTTCGCGTGATAGAGAAATGGAGTGCCGACGGTGTAGGGCCACCACAATTTTGGATGGGAGAATTTCAGCGCGGGAAATTGCGCGGGGTCGAAACTGACGGTTCTTGTTTCTCCCGCGGCGAGTTGAACCGGCTGGGAGACTTTCTTGCCGTCGATTTCGGCTTCGAGTTGGCCGTTGACCGCGGCGCCAGAATCGTTGCGCAATTCGGCAGAGACGGTAAGGTCTGCGGCCGTGAAGTCGGCATTCAATTGCGACTTCACAAACGGATTGCGAATGGCGACCGGCCCAGTGGCGGTGAGGCTGACTTCTTTCCAGATGCCGAGGTCTTTGTCGGCTGGAGTTGGGTTCCAGTCGACCCAGGTGATGCCGAGGTCTTCTTTTGCGGGCGCGAAGATTTCCAGAGCGATGACGTTTTTCGCGCCGGGCTTGGCTAGCTTGGTCAAATCGAATTCAAAGTTTCGAAAGGTGCCGGCAATTTCCGCGGCGTCGCCGATTTTCTGGCCGTTGAACCACACGTTGGCGCGGTAATTGATACCGGGAAAATGGATGACGCTGTTTTTCTTGGCAAAGGCTGCGGGAACGACGAACTCATTGCGCCACCACCAGGAACACTTGAACGGACTGCCGTCCGGCATGTCTTGCAGGGCAAAAAATGTTGCGCTGGAGTAATTCATGCCGGGAAGATTCTTTAGATTCGTTCCGACCATCGGGTCAGGATAGGTCTTGTCGTCGACCAGTGTTCCGACCACGGTGTTGGGGATGGTGGTCTGGTGCCAGCCGACGGTGGAGAATCCAGGCTGGGAGACTCTGTCGCCGGTGGATTTTGCTTCGCAGGAGGATTGAGTTTCCCAACCGCGCAGCAGTTCCAGGGATTTGGCAGGCGCCGCCGGAGCCTGCTGAGTCTCGGCAAGCTGAGAGCTTACGTGGAGGGCAGTGACAAGCAGGACGGCTGGCAGCAGAGTTCGCAAGAACATGCTTCCTCTTTCGTGGCGGGAATCGGAACGAGCGAATGCAAGATTAAACCGATTCAATACAGGGTGAAACAGTTTTCTTGAGAAGACTTTCGAAATGGCATAGAGGTGAGACACAACCGAGGAAAAAGTTGGTGCCGGAGGAGGGAGTCGAACCCACACACCCTTGCGGGCAACGGATTTTGAGTCCGCCGCGTCTGCCATTCCGCCACTCCGGCACATCAGAATAAAAATATCATGTTTGGAGCCATTCGGCCAATCGGTGCGGAACGAAGCCGGGGCAGTTTCCGATCATCCGCGGTACCAGACCTGTCAGCGAAGTCAGGCAAACTGAACCCGAGGATAACTTCCGACTTGCCGACCAACCGCGCAGTAACAAGCCGATTTTGGGGTTGGAGTGCTAGGGCCATTTCCCAAAGTTAAGGGCGTATACCAGTTGGGGCGAAAT
>Ga0137418_10001852_pt1 | contig 19351 bp, 9 predicted proteins | sample CZODoug3_1_2_16f_FD_122242 | JGI IMG/M metagenome (GOLD analysis project Ga0137418, IMG submission 122242) | Vadose zone soil fungal communities from Angelo Coast Range Reserve, California, USA - CZODoug3_1_2_16fungal (Hybrid Assembly) | ecosystem: Environmental > Terrestrial > Soil > Vadose...
GTCAACTTGAGTTATTGAGAAGATTGGACGGGCGAATCGGAATCAAACCGATGAATAAAGGTTTTGCAGTTATTGCGAACCTCGTCGCGCAAGATCGCTACCGTATTCGCGTATGCATTTTCATTGAGCGTGTCGACAATTCCTGCTTGTGTGTGATCGCCTAAATTTGCTTATGTTCGGACTGGTAGTGATTCGACAGTGACCCAAGAAAAAATAGCGTGACAAATATGGAGTTCCCAATCTCTGAGACCGCACGTCTCACGTATCAACTCTATCAACTGTCTCGATCTAGAGAAGACTTTACAGCGATAAACCGATCCCGGATAATCCATCGACCAATTCGATGAACCAGATAAAGATCCCGGCGACTCGCCTCGCCGTCTATTTCGATAGAGTGCCCCACAAGGGAACACAGGTGACTTCTCTGACGAGACGCGCAGGCGCTGAGGGCATAGACATTCCTTAAGTGCTGGCGGTTGGAAACACCGCGACTCTAATGCCGCGCATTTTACCGGGGCAAGTTAATGATTAATCATCCGGTTTTCGCCATAATGATGTTCGATGCCGAGCGGAGGTGAAGAAACGAGCGCGAACGATCTCAATGGAGGCATTGGACTAGGACTCGAATTCCTGAGGCGCAGCCAATTGCCGTCGGGCGAGTTCAAGATCTTCATGTCACCCGACCTTAACCTTGAGCGGGATTGCGTTTTCGACAGTTCACCCTTCCCGGCGGCGCTCATCGCCTACTCGCTCGGCTTTGCAGACCCGACGGAGGTCGGTGACATTCTGGACAAGGCTCTGCGCTTTTTGCTCGACGAGATGGATGGGGCAGGGTTGTGGCGTTATTGGCCGAAGCGCCGTCAGTCGCCAGCGATGATTCCCCCGGACCTCGACGATACTTGTTGCGCCTCTTACGTGCTGCGCCGGCACGGCATTCCTTTCCCACCTAATGAAAGACTAATCTTTGCAAACCGCACACCCGAAGGTCTGTTCTACACCTGGATGACCACGCGTTGGCCATTGCCCCGTCTCCTATCTTACTGGCGCGTAGTGTTACTTCGGCAGTGGTTGCATCCTCTCAGGATGTACCACTTTTGGAAGCTGGTTCCGGAAGCCTCGCGTCATGACGTGGACGCCGTGATCGAAGCGAACGTCCTGTTTTATCTCGGCGAACGACCCGAGACGCAGCCTATCATCGAATATTTTATTCGCGTTTTGCGGCGAGGCGAAGAGGACTGTTGTGACAGATGGTATTTGAACCGCTTCATGTTTTACTACGCCGTCTCGCGCAACTTCCACGCGGGCGTCGCGGCCTTCGGCGAAGTTCGTGACGAGTCAATAGCGCGGATCGCCGGTGCCGCGAAGCCGGACGGATCGATCGGCGACGGCATCCTGAACACCGCGCTGGCTGCGTGCGCGCTGCTCTACTGGGGGAGTTCGACGCCCGCGCTGGAATGCGCCATCCATTTACTTCTAACCGAACAGCGCGCGGACGGCTCGTGGCCACGCGCAGCGCTCTACTACAGTGGACCGAAGAAGCTCTATGCCTGGGGCTCAGAGGAGTTGATCACCGGCTTCTGCCTTGAAGCCCTGCTGCGCTATCGCATAACTTGTTCCGCTAGTGAAACGAATCCATAAACTTTCGGGAATCCTAACTCGGCAAGAGCAGGACGGCAGACGACCTGTTGTCGCCTAACCTTCACTGCGATTGGCAAGAAGCTTATTGATAGCCATACTCGCATTGTGCGCTGCCTTACGAGCTCTTGTGAGCAATCGCTTCGGTGCGCTTATGCGCCGCAGCCCGTTTATGATTCCGGCAATGTCGATTATCGTGCCCCTCGCGCGCTTAGGAAAAACTAGCGCGTGAACAATTATTACGATCGCGTCAACGGCGTACCGACTCGAAGAAGCCAGGATGAATGCCAGCGGAAAAAACACTTCGTAATATTCGTGCATCACGATGTGATGGAATTGCGTTCTCGGCGCGACGATGCAGAAATTCGATCCCCAAAGTCGTTTACGCAGAAAATTAAGCAGTGCGTAGAAACCAAGGAGAGTGACAGCTATGACGCAGCGTGTTCGCCACAGCATCACCACGAGAGCTGCCAGCTCAGTTGGAAAAACAATGAAGTTGCCCAGCCTCTGGAGCCATGCTATGTTATGCGTCCGTGCGAAAGTCCGAAGGTTAATCTTCTCGTCGTAGCGTAAGTCGTTAAGTTGGTGCCATATTATCCCTCGAATTCCAAAGCTCAACGACCACACTCCAGCAGAAGCGAACCAGACGGCGTCGAACGGTTTCAGGCTCCAACGGTAGACAAGGGCGATGGCCAGAAGAGTCGGGAATAGGTGCGCACCTGAGGCGTCAGCCAACACCCCCCAGCCCCCACGGTTTTTCAGCCTGATTGGCGACAACGAGTAAAGTGTAAAGGCGGCCCAGGACGCCAGGTAGAGCGAGATCAACAGTGGCTCTCGGCGCAAATAAAACGCCACAGCGATTCCGGGAATAATACACGATGCCAGAACCGTCGCGACGAATGCTGATGACTTTCCGACGAGTCGGTTCGCTTTACCGCTTGCCATATCGTCGTCAAAATCTGTGACATCGTTGATGACGCTGACGTAGGCGGCACACGCCGCTAAAGCCACGAGCACCAGCAGGAGCAATGGCCACAAAGAGATAATCGAAAGTTTTAAGAGGAACGCGGTCGCGTAGATTATGGCGAGTACAGGAGCGAGCTTGAATTCCCACCATTCGGCAGCGCGAACGGTTTTGAATATTTCGCGCCAGCGTTTCTGACTGTGAGAAAGATTCTTAGTAGCAGGCAATTCCAAGAGGAAATTCCTTCGTGCCCGTTTCTCAAGACTCAATCCGCATTGGTCGTCGTGCCCTAACTGATCGTCGCATTTCTTCGCGACGCTTCACTATCATAAGCACTTGCCCCGACCGGTGGGGCGGGAGCGAAGAGTTGTGGTCGGGAGCCGCGTGCGCCCTGGCGGAGAGCGGGCACAGCGTCTTTTGTTTCAAGACAGGTGTGGACTCCTCGCACCCCAGCTTCCGGCGACTGAAATCCTTATCCTGCACCGTGCGCAATCTGCGACGACGTAATCGTGCGCCCGTTCTTAACAAGTACTGTCACGTGCTTCCGTTAGCGATCCATCTGTCGACGCGCCGTCCCGATCTCGTGATCATCTCGCAGGGCGACAATTATGATGGCCTATATCTCGGTTACCTGTGCCGAAAACTGAGGATACCTTATACGCTGATTAGCCAGAAAGCCAGCGACTATTTTTGGCCAGAGGACAAACTGCGCAGTTATAAACGCGCGGTTTTTGAGGGTGCGGTCCGGTGCTTCTTTGTCTCGGAGCACAACTGGCGGCTGACTGAGGACCAATACGGAGTCAGGTTGAAGAATGCGAACGTGGTTAAAAACCCGTACATGGTTCGCACCGACCAGCCGCTGCCATGGCCAGCGAGTGATGACGATGGGCTGAGGCTCGCCTGCGTGGCGCGTCTCCACCTGCTCGATAAGGGTCAGGACATCCTGCTAAGAGTGCTGGCGCGAAACAAGTGGCGAGAACGTAGGTTGCACGTTTCGTTCTTCGGCCAGGGTATCAATCGGGAAGGCCTCGAGTCTTTGGCGGCAAAGCTCGGCGTGCAAAACGTTTCGTTCGAAGGTCACACAAGGGACGTGATCGGTATTTGGAGAAATCACCATGCGCTCGTCCTGCCATCTCGGGCGGAAGGCATGCCGCTGGCATTGGTCGAAGCAATGATGTGCGGTCGACCTGGCATCGTCACGAGCGTGGGAGGCAATGCCGAGGTAGTTGAAGACCGTGTGACAGGCTTTCTCGCCACACCTGTCGAAGACTCGCTTGACGTAGCGCTTGAAGACGCGTGGGCTGGTCGACACGAGTTGCGCGAGATGGGACGGCTCGCGGCGATTAGAATTCGCGAATTGGTTTCGTCCAATCCGGCACAGGACTTTGCTTACACGCTGCTTGAGATCGTTGACGAATTGGTCGAAGCGAGGCTCGACGAAAGGTACGGGGCCGCATCCGTGTGTCCGATCCGAAGAGTTTGATTTGATCCTCGACAGCAACAAGATGATTAAAGGGCTGGTTTCGATAATCATTCCGACATACAACCGCGCCAACTGTGTCGTCGAGGCGATCCAGAGCGCGAAGGCACAGACCTATCACTCAAACGAAATCATCGTTGTTGACGATGGCTCTTCCGACGACACAGCCCAGCGCGTGCCTGAGATAAACGGCATCGAATATCATTATCAGCAAAATCGGGGACATGGCGCCGCGCGCAACCGCGGTCTTCAAGCAGCGCATGGTGAATATATTGCTTCACTCGATTCGGACGATCTGTGGGATGAGGATTTCTTAGCTACAAGTATCGAGTGTCTGGAAGCCCATAATCTCGATTTTGTATTCACCGATTGGAGAAAGGTTATCGACGGCCAATTGCAACCGAGTGAATGGTTGCGCGACAGCAAGTGGAAACGGTATCGCGCGCAGCGTGAAGGCGATTGGTTTGTATTGAATCCAGCGGACGTCAGAAAATTATTTCTGGAACGCAACCCTGCGCCTTCATCGTCTCTGGTGGCTCGCCGTAGTTCGATCTTTTCGGGTTGGGGTGAACAGATGCAGATCGCCAACGATTGGTATTTGGTTCTCGAGATGGCTCTGCGTCGCGACTGCGTCGCGGCTTTCACTCTCGTACCACGATGGAGAAAGAGAGTAGATGGCACGAACATCTATGACGGCAGGCCGTTTCACGAGATTGGTGAGCAACTTCACCTGCGTGAGTATCCAAGATTCAGGCGAGACTTCCATTCATTTTTAACAGCCAGAGAACGACTTCTGCTTGCGCGACGCGAGCTGAGTTATCGCCTTCGGGTTCGATTACATTTGGGAACCAAAGGAGAGCTCGCTAAGAAGGTAGGAATATCCAATCTCGTTGGCCGAATCGCCAACGTTCCAAGAGCGGTTCGTTAGCGGCTGTAGCAGGGTCCGTGTGTGGAAAACGATTACCGTCGAAAGTTAGGAATACATTTTCTGTGGCGCACTTCGTCATTTTTGATTACGTTCCTTGAAAATTATGCTGAGCGGACGAGATATCATTCTAATCTCCAGCATCGACTGGGAGTTTAATTGGCAGGGGCACCAGGAAATTGCGACGCGGCTGGCCGATGCAGGTAATCGCGTCCTCTACATCGAAAACATGGGCGTCCGCACACCCGGCCTGCACGACGCGAGGCGAGTTGCGCGCAGATTCTTTCATTGGGCGGGTTCTTTGCCGGATGGCGGAGTGCGCCAGGTTTCGCCCAGACTTTACGTTTGTTCTCCACTAATTCTGCCGCCGTTTGGCTCCAGCATGCGGCGCTACCTGAATTGTCGTTTGCTGCTGCCGCTAATTCTTCGCGCCGTCGAAAACCTCCGCTTTGAGCCGGACATCATCTGGACCTTTCTACCTACAGACACAGTTGTGGATCTCGTGAGAATGTTCAAGAAGTGGCCGGCGATCGTCGTTTATTACTGCATCGCGGATTTTGCCGAGTTGTCGCCGCACCATAACGCGATTCTGAAAAGCGAGTGTTTGACGATCGAAACGAGCGATTTGATCTTTGCGCAGTGTCCGAAGCTTGCCGAGCGCTGCTCGCAAGCCGACAAGAAAGCGGAGGTCTTTCCCTTCGGCGTCAACATGAGCCGCTTCACGAACGAAAGCGTCCAACCAGACGGCTCGCCTGAAGACTTCCCAGCGCAAATCTCCAGTTGGTCTTCCGTGGCTGATTTTGTGTCGGAGCTGCCTCGTCCGGTCATCGGCTATGTGGGCGGCATTCACAAGCACCTGGACACTCGAATGCTGGCGGCGATGGCGCGAGCCAGGCCCGATTGGTCCTGGGTGCTCGTCGGCCCGCCGCAAACTTCAGTCCGCGAACTGAAACGGATACCGAACATCTACCTCGCTGGGCCGAAGATCCATGACGAGCTGCCTCAATACATTCGCGGCTTTGACGTTGGCATAGTGCCTTACAAATCCACCGGCTACACCGCGACTGTTGTGCCGACCAAAATCAACGAGTATCTCGCCATTGGAAAGCCCGTCGTCTCCACCGACTTGCCTGAGGTCACTACTTTTAACAATGACCACGGGATAATAATTACTTCGCCTAACCGCGCTTCAGAGTTCATCGCCTCTATCGAAAAGGCGCTGCGCGTATCTACTGAGGACGCGGCCATCAATGAGCGGCGGAAAGTAGCAGCTTTGAACGACTGGGGGGAACGCTTCGAGCGAATGAGTCAGTTGATTGAGCGTGTACTGAATAAATGAGATTCTTGGTTTCATTGTGCTCATGGCTAGGTTTGTGATGAAGTAAGCGTAAACGATCAGACAACTATTCGTATTCTCAGATCATTACGAGACGGATTGTCGGCACCGATAAGAAGTTGCGAAGAGTGTCCAGTGTGGGGGATGCCAGATTGGGACGATCCGGTCTTTCTATTCTTTTTTCAGAGATGAGGGGAAGATGAGGGGGACACGTATTCGTACCAAGGCGGACCTAGCTTGCTTTGATGGCGGAAACGTCGGTAAATACTACTCGGTAACCCGTAGTAGAATGTGGTAAGTACCGCCGATACGGACTTAAAATTCGTTGGGAGCAATCCCGTGAGGGTTCGACTCCCACCCTCGGCGCCACATCATTTCAATAACTTAGGGACAATACTCGTTCGACACTGAACGCGCGCTACGGAGTTTATTCCGTTGCTCCACTTCATTTGATTCAAATTGCTGAACAAAATCGCCTTGACCCCAACCGCGAGATTCCCTCATCGAAAACTGCGGTCAGAGGTGTTGAGAATTGAAGGTTCGAGTCCTACCTGTGGAGCCATTTCCTTCTGATGCATTTTCTCCGCGCGCAAATTCATTTGTGGGCTTTCACAAGGGCCCTGTACCTCACTGGGTCTAGCTGAGACGTCCCGCGAAACTTCGTGAGAATATTCAACGGGTTTTGGATGTATTTTCTTCTGAGCCTTGCGCGCTGCGCACCGGGTTTTAAGAAGACGGAGACGATTGTGGCGTCACCCGGATTTGCCACGAAGGTCGGGGAATGTTCTCACAATTCGGCGTTGGCGCTCAGGCTCAGATTTCCCTAGAGTTGTAACACTGCCAATTTCGATGGAATGCCACCAGAACGGAACAGAGTTGACTTCTCTTTCGATCTCTTCTCTTGATAAGCGCGCGGATGCTGACATCAACATTCCTTAAGCGCAAGCAGTCGGAGAACACCCGCGACACTAAGGCCGCGTATTTTGGGCTGTCAAGATTTGATGATTATTCGCTCGTCTTTCGCGATAATGACGTTCCATGCCGAATGGAAGCAAAGAGATAGGCGCAAATGATCTTGACGCGGGAATCCGGCGCGGAATCGAATTCCTGCGACGCAGCCAGTTACCATCGGGCGAGTTCAAGGTCTTCATGTCTCCGAGCCTTAGTCTTGATCGAGATTGCGTCTTCGACAGCTCGCCCTTCCCTGCGGCGCTCATTGCCTACTCGCTCGGCTTCGCAAAGCCGGCCGAGGTCAAAGACATTCTGGACAAGGCTCTGCGCTTTTTGCTCGATGAGATGGATGGGGCAGGGTTGTGGCGTTATTGGCCGAAGCGCCGTCAGTCGCCAGCGATGATTCCCCCGGACCTCGACGATACTTGTTGCGCCTCTTACGTGCTGCGCCGGCACGGCATTCCTTTCCCACCTAATGAAAGACTAATCTTTGCAAACCGCACACCCGAAGGTCTGTTCTACACCTGGATGACCACGCGTTGGCCATTGCCCCGTCTCCTATCTTACTGGCGCGTAGTGTTACTTCGGCAGTGGTTGCATCCTCTCAGGATGTACCACTTTTGGAAGCTGGTTCCGGAAGCCTCGCGTCATGACGTGGACGCCGTGATCGAAGCGAACGTCCTGTTTTATCTCGGCGAACGACCCGAGACGCAGCCTATCATCGAATATTTTATTCGCGTTTTGCGGCGAGGCGAAGAGGACTGTTGTGACAGATGGTATTTGAACCGCTTCATGTTTTACTACGCCGTCTCGCGCAACTTCCACGCGGGCGTCGCGGCCTTCGGCGAAGTTCGTGACGAGTCAATAGCGCGGATCGCCGGTGCCGCGAAGCCGGACGGATCGATCGGCGACGGCATCCTGAACACCGCGCTGGCTGCGTGCGCGCTGCTCTACTGGGGGAGTTCGACGCCCGCGCTGGAATGCGCCATCCATTTACTTCTAACCGAACAGCGCGCGGACGGCTCGTGGCCACGCGCAGCGCTCTACTACAGTGGACCGAAGAAGCTCTATGCCTGGGGCTCAGAGGAGTTGATCACCGGCTTCTGCCTTGAAGCCCTGCTGCGCTATCGCATAACTTGTTCCGCTAGTGAAACGAATCCATAAACTTTCGGGAATCCTAACTCGGCAAGAGCAGGACGGCAGACGACCTGTTGTCGCCTAACCTTCACTGCGATTGGCAAGAAGCTTATTGATAGCCATACTCGCATTGTGCGCTGCCTTACGAGCTCTTGTGAGCAATCGCTTCGGTGCGCTTATGCGCCGCAGCCCGTTTATGATTCCGGCAATGTCGATTATCGTGCCCCTCGCGCGCTTAGGAAAAACTAGCGCGTGAACAATTATTACGATCGCGTCAACGGCGTACCGACTCGAAGAAGCCAGGATGAATGCCAGCGGAAAAAACACTTCGTAATATTCGTGCATCACGATGTGATGGAATTGCGTTCTCGGCGCGACGATGCAGAAATTCGATCCCCAAAGTCGTTTACGCAGAAAATTAAGCAGTGCGTAGAAACCAAGGAGAGTGACAGCTATGACGCAGCGTGTTCGCCACAGCATCACCACGAGAGCTGCCAGCTCAGTTGGAAAAACAATGAAGTTGCCCAGCCTCTGGAGCCATGCTATGTTATGCGTCCGTGCGAAAGTCCGAAGGTTAATCTTCTCGTCGTAGCGTAAGTCGTTAAGTTGGTGCCATATTATCCCTCGAATTCCAAAGCTCAACGACCACACTCCAGCAGAAGCGAACCAGACGGCGTCGAACGGTTTCAGGCTCCAACGGTAGACAAGGGCGATGGCCAGAAGAGTCGGGAATAGGTGCGCACCTGAGGCGTCAGCCAACACCCCCCAGCCCCCACGGTTTTTCAGCCTGATTGGCGACAACGAGTAAAGTGTAAAGGCGGCCCAGGACGCCAGGTAGAGCGAGATCAACAGTGGCTCTCGGCGCAAATAAAACGCCACAGCGATTCCGGGAATAATACACGATGCCAGAACCGTCGCGACGAATGCTGATGACTTTCCGACGAGTCGGTTCGCTTTACCGCTTGCCATATCGTCGTCAAAATCTGTGACATCGTTGATGACGCTGACGTAGGCGGCACACGCCGCTAAAGCCACGAGCACCAGCAGGAGCAATGGCCACAAAGAGATAATCGAAAGTTTTAAGAGGAACGCGGTCGCGTAGATTATGGCGAGTACAGGAGCGAGCTTGAATTCCCACCATTCGGCAGCGCGAACGGTTTTGAATATTTCGCGCCAGCGTTTCTGACTGTGAGAAAGATTCTTAGTAGCAGGCAATTCCAAGAGGAAATTCCTTCGTGCCCGTTTCTCAAGACTCAATCCGCATTGGTCGTCGTGCCCTAACTGATCGTCGCATTTCTTCGCGACGCTTCACTATCATAAGCACTTGCCCCGACCGGTGGGGCGGGAGCGAAGAGTTGTGGTCGGGAGCCGCGTGCGCCCTGGCGGAGAGCGGGCACAGCGTCTTTTGTTTCAAGACAGGTGTGGACTCCTCGCACCCCAGCTTCCGGCGACTGAAATCCTTATCCTGCACCGTGCGCAATCTGCGACGACGTAATCGTGCGCCCGTTCTTAACAAGTACTGTCACGTGCTTCCGTTAGCGATCCATCTGTCGACGCGCCGTCCCGATCTCGTGATCATCTCGCAGGGCGACAATTATGATGGCCTATATCTCGGTTACCTGTGCCGAAAACTGAGGATACCTTATACGCTGATTAGCCAGAAAGCCAGCGACTATTTTTGGCCAGAGGACAAACTGCGCAGTTATAAACGCGCGGTTTTTGAGGGTGCGGTCCGGTGCTTCTTTGTCTCGGAGCACAACTGGCGGCTGACTGAGGACCAATACGGAGTCAGGTTGAAGAATGCGAACGTGGTTAAAAACCCGTACATGGTTCGCACCGACCAGCCGCTGCCATGGCCAGCGAGTGATGACGATGGGCTGAGGCTCGCCTGCGTGGCGCGTCTCCACCTGCTCGATAAGGGTCAGGACATCCTGCTAAGAGTGCTGGCGCGAAACAAGTGGCGAGAACGTAGGTTGCACGTTTCGTTCTTCGGCCAGGGTATCAATCGGGAAGGCCTCGAGTCTTTGGCGGCAAAGCTCGGCGTGCAAAACGTTTCGTTCGAAGGTCACACAAGGGACGTGATCGGTATTTGGAGAAATCACCATGCGCTCGTCCTGCCATCTCGGGCGGAAGGCATGCCGCTGGCATTGGTCGAAGCAATGATGTGCGGTCGACCTGGCATCGTCACGAGCGTGGGAGGCAATGCCGAGGTAGTTGAAGACCGTGTGACAGGCTTTCTCGCCACACCTGTCGAAGACTCGCTTGACGTAGCGCTTGAAGACGCGTGGGCTGGTCGACACGAGTTGCGCGAGATGGGACGGCTCGCGGCGATTAGAATTCGCGAATTGGTTTCGTCCAATCCGGCACAGGACTTTGCTTACACGCTGCTTGAGATCGTTGACGAATTGGTCGAAGCGAGGCTCGACGAAAGGTACGGGGCCGCATCCGTGTGTCCGATCCGAAGAGTTTGATTTGATCCTCGACAGCAACAAGATGATTAAAGGGCTGGTTTCGATAATCATTCCGACATACAACCGCGCCAACTGTGTCGTCGAGGCGATCCAGAGCGCGAAGGCACAGACCTATCACTCAAACGAAATCATCGTTGTTGACGATGGCTCTTCCGACGACACAGCCCAGCGCGTGCCTGAGATAAACGGCATCGAATATCATTATCAGCAAAATCGGGGACATGGCGCCGCGCGCAACCGCGGTCTTCAAGCAGCGCATGGTGAATATATTGCTTCACTCGATTCGGACGATCTGTGGGATGAGGATTTCTTAGCTACAAGTATCGAGTGTCTGGAAGCCCATAATCTCGATTTTGTATTCACCGATTGGAGAAAGGTTATCGACGGCCAATTGCAACCGAGTGAATGGTTGCGCGACAGCAAGTGGAAACGGTATCGCGCGCAGCGTGAAGGCGATTGGTTTGTATTGAATCCAGCGGACGTCAGAAAATTATTTCTGGAACGCAACCCTGCGCCTTCATCGTCTCTGGTGGCTCGCCGTAGTTCGATCTTTTCGGGTTGGGGTGAACAGATGCAGATCGCCAACGATTGGTATTTGGTTCTCGAGATGGCTCTGCGTCGCGACTGCGTCGCGGCTTTCACTCTCGTACCACGATGGAGAAAGAGAGTAGATGGCACGAACATCTATGACGGCAGGCCGTTTCACGAGATTGGTGAGCAACTTCACCTGCGTGAGTATCCAAGATTCAGGCGAGACTTCCATTCATTTTTAACAGCCAGAGAACGACTTCTGCTTGCGCGACGCGAGCTGAGTTATCGCCTTCGGGTTCGATTACATTTGGGAACCAAAGGAGAGCTCGCTAAGAAGGTAGGAATATCCAATCTCGTTGGCCGAATCGCCAACGTTCCAAGAGCGGTTCGTTAGCGGCTGTAGCAGGGTCCGTGTGTGGAAAACGATTACCGTCGAAAGTTAGGAATACATTTTCTGTGGCGCACTTCGTCATTTTTGATTACGTTCCTTGAAAATTATGCTGAGCGGACGAGATATCATTCTAATCTCCAGCATCGACTGGGAGTTTAATTGGCAGGGGCACCAGGAAATTGCGACGCGGCTGGCCGATGCAGGTAATCGCGTCCTCTACATCGAAAACATGGGCGTCCGCACACCCGGCCTGCACGACGCGAGGCGAGTTGCGCGCAGATTCTTTCATTGGGCGGGTTCTTTGCCGGATGGCGGAGTGCGCCAGGTTTCGCCCAGACTTTACGTTTGTTCTCCACTAATTCTGCCGCCGTTTGGCTCCAGCATGCGGCGCTACCTGAATTGTCGTTTGCTGCTGCCGCTAATTCTTCGCGCCGTCGAAAACCTCCGCTTTGAGCCGGACATCATCTGGACCTTTCTACCTACAGACACAGTTGTGGATCTCGTGAGAATGTTCAAGAAGTGGCCGGCGATCGTCGTTTATTACTGCATCGCGGATTTTGCCGAGTTGTCGCCGCACCATAACGCGATTCTGAAAAGCGAGTGTTTGACGATCGAAACGAGCGATTTGATCTTTGCGCAGTGTCCGAAGCTTGCCGAGCGCTGCTCGCAAGCCGACAAGAAAGCGGAGGTCTTTCCCTTCGGCGTCAACATGAGCCGCTTCACGAACGAAAGCGTCCAACCAGACGGCTCGCCTGAAGACTTCCCAGCGCAAATCTCCAGTTGGTCTTCCGTGGCTGATTTTGTGTCGGAGCTGCCTCGTCCGGTCATCGGCTATGTGGGCGGCATTCACAAGCACCTGGACACTCGAATGCTGGCGGCGATGGCGCGAGCCAGGCCCGATTGGTCCTGGGTGCTCGTCGGCCCGCCGCAAACTTCAGTCCGCGAACTGAAACGGATACCGAACATCTACCTCGCTGGGCCGAAGATCCATGACGAGCTGCCTCAATACATTCGCGGCTTTGACGTTGGCATAGTGCCTTACAAATCCACCGGCTACACCGCGACTGTTGTGCCGACCAAAATCAACGAGTATCTCGCCATTGGAAAGCCCGTCGTCTCCACCGACTTGCCTGAGGTCACTACTTTTAACAATGACCACGGGATAATAATTACTTCGCCTAACCGCGCTTCAGAGTTCATCGCCTCTATCGAAAAGGCGCTGCGCGTATCTACTGAGGACGCGGCCATCAATGAGCGGCGGAAAGTAGCAGCTTTGAACGACTGGGGGGAACGCTTCGAGCGAATGAGTCAGTTGATTGAGCGTGTACTGAATAAATGAGATTCTTGGTTTCATTGTGCTCATGGCTAGGTTTGTGATGAAGTAAGCGTAAACGATCAGACAACTATTCGTATTCTCAGATCATTACGAGACGGATTGTCGGCACCGATAAGAAGTTGCGAAGAGTGTCCAGTGTGGGGGATGCCAGATTGGGACGATCCGGTCTTTCTATTCTTTTTTCAGAGATGAGGGGAAGATGAGGGGGACACGTATTCGTACCAAGGCGGACCTAGCTTGCTTTGATGGCGGAAACGTCGGTAAATACTACTCGGTAACCCGTAGTAGAATGTGGTAAGTACCGCCGATACGGGCTTAAAATCCGTTGACCGCAAGGTCGTGCGGGTTCGACTCCCGCTCTCGGCACCCAAGCTTTGAGAAAGCTGCATAACCCGTGACACAGATTGCCTTCGCCGAAGAAACCCAGGGCCGACAACAGAACGAAACCAGTTATAACGGGCCGCTGATCACTGTGGGCCGCAACCCGACGACTTGTCAGATAGTTTTCGATCAAAAGCAGTGGCCAACCGTTTCTCGACGACATGCCGAGATCCAATTACAAAATGGCCGGTGGCTGTTATCAGACAGCGGTTCGACCTACGGCACATTTGTTGATGGCCAACTGGTCAAAGAACCTACCGCGCTCCGCGTAAAGTCGCGTGTGCAGTTCGGGTCTGGCGGACCGGTGCTCATTGTTACCAGGATAGAAAACAAACCTGAGGTTAGACTCGCGAACGAAACACTTGCGGATCCACGTCGTGCAGCACCTCTCGCAACGCCGCGGCCGGTTCAGCAACCAAATGTAGATAGCCGGCCCTCGGCAGCGCCTCAACCCACTCTGGACGAATCAGTCTTCGTCGAGTTGTCCGGAGCGGGCACCGGCCGCCTGCAAAGAATTGAACTCAAAAAAGATGTGACGCGCTTTGGCCGCGATGCCGGTGTTGAGGGAGCAATCGACGCAGCCGCAGCTATTGTTTCGCGCCGTCATGCCGAAATTCGGCGGCAGGATGGACGGTACGTATTGGTGGATCTGGGAAGCTTTAACGGCACGCTGCTTAATGGCCGCCGCATCGTTGCGGCCGAAGTTCTTCATCACAACGACAGAGTCGAGCTGGGTGAAGGAGGGCCGACAATTCGCTATCTTGATCCTACGAATCCGATGCCAAGACCGGAGGTTGCGCAATTTGCAGCCCCGGAGGCAGCACCGCCGGCCGCGCCAGCAGCGAAAAAAATGGGGACTATGGTGCTCACGTCGGAGAGCCCACTTCAAATCACGCCCGGCGGCGGTGCTTCAGATCGGCCTCGAGTGTTTCTTACACGGCCATTCGGAAACACCGGACAGCTAACTATTGGTCGCGGCGAGGAATGCGATATTCGGTTAGACGGACTCTTGATTTCGAATCGCCATGCTTCTGTTTTGAACACAACCTCGGGACCGATGATTGAGGATCTTAGTTCCACCAACGGCACCTATATCAACGGTCAGCGTATCACCGGCCGTAAAGTGATCCGGCCCGAGGATGTCATACAGATCGGCCCCTTTATTCTGAGGGTTGAACCTGCACGCGGAGTTTTTGTTTTCGACACGCGGGCAAAAACCCGCATTGATGCTTTCCACGTTACGAAAGAAGTTCCCAACCGCTCCGGCCCGGGAAAAGTTAGGCTACTGGACGAAGTATGTCTGACTATTCAGCCAAACGAGTTTGTTGGCCTTCTGGGGCCATCGGGTGCCGGGAAATCGACACTGATGGACTCGCTCAACGGGATGCGCCCAGCCTCCAGTGGCCAGGTTCTCGTAAACAACCTGGATCTCTACCAGCATCTTGAGTCGCTTAAACAGTCGATTGGCTACGTTCCGCAAGACGACATCATTCACCGGGAATTGACGGTCTACAGCACACTTTACTATGTGGCGCGCCTGCGACTGTCCCGCGACATTTCGACTAAGGAAATTAATCAGATCGTCGGCGAAGTGATGGACGTGACCGGACTATCCGAGCGGCGTGACGTCCCAATTTCCCAACTCTCAGGTGGCCAGCGCAAGCGCGTCTCAATCGCAGTCGAACTCATAACCAAGCCATCAATAATCTTTCTTGACGAACCCACCTCGGGACTGGATCCGGCAACCGAAGAGAAGGTCATGAAGCTTTTCCGTCAAATAGCCGAGTCCGGCAGGACGGTAATTCTAACGACGCATGCAATGGAAAACGTCAAGCTTTTTGACAAGATCGTTTTGCTCATGCGCGGCAAACTCGTTTTCTACGGCAAGCCGTACGAGGCCCTGGCCCACGTGGGAGCGGAGAGCTTCAAGGATCTCTACGACAAACTCGAGGCGCCGATTAACGAGCGCCTCGCGCGAACGAATGGGCAAATGTCCCGGGAGCAGGCTGCTGAAGAAGTGGCCGAGGAGTGGAAACACCGTTTCATGCGGACTGAGCAATTCAAGTCCAATGTCGCCGATCCTCTTACTGAAGTTTCGAGGAGCCCTGTCCAGTCAGCACCGGCGAAGCGGCGAACAACCCTGGGCGACCTCTTGCGCCAGTGGGCAACGCTCTCGCGCCGCTATCTTGGTGTTTTAGCTCGTGACAAGTTTAACCTCCTGATTCTTTTTGGCCAGGCGCCAATTATTGCGCTGCTCACTTATCTGGTCGTAGGCGCCAAGTCCCAGCGGGACTTCCCCTACTTCATACTGGCATTGGTGGCACTTTGGTTTGGCACTTCGGTGGCTTCGCGAGAGGTCATTCGGGAGCGAGCGGTTTATAACCGCGAGCGCATGGTAAACCTGCGTTTGCTGCCATACATCGGCTCGAAGCTTTTTGTACTCATGCTGATCGTAAGCTTCCAGTGTTTCCTTCTCTTTGCCACGCTGAAACTGCTTGATGTGACAACGCTGATGAAGTTGCCCGGCACGCTTGCTGGTTTTCCGCAATTGTTTGTGATGATTCTCACGGGCATGGTTGGCGTTGCGCTCGGCCTCTTTATCTCGGCTGTAGTTAAGACTTCTGAGATGGCAACGAGTCTGGTACCGCTTATTTTGATACCGCAGATTCTCTTCTCGGGATTGGTCGGAGTCCCGGTTGGCATCGCAAAAGTAGTTGGGACAGTAATGCCTGCAACCTGGACATTTGACGAAATGAAACGCTTGTCAGGTCTCGAAGTCTTACGCGGCAAGGACGAGAACGCCCAGCCCGCAGTCAACAACGAAGGGCGTGGGCTTTATAAGCAGATCGAACACGAGAACAACGCCAGCATCGCGGACGCGCAGCAAAAGATCGACAAGTACAGATCCGACGCACAGAAAAGCTCGAAAGACTTTGAACAGGAAATGGACCAGTACCAAAAAGACATTATGAGCCGAGGTTCTCCGGTAAAACCAACAGCGCCCAAGCTCGGGCCTGCACCCGAAATTGCTGAAGCCAGATTAATCCCTGACGACCTGAGCAATTTTGTCGACTTCCTGCATCCATGGGGCAGCCCTTTCACTGATCTGGCAGTCCTGCTATTGATGCTGTTCGTTTTTCTCGGCGCTACCGGGGTCGCCTTGCGCGCCCAGGACATTTGATCAAGATCAAGCAGAGCACTTCGTCCGGGAACGCGCGCAACTTCATTGTCGCATCACTTTAATTGACGTTCCCTTGAACTTACTGTAAAAGCTGCGACTGTCAATCAAACACCACAGGAGGAACTAATTAAACATGCGACGAAAATCACCTGTCCGGAAAGTGCTGCTCTTTGCATCTTGTTGCGTTTTAGCCATAGCGTTAGCCGCAACTACTGCAACTATTCCCAACGCCGCCGCCGACTTCACCGGGCGTGAGATTCTGAGCGTCGCTCGAATTGCGCACGGCGGCGCTGACTACGCTACCATGCAGAATGTGACCGTGCAGGCCAGCGGTTTCGTAAATGCCGCTGCATTTGGCGGCATAGGCGCCAATCCTCTGGGCGCAATGGCCGAAGTCAAACTCAAGATTACGGATTATCAGGATAAGCTGATGCGCCGCAGGCTGGATGTTGCACCGAGCGCGACTCTTCCGGGTCGAACGTATCTCGTCTTTACCGGCTCGCAGGGCGGCGGAATGATCTTTGGTAACGAGTTCAGGGTGAGCGAGACTGCGGCTTCACGCCACTGGGGAATGATGGGTTTTGACACTCTCAATCGTGCCATCGAGGGCTCACTCGTCACTGCGCGACAGAAAGATGAGGGAAATGATTACGTGGTAGAAGTTAAGTTTAATCCGCAGGACACTGTGCGCTACTGGATTAACATGCGGACTTTCCTAATCGATAAAATTTCTACGCGCTATAACAGCCAGGTGCTTATTGAAGAAGAGCGCAGTGATTATCGCCGGGCCGATTGCATGATGCTGCCATTTCACATCGTGACGCGCCTGCAGGGCCAGCGTTTCGCAGACCTGGCGATTGAAAACTACGATCTGAAAAGCAGAGTTCCGGCCGCGACCTTTACGATCACCGCTACCCCATAAATGCCTAGCCCAGGCTGGGCATAGCTGCCGTGACACCGTCCGCGCACTTAAGTTAGGTGGTTTTCATTGTCCAGCTCCAGTTTCGCAACGCGAGCTGGAGCCGGGTACTTATGCAGTTTGATCTTCAGCCATGATGATTTGACCTCTGCTTAATCTGTACTTTCGAGGAAGTAAACCGCGCAATCTCTTCAATGTCTGGCGAGCGCCCTCATCAACGTTTGGCGACGATTAATGGCCGTCCTTCTGATTCGCGCCGGTAAAAGACTCGCGGCGTCTGTGTGAGGCGCCGCTCCACGCCTGGAACGCGCTGGTCGGCTGAAACGCGTTCACCTTCAACGAAGGAAAGAGTGATGCCAACGCCTCGTGCCTGCTTCATTTTCTCGAGTTGCATGTTGGGCACGCGCGCGCTCGCATAGTCGAACCATTCACGCACCCATACCTGGCCGTCTTTGGGATCACTATCTGCCGCGGCCTGCTTCAATCCTTCCTCGACGAGCGCGTAGGTCAACAGCCCGTGCCCCAGTTGTGATGCCTCCTGTGCCGCCTGATAACTCTGCGCCGCGGTCAGGATGTACATCCCCTTCTCGTAAGCCAGTTGGGCCAAACCCTTTGAGTTCATCGGACCGCGCCGCTGCTCCTCGGCTTCCAGTGCCTGCCCGGAATTGCAGGCATCGATGACCATCAGAAATTTGTCCGCATCGATTCCTTCAACCGCCCGCTCCAACTCCTCATCCGAGACACCATGTTCGAGGATCATTTGCAAACCTGCGGCGTCAAGCTGAGTTCGATCCCCGGCGTATCCCAAGTCGTGCGGCAATAGATAGAACCGCTGGCCCTGAGCGGTTCCGTGCCCCGCGAAGTAGATGAAGACTGCATCTTCCGGCTGGGTGGGCCTGAGCTTCTCGAGTGGCGAAGTCAAATTGGGTGAAGGGGGTCCATCGGGTGCCCCGGTTCCTTCGGTTCCGGCAAGCCGTTTTAGTGCCCTTAAAATATTTACTTTCGTGGCCTGTTCGTCCAGCAGCGATGCGACTTCAACATGCTCGTAGTTTGCAATCTGCTGCTGTTCAAGTCGTACTTCTTCGCCAAACGCTGTTGCGTCCGCGACGGCATACTTGAGATTGTATTGGGTGTTGGAATAGGCGTTGACACCGATGGCCAGAACGTAAGCGGTACCGGGCCGCTTGAGGCTATCCGCGCCGGTGAGACTGAACTCAGCATCCCTGCTCTTGACGTTATCGCGATTGAACGCGTAAGCCGCCAGCCGGTTCTCTCCGGCTACGATTGCTATATTGGCTTCCAGGATTGTCGCCGTTTGGCCTTTCAGCACATCGCCGCGCCAAACTTTTACGAGCGAACCGTTACGGAATAGCCGCACATCGCGCGCCCCGCTTCCCGCCGAGTGATCCTTGTCGGCTGGCTTTTCAGTTACTTCAATCTTTACCAGGAGGTTGCGTTCTGACGTGCTTACTATACTTGCGGCACCGACTTGCCCGCCCTGAGTCATCAATTTTAATTCGGGTTGGCGGCGGTCAAGTTGCGAAATGTTTTTAGGCGCGCGAGGCTTTTTTCCGGCCATCACCTCAGCCAGCAATCCGGGATAATAAAACTCGTTGAAGAAGGTTTCGGCAGGCATGACATCAAATGTGTTGCCTCCAAACTGCCAAAGAATTTGCTTCCATGCAGCGGGTGAGCCGTCGAATAATCCGTCGG
>Ga0137418_10001854_pt1 | contig 19330 bp, 14 predicted proteins | sample CZODoug3_1_2_16f_FD_122242 | JGI IMG/M metagenome (GOLD analysis project Ga0137418, IMG submission 122242) | Vadose zone soil fungal communities from Angelo Coast Range Reserve, California, USA - CZODoug3_1_2_16fungal (Hybrid Assembly) | ecosystem: Environmental > Terrestrial > Soil > Vadose...
TGGCAGTGCTCCATGAACATGCCGCCCCAGTCGCGGAACTGCAGGGAGACCGACAGGCGGCCGCCGGGCCGCAGGCGGTAGACGTCCTTGCGTCCGCGCTCCCACGCCGGCACGTTCGCGTAGCTGCCGTTGCGCGAGAGGATCTGCCCTTCCTCGAAGTGGATGTGGATCGGGTGGTCCCACCCGGCGCCGTCGTTGACGAGATTCCACACCTCGCGCGTGCCGTACTGCGGCGCGGCGGAGATGCGGCCGTAGTCGGCGTTGAGCATCGCGCCGCCGTCGGCCGTGATCCCCCACGGGCCCTCGCCCTGCGTCGCCGGATCGCCGCCGACGTTGATGCCGTCGCGGCCGAACACGAACGTCCGCTCGCGCGACACCGGGATGAGCGACAGGTTCGGGTTCGGGATCAGCTGCAGCGGCACACGGCTGGTATCGGGCGTCGCCGGATCGCGCACGACCTGGAACTCGAGGAACCGGCCGACGCACGGATCCTGCGACGCGCCGCCGAGCGCCTCGGCGAGCGTCACGTCGCGGATGACCTTCTTCCCGTTCAGCCTCGGACCTTCCTCGACGTCGAAGTGGTCGGCCAGGTTGACCAGGTGCAGCTTGTCGCCGATCTGGTATCGCGAAAAATCGATGACGATGTCGTAGCGCTCCGCGATCCCCATCTCGTCGAGCGCGGTCAGGATGACCGGGTTCGGCAGCAGGTTGCCATCGTTGGCAACCTGGTACATCTGCTGCGCGACGCCCGCGGCATTGGCGAGCGCGATCTTGAAGAAGCGCGACACGCTCGCGTTGAGGATGCGGAAGCGGTACCTCCGGCGCTCCACCTCGAAGTACGGCTTGTACGCGAGGTTCACGGTCATGACGTCCCCGACGAAGCCGTCGAACTGGAAGATGTCGAAGGCGAGCTGCCCGTCCTGGTCGAACGCCTTGTCGGCGAGCATCAGGTTGACGTCGTAATCGAGGTTGCCCCACGCCTTCGCGTTGCCGCTCGGCAGCCGGAGGTTGACGCCGTCGCGGACCGACTCGTTGCCGCGATCGAGGCCGCTGTAGATGTTCATCATGGCGGCGTTGCCCTTGTAGACGTTCTGCGCGGTGAAGCTGAACATGTGGTCGTGGAACCAGTGCGTGCTCATCGTCTCGTGCCAGTCGCCGGCAATCATCGAGGTGCTGCCGTCGTCGTTCGGCGTGCACGCCTTCGCATCGATGGCGTTCGTGTTGTAGCTGGTGCACCCTGCGAGCACGAGCGGCCAGTGGTAGTCGTAGAACTGGTTCGGGAAGAAGAACGCGCCGGTGAAGCCGTCATTCTCGGCGCCGTGATGGCCGTTGTGCTCGTGCGTGGAGATCGTGTGGCGCCCGAACCCTCCGTTCTGCGTCACGTCGCACGGCAGCGCGTTGTGATGCCGGAAGAGGATCGGCTCGCCGTAACGCGCCTGCACGAGCTTCGGCGGGATCGTCCCGTTGAACGTCCAGACCGAATTCGGCGCCTGGACCGGCAGCGACGGATGGAACGTCAGCGGCATCGGCGCCGCGGCGTCGATGCCGGAGTTCAGCGCGCTCGAGACGCCCGGGTTGTACATGGTGTTGGACTGCGCTCCGGCCTGGCTCACCTCGTACGCCACCGCCGGCGGGTAATGGTCGAACGCCTGGTGCGCCCACACCGCTCCTGGCGGCCGGCCCTCGACTGGCCCCATGCCGCCGCCAAGCAGCGGATCGACCACCTGCTGCGTCTGGTTCGAATAGGCCGTCGGCGCCGGGTCCAGCGAGGAGACCGCCTTCCGCTGGAGCACGTCGAAGCGCGGCATCGGCTGCGAGAACGCCGCGGCGCCGAACAGCGGGCTCGGCGGCAGGCCGGTCGGTCCGACCGCGGCGGATGCCTCGCTGACGAATGGATTGAGCCCGCTGATCGGCGCGAGCAGTCCGGCGCTGGTGAAGAGCCCCCACTTCACGAGATCACGCCGCGAAACACGGCCCCAGGAGAGCTCCCTGACGATCTCCTGGCGGTTGGCACGTGCTCGCTCGGCTTCTCTGATGCGAGCCCGGGATGCGCCTTCGGGGAGATAAACGACAGACATGCAATATTTCCTTGCTGCACAATCGAGGTCGACGCTCCACGTGCGCGCGAAATTCGTGCGAGCTCAGGTCGCAGTCCGTGACAGTGTCGAAGCGCAGACATCGGTGCATCCGGCGAATACCTGAGAGACCACCATGGCCTCCGGTCCATACGCGTCTGACAGCGCGCCCGGCACGTTAGCGCACACCATCGAATCGAAGAATCACACGGAGGTGACGAATCGCCGTAGCACGGATGGTGGACTCGACCCCCGCACGGCGCGCGCGATGTCAGAGCTCTTCAGTGCACCGTGGACGTCGTGGAGGGGAACACTAGGCGGTGATGTCGAAGCCGCATTGGATCGCCACCAGCACGAGTTGGGCGCGATTGGAAACACCGACCTTGTCGAAGATATGGGTGACGTGGTGCTTGACGGTCTCTTCGCTGACCGCGCAGCGCTCCGCGATTTCCTTGTTGGGACATCCAGTCGCCACCAGCTTGAGCACCTCGCGCTCCCGGGCGGTCAGCCCGAAGGCGAGTCCGCCTCCTGCCTCTCTCGATGTCTGAATCACCGGCCGAACGGCCTGCATCAGATCGGTGACGAGCGATTCGTCCAACCAGCATCTGCCGTCGATCACGCTGATCATGGCTTCGAAGAGCCGCTCGGTCGTCGAGTCCTTGAGGATGAGCCCGCTGACGCCAAGCTGAAGCGCGGAGAGGAGATCCGTTGGACCGATCGCGCCGGCAAACAGCACGATCCGCATGTGATCCGGGCACGTGCCGAGATTGCGGATCGCTTCCAGCCCCGACATGCGAGGCATGGCCCGGTCGAGGAGGAGCAGATCCGGCTTGGCCGACTGGACGACGGCGATCGTCTCTTCGCCGCTCGCGGCTTCTCCAACGACGCGAAACCCCGCGCCGATGTCGACGCCGTAGACATCCTTGATCACCGGCGGCGGCACCGACAGCAGGTGACGCAGGCTCGTCCGGAAGAGGTGCTGGTCGTCGGCGAGCACCACGCGCGCCGGGTTTTTCGCGCTAGACAACATCGAGCAGCCGATGGTGCGCGGCGAACACCGCAAGCTCGACGCGATTGGATGCGCCGAGCTTGTCGAAGATCCGGGTGAGATGGCACTTGACGGTGTTCTCGCTGATGGAGGACCGCCGGGCAATTTCCTTGTTCGAGCAGCCGGCCACCACGTCGCGGATGATTTCCATCTCGCGCCGCGTCAGGTCGAACGCCGCCCGGCGCCGGCGTTCTGCTTCGACGCTGCGCAGGCCCGAAGCGATGCTGGATACCTCCGCCGCGTCGACCCAGCAGCGACCGCGCATCACGGTCTCGATGCATCCGAAGAGCGCCTCGGGATTGGAGTGCTGGAAGATGACGCCTCGGACGTCGAGACGCAGTGCGGCGTGCAGAGAGGGATCGGCCGGACTGTCGGCGACGAGGATCAGTCGCACGTCGCCAGTGCCGCCGAGCTCGCGCAATTCGATCAACGGGTCGCCGCCCGCGAGCGCGGCGTCCATGAGGACGAGGTCCGGCCGGCGCTCGGCTGCCAGCGTCACCGCCTGGGCGAGGCCGCCCGCCGTGCCGACGACAGTCAGACCCGCCCGGCTTTCGATCAGCCAGCGAAGCCCGCTGCGGGAGATCGCATGATCGCTGGCGATGATGATGCGGATCGGCAGTGTAGCGTCAGGATTGGCCATGCGAATTGCCGCTGGGGGTGGGCGAAACGCATCAATCAGTCACAGCAAACAGGGTCCGGAATGTTCAACAGCGCTGTAATTGCACCTACCTCATGGTTTTGTCCGTTTGCGGTCCCGTGGGCGCCGCCGAGGGACCGGTGGGTGACGCGCTTCCACAAGCTGGCAGTGTTGCCGCAACAAGTACCAGCAACGGTCGACTCAGCGTCGCGTTACGCACCGCGGTCGGCACGAAATGCACGGGCGGTACCAGTACACAGGCGCTAGTATGCTGCCGAGCGTGAGCAGGAAAACGAACGATCCGAACCCGTACACTCCGCTCGAGTCCCAATTGGCCGCTGCCCAGCGTGAGCAGCGTCGGGATCGCGCTGACGGCGTATTTGTCGTGGGTGGCATCACCGGCAACGCCGTGCAGGGATGTTCCGCCGGCGGCGGCGGTTCGTCGTCCTCACTAGCCGGGCGATGTTGTTTGGTTTGCCGACAGCGCGACAGTTATTGCCGAAACTGCGAGCTGCATCAGGCAAGGCTTAAGGTGATTTCGGCAGATAGACGATTCGATTGACCCAGTCCCTCGCGTGACCTTCATGAACCCAGAAGTCGGTCAGTAGCCGGGTTTGATCGCCGTAGGCGGTGCTCCGAACCGTGCGGCGGAAGAGCACGAGTCCGCCGTGATTCTCGCCGGCGCGGAGGACCTGTCCCGCATGCCAAGGAAGCGTTGCGCGGTCAAACGCGATTAGCACCAGTCCGGCTTGCGCGCACGAGATCAGAAGGGCCGCATCATCGAGGCCAAGCCATGACCCGTCCTGCCAATTGGCGATGTGGACGATGGGAAACTCTTTCAGGAGTCGGCGGCACGCCGACACGAGCCGATGGGAGGTGTTCTCGTCAGCCAGCAACCGGGACTGTATCGGTCTCTCCTTCACGCGACTTGCGGATTTCCTCGGGGAAGGCTTTTGCATAGGCCAGAGCCCGCGTAACGAGCACGCGCGACCAGTGGAAGTGGGTCGCTGTCTTTTCTACAGATTTGGTTTCCTGGTAGACCGCCAAGACTTCCCACACGGCAACGCGATGACCAGTCAGGTACGCTTCACGTCCTGAAAGAGAATCTCGGAAAGAGATGCCGGGAAATTCGGTTTCGAGGCTCTTCTCAATCACATACCGCGCGACCAGATCGCTCTTCGACGTTCGGGCCGCACGTGCCTGTCTGGCGATCAATCGCTCGTAACGAGCGGGCACCCGTCCGGATACATAGGCCGTGCTCATAGACACATTTTTGTGCACACTGTGCACAGAGTCAAGGTTCCGGGGACTGCGGTGACGCCCGATTCGCTTACCAGCGCTTCTGCACGTTTGCTGCGTCTCGTGGTTTGAAAAGCTGGCAAACATGAATTGACAGTGTTTGGCCCATTCTGATACGGTCCCGACCCTCGGCCCCGTTCGCCGCGTCGCGCGTCCCATACCCAGAAACTGGAGGGTAGATGATGCGTCGTCAAGTCGCGCACGCCGCGACCTTCGTCTCCTCGGTTTGCTGCTTCCCTGCCCAGGGCCGCTCTCTCCTAATAAGGTTCCGACCCTCCGCCCAGTTCGTCGCATGCGTCCCATACCAGAAACTGGAGGGAAATATGATGCGATATCACATCGCGCACGCCGTGGCCTTCGTCTCGCTGATTTGTTGCATCCTGCCTGGGGCCGCCTCGGCCCAGAGCCAAATCACCGGCGTTGTGACGGACGCCAGCGGGGCGGTGCTGCCCGGAGTCACGGTGGAGGCGTCCAGCCCGGCGCTCATCGAGAACGTGCGCACCGCTGTCACGGACGATCAAGGACGATATGCGATTCCGGCCCTGCGTCCTGGTACGTATAAGGTGACCTTCACCTTGCCAGGGTTTTCTCCCTTCGTTCGTGACGGCATGGCCTTGTTGGCCGATTTCACGGCCACCGTCAATGCGGAGCTGAGGGTCGGAAGCCTCGAGGAAACCGTGACCGTTTCCGGTGAGTCGCCGACCGTTGACGTGCAGAGTACGCAGCGGACCACCGTGCTGGATCGAGAGCTGCTCGATGCGGTGCCGACGGGCCGAACGTTCTTCGCCGCGGTCGCTCTCGTCCCGGGCGTCACGGTCAGCGAACCGAACGTCGGAGGCGCAAAAACCTCGATCAACCAACGGCTGTACGTACACGGGGGTCAGCCAAAGGACACGACCACCGACCTCGACGGGATGAGGATCATTACGATGTCAGATGGCGGAGGCGACCAGGCGGATCACAACGAGGCGATGACCGCGGAAATGACGGTGCAGACCAGCGGCCTGAGCGCCGAGGTCGCGCGTGGCGGTGCGCACGTCAATTTCATCCCCAAGGAAGGGGGCAACACCTTCAGCAGCACGAACTACTTCGGGTACACAACGGGCGGGTGGCAGAGCAACAACTTGGGGGACTTGCTCAGGCGTGGCCTCAGTCAGCCGGACGCGACAGACTACGTCTACTTTGCGAACGTCGCGGGAGGGGGGCCGATCAAACGCAACGCGCTCTGGTTCTACGCATCGTATCAAGACAACGCCAACCAGAATATCGTCGCCAATTCCTTTTATCGGGACGGGACGCCCGGCACGTTCGACCAGAGACTCACGAATCGCTCGGTCCGGCTCACGTGGCAGGTCAGCCCGAGGAACAAGATCAGCGGCCTGGTGGACGATAACGACAAAATGATCGACCACGAAGGAATCTCCGGCTACACAGCCGGTGAAGCCGAGAATGGCCGCGTTCCGAGACGGAAGCGCATCCTCTCCGTCAAGTGGACCTCGACGGTGAGCAACAGGCTCCTGTTCGAGGCCGGAGCCTCGAGCACGCGTACGATGCGGAACGAAAATACCAGCCGGGAATCTTGAAGGAACGCGGCACGCCTGAGTGGTACGCCAGCGCAGCGCGGAACGACATTACCCTTGGCACGTGGACCACGTCGCACCGCAGACCAATGCTCGATACGTACAATCATCATCGTTTTGTCACCTCGTCCGTGACGTACGTCTCGGGCCCGCACACGTTCAAAGCGGGCGGGCAATGGGGGTTCGGGGAACTAGGTCAGGACTATCCCACCATCAACGCCGATCTCAACCAACGCTATCGAAACGGTGTCCCGGACTCGGTGCAGGTCTTCAACACGCCGACGTTCAACGTCAACCGGCTGAATGCCGACCTCGGGTTCTACGTGCAGGACGCGTGGCATGTCACCGATCGTCTGACGCTGAGCCCGGGTCTGCGGTTCGAATATCTCAACGCCCAGATGGTGGCAGCGTCCGCCCCGGCGGGCCGCTTTGTGCCCGCCCGGGAGTTCCCCGCCTTACCCGACCTGCCCAACTGGTTCAATCTGGCGCCGAGATTCGGCGTGGCCTACGACCTGACCGGCGACGCAAAAACCGCGTTGAAAGGCACGGTGAACAAATACAACAGGAGTTTCCTGGTGGACCTGGCGGCTCAGTACAATCCACTGAACCAAGTAACTGACACTCGCAACTGGCGCGACTGTGATTACATCCCGGGCACGTCCACGTGCTCGGGCCGGGCGTTGCCCACCAACGGCGACGACATCGCCCAGGACAACGAGATCGGGCCGAGCAACAACGCGCTCTTCGGCGCGGCGCCCAACCGGCATTTCGATCCGGACAGCAAGCGGCCGTACGACATCGAGTACACCCTCGGCGTCGAGCGCGAGGTGGCGCGTGGCCTGTCGGTAGGCGTCACGTGGATTCGGAAGGACTCGTACGACCTCCAGCAGACGATCAACCGGGCGGTCAACGAGTCCGACTACACCTCGTTTCAAGTGCCCAATCCGCTGCTGAACGGCGAGATCCTCACCATCTACAACCTCAACCGGGACAAGCAGGGCCAGGTCGATTTACTCGACACCACGGCCGATGGTTCGAAAGCGGGCCTCCACTTCAACGGCTTCGACGTGAACTTCAGCGCACGACTGCCCGGGGGTGGCAATTTGTTCGGAGGGTGGACCGCCGCGAAATTGGTCCATGTCAACTGTCAATACGTGCTTTTTGAGGGCATTGACACCGCGTACCCGTATCTGGGTATGGCGTCCGATCCGAACGCACAACGTAACTGCGACCAAACTCAGCTCGACATTCCCTACCGACACGGTTTCAAGGTCGCCGGCAACTACCCGCTCCCGCTGGGCCTGATGGTCGGGATGTCGGCGGTCAGCCTCCCCGGTTCACTGTTAGGCTCCGCCGTGGCGGATCAATCGCTGTGGACGAACTGGAACGTTCCGGCGAGCCTGTTTCCGGGCGGCCGGACTCAAACGGTCAACGTGCGACTGGACAAACCGGGGAGCCAGTGGTTGGAGCGCTGGAATCAGTTGGACCTCAATCTTCGAAGGGTGTTCAGAGTGGGAAGGGTGAGTTTCGAGCCGGGCGTGGACGTGTACAACGTCTTCAACACCAACCCCGTGCTCACGGAGAATCAGCAATTCGGGTCATCGCTGGGAACGCCGATGAGGGTCCTCCAGGGACGTCTGATGCGGCTCACAACCCAAATCAACTTCTGATATGGAAAGACCGGTGTCAATGAGCCGGTAAGTTCGTCATCGTTCGTGAGCAAGGTCAGCCCGCACCCGGCTTATCAAGCCATCCGGGTGCGGGCGTTGTCTGTACCCCAGTCATCTGATCGGCCGAGCGGCAACGACGATGAATCACTCTGATATTCGCGGGTTACAACCGCATGACCATGATTCGTCGGGAGCTGCCTCGCTCTAGAAACGCGAGTTCGAGACCGGAGTCATCTATCGCATAGAAGTGCCGAGGGTTCTCCTTTCGACAGCCGGCCGATCAGATCACTGGGTCAACGCCGCCCAGACGAAGCCGGTGAGCTCACGAGCGATGGCGGTGACCACATGCTGTTTCGGTTTGCCGCGCGCGGCGAGCCGGGCATACCGCCGGTGCAGGCGCTGCTGAGCGGCCCACGCGTGCGCGATCACGGCGGCGGGGGCGCCTCGTTGCCGCGCCCGCAACGTATCGCCGACAAACGGATGGTGGCGGTAGTGCCAGGCCGATTCGACCAGCACCCGCCGGAGATGCGCGTTGCCGGTCTTCGTGATCGCGCCGCGGGCCTGCTTCGTCCCGCTCGAGTGCTCCGACGGAATCAGTCCGACGTAGGCCATCAGACTCGGCGCCGTGGCGAACCGACGCGCATCACCGAGCTCGGCGGCGATCGTCAGGGCCGTCAGGTCATCGATCCCACGAAAACAGCGCAGACGCTGGACGCGGGGACGCAGCGGCTCGAGATCGAGCAGCGCGCGGAGATCCTCCTCGACCGCACGAAGACGGGCCATCGCTTCATCGACGGTGCGCAGATACGCGCGATGCGTCTGCTCGAGCGACGGCAGGGGCCATTGCTGCGCCCGGAGCCACACGTCATGGCGTTTCGACCAGGCCTTCTTCGTCTCGGTAAACCGACGTCCATGCCGGAGGAGGAATTTCGACAGGCGATGGCGCGCCCGCAGCAGATCGCCCCGGATGTCTTCGCGACAACGGAGCAGGTCCCGAGCGGCTTCTTCGTGCTCGGTCGGAATGTGGATCGCCGTCAGCGCCCCCGCCCGGTAGAGCATCGCCAGCTGCCTCGCATCGCGCCGATCCGTCTTGATGCGATCACCCGGCCGCCGCGGAATCAGCGCAGGGGCGATCACGTCACAGGCGATCCCGTGCTGGGTCAACGCCCGCTGCAACTCGAAGCCACACGGGCCGGCTTCGTAACAGCACCGTACCGTGCCCGCCTGGCGCGCGACTCGCCTGACGAACCGCAGAATCGTCGGACTATCAGACGCGAGCGTGTGCAGCGCGGCCGCCCGCTCACCCGGCAGGAGCACCGCCGCCACCGTCGTGGCGGCATGCTGATCGAACGCAATCAGAGGAGTAGACTCCATGGTGACCGACCTCCTTTGTATGCGGCTCTGCTCTGAGCTCTCGCAGGTCCAGAGTAATCCGCGAGAGATGCAAAGCCGAGGTCGGTCTTTCCATATGGTCTAGACCGAAGTAGGCGACAGCGCCTGCCGTGACGGCCGCGAGCCAAAGAAAGAAACGCCGCAGCCTGGACGAACGCTTGGCAGTCCAAAGGACAGGCTGGTGCGCGAGAACAGCAATAATCCAAAGCGTTAAAGCGATGTTGGAGCTTCTACAACGCATACGCGGAGAGCGGCACGCAGACATGCCGATGCTTCGCCGGCCACCGACTCGTCGCGTTCGTCAGCCAGAAGGGGAAGAGTGTCCCCTGGGGACTCTTCCCCCCCTTCTTCCCCCTTCCGGGGCTCGAGCGCTTCTGTTGGCGTGCCCACCCAGGCGCGCGATGTAGGTCGATCGCGTGCTCGAGATTGGACGACACCGCGGTGTCGAGCGCCGGCTCACCGTGCTCCAACGAGACTCGGTACGGCGCGTCAAATCGATGGGCAGCGAAGAGCCGGGGGCGTGATGGAAGCGCTCTCTGCTGCGTCCGGTTCGAGCCGTCCTCGATGCTAAAGGGCCGGGAGAGAATATCGATACTGGGAAGAACGTCGAGCAAGCCTACTCCTACGCAATGCACCGCGACATCCGGGCGCCGCTATATGCCTTGTGCAATGGTCGCAAGCTTGTCGTGTTTGACGTCGGGCAGGCAGCTCCGGGGATCGACGTGCCGCTGCAGGAGATCTCGAGAAAATGGCCGATGGTGCTTGGCATTCTCGGCTGTCGCTCAGTATGGCCCGCAGGCCTGCCGCCAGGCTTCAATCCGGATATGGGGCTCGCGTTGGCAAAAGCAGGCTTGGCGGAGGACGCGGACGGGAAGAAGTATTACCACGTGTTCACCTCGGTCCCCATCCGTTATGTGGGCAAGGTCGAAGACGGACTCTATTGCATTACGGCCCTGTACGTTCAAGAAGACTCGGCCCACATGCTGACGTTCGATTTCGGACCGGATGTTTATCCTGCCTTTCTCGCCCAACTAGACCCTGATCAGCGCGAACGCGTTCGCGCAGCTCTATCGCGCCAGCCGTACAAGTTCGTATTCGCACCAGATGAAGAACCGATGATGACGATTGTCGGCGACCTCGGCGACAAGACATACACGAACAAGAACGAAAGCTACCGGCCGTTCATCGCCGAAGAGTTTGCCCGGGAACCTGCTCTGCCCAGGCGAGGGTCGGGCGAAGCCGTCGATCACTAACTGGTGCAGCAGTCCCAGATCAGGACATTGTTGGCCCCGCTCACCGACGGTGACGCGTTGCCTTCTGGGGCAGTTCGTCACCAGCAACTGGAGCGTTTCCCTTGCCCGCCCGCTTGAGGATTTGAAACGCTTTCTTGATTTCGCCCTTGGCGGCGCGTTCCGCGAAGTACTCTTCAGTGCGCAGCGCCGAGACCTTCTCAGCCACAGCCACGTTGATCAGTTGATTCACCGCCACGCCTTCGGCCTTCGCGACCTTCGTGGCCTCTTCCATCAATGACGGTTGAAGCCTCAACGCGAAATGTCTCACCTGCCTCGCCTTCTTCACGCGACCTTCCTGGGCCTACCTGGCTTGATCACGAGTCTGACGCCAACGCCAAGCCTCGAGAGCATGTCGATCAATGAATCGGTACTGAACAAGTCGACGCGTCCACGCAGGAGATCACTCACGCGAGGCTGCGTGACCCGAAGCGCCTTCGCCGCTTCAGCCTGCTTCAGACCCCTTGATGCGATCGTTTTCTGAACGTGAATCAGCAGGTCAGCGCGGACGAGAAGGTGCTCTGACTCTTCCTTCGAGATCCCGAGATCCCGGAAGACGTTGCCCGTGGACGGCGTAACCCTAACTGCGTTTTTCTTCGCCATGCTGCTGCCTCAATTTCCCCAGTGCACGGAATCGATCGCGTCTTCTTCTCGAAGGCATGAAGGACGTAGATCGCATCCGCTCGCATCGCCACGTAGAACACGCGGTGTGCGGTGTGCACCGCCAATATGAATCCGGATCTCACGGACTCCCGGTCCGACGGTTTGCATCGGTTTCCAGTCGTCCGGACGCCGCGCGACACGCTCATCATCGATCACATCGAGCGGCCGACGCCGGATTAGACCCACCGGTCACACAGGACAAATCGTCTCCAGCGCACCTTGAGCGTCGGTTCGTGGCGATGCGGTCGAATCAATCCGCCCGATCATGAGGCCCCCCGCGACCTGCAACGTTCTGCTCATCTGAAGGTCACGTCCACATCGCGCTCTCCGAGCGTGATCTTTTCCTGTCGTTGTTCTCCTGCGCCGCGCAGCTCGATCACGTAGTCCCCCGGCGGCAGCGGGCCGAGCGACAGTCGGCCAGGCTGTTCGATGCCGCGATCCGACGCACCGTCGAGCAGCGCGTCCATCGTCTGTCCAATGCCATTCAGGACATGAACGATGAGCCGACTCGAGGCGGTCGGCAGTTGGACGTTGACCAACGCTCGATAGCCTGGTGAGAGCCTCAGGAGCGCGCCGGCAGCCCGATTGTCTTGGGAAATGCGTAGCGTCGATGCCACGTAGCCATTCGCGAACGCCGTCACGCCTACGATGCCCGGCGGAGCATCGGGAAATGTCACGACTCCGTTCGCATCGGTCACATCGAGCTGCGGCGCCCACAGTGGATTTTGCGGCGCGACTTCCACCACGGCGCCGCGTACGCCTTCGCCCGTTGCGGTCACGACGCGGACCCGCAGACGCATGTCGGGCAGTGGCGCGAGCGCGACGTCGTGAATGACGCCAGGCGGCTCTGGTAGTGGCTCCACGGCCGCCTGAAATCCAGGCGCAGTCACCGTGAGTATCCCCGCTTTGGTGCCGACGCCTTCGAGCAGCCCCTCCCCGACGATCGTCGTCGTTGCTTCGGAGCGGCCGCCGCCTTCGATCGTCCAGGTGATGAATGCCCGCGGCACTGGCTCCAGCGTAACGGCATTGACGACGCGAACCGGCAGGACGCCGTCGGGGACGGACACGGCGATTTCTCCCCCGTCCCTCGGGACGTCGAGGCGCCTCACGTACAGCGAGTTGGCGAAGTGCACCGCGATGTCGGACGGACCTGGCGGAAAGCTCGTGAGCGCGACACGCCCGTCGGCGCCGGTGGTGCCGCGGCACCTTGACGTGGTCAGCGAGGCTGCGATCAGGGACGGCATTCCCCGTCCCACCAGGATCGTCGGCGACGCGTACGGCGGGTTGTCCGGTTGGGCCGTGACCACGACTCCCTTTGCCGGGCCAGTCGGCGACGAAATCCGAAACGTCGCTGTGCCCGCAACGACGATGCGAATGTTGACGGTGCCCGTGGCGGGCACCGTGATGGTCCGCGCGAGCGAGAGATACTGAGTCGCGCAGCGCTCCATCGCCGCTGTCCGCACGCGGTAGCGTCCCGCCGCGAGCCGCTCGAAGGTCACCCGTCCCTCTGCGTTCGTTGTCAGGGTCGGTAAGCGCAGCGGCGATAGAGGCAGCAGGTCTTCGAGCAGCACGACGTGATCTGGCACCGGTTTGCCTGACCCGTCGAGCACGTCAACGTGAAGCGTGGAGCCCGGCTGAACGACGATCGTTCCGCCGTCGAGGAGTGGTTCCGCGCCAGTGACGGAGACATTCGGGATGCGCGTCTGCGCGTAACCTGGCGTGTCGAGTGCCTGCGTCGTCGTGCCGTGCGGCAGCGGACCGATCCGTGTCGCTCCGTCGGCGTCGGGCTCGATCGTGGGTGCGTCCGACGCCTCGAGGAGGGGAGCGCCGCTCCCGTCGAACGAAAGGTGCCAGATGACCGGCGCGGTGATGGGCTCACCAGCCGGAGAGACAAACCGTACGCGGAAATAGGTCGCAGGCTCGAGATGGATCACCGGCAGGCGCAGCGTTCTCGAGGCCGGTAGCGTGACGCGGAACCGGTACGGCGCGAAGCCCTGCACGCTGACGGTGACGCGAAAGACGCCAGCTCGCTCGGCAGGGATGCGGAAGCGACCGCTCCTGTCGATGGTGGTCGACGCGGACATCCAAGCTGACGCAGACATGACCGTTCCGCCCGATACCGGGACATCGCCTGGCGCGAGCACATAGCCGCTGATGCCGGGCTCATCGGCCGCGCCCTGCGACACCAGCGTGCATGGCACGAGGAGCAACGCGAGCAGTACAAGTCGGCGCATGACCGTTTGCAGTGTGACTAAGCGACTCGCGGCAAGTCAACTCGCCATGATTGGCGCTTTGCAAGGCGATCAATGGGGTTTCAGTGTGCGCGCTCGCCACAACCTTCGTCGCGCAGGCGTGCTGTTTAGGTCAGAATCGGAACCATGACCGGCGACAACCCGCACACAGTTCTCGAGCAGATCCGCGTTTATCTTCTGGAGGGATTCGCCTCCGTCACCATTGCCCCGCAGGCCGACGCGAAGACGGGGTCGGCCCTCATCCGCGTCAATCAAGGACGGGCGCGGTGGGCGGTCGAGATTACCGACACGTTCCTCGATGCCAACACCGATCTGCCAGAACCGCTGGTGGCCCTGCGGCGCTGGGATCTCATCGGGACACTCAAGAAGGCGGAACCAGGATCAATCGTGCGGGTGACGACGACTGGCTTGAGGCTCGTCTGACGTTGCTTCATCCACCGCTGCGTTTTCTCGCCTTCACCATCGACTCGACTTTCTTCAGCACCCATCGTCAGCCCCAAAACACTCGATGGCCTCTCTTCTCCAACGCCATCGCCACAGCCTTCTCTATCGCCTCTGCCTCGCTCCGCGTTGAGGCCGGGCCGATGCCCTTCATCAGATCCACGCGCAGCTTGATGCCGAACTTGTGCACCTTTGGTGCGGCGAGGATCCCACCTGCCTTGTGCTGGGCGAAGCGGTGTTCAGGGGTGTGGGCAGTCTGCCCGACGTAGAGGGGCGCCAGCGCACAGGGATGCTTCGTGCAGGCGCGCGAGAGTTCGATGATGTAGATGGAGTAAGTGCGCTGCTGCGGCGCCTTCCGTTTCTTGCGAGTCTTCATTCGCCTCCAGCCTTCGCTCCTGGATCCATGCGAAGGCTGTCTCGCCATAGCAGCGTAGCCGCGAAGGCGGACCCCCAGCTGGAATCAGGGCCTGGCCGTCGGCGCCTCGTACCGCCTGTTGGACACGCTCACGGGATGCGGGTCGCCGCGGTGGCAGGTATAGCAGGTCACGACCTGCGGTCCCACCGGGAAGACGCCCGTGCCCGGGAAGTTCGCGTTGATCTGACGGACCAGCAGGATCATCTTGCGCGCGAGGTCCTTGCGCGGGTTGACATCGATCTCCTGCGGTCTGTCGCCGCCATGGCAATAGGCGCAATCCACGTTCAAGGCGTCGCGGAAATCACCCATGAGGGAATCAGGACCGTGCACGGGAGTGTTGGGAGGCAGAACTTTCAGGCTGATGGCGGCCCTCTGAGGGAACGGCCCATCGCCGAGCGAGTTGGCGCGGTTGTAGTACTTCTTTGGCGCCACGGTCTCGGGCTTCACGCTGCCGCGATGGCAGGTGAGGCAATCGACTTCGTGATACCCGTCGGGGAACACACCGTTGCCGCTCGGAAAGCTCGTATCGATGACGCGCACCATGCCGATCATCTTGCGCGCCATCTCTTTCTTGGGATTGCCGTCGGCGGCAAAGTCCCCTTCCAGGTGACAGTGCGTGCACTGCACGCCCAGCGCTTCATTGAAGCCGAGCATGATGAACGGGACGTCGGAGTTTGCCGCAAGCACCTTCAGGTTCTTGTAGGCCGGCGCAGGACCGGTGCCGCGGCCGGCCGGCTGTTGCGCGACGAGCGAAACGGATACGAGAAGCCACAAGAGGAAAATCCGCATGATCAGTCCTCCGGCCATTTTCGGTGATGCCGCTGATGCGTCGTGGCGGGTGCCAGGAGCACGGCTCACAGCGACGTGAGTATAAAGGCAAAACCGCTCGACGCTTATCGCGGTAGCGACGAAGCGCCCAGCGAGGCCGGCACTATATCCCTGCGGCTGCGGAGGAGCAACCGTGACCAGCGCAGTTGCCGCGCTCGCGATTGATGGCGATCCGGATCGGCGTTGCCGTCTCTGAAGTTGTCCGACTGGACAATATCGATCTGGAAGGCCGTATCGATCTCGCCTACGAGCGTGGCCGCTATGAGCTGACCGCGGAAGGCTTCGCGCAGCAGGGAAACAACCCGGCCTAGCATCCGCGTGGGTGGATCACAGAGGTCGAGTAGTCCGGTGGTCATCCGCACGGGAACTGTAGCCGCCGCTCACGGGTGGCTGCAAGACTTTGGAAACGGTTGCGCACGTCCGGCGATGTGATCCAGCGATTCCGGACGTGCACGTCATCGCACGCGATCGCGCGAAGATTTCGCGCCAGGGGGCGACTCCCCCGCCGACTCTATTGATCCCGGGCCGCGCGCCCCGCATCCTGCATCGACCCCGTTCACACTTCGGTCCTCTTTACACGGAAACACGATGCGGAATTGGCGCCCACTCGGTGCTCTCCTGGTCCTTTGCCTCGCGTTGCTCGCCTCGTCAGACGCCGCGGCGAAGGGTTCCCGCGGCGTTCGTCGATCGACGACTCACAGCTCCGTCCACGCACCACGGGCGCCACGGGTTCGTTCGTCTGCTCCGCGTGCCACGACACGCACCTACACGCCGCGCCGCAGCTCGTCGCGAGTCTCCGCCTCGCGCGCCTCACGTACGCCTGTCGTTCGTCCAACGACCCCGCGCACCCGCACTTCGACCGTTCGAGCCGCGCGTACGTATAAGCGCGCCGCCTCGAAGCGGGCAGTCGTTGGCGTGGCTCGCGATTCCCGCGGGCGCATTGCCCGCAGCGAGTCGGCGAAGCGCACCTTCATGCGGCAGACGGGGCATCCCAGGGGGCGGCCCGGGTATGTGATCGATCACGTCAAGCCGCTCGCCTGCGGCGGCGCGGATGCGCCGTCCAACATGCAGTGGCAAACGAGTGCGGCGGCGAAAGCGAAGGACAAGGTGGAGCGGAAGGGCTGTTGACACGCACGCGCCGTTCGCCCTAGTGTGCGGGCGTCCCGGAGGTTCACATGAAGCAAGCGCTGATTGTGCTCGTTCTGGCGCTCATGCCGGGTTCGAGCGAAGCCGCGTCCACCTGGTACGTGAAGGCGGACGCCGCCGCAGGCGGCGACGGGAGCCGCAATCGACCGTTCGCGACGCTCGAGCAGGTGGAGGCCGCTTCGCAGCCGGGCGACACCATCCGCGTCCTCCCGTCGATGCGGCCGCTCGACGGCGGCATCCAGTTGAAGGACAGCCAGCGCCTGATCGGACTCGGCGATCCTGTGACGAAAGCCGCGTCGAACACCGCGGGCCCGACGATCACCAACACGAGCAGCGCGCGCCTCAACGGCGATGCCATCCGGCTGGCCCCCAACACGCTGGTCCAGAACATTCATGTCGACGGCGCGTCGCGCTCGGGGATCTTTGGCGTCAACGCCGCGCGCGCCCAGATTCGCGGCAACCTGATCACGCACAACATGATCCAGGGGAACGACCTGCCGCGGCTGGAACGGCTCTGGCCGGAGGGCTTCGTGCTCTATCAGTCGCAGGGCAACCACTTCGGCGGCATCACGCTGCTGGCGTGTGGACCGGGGGCGTCGAGCTACTGCTCGAGTCATGCTCCCACGGTGCCGCCTGCAACAGACGCCGGCCAGACCGTCATCGCGAACAACGTGATTCGGGACAGCAATCTCGAAGGCATCATGCTGCTGACCGACACCGGCGTCGCCGCGGGCTTCACGATCACCGACACCGTCGTCCGGGACCTGTCCCAGGATCTGCCGAGGCCGGAAACGTTGAATCCCCAGGTCGGCATCGTCCGATCGCGCGCGTTTACGCTGATCGCCTTGAATGGTTCGCACGTGACGCTCAGCATGGACCGGTTTCTTGCGGAGAACGTGGCGCCTCAGGGCAACTTTGCGGCCGACGGTTACGTGTTCCTGACCGGAGGCAACGCCCCGGTCGTCAACGCGCGCCTGTCCCGGTTGACCATGCTGAATCCACGGATGACCGGCGAGGTCAACAACGGCGACTCGATCGAGATTCAGCATCGCGGCACGTCGAACGGCGTCCTCAACATCGAGATGACGCGGCTCGACCTGCGCGATCCGGCGAGCGCCAATATCAAGATCCTCGAGGCGGGGAATCCGTCCAACGGCACCTACAACCTGTCCATTTCCGATTCCGTGTTCGCCAATGCGAATCCCGCCGGCGGTCTCGACGGCCAGATCCGCTTCAGCGGCGCGAGCAGCGGCCTGAAGGCCTTCAATCTCGCGGTGAGAAATACCAGGTTCTCGGGCTTTGGCGGGGCCGTGGGGATCCTGAATACGAGCAACGTGGAACGCCTCTCCGTGCTCGTCGAGGGGTCATCGCTCTCTGATTTCACCCGGCCCGCGGGCGCAACGCCCATTGCGGCGGTCACGGTGACTCATCCGGCGGACAAGACGATCGGAGCGGCGATTGTGGACCTCGGAGGCGGGTCGCTCGGCAGTCGAGGCCGGAATCGATTCGTCAACAACGCCGGGCCCGACGTGAGCATCAGCAACGCCAACGCCGCGACGTCGGCTATCAGAGTCGATGCAACGGGCAACTATTGGGGCGGCGGCGCGCCGGCCACACCGGCCGACGTGTCGGTCACCGGCCATGTCATCTTCAACGCACCGACCCATTTGACCTCCGACCCGGGAACGTAGGAACACTGTTCAGGAATCCTGGCGTCGGCGGATCGCTTATACTCCCGCGCGGCACGTTCGGCTCCAGCCGGCGGGGCGGATCATCACCGCTGGCGATCTCGGCTGACGACCATCGTGACGGGCTGCGCTCCTCCCGTTGACGGCGGGTGAGCAAACGGCGGTGCGCGGCTCGATATGTCGGCGACATCCTCTCGCTGTCTCAGGGAAATCAACGTTGTCTGGGGAGGACATGATCAATGGCCACTTACCACCGCGCCGTCGCAACGCAACTAAGGCGTTTTGCAAAACGCTTTGGCGCCGTCCTGCTCCTCGTCATCTGTGCCGCGCCGCTTTTCGCACAGTCCACCGCGACCATTGTGGGTGTGGTCAGGGATTCGGGCGGCGTTCTGCCAGGCGCGACGGTCACCGTCAGGAATGTGGATACGGGCCTGACGCGGAGCGTTCCGACCGGCGGCGAGGGGGCCTTCCGGTTTCCTGCATTGCCGGTGGGTCCCTATGAAATCCGGGCGGAGCTCTCGGGCTTCCGGACGTCGGTACGGAGCGGCGTGCGTCTGCAAGTCGGGCAGGAAGCCGTCGTCGACATGGTGCTCGAGTTGGGATCGATCCAGGAGACCGTGACGGTCACGGCGGAAGCCTCGTTGGTCGAGACCACGACAAGTGGGTTGGGCGCGGTCATCACCGCAGCAGAAATCGCCGCGCTTCCACTCAACGGCCGCAACTACATCGGCCTGACCATGGCGCAACCAGGAGTGAGCGAAAGCCGGACGATCTCGAACAGCGCGTACCCCGGCACGTGGTTCAGCAGCAGTGGCGCCTCGCCACGTTCCAACGGCTATTCACTGGACGGGGCGGACATGCGGAACGGCACCGGCGTCACCACCTCCTCGGTGACCGGCCAGACGCT
>Ga0137418_10001856_pt1 | contig 19316 bp, 19 predicted proteins | sample CZODoug3_1_2_16f_FD_122242 | JGI IMG/M metagenome (GOLD analysis project Ga0137418, IMG submission 122242) | Vadose zone soil fungal communities from Angelo Coast Range Reserve, California, USA - CZODoug3_1_2_16fungal (Hybrid Assembly) | ecosystem: Environmental > Terrestrial > Soil > Vadose...
ATTTTGCGAGGGGCTCGTGTTTGCCGATGATTCAGGCTTGGTGGTACCCGCGCTCGGCGGGGCCCCGGGAGTCTTGTATGCGCGCTCCGCCGCACCAACGGCCAGCAGTCGACTCAAACCTCGACAGCCACAACACAAAACGCGCGTCCGTTCGTACGGTGATCTGCAACAGCTTCAGCAGCAGTTGCGAGTTGGAAGTAGGGCTTGTTGTCAATCGGCAACCTATTCACTGACTGGGAGATGTCCAATGGCAAGATCGACGCAGGGAAGCGGCAAGACTCCTTCGTATTCCTCAGAAAACACCGAAGCAGCAGGCTTGTCGCGGCGCAAATTTCTCGGCAGCGCCGGCAAGGCCGCTGCCGCCGGTGCTCTGGTGGGGTGGCTTCCGGCATTCCGCATCGGCGCCGCCGAAGCGGATCACGACCTCTCGGGACTGAAGGGCCATCGGCTGCGCACGCACGGGGCGCTCGCCGAGACGAAGGTGCCGTTCATCCTGAACCGGCCCTTGAGCGCGGCCTACGCGAAGCGCGCGGCGGCGCGCGCGCTCCGGAGCCGCGAGCTGTTCGACTTCGCCATCAACGGGGTGGACGCGTAGCGCGAGACGCGAAACTCGGGCCAGACGCGGAGCTCGAGGGGAGGGCGCATGCTCAAGGTGGAGACGCCGAAGGACCTGCTGGCGCTGGTGGGGCGTGAGCTCGGCCCCTCGGAGTGGATCACCGTGGACCAGGCGATGATCGACACGTTCGCCGAGGCGACGGGCGATCATCAGTGGATCCACGTGGACGTCGAGCGCGCGAAGCGCGAGATGCCCGGCGGCAAGACGATCGCCCACGGGTATCTGACGCTCTCGCTCGTCCCGCGTATGGCCGCGACGCTCCTGCAGGTGACGAAGCGGAGCCGCGGGCTGAACTACGGCTCCAACAAGGTGCGCTTCACCAACGCCGTGCCCGCGGGCGGGCGCGTCCGCCTGCGCCAGCGCATCGTGAACGCGGAAGAGGTCGCCGGCAACGGGGTGCGCCTGACCTCGGAGATGACCGTCGAGATCGACGGCCAGGAGCGCCCGGCGCTGGTCGCCGAGATCATGGGCATCTCGTACGCCTGATCGGCCACGGGGTGAACGTGCGGGGGCGAGCTGACGCACCACGAGCGCCGAGGGGGACCCGGCGCTCGTGATGTGTTGCTCGCGAAACTTCCGGTCTGGCGGGACTACTGGATCATCTTCTCGTCCTTGCGCTTATCCTTCACCTGACTCTTGCTCTTGCCCGTTTTGTCCTTCTCGTAGTCGGCCTTCGGAGTGTCCGACTGCTTGGGCCCGTCCATGGTCTTCGGGGCGTCCCAAGACTTCGGCGCGTCCCCCGGCTTCGGGTCGTCCGCCTTTGGCGGCTCCGCCGTCGGGGTCGTCTGGGTCTGGGCCCAGGCGGCCGGCGCGGCGACCGCGCTCGTCGCGAACAGGAGCGCGAACACGCTGATGAGAAGTCGCTTCATGGTTTTCCCTCCTATGCTTCATGCCGGCACCCAATGTGCCGGTGGTGGGACGGATGCTCCCACCTAGGAGGGTAGACGCTCCTCTCTGAAACCTATTCGCCCGAATTCGCATTTCACATTCAGGTATTTCACTCATCGAGTGATCAGGCGTGCGTGGCGACGCTGACGGGCCGCCCCGCTCGCGCGGCGCGCCAGTCCCACACGCCGTAGAGCACGAGCGTGACGCTCGTCGCGACCGACACGCCCAGGTGCGAGCTGATGGCGGCGAGCGCGACGGCGATGAGAAAGAAGCGTTGGGGCCAGGTGAGCGGGCGGAACATGTAGCCCGCCGCCGCGGCGGAGAGCGCCGAGATGCCGACGACCGCGCTGACGAAAAGGATCGCGATGTCCGTGAAGGGCCCCCGCCAGAGCAGCGCCGGCTGGTAGACGAAGAGGAACGGCGCGAGGAATCCGCTGATCGCGATGCGCGAGGCCTGCCATCCGGTGCGCATGGGGTCCGCGCCCGCCATCTGCGCGCCGGCGAACGCGGTCACGGCGACGGGCGGTGTCACGTCGGCGAGCACCGCGTAGTAGAAGACGAAGAGGTGCGCGGCGAGGATGTCCACACCGAGCTTCTGCATCGCGGCGCTGCCGACGGTCACGGCCAGGATGTAGGCCGGCGTCGTGGGGATCCCGGTGCCGAGCACGGACACGACCAGGAAGATCAGGAAGAGTGCGACGACGAGGTGGCCCCCCGAGAGGTTGATGACGGCGCTCGAGAACGCGAGCGCGACGCCGGTGCGGCTCATCGCGGCGACGATCAGGCCCGACGCCGCGAGCACCGTGGCGACGATCACGCCCGAGCGCATCGCCTCGCCCATGGTGTCGAAGATCCGCCGCGGCGTCATCGGCTGATCGCCCGCGAACCACGAGACGACGATCGCGGCGAGAAGGCTGTAGAGCGCCGCCTTCGACGGCGAGTAGCCCACCTCGAGGAAGTAGACGACGATGACGAACGGCGTGAAGAGGAGCGCCCGCCGGGCCAGCGTGATGAGCGGCGGAATGTCGGCCTTCATCGTGCCGATGTTCTGCTTCAGCGCCTCCCAGTGGACCGTCGCCATGATTCCGACGTAGTAGAGGACCGCGGGGAGCGCCGCGGCGACGATGATCTGGGAGTACGGAACGCCGGTCAGCTCCGCCATGATGAAGGCGCCGGCGCCCATGATGGGGGGCATGAGCGGGCCGCCGCACGACGCGCACGCCTCGATCGCGCCCGCGATCTCGGGCTTGTAGCCGATCTTCTTCATGAGCGGGATCGTGAAGCTGCCGGTCGCGTAGCAGTCGGCGACCGACGAGCCGCTGATCGTGCCGTAGAGGCCGGACGAGAGGACGGCGACCTTCGCGGGCCCGCCGCGGAAGCGGCCGGCGAGCGCGACCGAGATGTCCATGAAGAACTGTCCGACGCCGGAATAGAGCATGAACGAGGCGAAGAGGATGAAGATCATCAGGATGTTGGACGAGATACCGGTGAGCGAGCCGAGCACGCCCTCGTCGGCGTAGAGATAGAACATCTCGATGAGCCGGGGGTAGCTGTAGGCGCGCGGCGATCTGAGAAAGCCGGGCATCCACGGCGCCAGCACCAGAAACGCCATGAACGCGAGCGTGGTGACGAAGAACCAGAAGCCGACGGCGCGACGCGAGGCCTCGAGGACCGCGATGACGAGCACCGTGCCGACGACGACCTGGGGCAGCGTGACCGGGTGCACGCCCTCCCAGCGTTCCGTGAGCTCGTGGACGTTCCGGAGGACGTAGAGGCACGGGAGGACCGAGACGACGGCCCACGCCCAGTCCCCGCGGGTCGCGCGGTCGTTGGGCGAGCGTGGGGTGGCCGGGAAGAGAAGGTAGGCCAGGGGGAGCAGGAAGAGGAGGTGGGTCGCGCGCATCTCGCGCGGCTCCCAGACGCCGGCGTATGCAGTCCAGATGTGGAACAGGGCGGCGGCGGCGGCCCAGCCGCCGACCGCCCAGCCCACGGATCCGGTGAGCCTCCTCAGTTGACGAGCCCCGCTTCCTTGTATGCCTTGGCGGCGCCGGGATGGAGCGGGACGTTGGCGAGCTTGACGGCGTCCCTGGGATTGAAGTCCTTGAACGCCGGGTGCACCTTCCGCACGTCGTCGAGATTCTTCAGCAGGATCCTCGTGAAGTCGTACACCTCCTGCTCGGACACCTTCGCGTTGGCGACGATCGTGTTGGCCATCGTGATCGTGGGAATGTCCGCGTCGTTGTTGACGACGTCCTTGTAGCTGCCTTTCGGGATCACACCGCGGGACAGGCCTTGCCCCTCCATGAACCTGATGAGGTCGTCTTCCATCGGAAGGATTCGCATCTTGCGCCCGAGCGAGGCCTCCTGGATGGCGGCGCCGGGCACGGCGAGGTTGGAGAAGAAGATGTCCATGTTGCGGTCGCGGTACTGCGTGACGAGGTCCGTGTACGAGACGAGGATGACCTTGCCGCCGCGGCCCCGGACGTCGTTGTAGGTCGTCTTGTAGAACTCGAAGATCTTCCTCATCACCCACTCGTCCGAGCCGCCGGGTGGCGTCGTGCCGATCGTGATCGGCGCCTTCTTCTCGAAGATCTCGCGGATCGACTTGTACGGATAGTCCGCGGGCACGCCCCACTGGATGTGCACGAAGCCGAGCCCGTTCATGACCAGGCGCAAGTCCGAGTGCTTGTCCTTGTAGGGATCCTGGCCGTTGTACGAGGCCGCGATGAACGGCGGGAGCCCCCAGGCGATCTCGGTCTCGCCCTGCTGGAGCTTGCTCATGTTCTGGATGCCGGCGCCCGGCACCACCTTGATGTTGAAGCCCGGGTCCTTCGACTTGATCAGCTCGACGAAGCCGCCGGCCTGGGCGTACCAGCCGCCGCCGACCTGGCCGGCCGTCCACGTGAGGTTCTTCTGCTGCGCCGACGCGGCCGCCGAGCCGAGCGCCAGCGCGAGGGCCACGATCGCCACGGTGAAGCGTCGCATACGTCCTCCTCTTGGAGAATTCAGTGTCGGGTCCACTCTCGCAGCCGCCGCTCGTCCACCTCGACGCCGAGGCCCGGGCCGTCGAGCGCGAGAATCGCGCCGTCGGCGTACTGGACGGGCCGGCGCACGACGTCGCCGGCGAGCAGCAGCGGGCCGAAGAGCTCGCAGCCCCACGTCACCGGGACCGCCGCGAGCGCCACCTGCAGGTACGCGGCGGTGCCGAGCGACGTCTCGATCATGCAGCCGACGTAGCAGCCGAGGCCGGCCGCCTCGGCGATGCGCGCGATGGCCATCGTGCCGAGGAGGCCCGCCGACTTGGTGAGCTTGAGCGCCAGGATGCTGACGCCGCCGAGCCGCGCGATGGCCATGGCGTCGTGGGGCGAGCAGCAGGACTCGTCGGCCATGATCGGCATCGACACGCTGCGCGCGATCTCGGCCATCCCGCCCAGATCCCACTTCGGCACCGGCTGCTCGACGAAGTCGAGGCGGTAGGGCTCGAGCGCGCGGATCGCACGGAGCGCGGTCGGCCGGTCCCAGCCCTGGTTCGCGTCCGCTCGGAGCGCGACGTCCGGGCCGACGGCCTCGCGGATCCGGCGCACGCGCTCCGCGTCGTGTGCGACGGGGTGGGCCGCGGTCTTGATCTTGAAGATCCGGTGGCCGAGCGCGACCTTCTCCTGCGCCTCGGCGATCTCGGCGTCGGCATCGGCGACCGCGAGCGACCAGGAGAGCGGCACGCGATCGCGCACGCGCCCGCCGAGGAGGCGGTGCACGGGCACGTCGAGGGCGCGGCCGTTCAGGTCCCAGAGCGCCATCTCCACCGCGGCGCGTGCGAAGGGGTTGCCCTGGACCCGCCGCGCCATCTCCTGGCGGAGCGGCTCGACCTCGGAGGCGTCGCGGCCGACGAGCCACGGCGCGACATAGCGCTCGATCGTCGCGGCGACCGATTCGGCCGACTCCTCGCTCCACGTCGGACCGCCGAGGCACGCGGCTTCGCCCCAGCCCGTCACGCCGTCGGTCGTCTCCACGCGCACGAAGGCGAAGTTCACGGCGTGGAGCGTCATGAAGGACATCTTGTGCGGGCGCTTCACTGGAATGTCGGCGAGGATGACTCGGACGTCGGCGATCTTCATCGCTATTCCGCGTCGGCCTCGTCCTGGTGGAGGCTGTGGCCGCGCTCGAACCGGCGCGGGTCGAAGAGCGAGAGGTTCAGCGAAGGTTTGCCGTCGAGCACCCACTCGGCGACGTGGCGGCCGGTGGCGGGTGAGTGCTGGAAGCCATGACCGCCGAAGCCGACGGCGAGGAAGAAGCCGTCCAGGCCCGGCGCCCAGCCGATGATCGCGTGGTCGTCGGGCGTGAGGGGACGGAGGCCCGCCCAGCCGCCCGCGATCCGCGCCTGCTCGAGGATCGGCAGGCGGTGGACCGCCTTCTGGACCGTGTCCTCGACCTTGCCCCAGTCCATCGGCACGTCGAGGTCCGCGCCGATGTCTTCGACGTCGCCCGGGCTCAGCAGCACCTGCTCCATCTCCTTTCTGAAGTAGAAGCCGCTCGAGACGTCGCTCGTGAGCGGCACGGGGCCCGGGATCTCGGGGAAGGGCTCGGTGAAGAAGATGTGGCGGCGTCGTGGGTGGACGGGCAGCTCGAGTCCCGCGAGCCGGCCGACACGGGCCGCGGCGGGCCCCGCCGCGTTGATGGTGACGGGGGTGGCGATCGCGCCCTGCGCGGTCCTGACGCCTGTGATGCGTCCGTCGTGGCGTTCGAGCGTCGTCACCTCGACGCCCTCGAAAATCGCAGCGCCCAGCTCGCGCGCGCGCCGCGCGTAGGCGTTCGTGACCTCGGCGGGGCCGGCCATGCCGTCCTGCGGGCCCCAGATGGCGGCGATGAGATCGTCCACGCGGAGAGCGGGGACGAGCTTTTTCGCGTCGTCCGGCGTCAGCACGCGCACGTCGGCACCGAGGCGCCGCTGGAGCGCGATCCGCTTCTCGAAGGTGCGGAGCTGCTGCTCCTCGGAGAGCAGGTAGAGGTAGCCGATCTTCGTGTAACCGGGGTCCGTGCCGAACTCGTCCTCGAAGCGCTCGAAGACCTTGATGGACTCGAGCGAGAAGCGGACCTCGGTCTCGTGCGGAAACTGCACGCGGATCCCGCCAGCCGCCTTGCTCGTGGTGCCGCTGCCGACGGTCTCGCGCTCGAGGACGACGACGTCGCGCGCGCCACGGCGGGCCAGATGATAGGCGATCGAGCAGCCGACCACGCCGCCGCCGATGATCACGGTGCTCGCGCTGCGGGGCAGGCTCATGGACGCCCTATGATGATGTCGCCGCCGCCAGGACGCAAGCGTGCATTCGCCGCGACGGAGTGCGCCGGGCGTCTGGTATCATCCCGTCATGATCGATCCCATCACCGTCTCCGTCCTCACGCACCGCTTCGAGGCCGTCGTCCAGGAGATGGGCGAGGCGATGCTGCGCACGGCATACTCGCAGATCCTGAACTCGAGCCGTGACTTCTCGACGGCGATCTGCGACGGCCAGGCGCGGCTCGTCGCGCAGGCCGAGCACGTGCCGATCCACGTGGGGGCGATCCCGTGGGCCGTGGAGTCGGTGCGCGACGCCTTCGCGGGGCGGGTCCGCCCCGGCGACGTCTTCCTGCTGAACGACCCCTACCACGGCAACAACCACCTGCCGGATCTCACGGCCTTCGTGCCGGTGTTCGTGGACGACGAGGTGGCGTTCTGGTCCATCAACCGCGCCCACCAGAGCGACATCGGCGGCTCGACCCACGGCGCCTACAACCCGGGCGCGACGGAGATCTGGCAGGAGGGACTCCGGATCACGCCGCTCAAGCTCTACGACGCGGGCGAGCTGCGCGATGACGTGCTGAAGATGATCACGACGAACGTTCGCCACCCACACGACTTCATGGGCGACCTCCGCGCCATGATCGGCTCGGCGAAGGTCGGTGAGCGGCGTCTGCGCGCGCTTCTCGACGAGTACGGGACGAAGACGGTCGTGGGCGCGGTGGACGAGATCCTCGACGGCGCGGAGAAGCAGGCGCGCGCCTGCGTCCGGACGTGGAAGGACGGCGTGTACCGCGGCGAGTCGATCCTGGACGACGACGGCCACGGCTTCACCGACATCTGGATCCGGGCGACGGTCACGAAGAAGGGCGACGCGCTCACGGTGGACCTCTCCGATTCGCATCGGCAGGTCCACGGCTTCATCAACTCGTCGTTCCCGAACACGATGTCGTCCGTGCACATGGCGTTCGCCTACCTCATCGACCCGCGGACGCCGAAGAACTCGGGGACGTTTCGCCCGGTGAAGACCATCTTGAAGGAGGGCACGATCGTCTGGCCGTTTGCGCCGGCGCCGGTGACGCTCGCGACCAACCACTGCGCCCAGGACATCGCCGAGGCGATCATCAAGGCACTCGCGCCCGCGTGCCCCGAGCGCTCGATCGCGGGCTGGGGGCGGCGCTTCCGCATCGCGATCAAGGGCGTCAACCCGAGGACGAGGCGCCCGTTCATCTGGCACATGTTCCACGCGCGGCCGGGCGGCGGCGCCACCGCCGTGGGCGACGGCTGGGAGACGGCGGGCGAGGGACAGGCCGCGGGCGGCATCAAGTTCGGGAGCGTCGAGGTCGCCGAGGTGCGCTTCCCCCTGACCTTCGAGCATCACGAGTTCCGCGCGGACTCGGGCGGCGACGGCATGCATCGGGGCGGCGTCGGTGCCGTCCTCCGCCTGCGCATGGACACCGACGAGCCCGCCATCGCCAACACCGCGGGCGACGGCATCCGCCACGCGCCCTACGGCCTCCTCGGCGGCGAGGACGGGTTCCCCCATCGCTACCGGCTCCTCTCGCGCGGCCGGCCGCCGCGCTTCCTTAAGACGAAGGAAGTCGGCGTCGTCGTGCGGCCGGGCGACGTGTTCTTCGTCGAGTCGTCGGGCGGCGGCGGCTACGGGCCGCCGTCGAGGCGGGCGCGCGCGGCGCGGGCGGCGGACGTCGAGAACGGCTTCGTCACGAAGCGCGGTGCCGCCGCGCGGACGCGCAAGGCGCGGTGACGACCGAGGCGCCCGGGTGAGGGGGGCGGGCATGTGGAAGCACGTCGTGACGTCGGAGAAGGAGCTGCGGGACCTCCTCGGCTCGCCCAGCGAACGGGCGGTGAGGAAGGACATCGCGGTCCTGGACGAGCACTGTCGCGCCTTCATCGCGGGGTCACCGTTCATGCTGCTCGCGTCGTCGAACGCCAGAGGCCAGTGCGACGTCTCGCCCAAGGGCGACGCGCCGGGCTTCGTCCGCGTCCTGGACGACCGCCACCTCGTCGTCCCCGACCGGCCGGGGAACAGGCGACTCGACGGGATGCGGAATCTCCTCCAGAACCCCCACGTCGGGATCATCTTCCTGATCCCCGGGCGCGAGGAGACGCTCCGGGTCAACGGCCGCGCCTGGATCGTGCGCGACGCCGAGCTGCTCGCGTCGCTCGCCGCGCGGGGCAGAGAGCCGCTTCTCGCGATCGGTGTCGAGGTCGAAGAGTGCTTCTTCCATTGCCCGAAAGCGTTTCGGCGCTCCGAGCTGTGGGAGCCGGCGCGCTGGCCCGCGCGCGACGCGCTGCCGTCCATGGCGCGCGTGCTCTTCGACCAGGTCCGCCCCGCGGGCAAGACGCTCGAGGAGTATCAGCGGGAGAGCGAGGAAGGGCTCAAGAGGACGCTCTACTGATGGCCCGCGTGCCGCTGATCAACAAGAAGGATGAGCTGCCCGCGGAGCACCACGCCGCGTTCGACCTGATCACGCAGAGCCGCGGCCAGGTGGCCGGGCCCTTCGGCGTGCTCCTCCACAGCCCCGAGGTCGCCAAGCGCATCGCGCATCTCGGTACCTACGTGCGCTTCGAGTCGGCGCTCTCGGGCGAGCAGCGCGAGCTGGCGATCCTCGCGACGGCGCGCGCGATGGACTGTCGCTACGAGTGGGCCGCCCACGTGCCGCTCGCGAAGAAGGCGGGCGTGCGCGGCGAGGCGATCGCCGCGATCCGGGACCAGCGCGCTCCGGCGGGGCTGACGGCCGCGGAGGCCGAGCTCGTGGACTACGTGACCGCGCTCCTCCGCACCCACCGCGTGAAAGACGCCGCGTACCAGACGATGCGCGCGCGCTTCGGAACGCAGGCGCTCGTCGAGCTGACGGCGACCGCAGGCTACTACGCGATGATCGCTTGCGCGCTGAACGCCTTCGCCGTGGAGCCCGAGCCGGGCGCCGACCTCCTGCCGGAATAGGCGCCGTGTACCGCATCGGGATCGACGTCGGCGGCACCTTCACCGACCTGGCCGCCGTGGACGAGCGCGGCGGCGTCGTCATCGCCAAGAGCGCCTCCACCCCGCGCGACCCGTCCGAGGGGCTCCTGGAGGGGCTGGGCCTCCTCGCGGCCGAGCTCGGCACCGACCTCCGGGGACTGCTCGCGGCGACCTCGTCCATCGTCCACGGCACGACGGTCGCGACCAACGCGCTGCTCGAGCGCAAGGGCGCGAGGGTCGGCCTGCTGACGACCGAGGGTCACCGCGACGTCATCGAGATGCGTGAGGGACTGAAGGACGACCGCTACAACCTCCGCATGCCGCCGCCGGTCCCACTGGTTCCGCGCGCGCGGCGCCTCGGGGTCAGGGAGCGGATGAGGTTCGATGGAACGGTGACGACGCGGCTCGACGCGAAGTCGGTCGGCGCCGCGATCGCCACGCTCGCGAAGGACGGCGTCGAGGCGGTCGCCGTCTGCTACCTCCACTCCTACCGTAACCCGAAGCACGAGGTGGAGACCGGGCGCCGAGTGGCGAAGCGCCTGCCCGACGCCTACGTCTCGCTCTCGTCGGAGGTGCTGCCGCAGATCAAGGAGCACGAGCGCGTCTGGACGACGGTCGTCAACGCCTACGTCGGTCCCGCCCTCGCCCGCTACCTCGCGCGCCTCGCCGCGAAGCTCCGGGCCTCCGGCTACCGCGGCGACGTGCTGATCATGCAGTCGCACGGCGGCGTCGCGCCGATCAAGGAGTCGGCGCGCCTCGCGGCCGGCGCGGTCCTGTCCGGGCCGGCCGGCGGTGTCGCGGCCGGCCGCTACTCGGCGCGCCTCCTCGGCGAGGGGAACCTGATCACCTTCGACATGGGTGGGACGAGCACCGACATCGCGCTGCTCCAGCACGGGGAGCCCCAGCTCACGGGCGAGAAAACGGTCGGCGTCGCGAAGGTCGCGCTGCCGGCCCTCGACATCCACACGCTCGGCGCCGGCGGCGGCTCGATCGCCTGGGTGGACCCGGGCAAGATCCTGCACGTCGGGCCCGAGAGCGCCGGCGCCGACCCGGGCCCCGCCTGCTACGCCAAGGGCGGGACGCGCGCGACCGTGACCGACGCGAACCTCGTCCTCGGCTACCTCGACCCGGCGAACTTTCTGGGCGGCCGCATCGGTCTCGACGCCAAGGCGGCGGAGCGCGCGGTCGCCCAGATCGCGAAGCAGCTCGGGACGAGTGTCCGCGAAGCCGCCCTCGGCATCTCGCGCGTCGTCAACACCAACATGGCCGAGGGGATCAAGATCGTCTCGGTGCGGCGGGGCGTTGACCCGAGGAAGTTCGCGCTGATCGCGTTCGGCGGAGCGGCGGGGCTCCAGGTCACGGAGGTCGCGCGCCTGCTCGAGATCCGGCGCGTCGTGGTGCCGTCGGTCGCCGCCGTGCTCTCGGCGTGGGGCATGCTCGCGACCGATCTCCGCTACGAGCTGGTGCGCTCCCACGTGAGCGAGGTCGGGCGCATGACGCCGGCGAGCCTGCGACGGCTCTTCGCGGAGCTTGAGCAGGAGGGGCGGCGACGTCTCGGCGCCTTCGGCGGGCCGGTCAGCGTCCACCGCTCGCTCGACATGCGCTACGGCGAGCAGATCTTCGAGATCCAGGTGCCGCTGGAGGGTGTGGACCTCGAGGCGGCGAACCTGATGGACGAGGTCGCCACCCGTTTTCACCGCCGCCACGAGGAGCTCTACGCCTACAGCGCGCCGGGGCAGGAGGTCGTCATCGTCAACGCGCGCGTCGCGGTCGTCGGCGCGCTGCCCGTGCTGCCCGCGGAGGGCGGCTCGACCCCGGGGCGCGCGGCGGCGGGCCCCGGGCGGCGGCGTGTGTGGCTGGGCGACTGGGTCGAGGTGCCCGTCTGGAAGCTCGACGCACTCGCCCCGGGCCACGAGGTGAAGGGCCCCGCGATCTTCGAGTCGGCGACGACCACGGTGCTCGCGCGCGAGAGTGAGCGCGTGACCGTGACACGCCGCGGCTGGCTCGACATCCGCATCGCCTGAGCCGCGTGGCGCCGCGCGAGCTCGTCGTGCGCGGCGCGCCCGGGGAGGTCGTCTATCGCGCCGCGCTCGCGCTCCGACGGCTCGGCGCCCGCATCGTCCGTTATGATGCGGGCGAGGCGACGCTCGAGGCGCGGGCCGGTCGTCGGCTCCTGCCGCAGGTCGTCCGCGTGCGCGCCCGCCCCGAGGGAGACGAGGCAACGCGGGTCGTGATCGACACCGACCGGAGGGACTGGCGGGCGCTGGTGCGCCAGCTCGCCGCGGAGCTCGAGGCGGCGGAGCGGCGGTGATCCCCGGTCTGCGCCACAACCTCCTCGCGCTCGGCGTCGACCACTCGGTCTTCATGATCGGGCTCTCGTTCGCGTCGCAAGCCACCATCCTGCCCGCGTTCGCCGCCCATCTCGGGGCGGCGAACGTCGTGATCGGCGCGATCCCCGCGGTGATGACGCTCGGCTGGTTCCTGCCCTCGCTCTTCGCCGCGGGCCACACCGAGGCGCTCGGGCGGAAGCTTCCGTTCGTGGTCCGCTACACGGTCTGGGAGCGCGCGCCGTTCCTGGTCCTGGCGCTCGCCGCCTTCCTCCTCGCCGAACGAGCGCCCGCGGTGACACTCGCGGTGCTGCTCCTCATGCTTCTCACCCTCACCGGCGTCGGCGGCGTGCTGATGCCGGCCTGGATGGACATCATCGGGCGCGCGATCCCGGTGACCGTGCGCGGCCGCTTCTTCGCGGGCTCGTCCCTCGTCGCCGGAGTCGGCGGGTTCGCCGGGAGCTTCGTGACGGCCCGCATCCTGTCGACGGTGCCGGCGCCCGCGAGCTACGGCGTCTGCTTCCTGTGCGCGGCGGCGTGCATGGCCGTCTCGTTCGCCGCGCTCGTGCTGGTCCGCGAGCCGCCCGGCGCGGCCGCCGCGCCGCCGGTCGCGCTCCGGGCATATCTGGCCCGCGTGCCAGCGCTGGTCCGCCGCGACCGGAATCTCCGGTGGTTCCTCCTGGCGCGCGCCCTCGGCATGATCGGCGGAATCGGGAACGGCTTCTACACCGTCTACGCGCTCGCCGCGTGGGCGCCACCGGACTCGCAGGTGGGTGTGTTCACGGCGCTGCTCCTCGTCGGCCAGGTCGCCGGCACCGTGACGCTCGGCTGGCTCGCCGACCGCGCGGGCCACCGCCTCGTCCTCGTCACCGGCCTCGCTGCGATGGTCGGCGCGAGTGCTCTGGCGCTCGCGGCGCCGTCGCTCGAGGCGTTCGGGGGTGTGTTTGTGCTGGCCGGCGTCCAGGGCTCGGCGATCACGATCTCGAACCTGAACGTGCTACTCGAGTTTGCGCCCTCGCCCGAGGAGCGGCCGACCTATATCGGCCTCGGGACGACGTCCCTGGCGCCGGTGGCGTTCGGCGCGCCGCTCGTCGCGGGCCTCTTGGCCGATGCGTGGGGCTTCGCGGCGGTCTTCGGGGTCGCCGTCGCGGCCGGCACGATCGCTCTTATTGTCCTGACAGGGATGGTCATCGATCCTCGCGAGACGACGGGCGAGAGGGTGACACAAACTGACCACCAAGTGACCGAACGGCAACGAACAGATGCCTAGAAGCTTGCCAGTGGAGTCGGGAGGCGCCGTGTATAGTCGTTAGAAATAAGGCGGTGACCAAGCGGCACACACCTTGCTGAAAGGGGACGGGGCAAGGTGGGAATTGCTCTCACTTGGCCTTTCTTGACCACATTTTCTAGCGGTGATACGCCCCGCTGGAGGGGCAACTTGGTGAACCTGCCGGTTCAAGCTCGGTCCGAAACGGGCTACACGTTGGCCGAACTACTGGTGGTCCTGGCGCTGATCGCGATCATGGCCTTCATCGCCGTGCCCTTCATGCTGACGTACATCCCGAGCGCGACGGTCAACTACGCGGCGCGGGAGCTCCAGAGCGGCCTGAACCGAGCCAAGCTCACGGCCGTGACGACCCGCCAGCTCATCTGTGTCAAACCAACCTCGGGCGGCTTCCAATTCTGGACGGGCGTCACAGCGACCTGCACCGGTGGCGCGGTCCTGCTCCAGACGGGCACGGACTCCGCGGGCACCTTCACGCTCGCCAACAACATCTCGGTCGTGCTCGTGACGACCAACCCGGTGTTCAACCAGTTCGGCATGGCGATCCAGGCCGGACAATTGAGGGTGACGGGCACCGGCGGCGTCCAGCAGACGGTGTCGGTCCAAGCCTCCGGGAGGGTGACGATTCCATGAGCGCGCTGTTCCGCGACCAGCGAGGGTTCACGCTCGGCGAGCTCCTGATCACGATCGCCGTCCTCGGGATGATCATGGCCGCCGTCCTGGGCGTGCAGATGACGAGCAACACGATGTTCCTCCGGGGCGAGAACCAGGCCGAGTCCCAACAGGCGGCCCGCGCGGCGATGCTGCTGGAAGAGGACCTGCGGATGGCAGGCTACGGCTGCCCCGCCCTCGGCTGCACCGCGCCCGGCACCACCGCCGCCAACTGCCCGGCTCCAGCGGCCGGTCAGCTCGTCATCAACGCCGCCAACGCGTCGTGCCTCGACTTCTGGGCCGACGCGGTCAACGCTTCCACCACGCTCAGCGCGGCCGCCGCCGCCGGCGCGACGACGCTGACCGTCGCGAGCACGACGGCCATCTCGATCGGCGACACGGTCTATCTCGTGAACGGCAATACGTGGGAGTCCAAGGCCGTGACGGCGACAACGGCCACGACCCTCACGGTCGGCGCGCTCACGAACGCCTACCCGCAGGGCGTCCTCGTCGGCCGCCCACGGCGCATCGTTTACGCGATCAACACCGGGACCGGAACGCTGACCAAGGACGCCGGCGACGGCAACGGCGCCCAGACCCTGGCGACCGGGGTCACCGGGCTCACGTTCAGCTATTTCAATACCGCGGCCGACGCGGCCATCACCATCGCGGCGGGCACTCCGCCCGCGGTGTCCGCGGCAAACCTCCTGCTCATCGGACGGGTCCAGATCCAGACGACGACGCAGTCGGCGCTGGCCGCCACGGGTGGTGGGGGCTTCGGCTCGTTCCAGATCAACTCGAACGTCCGCCCGCGCAACCTCTGTATCCAAGGCTGCTAGAGACGAGGGGAAACCATGAATCGACTTGGCACGGTTCGATCAATCGTGGGCTCCGAAAGAGGCACGGCGCTCGTCGTGACCCTCCTGGTGCTCGTCATCCTCACCGCGTTCGGTCTGACGCTCGTCGGGCTGGGCACGACCGAGGTCGCGATCTCGTCCAACTGGCGGGACTACACCAAGGACTTCTACGCGGCGGAGGCGGCGGTTGAAAACGGCGTCGTCGCGCTGCGGAACCTCCTCGGCACCAACGTGACGGGGACCCAGCCCCCGCTGTCCTCGGGCCAGCTCGCCACCATCAGCGGCACCGGGAATGCGCCGACGTTCAGCTCCATCAGCGGGATCACCTTCAACACATACTCGATCAACACGGCCTCGCCCACGTACGCCACGACGTTCGCCACCGGGCCCTACGCGGGTCTCTTCGGAAACGTGACCCCGCACGCGGTCACGGCGCAGGTGACCGGCCAGGCCGGTACCGGGGCCAACCTCACCCGGATCCTCGAGTTCACGACCGTGCCCCTCTTCCAGTTCGGAGTGTTCTACGGCCAGGGCGTGGATCTCGAGATCGCGCCGGGCGCGCCGATGGATTTCAACGGACGTATCCACTCCAACAGCGATATCTACATCGGAACTCAGGCGGGCTCGCCCGGCCTGCAGATCGAGTCCTACATGACGACGGCGGGCGGCATCTACCGGACGCTCAAGCGCGCCAACGCCCCGAACTGCAGTCCCTGCACGGGCGGCCAGCTGCCGTATCCACCCAACAGCTACTCGGGGCTGTACTCCGACCCGCAGATCAAGGACGCGGGCGGAACGTACCACGCGCTGAACTTCGATTCCAAGTACCAGGCCGGCTCCACCCAGTGCTGCTCGTCCAGCGCCTGGGCCTCGCAGTCGGACTTCGCGAGCCAGGCCACCTCGACCTTCGGCGGCCAGGTCAAGACCGGCTCGATGGGCGTGGGTCAGATCACGCCGCCGATTCCCAGTCTCTTCAACAACCCGTCGAACCCGGATGTCGTGGCCCACGGGCTCATCGAGACGCCGGCCGTTGGCGACTCGACCCAGCTTGCTGCGGCGAAGCTCTACTCGCAGGCCAGCCTCGTGATCAGCGTCAACTCGAGCGGTGTCTACACGTTCAAGAACAAGACCGGTACCACCCTGACGCTGCCCGGCGGCATGGCCGGCCTGGTGACCCAGCGGAGCTTCTACGATTCCCGGCAAGGCGCGACGGTGACCAGTTATGACGTCGACGTCACCAAGCTCACCTCGACGAACCTCACGACCCTGCTGGGGTCGAGCGGAACCAACGCCTGGAACGGCATGATGTACGTGTCGAGCACGGACACCACGGGGTATCCCGCGGTCCGGCTCGTCAACGGAACCCAGCTGCCGACCAACGGCCTGACCGTCGTCTCCCAGAACCCGGTCTACGTGAAGGGCGACTACAACACCGGCGCAGGGAGCGTGTCGGGCCTGGCGACGAGCAAGGTCGCCGCGGCGCTCCTCGGCGACGCGATCACGGTGCTGTCCAACAACTGGAGCGACAGCAACGCCTCGAACTCGAGCTCGGCGCTGAGCTCGCGGATCGCGAACGACACGACGGTGAACGCCGCGTTCGCGACGGGACCGAGCGTCGAGTCGTCGCAGTCCAACGCCGGGAACGGCCAGCTCGAGAACGTCATCCGCTTCCTCGAGGACTGGTCGGGCGGTAAGAACTTCACGTACAAGGGGTCGATCATCGCGCTCTGGCACAGCACGCAGGCGACCGCCAACTGGCAGAACACGGGCGTGTACTACAACGCACCGAACCGCCACTGGTCCTACGACACGCTCTTCAATACGACGCCGCCGCCCGGCACGCCGCAGGGGGTCATCCTGAGCAAGGGGCGGTGGTACCAGCAATGAGGCGACGCGCCATGATCGACGACAAGGGCATGACCCTGCCCGAGGTGCTGATCGCGATCGCGATTCTGACGATCGGCCTGCTCGCGGTCGTGAGCATGCTCTCGTCGGGCTTCTCCGACGTCGTCGTGAGCGGCGGCCAGTCGAAGGCGACGTCCTACGCGCGGCAGAAGGTCGAGGAGCTACGGAACCAGCCCTTCGTCGTGACGCTGGCCCAGCAGACGGACACCCCGGAGGCGGGCGTCACCCGCACGTGGCAGATCGCGCAAGTGGGCGCCACGGTCACGCCGAACCGGCTCGCGCGGATCACCGTGACCGTCACCTGGACGGGTGGCTCCACGGGCGGCCAGCAGGTGATCCTGGAGACGATGCGGTCCGAGTAACGCAGTAGGGCGGGCACCCTTCGCACCGCTACTTCCGCTCCGCCTCGATGGCCCGCGCGATCTCCGCGTGCATCGCCGCTTCCCGGTGCCGACCGAGTTGCCCGAGCGCCGTCGCTAGGTTCGCGTGCACCTCGGCGGACAAGGGGCGGATCGCCAGCGCCCGCTCGTAGCGCTCGACCGCCTCGCCCCACTCGCCCTGGCGGGCGAGCGCGATGCCCCAGCCGTTGTACGCGTCCGGCGTGAGCGCGCGGATCCGGAGCGCCTCGCGGTAGTGGATGATCGCCTCGTCGAGCCGTCCCTGCGCGTCGCGAATGCCGCCGAGCTTCACGTGGGCGGTTGCCGACGGACTGGTCGAGAGGGCATGGGTCCAGAGCGTCTCCCCGTCCCGCCAGACGAGGATCTGCTTCGGCGTCAGCACCGAGAGCACGGCGATCACCACGCCGCCGGCGACCGCCGCGACGCCCCCGAGCGCGGGGCGCGCAGCCCAGCAGCGCGCGAGGCCGCCCCCGGCGAGGACGGCGACCGCGATCAACGGCAGGTAAGTGTACCGGTCCGCGGCGAGCTGCGACCCGACCTGGACGAGGCCCGACACGGGCAGCACCGTCACGACATAGCACGCCCACGCCACCGAGAACGCGGGCCAGCGCCCGCGGATCGCGACCGCGAGGGCACTGAGCGCAGCGACCACGGCCCCGCTCGCGAGGTACCGCCAGCCGGTCGGATCGATCCACTCGGGCAGCTCGTACATCGGCGCCAGACCCGCGGGCACGAGCGCCTTCAGCAGATAGAACACGAGCGCGTAGACGGCGATCGCGATCCGCTGGAGGAGGCCGAGCGCGACCATCGCGCCGGCCGTGCGCTGGGCGATGACGGCGAGGACGGCGGCCACGGCGCTCAGGACGAAGAAGGGGATCTTTTCTCTCCACGCCCGCCGTCCGAGCGGGTACGCGTCCAGGAGCAGCAGGACGACGGGTAGCGTCATGGCCATCGACTTCGACAGGAGCGCGCACGCGAACAGCGCGAGCGACGTCGCGTATGCGCCCCGGCGCCCCGCGCGGCAGTAGCGGAGGTACGCCAAGAGCGTCAGCAGGTAGAAGATGCCGCAGAGGACGTCCCGGCGCTCGGTCACCCACGCGACCGACTCGACGCGGAGCGGATGAACGGCGAAGAGGAGGGCCGCGAGCCCGCTGCCCGTCCTCAGCGCGGCGCCGCCGGCACCCGGAAGCGCCAGGCGCATCAGGCGGAGCGCGACGAGGGACACCAGCCCGGCGTTCGCGGCGTGAAGCACGATGCTCGTCAGGTGGTAGCCCGCCGGATTCATACCCCAGAGCACGTAGTCGAGCCCGAGCGTGAGCCCCGCCAGCGCGATCAGCCGCTCGAATTCGGCCGCGGTCAGCTCGAAGGCATCGATCTCGTGGGCCAGGGTGGCGCACTCGGCGGCGCCGAGCGGAGGGGCGCATCCTCCCGCGACCACCCACTGCCCGATGCCGCCCGGCTCCCAGGCGCGGAGTCGCGCGAGCAGCTCGGGCGGCTCGGCCACCGGGGGCGCGACTCCTTCCAGGTAGAGCTGCGGCCTCATGACATCCTCCTGCCCGACAGCGCCCAGGCGCGCCAGGCGCGCAACAGCGGCGGCTCCTCCGGCCCGGCCGGGGCGCGGAGCGACCGGCGCACCGCGGCCTCGCGTTCGCGCGGGCGGATGCGCAACAGCTCGTCCAGCTCCGGCGTCCGCGCGTCGCCGTCGAGCACGATGCGTCCGGTCGGCGCCTTCATGGTCGGCACGATCCGCAGCCGAACCCACCCAACCAACACCGATCTCTCCAGCGGCACTCGTCGCTGCACGAACGCAAACCGCTGAAAGCGTCACTGCCGTCGGCCCGGTACCGCTGTCCAGCGCTGTCCCCAACAACGAGAGCGGCGCCGAACCCGCCCAACTGCTGTCAGCCACATCACCTCAGCCTGTTTTTTGTTCAATAAGCCGACCACCACCGAGAAACCAGGCTATGAGGCCCGCATTACGTCACCAAAAACGACACTACCCCGGGGCACCGACAAAACCGGGACTTAGAGCACCTCAGCTGCACCCAACTCCCGCAGAGTCGCTCGCAACTCATCAGCAACCCCAGGTGCGGCAGCAAAAGTCGCACCACCCAGCTCCCCGGAATCC
>Ga0137418_10001857_pt1 | contig 19312 bp, 19 predicted proteins | sample CZODoug3_1_2_16f_FD_122242 | JGI IMG/M metagenome (GOLD analysis project Ga0137418, IMG submission 122242) | Vadose zone soil fungal communities from Angelo Coast Range Reserve, California, USA - CZODoug3_1_2_16fungal (Hybrid Assembly) | ecosystem: Environmental > Terrestrial > Soil > Vadose...
GCGGATTTCGACCGGTTAGTGAGTGAAGGGAAAAAACGAAATATCCGCGTGATCATGGATTTTGTTCCCAATCACACGTCGGACCAGCATCCCTGGTTTGCGGAATCGCGTTCTTCGCGCACAAGTCCGAAACGCGATTGGTACATCTGGCGAGACGGGAAGGGGCCAGACCAGCCTCCCAACAACTGGCAATCGTGGTTTGGCCATTCCGCATGGGAATTCGACCCAACCACCAACCAGTATTACTACCATCACTTCTACACGGAACAGCCCGATCTGAACTGGCGCAATCCCCAGGTCCGGAACGCCATGTACGACGCCATGCGCTTCTGGCTCGGCCGTGGGGTGGCTGGGTTTCGAATCGACGCCGTGTCGCGCTTGTTTGAAGACCCGAATCTGCATGACGACCCGATCCTGCCCGGGAAGAATGCTTATGGCGATCCAAATATCGCGCACAAATACACGGACAATTTGCCGGAAGTTCATCAAGTGCTCCGCGAAATGAGAAGCGTGGTGAACGAGTTCCCTGGGAATCCCGTCCTGATCAGTGAGGCCGACGAGCCGAATATCGCTGAACTCACGAAAATGTACGGCAGCAAGAACGATGAAATCCAACTGCCGATGGATTTTCAGATTGCCGACATCAACAAACTCTCCGCGCCGGATTTCCGCAGGCTGCTGGATGAAATCGACCGGAACCCGGCCGGTGGGCAGCCCCACTATTTTTTCAGCAATCACGATCAGCCGCGCCAGTGGGATCGTTACGGAGACGGCGTCCACAACGATCAGATCGCCAAGCTCATGGCGGCGCTCCTTCTCACCACGCGCGCGACGCCGCTCATGTACTATGGCGAAGAGATCGGCATGCGGACCACCGATCCCGTTCGCAAGGAAGACGTGCAGGATCCCATCGGGAAAATCGGCTGGCCGCAGGAGAAAGGCCGCGACGGTGAACGCACACCTATGCAATGGGACGCCTCGAAGGACGCGGGGTTTAGCACGGCGGAGCGCCCTTGGCTGCCCGTGCCGCCCAGTTCGGCCGAATACAATGTGAAGGTGGAATCGCAGGATCCCAACTCCATTCTTTCCTTCTACAAACGGCTGCTCGCGTTGCGCCGGAGCGAGCCTGCATTGCGAGATGGAAAATATCTGCCCCTGGATCGAGGCAACCCGGATGTCCTCAGTTTTCTGCGCAAGACTCCCGGGAACGGCGACTCGATTCTTGTTGTGCTTAACATGAGCGCTGAACCAAGGACGGTCAACTTGGCTCTCGATGCTCACGGAGTCAGGGAAAGTTCTGCGAGGCCGCTAATTTCCGCTCCGAAAATTGCTCGTGAGTCGGCAGTCCTGACTCATTTCACCATTCCCGCTTTCGGAGTTTTTATCGGATCGGTTCGCTGAAGGATTTCGCGATTTCCTGGATAAGCGGGCGGCATTTTTCGTTCTGGTCACTGACAACCGGTGCGGACTATGGAGCTCAGCTTTCCAGCTTGAAAATCCTTTCCATCGGCAGCCACTTCTCCCCCGGCCGCGCTTCTGGCAAAGCCTTCTGAAACTTCCACATCAGCTTTTCCCACTCCTGCACTTTTTGATTCTTGCGGTCCGCCTCGGCTTTTTTCTCGAACGAAAAATTCTCGCTCACTTCCATGATCATGAACATTCGTGTTCCATGGAGATAAATCTCCAGGTCCTCGATTCCTGCTTCCTTGATGCTCTCCGTGATCTCCGGCCAGATTTTTTCGTGGTAACGCTTATATTCGGCAATCAGCTTTGCATGGTCCTTCAAATCGAGCGTCAAGCAGTAGCGTCTGCTCATAGCGGCGCTCTTTCATTTCCCATGGTAGCCCTCTCTAGGCCCGGTATGGCGGCGGGCTTGTATCCAGACAGTCCAAAATAAAGGATAAACACGTAGCACAGTAGCGGCACGACGAACGCTCTCTGAATACTCGCCGCATCGGAAATGCGCCCCATGATCGCAGGAAAAAATGCGCCACCCACAATCGCCATAACCAGCAGCGATGAACCGCGCTTGGTGAGCGCACCCAGATTCTTGATACTCAGAGCGAAGATCGTTGGGAACATGATGGAGTGAAAGAAACCGATGACCACAACCGCCCACACCGGTATTACACCGGTAGCCAGCAAAGCCACTGTGGCACAAACGAGAGACGCTCCGGCAAAAAGAGACAGCAAGCGCGGCGCGGCAATCTTTTTCATCAGCGCCGAGCCGATGAACCGCCCGGCCATGAATCCCACTTGGTGCAGCAACAAGTACAGCGCTGCCACTTTCGCCGTTGTTCCCGGAACCGAGAACTGCGCGTAGCGAATCACGAAGCTTGCTACTCCAACCTGAGCACCCACATAAAAAAATTGTGCGATGACGCCTTTCACCAGATGCGCGTGAGACAGCACGCTCTCCGTGCTTTTTTCCGTCCCCGCCGCCCCTCCTTCCACGGCCGTTTCCTTTACCTCGGGCAAGTGCGCCAATTGGATCAGCACCGCGACAACCACGAAAATGGCGGCGATCATCAAGTAAGGGCCCTTCACCGTGCTGGCTTCGGAGGCACGGTACGCTCCCAATTGTGCCGCGCTCATTGCCGCAATCTGCGCCGGCGCATACTCGACGCCCGTCAGAATGAACGTTCGTCCGAGAATCGGCGAAAGTACTGCTCCCACAGCGTTGAACGACTGCGCAAAATTCAGCCGGCGCTCGGCGCTTGCCGCAGGACCAAGGATAGTCACGTAAGGATTTGCTGCGACTTCGAGGAAGCTCTGCCCGCAAGCCATCACGAACAGCGCGAAAAGAAAGAAGCCGTAAACCCGCGAAGAAGATGCCGGCAGAAAGAGCACCGCCCCCGCGGCGCACAAAAAAAGACCCGCAAGGATTCCTTTCTTATATCCGATCTTCTCCATCACCCGCCCGGCGGGAAAGGCCGCCAGGAAATATCCGCCAAAAAATGCCACCTGGATAAAAGAAGACTGAAAATCGGTGAGGCCAAAGGCCTTTTTCAGATGCGGAATCAGGATGTCGTTCAGATTGACGCCGAAGGCCCATAAAAAAAACAGACTGGTGATGAGAATGAAGGGCACCAGGAAGCGGCGCTCGGCAATAGGGGCGGATTGGCCGCCCTTTGCCGCTGTGCCTGGGGAATTTGTCATCCATTGTCTCCGTTATGTCAACGCACGGTCCAAATGCACGTATCCGCCATCAACAAACAGGTGTTGGCCCGTGATGTGATTCGCTTGCTCCGAGATCAAGAACAGCACCATGGCGGCGATCTCTTCCGCCTTCGTCATGCGCCTCTCCAGTGGAATCTTCGAAACAATTTCCTTCAGCTTCTGCTGCGGATCCGGAAACGTCTCGAGCCATTGCTGGTAAAGCGGCGTCATCACTTCCGCGGGCACCACGGCGTTGACGCGAATCCCGTACGGAAGAAGCTCTGCAGCCCACTCGCGCGTGAGTCCCAGAATAGCTCCCTTCGATGCCACGTATCCCGAAGTTCCTCCCTGCCCGGTCACCGCCGTCTTCGAGCTGACGTTCACAATCGAGCCGCGCGCTTTCTTGAGCGCTCCCAGCGCATGGTGCGCCATCGCATAGTAATGGACCAGGTTGCGCTCCAGCGAAGCCACAAATTTCTCCGTTGTGCCATGCTCAAGCCCCACGCCGTCGTTGACTCCCGCATTGTTCACCAGCGCATCCAGCCGGCCTAATTTCTGGATGGTCCCATCCACGACGTTTGCACAGGCTTCCGGAGCGGAGAGTTCGGCGATAATCAGTCCGCTTTCCACTCTGCTAGCTCGCAACTCAGCTTGTAACTGTTCTCCTGCTTTCTCATCGCGGTCCACGATCACCGGAATCGCACCTTCCGCACAGCAACCACGCACAATCGCCGCGCCGATTCCTTTCGCGCCGCCCGTAATCAGAACAACTTTTCCTTTTAGCCGCAGATCCATGTTTTAGCCGCGCAAGTTAAAAAAGCCGCCGTCCAGCGGATAATCGGCGCCCGTAATGAAAGCGGCTTCGTCGGAACAAAGAAACAATGCCAGCGAGGCCACTTCCTGCGGCTCCCCCATTCTTCCTATCGGTTGCGATTTGGCCAATTTCTCATACATCTCCCGCTCTCTTCCCGGATAATTTTTCCGCAGGTAGTCATCCACGAAGGGCGTATGCACGCGCGCCGGCGAAATGCAATTGCACCGGATGTTGTGCTGCACGTAATCCTTGGCTACGGAATACGTCATCGCAATCACCGCGCCTTTGCTCATCGAGTACGCAAACCGGTCCGCAAGTGCGGCGGAGCCCGCGATGGAAGCCATATTGAGGATCACGCCACCTCCGCTTGCCTTCATATGCCCGATGCACGCCTGGATGCCGTTGTAGATACCTTTCACGTTTACGCGAAAGAGCCGCTCGAAATCCTCCTCCGTCGTGCTCTCCACCGTGCCTACATGCGAAATCCCCGCGTTGTTCACCAGGATCTCAATACGCTCTTTCTCAAAAAATTCCTTGAAAATCTGCCGGACTTGCCGCTGGTCGGTAATATCACACGCGTGCGCCGTTCCCTGACCGCCCGCATCGGTGATCTGCTTCGCGGTAGCTTCTGCCTGCTTCAAATTGATATCTGCGATTCGCACCGTGGCTCCATTCGCCGCAAAACGCAATGCGATCGCCTGCCCGATGCCGCTGCCGCCGCCGGTCACAATGGCAGCTTTGCCGTCCAGTCTGAAATCCTTCGCGCCGGTGCCAGGGTTCTTCAGAGCGAGATACCTCTTTTCCACGGAATAAAGTCTTCCTGGCCTTTCCCTTCCGCTTTCGTGCGCGCCTCTCCGCTGGCGGTTTGGATGACAAACTCCAGAATCTCTTCCCCCATCTGCTGCACCGTCTTCTCTCCGGAAATAATCCCGCCCGTGTCGACGTCGATGATGTCCCGCATCCGCTGGGTCAGCCCGGAATTGGTCGCTAGTTTCACGACCGGCGCGATGGGATTTCCGGTCGGTGTCCCCAGGCCGGTTGTGAACAGCACCACGTTTGCCCCTGCGCCGACTTGCGCCGTTACGCACTCCACGTCGTTTCCCGGCGTACACTGCAGATTCAATCCCGGCTCGGTCGAATACTCCGGATAATCGAGCACCGCGTTCACCGGAGAATTCCCCCCTTTTCTCGCCGCGCCTGCTGATTTCATCGCGTCGGTCAATAGTCCGTCACGCATGTTCCCCGGGCTGGGATTCATTTCAAATCCCGAACCCACGGCCTTCGCCCGCGCCCCGTAACTTTTCATCAGTTGCATAAACCGGTCCGCAACGTCCTTGCGCCTGCTGCGGTTGATGAGTTCCTGTTCCACTCCGCACAATTCCGGAAATTCGGAGAGTATCGTTCTCCCGCCGAGCGCCGCCAGAATATCGGCCGTGTGCCCGATGGCCGGATTCGCCGAGAGGCCTGAAAAACCATCCGAGCCACCGCACTTCAATCCAAGGCACAAGCTGGAAAGCGGTGCAGGCGTCCGCTGGTATTGATTCGCTTCCATCAACCCCAGGAACGTGTTTCGAATGGCCTCCGTCAACATCGCAACTTCCGTGCCGCTTTGCTGCTGCTCCACGATCACCAGTGGCTTATCGAAATTCGGATTCCGCTTGCGCAGCTCCTCCCGCAAAATTCCAATCTGCGCATTCTGGCAGCCCAGGCTAAGCACCGTGGCGCCCGCCACATTCGGGTGATGGATGTAGCCCGCAATCAGCCCGCAAAGATTGTTGGAATCTTCCCGTGTTCCCCCGCAGCCCCCTTCGTGCAGCAGAAACCGCACGCCATCCACGTTTTCGAAAACTGGCGAACGCTGCGGGCGCTCGGCGTCTCCCGTCAAAGCGCGCGTCTTGATCTCGTCTCTCCGGCCATCTGCATAGAGCCGCGTCAGCTCCGCCACTTGCCGCCGATACACTTGTGGCGCGGCGAAACCCAGCTCCTCTTCAAATGCCTGCTTCAGCACTGCGATGTTTCGGTTTTCGCAAAACACCAGCGGGACAACGATCCAGTAATTTCGCGTGCCGACCTGGCCGTCGGATCGGCGATATCCCAGAAATTCCCGCTGCCTCCATCGCGATACGTTCGGTGCCGTCCAGCGATACTCTTCCGTTCTCTCCTGAAACACTGCAGCCTGATGGTGGATGTTGCGCGTAGTCAGCAGTCCCCCTCGCCGGATCGGCTCCATCGCCTTTCCGACGAGCACGCCGTACATAATGATGCTCGCGCCAGCAGCAAGATCTTCGGTGGCGAACTTGTGTTTTGCGGGAACGTCCGATTCCAGCGTGTAGGATTGGGAGTTAAAAGAAATCTGCTCACCTCGGCGCAGGTCGGCCAGCGCGATCAGCACGTTATCTTTCGAATCGAGTTTGAGCACCTTGTGCTGCATTTCACTAGACCTGACTTTTCCCCTTTCGCAAGTGCCTACAGCCGCCGCCAGCCTTGCCCCGGCATTGTAGAACACGTCGTGCGGTTAGTCGCGCGCTTGATTCTGTGGCCGTTTTAATCTCCAAAATGTCGCGGCATTTCCCCCCAGCACGGCCTCTCTCTCTTCCGCCGGGTACTTGCCGAGATAATCCTTCACCAGACCCATGACCCGCGCATACGGAGCCGCCACCGTGCACACCGGCCAATCCGATCCGATCATCAACCGGCTCGGTCCGAAGCATGCGAACGCCACCTCTAGATAAGGCCGAATATCCTCGGGCTTCCAAGCCTGCCAGTCCGCCTCGGTGACCAGGCCAGACATCTTGCAAAAAACATTCGGGAACGACGCAAGCTCCCGGATTCCGCGCGCCCAGACGTCAACGGCTCCGCTTTTGATCGGCGGTTTCGCCAGATGGTCCAGAACAAAGCGCTGCCGCGGAAATCGCGCCGCGAATTGCGCCGCCACTGGGAGATGCCGTGGATAAATCAGGATGTCGTAGGCGAGATCAAATTCTTCCAACATGGCGATGCCGCGAAGAAAATCCGGCTGAAGAAGGAAACGTTCATCCGGCTCACTCTGCACAATGTGGCGGACGCCCACCAGCTTGGACTTTCCCGCCAGCGGCTCCAATTCGAATCGCAATCGCGGCGAGCGTAGATCAACCCAGCCCACCACTCCGAGAATGAAAGTCGCGCGCTCCGCCAATTCTAGGAGCCATTGCGTCTCTTCGAGTGTCTGCCTCGCTTGAACCGCAACGCATCCCTGAAACCCGCTTCGCTCCAACTCGGGCTTCAGATCAGTCGGAAGAAAATCTCGGCGCAGTGTCGCCATCGAGTCATCGATCCAGCTATACGCCCGCTGCTCATACATCCAAAAGTGCTGATGAGCGTCAATGTGCATCGCTATAGGCCCGCTTTAGCTGGCTGCCAAAAAAGGCTTCCTTCACCGGGGGTCGGAAGCTTCAGCTCCGACATAAAATCCATGCCTCCAATATACTTGGCCTCTGAGGAACTGCCCTTTCATGTTTTTAGCAACCTGCCAAGACTTGCTCCTGACGTCTCTGCTGGACCCGAGTCTCTTTCACCTGTACTCCACAACTTCTTGCCGCGACTCCCCCAAACCGTCGATTCCCAACTCCACTACATCGCCCGCTTTCAGATACTGCGGCGGCTTCATCCCCAAACCCACGCCCGGCGGCGTCCCCGTGCTGATCACGTCCCCCGGTAGAAGCGTCATAAATTCGCTGACATAAGCGACCAGCGACGGAACATCAAAAATCATTTTCGAAGTGGACCCTCTTTGCCGGAACTCTCCATTCACCTTCAACCACATCCCTAGCTGATTGAAATCCCGAATTCCTTCTTTGGTAGCGAGGAACGGCCCTAGCGGCGCGAAGGAATCCGCACTCTTCCCCTTCACCCATTGCCCTCCACGTTCCAGCTGAAAGCTGCGCTCCGAATAATCATTGTGCAGCGCAAAACCTGCAACATAATCCAGTGCTTTATGGGCGCTGACGTAACTCGCTCTCTTCTCCATCACAATCGCCAATTCCACTTCCCAGTCAAGCTTCGTCGCGTTTTTCGGAATCACCACCGGATCATTCGGGCCTACCAGTGCCGATGTTGCCTTGAAAAAAATCACCGGCTCCTTGGGAATTTCCATCCCGCTTTCTTCCGCGTGGTCTTGGAAATTCAGCCCGATGCACACAATTTTGCTTGGCCGGCAAATCGGCGGCCCCAAACGCACCGATCCCCGAACGCGCAGTGCGGAAGCGCCTTGCCTCACCAGCCAGTTCCGAAGTTTGGTCAACCCATTGGTCGCAAAGAACTCCTCGTCATAGTCCGAACCAAATCCCGAAACATCCAGTCGCGTTCCATCCTCAAGGAGCACGCCCGGCTTTTCTCGCCCGATCTCACCGAATCGAATCAGTTTCATCCGAGAAGCACCTCAGTCCGCAGAAAAGTCTACCAACGACACGGCAACAAACGCCATCTCCTGCGAAGAATCTTTCACTCCCTCAGCTCTCTAATTGCGCCGCGATTACCAAGATCAGCCTTTCGGCGCCTCGACCCGGCTGGGGGCATAACAGCGGGTCTAGTACTGCCTTTGGAGGACTTCCGTTCGGCAGTTTACCCGCACCTGGATTAGGGCGATCGCTGGATTGACAGTCTGCACTCTTTTGTCCCAGGCTAGGCCTTAGCAAGGAACAGCAGACGTTCTTTGCCAGCCCTGAAAGATGCGCATGCAGTGGGGAAGGGCGGCGTTGGCTATTGGTCCAAGATCCACTTAGAATTCGATCATCCTCACCTTTATGCTGCAGGGCAGCAGCCAAACGCCGAAAACATAAGTGTGGGTCTTGGAACGGAAAGAAAATGAGCGCCTTTGCGGTCCAGTTGGCTTCTCCGCCACGCGCAAGTAATTGACCCTAACTTCCTTCCCTTTGGTCTGATACAAGTTGGCCCTGTCGACAGCCCGCAGGGAACGCAGTGCAGGAGTCAGCGTCGTATGACTATACCGACCGGCAGATGTTACAGGCGGGTCGCAAAAGAAGTACTCGTTGAGATTGCGCGCTCGGATCCCGCGCTGCGCAAAGAGACAGCTATTTCCGAAAACATCAGCGTTTGCGGAATGCGCGTTTCGACAGAGCATGGTTGGCGTACGGGGGACTTCGTGCTGCTGAGCTCACCCTTGACGAACGACGCCATCCCGGCAAGAGTCGTTTACTGTCAGCGCCTGGAGAATCAAAGGTTTGCTATTGGGTTGGAACTTCTGGATCCACTGGAACCACGGCAGAGTTGGCACTAGCCATTGGCGGGAGAGCCGCTCCTAACGAGTGCAAATTAAAGTAGCTTCTCTTGCTCCTCCCCTACCAGGTCTTCCTCATTAGTTCGCCGCGCATGGCATTTCGGACATCTCCACAGGCGAAACGCCTTTTTCTCCCGGCTGATTTCAGCTAGATACATGGGCGTTCCATCGTGGAGGCATCGCACTCTGGGAACCAGTTCCAGCCCATTCGTGTTTTCGTTTCGGCTCAGCATGAAGTAACCACGAGAGATGTCATAGTGGAAGAGACAACCCGGCTCCGTGCAGCCATAGGCGAGAGTTTGTTTGGCGCCATTCCCGCTGTTCAAGAGCCTCATCTCTGTGTGATGCTCGTGGCAAAGCATGCGAAGTTCCTTGCTCGGCTCAGCAGGCATAGACCCTCCTCTGCCATAGCTCCAAATGAACCCTACTCGGAGTTGCCCCGTGGGACGCGCTGCTCCCCTAGATTTTGAGTTCCTACCCCAGTACTTGCTTTCTTACGGCAGTGGCGTCCAGGTGTCAAGGGTCTATTCCATGAAAATATCGAGATTGGGCCGATCAGAGATCGTCGGGCCGGTGCTCTTCCAGTTTCGGCTACTTCAACGAAATTGTTCTTAAGGGCCCACGTGGCGCCATAAGCCTCACGGTTGGCCTTGTGCGGCGGCTTGCACGCGATCAAGCATCTTGTCGAGTTCGGCGCGGTAGAAGTACCGGCCGTTTACGATGACTCCTGCAACCTTTTGCGTGTTGGCAATGTCTTCGAGGGGGTTGGCCGAAAGCAGAACTAAGTCGGCGAGCTTTCCTTTTTCGACCGTTCCGAGCTGGCCTTCCGTTCCGAAAAAGCGCGCGGGATTGATCGTCGCGGTTTGCAGCGCTTCGAACGGAGTGAATCCTGCGGCCACGAAACGCTGCAATTCCTCGTGCAGGCTGTAACCCGGGAAAATATAAACACCGGCAGGCGTATCCGTCCCTGCAAGAAACGGCACCCCGGCCTTATGCAATATCCCCACGACCTCCAGTTCTTCCTCGATGAATCTCTTTCGAATCGCCAGATCATCCGTGCCATATCCTTGCGCGATTTCCTCGGTGAATCGCTTCCACGTCTTGTTTCTCCACGATGCCGGTACGTACTTCACGCGCGCATCTTTGCTGAAATCACTCACGTCGATGAGATTGCCCCCGCGCTCCCACACCAGCGTCGGGCATTGCCAGGTCTGATTCTTCGCCAGAATTTCCGCCAGCGACGCTGCCCGCGCGGGGTCGTACGTGGCCAGGAATCGGCCCTCTGTCTTGTTCCCTTTCAAGAATTCATCTTCCGCGGACGAGCTCCCTTCAAAAATCCCGATAAGGTGCTCAAAGCTTTTCATCCCCGCTGCGGACATCTCGCTCGCGCGCACCGCATCCGGCACGTGTCCTTCGAAGGCTATCTCCTGCTTCTTGGCTTCTTCCGCGATGGCAAAAACCGCATCGCGCGGAATCAGCGATTGCAGCTTGATGAAATCCGCGCCCCGCCGTTTGAGATCCGCAACGGCGCGACGCGCATCTTCGCGCGTCGCAATCGCTAGCGAACTCGGAAAGCGAGGCTTCGGTCCATCCAGCATGGGCCCGGAGGCGTAAATGCGCGGCCCAATCAGCCGCCCCGCTTCAATTTCGTTGCGCCAGCCCTGCACAATGTCCAACTCGCTGCCCATGTCCCGCACGCCGGTGACCCCGTTCGCAACGAAGAGCGGCAGTGAAATACCCTGAGCGCCGGGAAACCAGTCACCGAAAACCAGATGCACGTGCATATCCCAGAGCCCGGGAATCAGGAAGAGGCCGCGGCAATTCACACTCGGCGTGTTCCGCGGATACTTGGCCGACTTGCTCGGTCCCACCGAAGCAATGTGATTGCGCTCGAGCACTACGGTTTGCTCAAGCTGCAGCGTCCCCGTTCGAACATCAACGACCGTCACATTGTTAAGCACCAGCAGATCGCCGGCCGCGGGCTTCCGCGCGTGGATGGGCCTGGAGAAAAGCAAAACAGTCAAAAAAAGAATGCCGGAGTCAATGGCAAAACGTCCGCGTATGTTCATTGTCCCTCATACTATCTGCTTTGCTGCCGGAGTTCAGCTCCGAAGAACTTCGCAAAATACATCGATGCTTGATACTATGGCGTAATACGCTATAGCGTAGTACGCCATAATGGAAGTTTGCCGCCAAGGACGCCACATGAAAAAAATAGCGCTTTTCTTTTGGCTTCTCCTCCTCCCTGGAACAAACGCCATCGCTCAGGATAAAAGCGCGAACATTCCTGCCGCCGCGCCGCGCGAACCCATGCTGGTCACTGTCGATTGGCTCGCCGACCATCTCAACGATGCTTCTCTCGTCCTCCTGCAGATCAGCGATAAGAAGGATTACGAGAGCGGCCACATCCCCGGCGCGCAGTTCCTCGAGTATGCAAGCATATCAACGCCGCACGGCCAGGGCCTGATGCTGGAGCTTCCGCCAGTCGAGCAACTCGTCTCCGTCTTTGAAAAGCTCGGCGTGTCCAACCACTCACACATCATTCTCTACTTCGGCGCGAATTGGGTGACACCCACCACCCGCGTCTACTGGACGCTCGACTACCTGGGCCTCGGCGACCGCACTTCGATTCTCAATGGCGGCCTGTTCGCCTGGCAGGAAATGCACCATCCTGTGTCCACCGAAACAAAGCAGCCCGCAAAAGGATCGATCACGGCCGCACCGCGCCAAGAAATCGTCGCCGACGCTGCATGGGTAGGTGGCCATCTCCACCAGCCCGCCGTCACTGTCATTGACGCGCGCACCCGCGAGTTTTACAACGGATCACAGAGCGACGGAAATCCCCGCAGCGGCCACATTCCTGGCGCGTCCAATCTTTCTTACCTCGAGGTCATCGATCAGGACAACAACAAGTTCAAGTCCGCCGATGCGCTCAAAGATCTTTTCCGCGCCGCAGGCTTGAAGCCGGGCAACTTGATGGTCAGCTATTGCCACATCGGCCAGCGCGCCACCGTTCTCTACTTCACCGCAAAAATGCTGGGATACGACGCGAAAATGTACGATGGCTCCTGGGAAGACTGGAGCTACCGCAAAGATTTGCCGATCGTCACCGGCGACGCACCCAACAAACGGTAGTCAACAGTTTCCTCCGCGGCCACTTGGAGGGCGGCAGCTTCCCGCGGCTTTTCGCGAGCCGCCGCATTTCCGCCTTCCATCCACTCGAAGATTCCAGATTCTCAAGTGTTCCCCCTCATCTGAGATGAGCGCCCCGATCCATTCCACGGTTTCTTTCCGGGGAGTATGATGAAAGGAGTTGCCATCGGAACGGTGGAACTCGCGCGGAGGAGTTCGATGAAAAAAGCAATCGCGATTTTCGCTGTCGCCCTCCTGACTACCGTTTTAGCAGTGGCCCAGGACAGGCTGGCATCATCCCCCGACAAGGGGCGCATGCACCATGGGGGATTCATGCAGGAAGGCATGCATCACGCGGTCGCCAAAGGCGTCACGCTGGATGCGAAAGTGGATGCGGCGGCACATACGGTCACCCTTCGCGTTGGGCCAATGAATTTGCCAGCGCACACCTCCCATATGAAAATGCCGCAGCCGCCAGACTTGGTTTGGGAAGTACCGATGGGCAGCTGGCTGCTCGCGTATCATCCGAAGCTCGTGGATGGCAGCGGCAACGCCGTGACAGGAATGGTCTTGCATCACGTGGCGTTCTGGAACGAGAATCGTGCAGATTTTCTCTGCGCCAACAAGGAAGAACATATTTTTGGTGCGGGCAGCGAGATGACGGACTGGGCTGAGGTGCCGGGCTACGGCTATCGCGTGCAGAAGGGCGACAAGATTCGCATCGAGACGATGATGTATAACCCCACCGCCACCTCTTACGACAAAGTCTATCTCGAGGTACAGATCCCGTATGCCAATGCCAATGCGGGGAGCGTAGCGAAGATGATCCAGAATGTTTATCCCGCGTGGATGGATGTGGCGTCGTTCGGAAATTCAGGTTATGACCTGCCGGCCGGGAAAAGCGAGAAGACCGGAATGGTGACGGTGAAATACGATGGCCTGCTGCTTGGCGTGGGCGGACACTTGCACGACTACGGAAAGCAGATTGTCCTGCAGGATGTGTCGCGCAAAGAGACCGTGGCGACACTCGAAGCGAAGGCGGACGCTCAAGGACATCTTGAGTCCGTGCCCGTGAAGTTGTTTGTGCAGGAGGGTGGTTACAAATTCGCGGCGAACGATGTATTGAAAATTTCCGCGACGTACGACAACCCGACAGGGAAGCTGCTGCGCGACGGAGCGATGGGCATCGCCGTCGGCTATTTTGTCGCCACCGATGATGCGAAAATGGCGGCGCTGCGGCGCAAGGCAAAACCGAGTCACGACATGGCTGGGATGTCTCACGATCAGTGAGAACTAGTGAAAAACATTGCGTGCACGACCAGTATGTGGTCGTACCAGTCAAAGGTTGTAATTTCAGCCCCCCAGAGGAGTAGGATAGAAGATGTAAGGGGCGCTACCACTAGCAGTTGCTTCATACTCGGAATACCTTCGGGCCACTCTTCAGGAAGCCACTCTACCGCTAGGGCCATTTCCTTTACCCGGCGCTTCCCAGCAGCAATTGGGGGTGGATGGCGCATTCCAGCAGGCCAAAAGGCCGGTTCGGCTTTGCAGAGCCGAGCAGGTGAAGTATGCACGGCTACAGCACAGATTCCAACGAAAGGAGGGTCGTTCCTCTCTTGCTCGCGCTAATGGCGATTGCTTTAGCTTGGGTGTCTTCGAAGTTTCTCGCAATCACGCATCTCCCCATCCCCTGGTGGGTGGATGCTCCTTCCAGCATGGCTTTCTACGGCGCGCTCTACGCCCTCTTCGACAAATATCTTTGGCGGAAGAGCTTTGTGTACAAAATGGGACTGGTGAGAATCCCGAACCTTACGGGACGCTGGCGCGGCTACCTCATCACCTCCTTCGACGGGCATGTGAAGCGCCACGATCTGATGATCCATATCTTCCAGAGTTGGACACAAATCATCGTGTTCCTCACCACGGCCACGTCCATGTCCCGCAGTAGCGCGGCAGTGATTCAAGTTGACGACCCAGAAGGTGCCGCATTGATCTACCAGTACCAGAATCAGCCGCTGGCCGATGCGATGAGAACGATGCACATGCACTATGGCACTGCGATGTTGCGAATCTCGAACGGCGGGTGTCTGGCCGGAGATTATTATGCAGGACGCGACCGGCGAACCTTCGGCCGGATTTGCTGCAGGAAGGTGTAGAGGTGTCCGTTCGAATTAAGCCGGAAGAGAAACGGAAGAGCGCACCCGTTGATCGGCGCAAAGAGGGTTGTACCCGGGCAGTCAGACAGCGCCTGGAAAGGTTCAGTCGTCGAGGCGCCAAGGTTGTTTTTGCCGAGGGGCAGTTGATGCCGACGCTGCAGGCGGAGCGGGCGCGCCGGACGGAGTGATGTCAGAATTCGTGGCATTGGTTGCTGGATCGTCCAGGGCAGTGGCGTGCTCGAGAACCCTACGGGCGTACTCGGCAACGGTCTTCACGCCAGCGGCATAGGCGGGATTGGGAGTCTTGACGCCACCGTTGTAGGCGCCAGTGGCCTTGTCGACGTCGCCTCCGAAATGATCGAGAAGGCCGCGGAGTAGCAAGCCGGCATAGGTAGTGAGCACAGCGTCATCCACGGAATTGAGGTGCAGCTCGCGCGGAGGCCGCAAGCGAGCAGGCAGCAAGCGGTAGTCCCTTTTGTCTTTCAGGTAAAGTTGATGGGCGGCACGGAGGGTTTCCCGCGTGATTTGCCAAGTGCCGATGGCGTAGTCGCTGACCATAACGCGCTTGCGGCCCCGGCGAAGAACGATGTCATCCCGCTGAGCGCGCTTCTTCCAAACGGCATGGGTGAGATCGCCGTCAACGTCCATGTAATCGTTCTCCATGGCGCCGACTCCGAGGAAATAATCGAGCGGAAGCGAATAGAACTGGGCGACGTCGAGAATGTCGGCGGCGAGTTGAGTGGCCTGTTCACGCGTCAGAGGACGGGGAGCGGCATCGCTCCTTGCGAGCACGCGGTTGTCGGTCTGCGACTTGAAGACGAGAAACCTGGCGAGCGCGGGGAGAAGCTGAAAAGAATTGAGGGATTCCAGCTTCTGCTCGGTGGGGACTCCATACGCAACGTCGAACATGTGGCTTTGCTGTTGGTAGTAAGCAAAGTCCTTCTCTGTCCAGGTATTCAGGTCGTATCGGGCGATCAGGTTACGGCCTTCGAGCTGCGTAAGGTGCGGGACGGCGGTGAGCAGATCGTTGTCGCAGACAATGAAGATTTCGTAGGACGGACCCGTGGCGGTATCGACGGCGGTCAGCAGGATACGTGAGGTGTCACTGCCGTCCCGGGTTTCACGACCGCGCAGATATTCAAAATGGAGGAAAGCTTCGAGCTGGTCGTGGAAGGTGGCGACTTTCGCGGAGGCCACGCCGGGCGCAAACGGCAGGACTAGCCCGTTGGCTTGAATCCTGGGCGCGGGAAGAGCGGGATATCGAGGGGCCTGGAGGTCCAGGGGCCAGAGGCGATAGTCGGTGTAGGCGCAGGCCGCGAAGGCCAGCAGGCTAGCGGTCAGGCATAGAAGGAATCTAATGAGCCTTCGGAAGAATTTTCTGCCTGACATCGCTCTGGCCCCCTTTCTTTTTAGATGGCCGACCCTTGCCTTTGCGTTACGTTGCGCGATTTGTCTTCTGCTACATGGGATGCATCCGGGCTGCCAGAAGGAATGCACCCACAAGACCTCAGAAAATGAACAACTTACGAAAGACCAAGCGAAGAAACGTGGGCTGGAGAGTGTGGGCGGGCGTGTTCAGGCTACCACGGCTTGCCAAAGGTCGGAAATGTCTTGTGCCAATGGAAAACTCCTTCAATAGGGCGCCCATTTTCCCGCTTCTTCTCAAGAGGACTCTCCGGTGAGAGGAGTTCACTTTGTCATTCACGGGAGAACAGCGAAACAGAGGCTTCGGCGATCGGCCCATCAGACAGCGGCGATACGGCGAATCAAGTCTTCCTGCTCAGACTGGGATTCGGCGCCGATGGTGAAGGCGTCGAGAAGATTGAGCCCTAGAGCAAAATGGAGGGCTTCGTCCTGGCGATGGCGCAGCTCTCCTTGCCCGAGAATCTTCATGCCGATAATGCCTTTGCCGGCGGCGCGCATCTCGCGGATGACGCTGACGACAGTGTCGGGAGTGGCGTCCATGTACGCGCCAACGGGATTGATACGGACTAGATCGACATCGACCCAGGGAGATTTGGCGGCGGCGCGAAGAGCTTCGATGCTGTGGCACGAGCAGCCGTGAGCGCGAATGACGCCCTTTTCCTTGGCCTCGGAGAGAACATCCATGACGCCTTTGTACCGCTCGGTCCAATCACCTTCGGTGAGACAGTGCATGAGGCAGACATCGATATGATCGGTGCCAAGCTCGCGGCGGAAACGATCGAGATCGGAGCGGGCGGAGGCGGGATCGCGGGCCCACGTTTTGGTGAGCACGGTAACTTTGTCTCGGGGGACGTGCTTGAGGGCTTCAGCGACGTGCGGATGGCTGCCGTAAGAATCAGCGGAATCGAAGAAGCGCAAGCCGTGGTCGTAGCCATTGAGGAGTAGTTCGGAGAGACCTTTGATGCCGAGGGTAGTCTGGTGGGAATGATGACCGCTGCCGACGGTGCCTGTGCCCATGGCGAGGCGGCTGGTCTGGATGCCGGTCTTGCCGAGGGTCACGGTGTCCGCGGCGCCGAACTTGCGCGAGAGAGCGGGAAGAGTAAAGGCACGCCGGGCGAATGAGGCTGTCTGCATCCAGGCGGCACCAGCGGCGCAAGCGGTGCGATGGATGAAATCGCGACGTTTCATGTGGCCTCCCTGCTACAACGTTTCCAGGGGTAGTCTACCTCTTAATGGACGCGTGAAACGGCCTTTGGGTTATCAGGCGCACCGCTAGAGAGAAACTCGAGGAACTTCATAGTAGAGGAACTGGACGCCCACGCCCAATTTATCGTTTGTGGCCCCCAGCGATTCGACATGCGCGACGCGGCCGGTGAAGCACCATTCCGCCACGTCGTCCCCAACCACTTCCCGCGGCATTTTCAAATGCACTTGAATCATCACTCCCTGGGGCAACCTCTGATCCGTAGCGAAATAAACGCCATGATTGCAGATATTCATGGAGGCGGCCTCCTGTTCAGGATCGGCAGGCGCTTCGATGGGGCGAAACCTCAATGGGACTTTCATGATCAAACGACGTCCAAAACGGCGCTCCGATTCCGGCATGGTTTTCCTTTTGGGCCTGGGAGTGAACCAGGTTGAGATAGGGAGGGTATAGATCAGTCTTACGAATACTACCCGGCAGGGTCAAGCTTTTTTTGCGTTTCGACTGATGGCCCCAAGATAAGTACCGTTATTTGAGTACTAAGCGAGGAGAAGGCCTTTGGGAACGCGGCGTGTTTTCTCGGGGCGGTCATGATGGGCCCACCATTCGCGCCAGGCATCGGGGTCTTTGCCGAACGAGGCCCCGGTGATGGCTTGCAAAGAGGCGCAGACCAAGTCCTGCGTCGCAGACTCCAGAGAATCATCGTCGAGGAGATTCAGGAGCTGCGGAACGGCGGTGAGGCGCTGCTCACCCGTGAGCATGCCGGAACGCGCAAGGTTGGAGGCGGCGCGTTCACGAACTTGTCTCGCGGGATCGTGGGCCAGAATGGAAAGAAGCGGGCCGATGGATTCCGCGGTGCCCAGCATGGCCAATCCCTCGACCGCCCAGAAACGCGTCTGCTGATTCGGATTGCGCGAATAGCGAAGGAGAGTGGCCAATACCGTGGCGGGCTCAACGCCGCGATTCCCGAGGGCTCCGAGCCTCCAGAGCGCGAGATAGCGGCCGTCGGGATCGTTGTGAATTTGATTGAGAAGTTTTGCGAGGCTCTGCGGCGATTTTCTCAAATTGTTGGCGACCAGATCGATTTCCACGGCGGCGACGCGCACGCGAGGATCGTCGGAGTCGAGAGCCGCAAGCACGAGATGGAAGAGCCGATGGGTGTCTTCCAGATGGCCGCGCCAGGAATCCAGATTCTTGTGGATCAGGCCGAGAGACTGGTCGGGGCGGTGGATGGCAAGCTCGAGAAGGCGCTCGGCCTGCTGTTGCGGCGCCAGGTGGCTGATTGCTTCGAGGTCGCCGTTTTTTGCGTGGGGATCGGAAGCTGGGACCAAAACCGGCCTCTGAACAGGCGCGAACGCCGGCAGAAGGGCCGTGTGGAACCATCTGGCCCCAGCGATTTCAAAGCGCGCGGCTTGATAACCGGCGACAGTGGAAATAGCCGCGAGCAAAATCCAGAATGATACGTAACGAGGCAAGCGATTCGGAGTGTCCGACTTGCGATGAGCAGCCCGCTCCATGTGTGGAGCGGGCTGGGGGGCCCCGGAGATGGCGTCCAACGAATGGTTCATGGGTCACGCGAGGCGCGCCGTCTTTGGCGCGCTAAGGAGCAAGTTATGTGGCAGAAGCGACGCCAACAATGGTACGGGCGGCCAGCGGCGCTCTTTTTTGCTGACAACCCCTGTAGCTTCAATACGATTGGAGGAGTTACTGGTACGCAGCGTGTGTGTGAATCCCGTACGAGAGAACAGGCAACTGACAAGAGGTGGGGCAGAGCCAAGCGATGGTCGAAGCCGCCTCGGAAAACCATCCGGGATACAAAGGGATACAAAGGCGTACTTTGCCGGAAATGGGGGGTCTGCTAGAATGAGGAGCTTGGTTTTACGACATTTCGAGCAGGAAACCCAAGCCCAAATAAAGCCTAGAGCAGGAAGAAAAATGGCACTGAAGTGTGAGTTCTGCGGCAAAGCGCCGCATTTTGGTAACGTGATCAGCCACGCGAATAACACGCGGCGGCGCCGGTGGAATCCGAACTTGAAGCGCCTGCGCGCGGTCGTGGCGGGCGTGAGGAAACAAGTCCGTGTTTGCACGGCGTGCATCCGCGCCGGCAAGGTAAAGAAAGCGGCCTGAGTCTCCAGCCTTGAAATTGA
>Ga0137418_10001860_pt1 | contig 19292 bp, 12 predicted proteins | sample CZODoug3_1_2_16f_FD_122242 | JGI IMG/M metagenome (GOLD analysis project Ga0137418, IMG submission 122242) | Vadose zone soil fungal communities from Angelo Coast Range Reserve, California, USA - CZODoug3_1_2_16fungal (Hybrid Assembly) | ecosystem: Environmental > Terrestrial > Soil > Vadose...
CGGCACACTGCTGCTGAATTCCGTTCCCAGCTCGTAATTGGTAGTGGGCCCATCGCTGGAATTCCGCACCGCTGGAATCTGGGTGGTAAACAGAGTCTCGGACGACGGCCCGGGGGAAAAGACGATGTCGCGGAAGTAGTTGGTGTGATTGAAACCCGTTGCAGGAAATCGAGATGGGGGCCCGGATACGCCATTGTTGCCTACCACGCTCGAAAGCTGCTGATTCACCACCGCGGCGGCTAGACCTCCGCTGGTGTAAGCGAAATAAGAGTTGCCAGTGTTCACGCTCGCGACATACGTGGTGTTAGCTGCGATGGCCAACGGCGAAGCCAGGGTTTGTTGCTGCCAGCCCGAGGCCGTCTCCGACGCAAACATTGCCGATGCCAACAACTGACCTGAAGCGCTCCAGATGCGTCCAACATGCTGCCCCGTTTCGCTGGTCGCCTTCCAGAAACGAATCGCCGTGATGTACCCCGGCACACTGCTGCTGAATTCCGTTCCCAGCTCGTAATTGGTAGTGGGCCCATCGCTGGAATTCCGCACCGCTGGAACCTGGGAGGTAAATAACGTTTGCGGCGTGTTGCTTCCCGACACTGCCGCATGGACCGAACCGCAGAAAGAAGACGCGACCACCACTATCAACAACGCCAAACACACCAATCCCGCGCTGCTTATTCTTTTCATTGCTTCCTCCGAGCTGGAAACAGCACCGGACCGGGACGGGAAGAGAAACCAGGCGAGTGGGGTCCGCTAAATCGACGTTCTATGTTCCCTAAGCTTCTCGAGAAGGCTAATGGAGAAATTCGTCTCTAGCTACTGGTGAGAAGAACAGACTTAGTGTAAGGCGAGAAGCCTTGTCCGTGCGTGGCCTGAATCCTGCACTCCGTCCAGTTAAAATCAATGCCGTAGTACAGGGAGTTTTTGCACCAAACGGGCAGGTCGAAGAACACCGCAGAGGACCGTTTCCTCGGGTGAGAGTCGGCCTAACAAATTGAGTAAGGAAAGGCCGCGTTGCGCGCGCTCCTATGACAAGCACGGCAGAGCGCATTAATGAATCAACCCGCTGAATCTGGACGGACAATCTGAGCCAGGATGTCTTGCCGTCGGATTCGGCCGGACGGTCACGGCTACAAGCCCATGCGAAAGTGCAATTCGACTGGCAATGCCGAAGAGAATCGTAGCGGCAAATTCGCGGGTCGCTATCGTGCTAAGCGGTAAGTTTTACCTGCGGATGACGCTCGGCCTGTTTGCTGAAGGTCCGTCGAAGGGGAGAGCAGGATTTCACGTCTTTGGATAACCGCAGTCCTCGTCAAAGCGGCGGGCAGTCCCATGTTTAAGCCGTCGCCCAACCTCCGTCTTGTAGACAAGGCCGCCCAGATAGATGGGGTTGAGTTCGTCCTCGCCGTCAAATTCGGATCGGTGCCGTTCAGATAGTTTTCAAGGTACGTGTAACCGTTGGGAGCGATGGCCTTGTACAAATTCCCGTCCGTCGTGCTTAGTCCGTATTTGACCTTCCACTGATCGGCAATCCCGTCATGCAGGCTGCTGGCGCAAGGCGTGCCCGCTGCCAGGCTTGGTGGTGGTTCTACTGGCGCACTTAAGTTGCTTGAGATACCTCCACCTGTGTTGAACTCCCGCACAAGGCGAGCATCCGTCGCGTCCCGGTTACTCACGAACGTTCCGTCGCAGACCGTGTCACTTAGCTTTTCAGATGCCCCAACGGTTGTAAGCATCTTTCCACTGGCCACCGCTAAATCCAGTGCCGAGTCAACAGTAATCGCCTGTCCTTGCGCTGCTAATGGCGTAGTTCGCCGGTAGGTTGTGGGAATCGGAGAAGAAACATTATCGCTGTTGTCTACAGTCGGAGCTACGCCGGTCAATGTCCCACTCCACTGATCCGCGTTAGGATTGAAGCTATTGGAATTTGCCGCGTTGCCCGCGATATAGAGATTTGGCTGCGCCGTCGTTCCTCCCGCCGCGGTCCATGTCTGGATTTCCGATGGCCCGGCGCCACTCCAGTAGGGCCCCTTCCGTATGTAGTTTCCGATGACGTCTTTGTTGCCCTTCAACTTAATGTCGTAGTAAGACGTATTATATAGTAGGTTGTTGATAATACGCCCCGACTTGACCGCATGATTCGGGTTGCGATGGTTTCCCCCGGTGAAGAAATTGTGATGCAGATCAATGTCCGTATCTATATCGCAGGTAGCCTCCGTCCCTCCGATGGGAAAGTTGACCTGACCGTTCGTTGCGTAGTTTGGTTCCGCTAAGATGGTCCATTGCACGGAGATATTATAAAAGTTGTGCGCAGGAGTCGTATCCCAGCCCTGGTAAAAATCGAAATTGTCCCATTGGGCCCAAGCTGTGGAAACGTGGTCCACCATCACGTTATAGACTGGGGCCGGCTCATTCAGAATGGACACGTTAGAGGAATAGTTGGTTCCTGAATTAGCCGATAATCTAGCCCTGAGATAGCGCACGATCACGTCGTGTGTTCCGATGCGGATAAGGTCGCAGTTAGCGGATACGTTGCACGTGGAAGAGTTCGTGACTTGGATGCCCCCGCCTGGAGCGCTTTGCCCCGCAATCGTGATGTACGGGTTGAGAATATGCAAGCTGGACTGCAGACGGATGGTCCCCCCAACGCGGAAAACGCAGGTCCGGGGCCCACTAGCCTCTACGCACGCACGCAGCGATCCCACACCGCTGTCGTTCAGGTTGCTGACTTCCATCACCATGCCACCACGCCCGCCTACACTGTGCGAGCCGCCACCCTGGGCTCCCGCAAACGCCGCCAGCGGGCCTGCGGGTACAGGTGTGGAGACGCCGCTCCCGCTTAGCGCGATCGTCGCGGGCGAGTTTGCAGCGTTGCTGTTCACCAACACGCTCCCGGTTACAGAGCCTGTCGCGGTGGGTGCAAAGTTCACGCTGAACGTTGTGCTTTGTCCGGCTCCCAAGCTCAGTGGTGTCAACCCGCTGATCGTGAAGCCGGCGCCAGAAACGCTATCTGAGGAAACGTTCACGCTCGTGTTGCCTGTGTTGCTCAACGTCACCGTATGGCTGCTGCTGCTACCCACGTTTACGTTTCCAAAACTCAAACTGCTCGGGCCGGCTGCAAGCTGGCTCGTCGCAGTCACACCCGTGCCGCTCAGAGCAATCGTCGTCGGAGAAGTTGGAGCATTGCTGATCAGCGAAAGGTTCCCCGTCGCGCCGCTGGCCGCCGAAGGTGCGAAGCTCACCGTAAACGCCGCAGACTTACCGGGCGCCACCGTCAGCGGCAGGTTGAGCCCACTGAAACTAAAGCCGCTCCCGGAAACCGCAGCTTGCGAAATAATCAGGTTGGCGGTGCCTGAGTTTGCCAAGGTGATAGTCTGCGTGTTCTTGGTTCCGACGACCACACTTCCAAAATTGGCACTGCTTGGCGTTGCCGCAAGAGTGCCCGAAGCAGAGGGGGAGGTTACAGTCACGATTGCGGAGGCTGACTTGGTTGGATCGGCATTGCTCGTCGCTGTCACCAAAGCGGTTCCAGGACTCGAAGGAGCCGTATAGAACCCTGACGAGGTGATGGCTCCTGAGGAAGCCTTCCAGTTGACTGATTGATCGGACGCGGAGCCCTGAACCGTTGCGGCGAACTGAATGGTCCCACCCGTAGTCACAGAGGCGGTGGAAGGAACAACCTCCACCGAAGTAACGGCGCTAGGCTGCGTTGCACCGATCCCGACTAGAGACACCACCGTGGGTGAGGCGTGACCGCTATCGACGAAAGAGGCGCTTCCGGAAGCGCTACCCGCTGACGTAGGCGCAAACCGCAGGGCGAAGACGATGTTTTGGCCAAACGCTAGGGTCGTTGGAAGAGAGGTCCCACTGATGCTGAAACCGCTGCCGGAAACGGTCGCGCTCGTGATTGTGAGACTACCCGTACCCGTGTTGCTGACCAAAAGCTTCTGTGTGCTGTCGCTCCCGACCTGCACACTACCGAAGGAGAGTTGGGCAGCGCTGACAGCGAGCTGAGGGGAAGTCTGTGCGGTGACCTTTGAATTGGCACCTGTCACTCCGGCGCAGCCGGTAGTCCAGAGCGCAGCGGCAAACGCGAAGATGAGGAACACAGACTTAAAACTTGCGTCCCTAACCCTGAAATCATGCCGCTTACGCCCTCTGTGCCCTGCAAAATTGTAATAGAACACACAGTACTTCAGATTCCCTGTCTTTCCCACTGTTCCCCTCAACCAAACCATAGGCTAGTAAGGTCTTAGGCTAGTTAGGGTTGGCGAAGATGAATAGCTGGACAGTAGGACAATTGATGGCCCCTGACGTACCTGGTTCCTCGTACAGGACAGTCCACGGACGCACATAGACCTACGTCTTACAGTCCCAACGTGGTGTTTCCCCTATCTCCCTGGTTAATACGGAAGTGGGGGCAATCGATCAATAACCTTCAATATTGGCCGCCGATTCGATATCAATGACCCCAACAATCACTGCAACAATGCACGACGCTCCCCTGGCCGTTGAAGCCGGCAATGAAATAGATGTTTCTGTAGTAATGCCATGCTTAAACGAAAGTGCGACGATCGGCACCTGCGTCACCAAGGCGATCGAAGCGATGCAAAGACGCGGTATTCGAGGGGAGGTGGTCGTTGCGGATAACGGCAGCACAGACGGCTCGCAACTGATCGCGGCGAACAGAGGTGCGCGCGTCGTTCCAATTGAAACGCGAGGCTATGGCAGCGCATTGCGCGGAGGCATTGCCGCCGCGCACGGTCGATTTATCCTCATGGGCGATGCTGATGACAGTTACGATTTTACTCAACTGCCAGCTTTCCTCGGGAAGCTGCAGGAAGGCTACGACCTAGTGATGGGGAATCGGTTCCGAGGTGGAATCATGCCTGGCGCAATGCCCCCTCTGCACCGCTACGTAGGGAATCCAGTCCTTACTGGGATCGGCCGCCTATTCTTCAAAAGCCCCGTAAGGGATTTTCATTGTGGCTTGCGTGCCTTCCGCAAGGACAAGATCCAAGGACTTCAATTGCGGACTCTGGGGATGGAATTCGCAAGCGAAATGATTGTGAAGGCCACCATATTTGGCCTCCGCGTGACAGAAATCCCAACGACTCTTTCCCCCGATGGCCGGGACCGGGCTCCTCACCTGCGTACATGGCGGGACGGCTGGCGACATCTCCGGTTTCTGCTGTTGTACAGCCCACGATGGCTATTTCTTTATCCCGGCGTAGTCTTGTTTCTGTTGGGAATAGGGACTAGCGCCTGGTTGCTGCCCGGTCCACGGATGGTCGGGGCGATCGGGTTCGATATCCACACGCTGCTGTTTGCGGCCATGACGGTCTTGATTGGGTTTCAATCCATGCTTTTCGCCACGTTCAGCAAGGTGTTCGCAATCTCCGAAGGGCTGCTTCCGGAAGACGCACGCCTCAATCGTCTTTTCACTTATATCGGTCTTGAAGTCGGGCTCGCAGTCGGCATCCTGTTGGCGGTCGGCGGGACCTCAGCGTGGGTGGCAGGCCTCGAATATTGGCGAAACCACCATTTCGGACCTCTTGATCCGGAAAAAACGCTGCGCATCGTCATTCCCGGCGTTGTGCTATTTACTCTTGGATTCCAGATTATCCTTTCGAGCTTCTTCCTCAGCGTTCTGGGAATGAAGCGCCAATGAATGACGTCGGCAACCCATTTGACCGGTGCTCTGCAGCTTACGAGAAGATTTAATTACGCGTTTTCGACATCGCGAGTAGCTGGCAGGAGCGATGAAGTGTCTGTTAACGCCTAGGCGGTCGAGAAATTAGGCGATGAAGCCGTTCCCACATATGTCCCCGAGCGGAAGGGTAAGACTGGCCTATGTGGTCCTGTTTGTGATCGTTGTACGCATCGTTCTGATTGCTGGTGTGGTGAGAAGCACAGGGGTCCACTCGTTGTATGCGCCGGATACCCAGAGCTACCTCGATTCTGCGCGTGCGATGCTGCATGGGACCTTCAGCGATGGTGAGCAGCGACCGGAAATCACTCGCACCCCGGGGTTCCCCGCGTTGCTGATGTTGGGATTGACGGTCAGGCACGTCGCAATCACGACCATTGGCCTACATCTACTCTTAGTCGGCGCGTGCACCTGCGCAATCTATTACCTCGCAAAACGAGTCCTCTCGTCCGCAACGGTGGCGTTTTGCGCCGCGGTTCTTTATGGCCTTGAACCCGTTTCGGTACTTTATTCCTGCACATTGCTTTCGGAAACTCTATTTACCACTCTCGTCCTATTTTTCGTCGTCGCGTGTTTCAGGTATTTTGACCAGCCATCCTCGTACAAGGTGATCGTCGCGGCATTGTTTATGACGGCAGCTACATTCACACGCCCGGTAACGTATTACTTTCCAGCAGTAGTCGTGGCGCTTCTCCTTGTCTTCCCGCGGACGATGAACTTTTCGCGCAGACTGTGTTCCGCTGTTACCTTTTTTGTCATCTCCGCCTTCGCCTTGGGCGGGTGGCAGTGCCGCAATCACGCGAAATCGGGGTACGGTGGATTTTCGGCGATCCAAGAGCTCACACTCTACTTCTACTCGGCTGCGGCAGTCGAAGCACATGAGCAACAAGTCAGTTTTTCGGCCATGCAGCAGCAACTCGGCTTTAACAACCCAGCGATTTATTTCTCAAAACATCCTGAACAACAGTCGGAACGAGACGGTGAGATATTTACATACATGCGGCGAACGGCCATTCACACGATCGCCGCTCACCCGCTAGTTTATTTGCGACTCCACCTTCTCGGTGTTCTCGTCGAACTGGGCGATCCCGGGGCGACGGACTTATTGCGCATGTTTGGACGCTATCCTGAGGGTGGTCTGCTTTCTCGCATTGTCTCAGGTGACTTTCTCGCACCGATCCACGCGGCTGCTCAGAGCCCCCTTCTGGCGCTGGTAATGGTAGGACTCACCTCCTTTTCAGCCGTGCTGTACGTCTGCGCCATTGCTGGCGCTTCTTATCTTCCTTTCAAAGATACGACATTCCTGTGCGCCTCCCTGATCGCGTACTTGCTTTTCGCCTCTGCGGGCCCGGCATCCGTCGCGCGCTATCGCCATCCCATCATGCCGTTTATTTGTATCTTGGCGGCTCAGGGGTTCTTCGCCTTGAGCCCCAAACTAGGCAGCCTGATCGTTAGTTTTGGCCTTCTACCCGCGCGCTCACCCGCTTGCAACACGCGTCTCAATTGAACGAGGGTCGCGGGACATGTCCCTGCTTCTCGGAGCCTTGTTGTTGACTTCATGGAGCGCTATTAGCACCGGCGCGACACCCGCTGCTTTCCCGAGTGCGCAAGGGGGTGGCGCCGCCGCGGCAGGCGGACGTGGAGGCTTCGTTTGCGAAGTGACCAATCTAGATGACAGTGGTCCGAAGAGTTTTCGCGACTGCCTCACGCGCAGTGGTCCTAGAACGGTGGTCTTCCGCGTGGCTGGCATCATTTGGCTCAAAACCGGGATTCGCATCACCGAGCCGTACATCACCATCGCAGGTCAGACCGCTCCTGGTGGAGGCATTCTTTTATCGGGAAAGCAGATGGGTCCTGATTCGATGATCTTTGTTGGAACTCACGATGTCATCATGCGATACATTCGCATCCGCGTAGGGAGTGGTTCCAATCATAGTCCAGGCCCAGCCAGCGGGGTCGTAGGTATTGCGATCATGAATTACGATATTTATAACGTGATAGTGGACCATGTCTCGATCAGTTGGACCGACAACAAACCCTTCGTCGTCCATGCCAACTACGGGCCAGGAATCCACAACGTCACGATGCAATGGACGATGACCAACGAAGGGCTACTTGGTCATTCCGCTGGTCCGGGCGTGGGGAATCAAAATGGAACCTATTATGCCTTTACCGATATCGACTTCCATCATAACTTTTGGACAGACTTCAGCCATCGGCTGCCCTTGACCGGGCAGAGAACGATGCATCTGATTAACAACATCATCTACAATTGGAGCTTCTACGCCACAGCGACCGAAGGGCCCCAGAGTTCGGACATCATAGGCAACTTATATAAAGCTGGCCCTTACCGACCTAGAGCTTACAAATACGAAATGCTTTTCAATACAACGGGTGGATCATCCGGATTCACGGGAAATCCTAGCATCTTTCTCCTGGGCAACAAGGGTCCGAACCAGCCGAATTCCTCGGGAGATCAATGGGCGATGGCAAACGTAAATACTGTTGAGAATGGCGCTCCGGCAGGTCCCGTCCCTGCCAGTTGGCGACGCAGCGCGCCCTTGCCGAGACAGTCGTTTCCCATCACGCTTGACGATGTGAACAATCTCGAGAACGTCCTGTTGCCGACGGTCGGTGCGTCACAGAGGCTGGACTGCAACGGCAACTGGGTGCTCAACCGCGACGCAGTCGACATCAGGCTCATCAACGAGTACAAGGCGGGAACCGGCATCATACCAACAGCAGAGACCGACGTTGGCGGCTTTCCGATCATGGATCCTGGCACGCCTTGCGCTGACTCCGACCACGACGGGATGCCTGACGCCTGGGAGATCGCGCATGGCCTTAACCCTAAGGACCCATCGGACGGACCCAAACTGAACGGAGATGGATACACCAACCTCGAACATTTCTTGAATGGCGGATATCGCCGGCGAACCGATCATTCCAAGGGAGCCCGCAGCGCCATGAGCTCCCGTGCAGGGAGCCACGTTCACTAGGTGCAGTCAGGTCCTGCGGCCATAGCGGCACGCCTGCATAGAAAAAATTCTTGCCGCGCAGTCGGCGCTGCGGCGCCTTAACGACCGACCCAGCCCGAAATCCACGTTTGCGTTTCACACCCCTCGGTGAGACGCGCGCCAAGGCTCTCGACTAAAAACCCGCAATGGTCCTTCAGAGCAATTCGTAAGAGAAAATCGTATGCTGTCGCCGCCTTCGCAAGAAAAACCTACGTCTTCAAAACTGTACTGCACGGGTCAACTCCCGACGCGTCGGCAATCTAGCCTCGTCGATCTTCCACCACTCGGCAAATGGCCTTCCTGGACCTACCACCTCGTGCTCATATTTCTTCTGGTTGCCTTATTGCTTCGCGTGGGAATCGCTACTCGGTTTCCTAGCATCGATTACCCAGATGAGACATTCCAAACGCGCGAACCGGCACACCACATTGCTTATGGGAATTGGGTCGTTACATGGGAATACAGGCGGGGTGTTCGATCATGGGTGTTTCCCGCCTTCCTCGCTGCGGTAATGCGGGCAACCTCATGGATGGGCGACGGATCCGAAGGCTACTTGCTAGGCATTGCTATCGTCCTTTCTACGCTTTCACTCCCAACCATTTGGTCGGGCATCCTCTGGTCTTACCGGGTCAGCGGATGTTTGGGGGCGGTATTAACAGGATGTATCTGTGTCTTCTGGTACGAGCTAATCTATTACGATCCCAGGGCGTTGTCCGAGGTCGTGGCAGGCCATCTGCTCCTTCCGGGATTGTACTTGGGAGCATTCGATGGAGAGGTTTCCTCGCAAAGGAAGCGTCTTTTCACAGCCGGGCTTTTGTGTGGTCTTGCGGGTGCCCTGAGGTTTCATCTAGCGCCCGCTATTTTTCTGGCGACAGTCTGTTTCTGCAAGCGCAACTGGAGAGAACGGCTTCCTGCAGTCCTACTTGGAGTTTGCACGCCCATTTTGATCTTCGGTTTTGTGGATGCCGTGACGTGGTCCTATCCCTTCCACTCCTACGTCGAGAATTTTCGCTACAACATCGTCGAGGACCAGGCTGCAGTCGTCCACGGCGTACGCCCGTGGTATTGGTATTTCGAGTATCTCACTCTCCATATCGGGCCGATGCTGCCACTGGCGGTTCTAGGCGCAATTTGGCGCGCCCGCTTCTTGGGCTGGATAGCGTTGGCAATCCTCATTCCGCACACCTTGTTGCAACACAAGGAATTCCGATTTTTATTTCCACTCTTGCCCATCCTGCTGACCCTCGCAGGCATCGGCCTGGCAGAGATCGTCGCCACGTTGAACGCTCAACTATCAACGCGACGCGCTAGAGCCAGCATCGTTGCGGGCGCTCTGATGTTTGTTGTCATCACGTCGGTGTCATTGGCCAGCGTTTATCCGAGGTGGAAGAAGGCGCGTGAGAACAGCCTCGCCTTCGAGGAACTCAGCCACAGCCCTACTCTGTGTGGAGTGGCGATCGTGGGCGATGTCTATTCCTGGGCCGACTACGGAGGATACACGTACCTGCATAGAAGCGTGCCAATATACCTGGTTCCGAACAAAGACCAGATCGAAAAGCTTTCACCGAGTTTCAACACTCTTGTTGTCTCGGAACGTCTCTCCGAGCAGGCCGGGGATTTCGTCCCAGCGAAGTGCTGGGGTCTGGTTTGTCTATATACGAGGCCGGGAACATGCTCGCCCGGGTCCGCCGAGGAAATCAACGACGCGCTCCGAAGAAGAAATCGGTGAGGCGCCACCTTGCGAGAGAGCGAAATACAAACCTGCGTTGGAACGGCAAGAAAATGTGCGTTGGTCCACCCACGGTCGACATATCTCGACGGCCCCGCGTCGTACACGTCGTGACATCGGACCTCGCAGTTAAGCTCATGCGAGGTCAGCTGCAGTACCTTGCGCACAACGGTTTTGACGTCACCGTCATCTGCTCGCCGGGAAAATGGGTCGAAGCAGTGGGCCGAAGGGAGGGTGTGCAGTTCATAGAACTGCCCATGGCCCGAGAGATTGCTCCCTTGCGGGATCTTATGTCCCTGTGGCGCTTATGCCGAATCATACGCACGCTTCGCCCCGCTGTCACCAATGTCGGGACTCCCAAGGCGGGGTTGCTGGCAGGCTTCGCAGCCTGGGTGAACCGCGTCCCGTGTCGGATTTACACTCTGCGCGGCTTGCGATTTGAGACCATGAACGGGTTGAAGCGGCGTCTCCTGGTGTACACGGAGCGCTTGGCTTGTCATTTTGCCGATCGCGTCATATGTGTCAGCCCGAGCCTACGTGAGAAAGCAATCGCTTTTGGACTCACAGGCCGGGACCGAACAGTAGTTTTCGGATCTGGCAGCAGCAACGGAGTGGATGCATCGCGCTTCGCGTCAACACCGGAGAGGGTCAGGCAAGCAGCCGAGTTGCGACGTAAGTTGGGCATCCCTCCACAAGCACCTGTCCTGGGCTTTGTTGGGCGTCTGACCCGCGACAAAGGCATTTCGGAACTGGTGGAATCTTTTCTGAGACTTGGTCATGAATTCCCAGACCTGCGGCTACTTCTGCTGGGGCTCGCCGAGGAAGAAGACCTACTTGATCTCAAGACTCGGACGTGTCTAAAGACGCATCCACGTGTGGTTTTAGCGGGAGAAGTTGCGGATACCGCCCCCTATTACGCACTGATGGATGTCTTGGTCTTGCCGAGTCACCGGGAAGGCTTTCCCAATGTTGTTTTGGAGGCATATGCCGCAGGGAAACCAGTCGTGGCCGCCCGGGCTACCGGCATCGTAGACGCGGTTGTGAACGGAGAGACCGGCCTCCTGTTCCCTATAGGGGACGTCGCAGCTCTTACAAGTGCCTTACAGAGGCTTCTCCGCGACAAAGCCTCGGCCCACAAATTTGGATGCGCTGGTCAGGAGTTGATCAAACGTGAGTTTCGACAGGAGATGATTTGGGAGGCGCTCAACGAAGAGTATAGGCGGATGCATTTGAATGAGGGGTCCGTCACTGCCGATGGCGTCGACGACGGCGGTGTCCGATTTGAATCTGGTAATTAAGAGAATTCTAGATCTTGCAGGCGCCATTCTCGGTTTGGCGGTCTTCGGCCTGCCGATGGCGATCCTGGCGGGGCTGATTCGCCACCGCATGGGCTCGCCAGTGCTGTATCGAGTCATTCGTCCAGGCCTGCACGCTCAACCATTTCTTTTGTATAAATTTAGGACGATGAGAGACCTGGTAGATGCTGCGGGAAGATCCCTGTCGGACAAAGAGCGGATTACGCCGCTCGGTCGGATCCTCCGTAAGACCAGTCTTGACGAGGTGCCGCAGCTGATCAATGTCCTAAAGGGAGACATGAGCCTTGTCGGTCCACGCCCTCTGAAGATCGAATACTTGAGCCTCTACACTCCGCAACAGGCTCGTCGTCATCAGGTAAAGCCTGGGATTACCGGCTTGGCCCAGATCAAAGGGCGCAATACAGTGAGCTGGGACGAGAGATTTGCTTTAGACGTTTGGTATGTCGATCACGCAACCCAGCTTCTGGATTTGCGAATCTTGCTGCAGACAGTTGTTAACGTACTGAAACGCGACAGCGTCAGCCCAGACGGCGATCTCGACGTGCCCTCATTCACCGGAAGTCTGCTGGAGTAATCACGCGCAACATACGCTCCGCGGCATGCCCTGTAGCCTCATTTAAAGAACCTTAGACCCTCTTCGCGATAGACATCGAACCATGAATGTCATGCTGACTTGCGCTGGCCGGCGCAATTATCTGGTCAAATCCTTCCAGGAAGCGCTCGGGGGACGTGGGCAGGTGTTTGCGGCTGACGCTTGTGCGGACGCTCCAGCCTTAAAGCAAGCCGACAAATCCTTTCTAATACCGTCGGTGGACCAAGCTGCCTACATCGACACCGTGCTCAGCATATGCCAGCAGCACGGCGTTCTTCTGCTGATCTCCCTGAATGATCTCGAACTGCAAGTTCTCGCAAAGCATATCTCTCGTTTTCGCGAGGTCGGAACCATTCCGGTCATCTCGTCTCCGGAAATCGTAAATACGTGCTTCGATAAGTGGGAAACCTTTGAGTTCCTGAAGGCATCCGGTCTCGATACGCCTAACACCTACCTATCGCTGTCAGACGCCCTCGAATCTCTCGCTCGAGGGGACATTACTTTCCCTCTGGTGGTCAAACCTCGTTGGGGAACCGCGTCTATTGGTATTGAGTACTCAGAGGATTATGAAGAGTTGGACCTGGACTATGCGCGGGCAAAGAAACGTCTTTCACGGACAATCTTGCGGGAAATTAGTGCGACTGACCCTGACAGATGCCTCCTGATTCAGAAGCGATTGTGCGGGCAGGAATATGGACTGGATATCGTAAATGACCTCGAAGGTCACTACGTTTGTACGTTTGTCAAACGGAAGCTCGCGATGCGGGCCGGCGAAACGGATCGCGCAATTACTATCGAAAGTGACTGGCTCGAGGGTATCGGTGGCGTAATCGGCCGTAAGCTTGGCCACATCGGAGTTCTGGACTGCGATGCCATCGTCATCCGGGATAAGTGTTACGTGCTTGATATGAATCCACGCTTTGGCGGCGGTTATCCGTTCTCGCACATCGCTGGCGCCAATCTGCCGGCAGCCTTGCTAGCGTGGGCTAATCGGGAACAGCCTCAGGCCGATTGGCTCAGAGTTGAACCCAACATCACGGCCTCCAAGTGCGACGGGCTCGCTATCGTCGACAACCAACCCCGGGCACAGCAGGAAGCCATACAGCGGTTGGATTCTGTCAAGGATGACAGTGTCGTTCTAAGGGATTGAGCCAATCGCGAGAGCATTGCCGCATCGTTAATGTCGAGGAGGGCTTTCGATGACAAACCTGAAGTGTCAAGTAGCGATCATTGGTGCCGGTCCGTCTGGATTGGCGGCCGCCGCGCACCTACGGTCAGCGAATGTTGACCTACGCGTGTTCGGCAAGGTGATGGAGTTCTGGGAGCACCATATGCCGACGGGCATGCTCCTCCGCTCGTACTGGGAGGCTTGTCACATTTCTGATCCAAATGGCGACTTGAGCCTCGATCGATATCAACGAACGCGGGGTGTTCAGTTGCCGAGGCCGGTGCGGCGCGACGATTTCATCAGCTACGGACAATGGTTCCAGCGTCAAGCGGTACCCGACGTGGACAACCGCCGGGTCACACGAATCGAAGCAGCCTCAAAGTGTTTTCGCGTGATGTTGGAGGACGGTGAGTCGGTCTGCGCACAGCACGTTGTCGTTGCAACCGGTGTCGCTTCGTTTGCCTGGCGGCCGAGCCAGTTCAACGCCCTGCCGCCCGCGCTCGCCTCGCACTCTTCCGACCACTGCGATCTCGGCCGGTTCGCCGGTCAGTGCGTGGTCGTAGTGGGCGGAGGACAGAGTGCTCTCGAGTCAGCGGCGTTGCTGCACGAGTCGGGTGCCGCAGTCGAGGTCATCGTTCGGGCACCTCGAGTCTACTGGCTCCGATACGGTACGCGGATGCACTCCTGGCTGCATAATCGAGCGAATCCCCTCCGATGGATCTTGTATCCACCGTCCAACTCCAACATAGGCCCACCCGGTGTGAACTGGATCGTCGATACACCAGACCTGTTCAGGCGGTTACCCTTCGCGGTTCACTCCCGGATCAAACGGCGTGCGATCCGGCCGGCTGGCTCAGGCTGGATACCGCCCCGAATGAATGGCGTAAGAATCACGACCGGCGGCGTCATCGTGTCCGCTAGTCGCGTCGGCCAACAAGTCCGGCTGACGCTCGATAATGGGACCGAACGCTGCGTCGACCATATTTTCCTCGCCACTGGGTACCACTTCGATCTTTCTCGCTGTGCGTTTCTTGCACCGGATTTGGTGCGGTCGCTGCGCCTCATCAACGGCTACCCTGAGCTTACAGCGGGATTCGAAGCCTCACTGGCTGGGCTGCATTTTCTTGGAGCGTTCGCCGTCGGAACTTTCGGACCGCTCATGAGCCATGTCGCAGGCACCAAGTTTGCCGCGAGCGCACTCACTCGTTGCATCCTCGGACAGAGAGCCAATTGCAAAAGCAAGGTCGCGTCGCATGAGTGGGACGGGTTAGCACAAACGCCTAATGGTTGAACGCGCACTGGGAGTGGCGAAAGCACCGCGCAGAGGAATCTCGGGTCGGAATCTTTAGCCCAAAGGAATCGGAATATGATGCCAAAACCACTGGGCGCGAATGGAAATGAGGCAACGAATGGCATCCCCAATGCCAGCAATGTTGCCTGCAAGCGCGAATTGGTAATCGTCGGCGCGGGCGGATACGGATCGGTGGCCGCCTCAGTCGCCGACGACATCAACGCTCTGGCATATGAGCACGATCAGGAGCCTCCTTGGGACGTGGTCGGCTATGCAGACAGCAACGTGAGGAAAATAGGAAAGTGTCATGCTGGACGCGCCGTTCTCGGGACTGTCGAAGAAATCGGCCGCGATTTCCATGGACGTGACCTCTGGTTTTTCTGTGCGATCGGCGAAAACGATGTGCGCGCAAGAATTGTACGGATTGCGCGGGAATTTGGGTGGAAGCCCGCAACGTTAGTGCACCCGACGGCCGTTCTGGCCAGTAACGTGGAAATCGGCGCCGGCAGCTACATCGGACCGGTTTCTGTCATCTCTGTAAATACAAAAATCGGCGCTTTCGTCGTCGTCGATATGCACGTGTCGATCGGCCATGATGCGGTGCTAAACGACTTTTGCGCTGTCTTCCCAGGCGCCCGAATCTCCGGCGGCTGCTGCCTCGGAGAATACGCACTCGTCGGATCCAACGCGACACTTTTGCCCGGAACGCGGCTGGGTGAACGCGCCGTTGTGGGGGCGAGTTCGCTGGCACACGGCTTAGTGGAGCCAGATACCACTATTCTCGGCGTCCCTGGACGAGTCATTCACCGACGCAGAAGTTCGTTATCTCGCCAGTAGATTCGAGGAGAGCTGCTCCGGCAGCACCTCGTCCATCAATCACGTTACGTGAGACCTGCGATCGAAAGACGGCAGGTAGGCCCGAATTTCGCGGCAGATCAAACGCATGATCATGATGGTGAAGGTCAAGATCATCTACGTTTATGGTGCCGGTGGCCACGGGAAAGTGGTCGCCGATGTACTGCGAGCGGCGAGGCGTCCGCCTGCGGGATTTCTGGACGATTCGGCGTCTCGGTGTCGAGTGTCCCCCCTCGGCCTCCCGGTGTTGGATGCCAGGCAGTGGATGAGCAGAATCGAAGTCTGCGGTGAGATTGGCGTGGCATTGGGGATCGGTGACAACCGGGCACGTCAGGAAGTTGCCGATCTGTGTCGGTCCAGCGGATTCAAGATTGTGACCGCTGTTCATCCCGCCGCTGTGCTTTCTTCGGCCGCGAAAATTGGCGCGGGAACGGTTGTTATGGCACTGGCCGTGGTAAATGCGCATGCACAGGTCGGCCCGGGCGTCATCATCAACACAGGTGCGGTGATCGAACACGATTGCGTCGTCGGCGACTATGCCCACATCTGCCCAAATGCCGTTCTGGGCGGCCGTGTACGCGTTGGCCCTTTTTCATTCCTGGGCCTGGGAGCGGCGGTTCTTCCGGGAGTCAGCATCGGCTCAGGAAGCATCATCGGCGCCGGTGCAGTGGTCGTCCGCGATATTCCGGATGATGTCGTAGCCATGGGCGTGCCCGCACGCGTCTCGAAGACAGTTTGCAGCAAGGTGTCCGCAAGCACATGAAGTCGGGGAGCACGAATATCCGAACTGTGTCCCGTCTTCACCATCGACGTCTGAAGTGGAGCAGTAACCATGACCCTCTATGACGAATCGTCAATCGAAATCTTCTCAACGAGCCCGCAGTCGAAAGACCTTCCGCGGGAAACCTATGTGCAACAAGTCATCGATGTGGCTCGTTGGAGTGAAGAGGCCGGCTGTACCGCCATACTGGTCTACACGGACAATTCTCTCGTCGACCCTTGGTTGGTGTCACAGATCATTCTCCAGAACACGGAGAAGCTCTGCCCCTTGATTGCGATTCAACCGGTCTATATGCACCCGTACACGGCCGCTAAAGTGATCGCCAGCTTTGGCCACCTTTACGGACGTCGCGTTTACCTGAACATGGTTGCTGGGGGATTTAAGAATGATCTTCTCGCACTCAACGATACGACACCACACGATGACCGTTACGCCAAGCTGATTGAATACACCACGATTATTAAGCTGCTTCTCTCGAGCCACGATCCGGTCTCCTTCGCGGGCAAATTCTACAAAGTGGAGAAACTTAGGATGTCACCGCCCTTGGCCACAGAATTGTTCCCTGGAATCCTTATCTCCGGTTCCTCTGAAGCGGGATTGCAGGCAGCGAAGGCCGTCGGTGCGGTGGCAGTCCAATATCCCAAGCCCGCGAAGGAATACGAACGGATTGGTTTCTCCAACGGCTTGCAGGCTGGAGTGCGCATCGGGATTATCGCGCGAGAGCACAGCGCAGACGCCTGGGCTGTGGCGTGCGAGCGATTCCCCGGTGATCGCAAAGGACAGATTGCGCATGAACTCGCCATGAAAGTTTCGGACTCGCACTGGCATCTGCAGCTTTCCGAGATGGCGAAAGAAATCCGGTCGACTCAGAGCGTCTATTGGATGTGGCCTTTCGAAAACTACAAGACCTTCTGCCCCTATCTGGTCGGCAGCTATCAGGAAGTCTCGGAGGAGCTCTCTGCTTACCTACAAGTTGGCTATCGCACATTCATTCTGGATATACCACCGAACCGGGAAGAGCTCCAAAACGTGCAGATTGTTTTCCAAACGGCGTCAGAACGCGCACTCCCATGAAGGGCTTGCTCCAAGACTGGGTCACTCAGCAGGCGCAACGGCGACCCGAGGCAGTCGCCGTTGTCCTGGGTGCGGAAAAACTCACGTACGGCCAGCTGGAGATGGCCAGCAATCAGCTTGCGCGCCTGCTAATAGAGGTCGGTTGCCAAAAAGGCGATCGCCTGTGTTTCCTCATGCCCAAATCAGCGGTGGCTATCGTAAGCATGATCGGGATTCTGAAGGCGGGTTGCATCCACGTACCTCTGGACCCAGCTAGCCCATCTCTGCGGACGCGCAGGATCTTGGAATCGTGCGAAAACCGCTGGATCCTTGCAGCGGGGCATGTCTTGCCTTTGCTCTGCGAGCTGTTACATGACCCTTCTTACCGCACTCGCATTTCCGTCGGATGGCTGCAACACCAGAAGCCGTCCGCCGCGAGTTTTCCAGTGGAGTGGTCCATGGATGATGTCGCCCTTATGGAATCAACTCCGCTGCCGCAGCACACCTCAAGCGCGGATCCGGCGCACATACTGTTCACCTCCGGTTCAACAGGGATGCCCAAAGGCGTCGTCATCACACACTCGAATGTAGTGAATTTTGTCGAATGGGGACTCCGCCATTTTGGAATTGACTCATCCGACCGTCTTTCCGGCCATACTCCGCTCCATTTCGACCTTTCCACATTCGATGTGTTTGGAACATTCGCAGCTGGAGCCGAATTGCACATGCTCCCTCACGAGGCAGCATTGTCCCCGCTCATGCTGGCCGAATTCATCCGCAACGAGGAACTGACGCAGTGGTTTTCCGTTCCTTCGGTATTGAACTATATGTCGAAGTTCGACGTGATTAAATTCCGAGACTTCCCCTCGCTGCGCCGCGTGCTGTGGTGCGGTGAAGTGCTGCCTTCGCCCGTGTTGTGCTACTGGATGCGGCGTTTGCCTCACGCCCGTTTCACAAACTTGTACGGCCCCACGGAGACTACCATCGCCAGCAGTTTCTACGACGTCCCCGCATGCCCGACAGATGAGAGAGGCTCCATCCCCATCGGAAAAGCCTGTGACGGCGAAGAACTGATGATTTTCAACCAGAATTTGCGGCCTGTATCTTCGGCTGAGATCGGCGACCTCTATATCGGCGGAGTTGGATTGAGCCCCGGCTACTGGCGTGATCCAGAGAAGACGGCGGCTGCCTTTATCCATGACCCGCGCAGCGACAATCCGAACGATCGCATCTACCGAACTGGTGACATGGTGCGGCGCGGCGCGGATGGCCTCCTGTACTTCATCGGCCGCAACGATACGCAGATTAAGAGCCGCGGGTACCGCATCGAATTGGGCGAGATCGAGGCAGCTTTAAGCTCTTTGGCGTGCCTGCAAGAAAGTGCTGTCGTCGTGATTGACCGGGGCGGCTTCGAGGGTTGGCTCATTTGCTGTGCCTACGTGGAGCAGCCCGGTTCGCACTCTACCCCCAGCGGCCTGCGCAAAGAATTGGAGAAACAGATTCCAAGCTACATGATTCCCGTTCGGTGGATGGCCTCTCCGGCGTTACCAAAGAATGCCAACGGCAAGATCGACCGGCCTAACCTCAAGGAGCTTTTCCTGGAAGCAGAAACCCGTGATCGACAAAGAATGGCCCAATCCGTGTAGCAAGCCCATAGGAGGGACCGGGCTTAGATGAACATCATGCTAGTAGGTGAAGAATCGGCCGGTATCCGGGTGCTGCGGTTGCTGGCCGAATCGCGGCACAGAGTCGTGGGCGTGCTCGCGTCGCCTAATCCGCGATA
>Ga0137418_10001861_pt1 | contig 19287 bp, 13 predicted proteins | sample CZODoug3_1_2_16f_FD_122242 | JGI IMG/M metagenome (GOLD analysis project Ga0137418, IMG submission 122242) | Vadose zone soil fungal communities from Angelo Coast Range Reserve, California, USA - CZODoug3_1_2_16fungal (Hybrid Assembly) | ecosystem: Environmental > Terrestrial > Soil > Vadose...
CCACCGCGTCGGCTCCCAGCTGCCGCTCGAACCCGATCGACGACTGCCAGCTGCTGTTGATGTTGTAGGGAGGCGCCTGCTTCAATTCACCATTGCCCCGGAGCAGACACGGGGCGTTGCCGGCGTATCCGCCGGCTCTCCAGGTTGCGAACGCGCCAGCCTGCTCGGGCGACGAACAGTACCTGCGTATGGCCTCGTCGTAGGTCGGGGTGGGCCCGTTCAGGGGATTCGCAGCAAAGTCGGCCCGGCCGTCGTTCAACACCTCGACCACGGCGACCGTTCTCGCTTCCGACGGGTACGTCGTCTGGACCATCTCACCGTAGTACTTTCCGGCTCCGCCGCGCAGCACGGTCCGTTGATTCACCTGATACACGAACCCGAGGCGCGGCTGGATGTTCGTCTTGTTCTGCGGACGCCCGGACAGCATGAACGGCGGGAACGACTCCTGGTTCTGAAACATGTTCCAGAGCAGGTCGTAGCGGACGCCGAGATTCAGTGTCAGCCTGGTCGTCGCATGCCAGTCTTCCTGCAACCATGCCGCGTATCCAGGAATCCGGATGGGCTCCCGGCGGGACTTGATGATCCCCAGCGTGTAGCGCCGCACCACCGGCGAGATGGCGGCGAGGTTCCAGGTGTCGGCGTCGAACGCGTCGGGCAGCAGCGACTCGATGTTGGCGGGCGCCGCACCGCCGCGCGCATCGATGATGCCCATGCACTGCGTGCAGTTGTTCGTGTAGTGCTGATGGAGGAACAGCTCGCCGCCGACTTTCACGTCGTGGCGGCCGCGCGCATCGTACGACGAGGTCCACGTGTCCCTGACCTGATACAGGTCCTGGGTTCGATAGCGCGGGGCGCCCTGGTTGCCGCCGATGGTGAAGTTCGTGAACGTGATGCGCGGCGAACCGGTCGTGATGGGACCGAACGGGCTGCCTTGCGCCAGCCAGTGACGCGACCAGTGCGTGAGGTTCTCTTCCCCGAACAGGAAGCCCGCGTGTCCCACCATCAGCTCGTTGACCGTCCGGTTGCTCAGCACGTTCGTGAGCTGCACCGCGAGCTGGTCGGAGTTCTCCCATCCTCTCGACGTGCCCGCCGGATGGCTCGTGTCACCCGGGCCGAAGGGCGTGGAGACCTTCGCGATGTTCAGTCGGACCATCACGCGGCTCTGCGGCGAAATCTGGTAGTCGAGACGGGTGCCGCCGATCTTCTTCCTGGACGTCCCCTGCAGGGAGACGTTGAAGCGCGGGTACGGCGTTCTCCACGTCTCTTCCTTCGGCTCGCGCTCGTACTCGTCGTAGGCGAAGAAATGCAGGCGGTTGCGCACGATGGGGCCGCCGAACGTCGACGCGTACTGCTGATTCTGGACCGGCGTCACGCGATCGAGGATCGGATCGGGCGCGTTGAACCGGTCGTCGCGGAAGTTGCTCCTGAACGAGCCGGCGTAGCGGTTGGTGCCGGACTTCGTCACCAGGTTGACCTGCAGGCCCGAGGAACGCCCCTGGGTGGCGTCGAATCGATTGGAGATGAACTGGAACTCCGCGATCATCTCCTGGCTGAACGTCGGCTGGCCGCCGCCGCCCATCGTGTTCTGAAACTGCTGGCCGTCGACGTTGGTCTGAAACTCCCGAATCCTGTCCGTATTCCTCGAATTGATTCGCGCGACCGTGTCGCCGGTGGTTCGGCTCCCGGGCGCGAGCAACAGCAGCGCGCCCCAGTCGCGCCCCTGCAGGGGCATGTCCTGCACCTGCTTCGGATCGATGTTGCTGCCGAGGACCGAGGACGAGACGTTCAGGAGGGGAGCTTCCGCGGTGACGGTGATCGTTTCCGCCAGCGTCGACGGCGACAGCTGCAGGTTCACGACGAGCGTTTCGCCGACCAGCAGCTGCAATCCCTCGCGCACGACGGTGGTGAACCCTGGCAATTCGGCCGCAATCTTGTACGCGCCGACGCGCGCCGGGATGCGGTACACGCCACGATCGTCGGTGACGGCAGCGAAGGTGTTGCCGGTCGCCTCGAGCACCGCCGTGATGACCACGCCCGGCAGCACACCGCCTGTTGAATCGGTGACCGTGCCGGTCAGCGTCGCTTCCTGGGCGGAGGTGACGGCCGGCAGCAGCAGGAGCCCGGTGGACAGAAGCAGCCGCCTGACGATCGCGAATGTCATAACGCCTCCCGAAACATTGACTCGGGTGCACGCGCCGGCGAGGGAATCTTTCTGGGACCGAGTGGGCGCGAGACAGGGACTAGGAGCGGCGCACTCTATAACGTACGGCCGGTAGGAGCTGTCAAGGAGAAAGACCACGGGGACACGCTGTGCCACGTGGCCGAGAGGAACGCGCCAAGCCGCGCGACGTAGCCCGTCAGGCCACCGGCGTCGTCAATCGCTGCGATGTCTTCGGCTTCGACGGTCACGGATATCGGCATCTCGAGCGGCACGTTCGCGGCGGCCCACCACTCGGCGGCCGACACCGGCGTCGGCCGCAGCGAGCCGATCGCGGCGCTCACCGTCGGCGTCAAGACACGATCGTTGTCAACCATGCGACCCCACGGCGCGCCGTTGATGGCGCGCGCATAGACCTCCGTATACCAGCCGAGACGCGACGGTTGCGGCACGACGTGGAAGACCAGTTGCTGGCGTTCGGCGATCACGAGGATGTCGCCCGCATCGCTCATCTCACGGAGGACGTCCTCGAGCTCGAGGACGGTTGGCAACGGCGTGTTCACGATCGCGATGTCGAAGGCGAGGCCCAGCGCATGCGTCGGAACCTCGGTCATCGCGTTGGGATTCGTCGCGCGAAGCTCGTTCTGATACCCGAGGTGGCGGACGAGGCTGGTGACCTCGATCGGTCCCGACTTTATCCGTGACGCGACATCGATCAGGCAGCCGATCGCCGCGGTCCGCGCCGACACGTAGCGGGCCTGGTGGACAACGTCCTTTTCCCCAATCGGACTGCCTCCCTCGCGCCGGACGCGCACGTTGAGCCACTCCGCGGCCTCTGGAAGCGGAACGAGGCCGCCGGTGGTGAGCCCTTCCTCGATGTCGTCGAACGTATCGAGCGCGAGCGACGCGACATACGGTGCGTACGCCTCACGAATCGCAACGGCGTCGTGTGCGCTCCGTGGCGCCAGCTCCGCGACGACGTCGTTGACCACGGACAGGTATTCGACCCGGGTCACGCGCTCGGCGCGCGCGACGCCGGGTGATACGAGCCAGAGCAACACTGCGAGGATGAGCACCAGTGGGTGCGTGACGATCACAGTGCTTTCAATTGTCCGCAACTCGAGGCGTCAATTCGAGCTCGGCCGACGGAGCGGTCGGGCTCTACCGCTTCAGAAGTCCACCTCCAGGCTGATCCTCGCGTAGCGCGCCGGCTGAAGAGCCGTCGGAGCCAGCCACGGGCCACCGGGCACGAACGTCTGGTTGTACGCCGTCACCACGTCCACGTTCATCAGGTTGTAGATGTCGACGCCAACCTGAGTCCGCATCCCGCCGAACCGGAGAATCTTCGCAGCCCGGAAATCCATGTTGTTGCGGCGATCGGCAAACATCGTGTACGGCGCGATCAGGTTCACCGTAGCCACAGCGGCCCCCGTGAGCGGCCGGCCGAGCGGCTGAGGCCCGCCCGCGATCCATGCGTTGTCGGCCACGAAGTTGGCCTCCAGGTACTCGCCGGGTACGCTCATCCACGTCGCGGCAAGCTGGACGTCCACTCGCGGAATCGTGTACACGGCAAGCCCCCGGACGTCGGTTCGGTACGGTTCGACGAAGCGGCAATAGGGATTCGTCACCGACAGGGAACCCCGTTGCGTGGTCACGAGGACGTTGGCCGTGACGGAGCTGTTCGCCGCTCCCGTCGGGCCGGCCCCGAGCTCCGGCACCTTCGCGCGAACGGCGCAGCCGTCGGCGAGCTTGCGCCCGGTGGCGGCACCACCCTGGACGGTCAGCCCCATTTTCAGTCGCGCCGCCACGGAGTAATCGAAGCCTTGCCAGTTCTCTTTCTGATCACCAAAGCGCCTGGAGGACTGGGCGAGCTCGTCCACGAGACCGACCTTGCCAGGCACGAGGTTGTACAAGCCGCCAATCGTGTAGCCACCGCCGCCAGGCAACCGCGGATCGCTGGGCGCCTGGATGCTGAACGGCGTGTAGTCCTCGAGGCTGGTCGCCCGGTTGTCCACGACGTACCAGTTGCCCCAGGAGTTCCGATTGAAGCCGGCGGTCACGGAGACACGAGGCACGACTTCGTGCTGCACCGACATGCCGAGGCTCCAGTTGTGCGGCCTCGAGCCCCAGCCGCCGACGTAGTCTGGATCGAACGAGCGATTGAACACCTGCCGCCCGAGGTTCTGATTGTCCATCCGCTGGCATTCGCCGTTGGCCGCAGGGCTCATCAGATCGCAGTCCGGCACGTAGTTCCGGTTGCTATCGGTCCACCCGCGCGTCGTCCTGACGACGGTGCGCACGAGCGGGTTCATGTCGAGGTCGTTGTTGGTCGCCGTGATGGCTTCCATGTACTTCCCGACGTTGAACTTGACGGCCGTCTTCCCATTCCCGAACAGGTCGTACGAGGCGGCGATCCGTGGTGAGAGGTCCTTCCAGTCGTACCCGGGGGTCGATCGACTCGGATAGAAGATCTCCTCCGGGGCGTACGGATAGCCGGAGCCGCCGACGCGTGAATCCGGATAGCTCGAGACCAGCGAGTCGTACCGCAGGCCGCCCTGGAGCGTCATTCGGCTGAACGTCCATTGGTCCTGCGCGAAGAAGTTGGTTGGTACGAGGTTGCGGACGTACTTGATGTGCCCGCCCACGACGACCGTTTGCGTCAGCTGATTGGGCACGCCGTCTCTCATCCGGATCTGCGTGATCTGATTCGGGTAGTTGTAGGTCTGCGACGGGTTGCCGAACCCGCCCTGGTAGCCGAATTTCATGTTGTGCGCGCCGGTGACGTAGGTCAGCGACGCCCGCACGCTTGCCAGGTTCCCGATCAACGAGTGCGCGAACCCGCCCTGCGCGGGCGCTGCAGGCGCGCGCGACAGCAGGTTCGGGACCTCGCCGCCCTGCTCCAGCACCTGGATCATCCGCGGGTTGTTCGTCCCGTCGTTGCGCGGGCCGAAGCGGTACCGCGCCTGATACATGCCCCAGCCGGCCTCGGCCAGCAACCGGCCGGAGATCGCAGACGACCAGGTGGCGCTCGGCTGACGTGACGGGATGTAGTACGACCGGGGCGTCGCTTCCGGCGTCGTCAGCTGGCCGGCCGTCTCGGCGCCGCCGCCCAGGCCGTAGTTCGAATCGAGGTACTGCTCGGCCCAGAGCATGTTGAACTTGTTGCGGGGCGTGGCCTGCCACGTCAGCCGCATCGTGGCCTGGCGCTCGACCCTGTTGGAAAACGCCGGCTTCGATCGATCGAAATCGACCGTCCAGGCATCCGGGTTGCCGGCGTTCTTGTTCCACCACAACCCCGGCACGGTGCTCTCGCCACCGGTCTGGCGGAAGGCCGAGTAGAACCACAACTTGTTTCGCACAATCCGGCCGCCGAACATCGGATTGACGTCGTACACCTTGATGAGCTCGGACGGTGATCGCAGTCCCTTGGCCTTGAGCCTGTCGGTGTAGTTGCTGCCTTGCAGCGCGCTGTTCGAGCCGCTGAAATTGAACTGACCGCTGAAGTTGTTGGCGCCCTCGCGTGGGATGACGTTGACGACCACGCCGCTCGTCTCGGCATCCGCGAGCCCGCCTGAAATGGTGAGCACCACTTCCTGCGCGGCAGCCACCTGCGGCATGTTGCCGCCACCGCCGTTTCCGCCAGCCCACCCCATGTTGATGCCGTCCGCGTAGATGCGCGAATCGGCGGCACGGCCGCCGTGGACGGAGGCGGCCACGCCCTGAAGCGACCCTCCGATGCCGCCGGAGTCGGTGTTCGAATTCCCGATGACGCCGACGCCGCCGGTGGCCGACATGCCGGGCACCAGGTTCTGCAGGCCGAGGGCGTTCCGCGAGGACGGAATCGCGGAGATGATGTCCCTGGTGATGATCTGCTGCGTCCGCGCGCTCTGCACGTCGACGATGGGCGTCTCACCGGTGACGGTGATCGTTTCCTCGAGCGCACCGACCCTCAGGTCGGCGTTGACGGTCGCCACGAAGCTTCCCGACAGCTCGATCCCTTCACGCCGGACGATGCTGAACCCGGGCAACTCGAATGTCACGGCATACGCACCCGGACGGAGATCGACGATGCGGTACTGACCGGTCGCGTCGGTGACCACCGACCGGACCCTTTCAATCAGGGCCGGGCTGGCGGCTTCCACGCGTACGCCGGGCAGGACGCCGCCGGAGTTGTCCTTGACAACGCCGGTGATCGCGGCCTGTGCAAAGGCTGTCGATGGCAGGAGCACGGAAACCAGGACGAACAGGAGGGCCCACAGGGATCGCTGGATCGGGTTCGGCATCGCTGTCCTCCTTACCGGGGTTGTGGAAGTGGACGAACGCCAGCGCGCGGGATGGTGTCAGGGAGAATACTTCACATGCGGCTCAATTCGCGTGCGCTTTGTACCACACGAGGAAATCGATGAGGTTTTCGTTGGCGGCGCGGCCGCGGGCGTAGAGGGTCGTCGTCGTGTCGACCGGTCGAATCGTGACCGACTTCAGATCGGGCGCGGAGACGTTGGCCAGCAGAAACGCGCCGGGCTTCAGCATGGCCTCGACGTTCGACATCGCCAGCGCCTGCTCGAACAGGTCGTAGTAGATGAACACGTTTGTCGCGATCACCAGGTCGAAGGGCTCCCCATCGAGGCGCTGGGTGACGATGTTGAGGTTCGACACCGACATCCGCCGAACGGCAGCCGGCCTCGCACGAATGCCCCGCACCTCGGCCAGGTCCGCGATCGCCTCGGGCGGACGCACCTGGGCGGGCGCGCCAATCCGATCGCCGAACGTCTGCCAGTACGCGCGAACCTCGGGGAGCCACGGCGTGCTCCTCGTCAGCGGCAGGTTCAGCGTGTAGCCGATGTTGCCCGCGGCCCGTGCGTGCGCCCGTGTCACGTGATCGATGATGCGCGGACTGATGTCGAGGAGCGTGATGTCCGGCCCTGGCGCCGGGGCAAGACCGAGCCGCACGAGCGAGTCGAACACGGCGAAAGGCTGGAGCGTCTGCGGGGGATAGTAGTCGAACCCGACGTCCTTGTCCGCGAAGTCGAGCCCGGGGCCGACGATCGCCACTCGTTTGATGCCACCGGGTTCGAGCAGCCGGCGTGCCTTCATGGCCGCCAGCGCCTGCTCGATTGAAAAGTTGGGAATCAGCGACGCGTCGAGCGACAGCCCGCGCGTCCGGAACAGCCGGGACCGCCCGACGAATTCGGCCAGCGGGTCGCCGCTGCCGGTCGCGGCAAGCTCCTGATCGATCTGCTCCTGTTCGCCCGCGACGCGGATCATCGCGGCAAGCAGATACCTTCGCGCGGCGTCCCTGTCGGCAGCGGTTGCGAAGCGAAGTCCTCGTCGCTGAAGAAGCGATCGCGCGAACAGCCGGCGCTCGTCGTTGCCAGGCGTCGCCAGCGCCGTCAGGAGATCGTCGAGTCGGGCCTCGATCAGCTCGATGGTCCGGCGCAACACCACGTCCCGATCGCCCGTCGTGCCCGATTCGACCGCGCCGAGGACCGCGCGCGGTTTCGAGGTAAACGTGGTGCCGAACAGCATCCAGTTGACGACGGTGTCTTCGTCGCCCTGGTCGAGCCGCGCGCGGATGTCGCGATCGTGACCTTCGATCCAGCGCGGCCATGCCGTGTCCATCTGCGCCGGCGTCAGCGTGTCGAGCTCGGGTGGGAGCCTGCCCGCAAGCTCGGTCAGAATCGCGCGGGCTTCGCTGAAACGAACGAACCGGGGCGGCGCGTCGGCGGTCGCCGCGGCGACGACGCCAACGCGCACACTCCGCGCGTCGGGGGTCCCCCCTGCGGTGATCAGCAGCAGGATGGCGACGATCCGAATAGGCGTCTGCGAAATGCGCCGATCCTAGCAGTTTTCCAGGCCTACTTCAGGAAGCTGACCAATTCCGCGTTGATGCGATCGGCGTGTGTCCAGAGCACGCCATGTGGTCCGCCAGGCAACTCGACGAACTTGACGTTCTTGATCATTTTTGCCTGGCGCCTGGACGTGGCGTCGGGCGGCAGGATGCGGTCCGCATCGCCGTGCAGGATCAGCGTCGGCACGCTGTTCTTCTTCATGTCCTTCCGAAAGTCCTCGATCCAGCAGTCGACGCACGCCACGGTCCCGATCGCGGACGCGCCCACGCCGACGTTCCAGTTGTCTTCGAGCACGCGCTCGCTCACGAGCTTTCCGCCGGTCACGTCGTAGTTGTAGAAGTTACGGAGGAACTCCATCAGAAAGGCCGGCCGGTCCGCGCGAATGGCCGCCTTGATGCCCTCGAACACGCTCGCGTCGACGCCTTCCGGATTGTCGGACGCCTTCACCAGATACGGCCCCAGCGTCCCGATGAGTACCGCCTTGCGCACCCGCTTGCCGCCGTACTTCCCGATGTACCGCGTCACCTCGCCTGAGCCCATCGAGAACCCGACCAGCGCGACCTTCTTCAGCTTGAGCTTCTTCAGCAGCTTGTCGAGGTCCGCCGCGAACGTGTCGTAGTTGTAGCCCGTGCCGGTCTTGCTCGAGCGGCCGAAGCCCCGGCGATCGTAGGTGATCACCCGGTGACCGGCCGCGAGGAGCGCGGCGGTCTGTTTTTCCCACGACGCTCCGCTCAGCGGCCACCCGTGGATGAGCACGACCGGCGACCCGGAGCCGTGGTCTTCGTAATAGAGCTCGATGGGGGTGGAGTTCTCCTTACCGACCGTGATGGTGCTCATTCGCTCCCGCTCCTTCATAGCCGCACGCAGTGCCCTGGAACGGGCGCCCGTGGCGGTGCCAAGCTATGAAGCCTGCGCCGGATTGGAGCGAGCCGTCAAGTAATCTTCGAGCCGATCATCCACGCAGCTTTTTTCGCCGCTCGGATCGCTGACGGCGATCGGTCCAGTCGACTGCGATGTGATCGCGCGCGCGTTCGCCAGCCATCTTCGCCTTGATGGTTGCCGACAGTTCCTGCGCCTGCTGCATGACGTCATCGAGCCTCGACAGGATCGAACGGAGTTCCTCGGATGTGAGTTCGGGCATGGCGTGCCGCGGGTTGGTGTGCAAAAATACACCCACCCCATGAAGGCGTACACCTCAGCGGTGGCGCCTCATCGCGGGCGCGCAATTTGCTCCATCCTGAAATGGCCATGACGGAGCGGCGGCATAACCACACTGTGCGCGCGTTGATCGAGCAGCTCGATCGGCGGCTCCGCGACGCGGAGCGCCTCAGGAATCACCTGACGCAGCAGCCGCGCCTGATCTGGCCCGACCGTCGGCGGCAGGGACGAATCCCACATCTGTCCGAGGACGAGCCGGAGCCAACCAACGGCACGGAGTGACCGCCGGACGGCTAGAACTGGAAAGAAACCCCCACATCGATCTTCCGCATCCCGCTGACGGTCGTCGGCCTGCCGAAGAACGGCGACGTCAGCGTACCGCTGTAGCCGGCATAGTTGCGCTGGTTCGTCAGGTTCTGCGCCGAAACGAACAGCTGCATCCGGTAGCGCTTGTTCCCCTGGTCGAAGGTCCGCACCTGTGCCGCGCCGCCGCCGCCGAACACGCCGACGCCCGGGGGCAGCGGCGCGATGGTGCCGAACGCGAACTGGTAGCCGGCGAAGAGGAAGACGACGGTTTGTCCGCTGGCACGCAGGTTGTTGCGCGCGGCGCCGGCGGGGCGATCGTTGAACACGCCGTCGTTGTTGTCGTCGCGCCCCGTGAGCAGCGCATACGGTGGCGCGGTGCTGGTGTTCACGCCGAGCGACAGCAGCACGTTCCGAACGATCTGGTTGTTGAAGTTGACGTTGAGCCGGCTGCGGACGTCGGTCGCTCCCGGCGGCGGTCCGCCGAGCGCAATGCCGTTCAGGACGAAGAAGGCGCCGCCCTGCCCACTCGACGCCGGTCCCCACTCCTCGTCCAGGTTTCCCGTCGCGGGAATGCTGAATGGACCGTCCGTGTTGTTCTCCACCTTCGCGAGCGTGTAGTTGAGAAACACGGTCGAACGCTTCCAGCTGACGAGCGGCCCGTTGAACGCCGGCAGCAGCGCGCCCGGGTTGATGTTCGCGTCGACCTGCAGCTGGTGCTGCCGTGACGCGGCGTCGGAGACCACATCGACGATGTTCGCGAACGCGGGATTCGGCCTGACGCCGGTGACGGGCTGGTTGACGTCGAGCCCGCGCGCCAGTCGGGCCGCGCGCTGATAGCTGTATGTCGCAGCGAGTCGCACGACCTTCAACATCCCCTGGTCGACGCCCGCGCTCACGCGCGTGATCTGCGGCAGCCGGTACTCGCTGCCCAGCACGTACCTGTTGATTGGTGGAACGACGCCGCCGATGCCCGTGTCGGGGAAGGCGGGGTTGACGATGTTCAGTTCCTGCTGGCGGAGTCCATCGACGCGCAGCGTCTGATCGTACGTGCCCGTCGGCAGCCAGTCGTAGAACCTCCCGACGCTTCCGCGGAGCGTCGTCTGCCCGCCGGCGAACGGCGCCCACGTCGCGCCAAACCGTGGACCGAGACTCGTGTTGCCGCCGACATGCGTCTGGAGCTCGTACCGGACGCCGGGCGTGATCGTCAGGTTCTTCCTGACCCTGATGTCGTCCTGCAGGTAGACGCCGCCCTGCAGCATCCGGTAGGCGACCGCGGGGTCGCCGACGCGCCGCGAGTAGTTGCTCGGCTGGCTCGCGAGAAACGCCGCGAGGTTGTCGAAGGTATAGGTGCCCAGGTAGTTCGACGTGGTGTCCGAGTGATACCACCCCGCGTCGACCATGACCCCGCTGCGCAGCGAGTGCCGGCCCATGACGTAGTCGAGATCCGACCCGACGTTCAGCACCCTCGAGTGATCCCCGCCGGCCCGCTGCGCCCCGCCGCGCGTAAACGCGTCGAGCACGCGGATCGTCGGCGCCTCGGTCGTGGAGGTCGTCGCGCTATCGGTCCACGAGACCTGCACGCGCGTTCGCGAGAAGGCGCGGCGTCCGACCGGCCCGAAGTGCTGCACGCGCGCCGCGTGCGCCGTGTTGTGCGTCGAGAAAGCGCGCTCCGGCTCGTCGTAGCCGCCGACGCCCATGTTCTCGTTGGCGAAGTGCGTCGCGTTGTAGCCGAAGCGGATCGTCTGGTCGAGCGTCAGGGCGTAGTCCAGTTGCCCGTTGACGAACAGGTTGTCCCGTGGCGCCTTCAGGTTGAGCGCTCGCGAAATCGTCCCGGTCGGCAGGGCGACGTTGATGTTCGGCGTGTCGTACGACGAGTTGCCGAACACGTTCAGGTTGAACGAGGCCTTGTCCTTGATCAGGCCGCCGCCGGCGCCGAAGCCGTACAGGACGAACTGCTCGGGACCCCTGACGGGCACGAAGGGGCTTCGGCCGCTCAGCGCCCCGTTGCGCATCACCATGTTCGAGAAGTAGCGAATCGGTCCGAGGCCGGGCTGCGTGATGATCTCGATCGACGTGCCGCCCGCGTTGTGATACTCCGCGGCAAACTGATCGCGCGAGATGCGAATCGATCGGATCTGCGCCTTGGCCGGAAGCGCGCTGCCCTCGAAGCCATCGATGCGGATGACCGCGCCGGGGCCAGCCATGTCCTGCAGCTGCTGCTGGAGGGTCGCCGGGTCGTCGGACAGCGCCTCGATCTGATCGCGCGTGAGCGCCGTGCCGAACGACGCGCCCTGCCGATCGGTGGCGGCCTCCTGCCGGTCCTGGCCCACCGTCAGCGAGGCCTCGAGCCGCGCGATCGGCAGGATCGCCACCTGCCTGTTGTCGCCGTTGCGGACGCGCACGTCGGCGAGTATTCGTGTCTCGAAGCCGGGGAACGACGCCTGGACCGTGTAGCGGCCGGGCCGCAGCCCGGGGACGACGGCGACGCCCGTATCGGAGGTTTCCACGGGAGCGATCGGCGTGTCTTTCGTCGCCGCGTCACCGCCGACGACAGTAACCGTGGCGCCCGGGATGACGGCGTTGCTCGGATCGACGACCGTGACGCGGAGCGTGGCGTTGTTCGCCGCCTGCTGCGCGTGGACATGCACCGCCATCAGGAGAACGAACAGGATGGAGAGAACGCGCCTCATTTCGGCACCTCGAACTTGCGAGCGTCGATCTTCACGTTGATGCGGACGCGGTCGAACGTCGTCTCTTCTGTGGTTTCTCCGGCGACCGCATGCCTGAGCCTGAACGGCCACTTCATGCCGTTCACGTCACGGAAATCGCCATAGTACAGGCGATGTTCGACCGGCATCGGCGGCGTGCCGGGCGGCCCTGGCGCCGGGACCTGCCACATCAACATCACCGGCAGGTGCGTGTCGCGCTGGATGACGAGGCGGGCGGAGAAGCTGGCCGGCCCGGCGACATCGAGAATGTCGGCCTTCCCCTCGGGCGCATCGCCCTCGGCGAGGTACTTGAACGTCAGCGGGTACGGCGGAAAGGACGCCGCGAAAGCGCCGAGCATCAACCGGGCGAAGTCCTGCCTGATGCCGACGAGCCGCTGTTGCGCGACGGCCTGAGGTGGAGGACCGCCCGCGCGGCCCGGGGGCGGGGGGAACAGAATCAGCGCGTCTCCGGTGAATCCCGTGACGCTGGCATCGGTATCCTGCGCCGGGATCTCGTCCTTCCGGACGAACTTATCCGGCAGTTCGCAGTTGATCTCGAACTCGCTGGGGACGAGGTTGTTCCCGCGGATCTGGCGGGTGCGGCCGGTCGCGGTGAACGAGGTGACCGCCGACAGGCGCCTCTCGCCGCCGAGCGCCTCCCGCGCGGCGGTGACGACGGCTTGTGCGGTGGGAGGCTGGGCGTAGAGGACATCGGTGCGATGGAGCGCGACGCACGCCAGGACGCCGCACGCCACGAGAACAACCCGGAATCCCGCCACGGTCGCCTCCTCGGACAAGAAAAGGGTCCCTGGGATCTTCCGCTGTCAACCTTAGACACAGGTATACGGGAAATGGCTGTCTGTGGTTACCGGATCAGCTGGCAGCGGGCAGCGGGCAGTGGGCAGAAGTCGCGGGCCCGCGCCGCGACGCACGTGATGCCGCTGGTGAGAATCCGTTAGTCGACGGGGCAGAGCGGCAGCATGCCGGTCGCCGCCGTGATCGTGGCCTCGTTGCTGGTGGCGTTCCTGTCGGCGAACCACGATCGGATCACTGGCAATGCCGCCATCGCGGCCGCTTCGCCCGCGTTGACGAGCTCCCTCCCGGCATCGAACGCGTTCCATTCGATGCTCTGGAGATCCGGGGTGAGCACCAGGTCGCTGGCGTTCCGCCACGCGGACTCGCTGTGCCGCTGCATGATCTGGAAGCATCGCCGCACGACCTGGAAGACGTCTGCCGGCGGCCGGCAGAGCGGCGGCGCCGGAACGGCAACCGAGATCACGTGCGTCGCACCGAGCTCGCGCGCGAGGATGGCGGGTATCTCGATGCTCATCGCACCGTCGACCAGCAGCCGGCCGCCCACGTTCACCGGCTGAAACAGCCCCGGATACGAGCAGCTCGCGCGAACCGGAAGAAACACGTCGCCGGTGTCGCGGAACGACACGGGCTCGCCGGTGCAGAGATCGGTGGCGAGGACCCCGAGCGGAGTCGGCATGTCTTCGAAGCGTTCGGCCTTGAGCACGCCGGAGAGGAACTGCTTCATCCGGTCGCTGCCCATGAATCCCATGCGGCAGAGCCGCCAGCGTGCCACGTCTCGAAATCGCATGGAACAGCCGACGCGGGCGATTTCCTCCGCGCCGGTGCCGCTGGCATAGGCAGCCGCCACGATCGAGCCCGCGCTGACACCGGTGATGCAGTGAAGCTGAATGCCGTGGCGTTCGAAGACTTTCAGGACGCCGGCGTGGGCGATGCCACGCGCGAACCCGCCGCCAAGCGCGAGCCCGATACGCGGCGCGCCGTGCGCCGGCGCGCCCCGACCTCGAATCAGTGACTGGACAATCGCCGACGAAGTATCCCGTCTTTTCATAGGTACCCGGGGTTCCGCGATGGGTTCAGTACAACTCGCCGTCTGGAAGCCCAGCAATTGGCAGGCCAGAATCCGGCTGGGGCCGATTCGAGTTCTCGACCGATCGACGCTGCCAGGACTCACGGCCCGTGGCTTCGGATCGACACACGGTCGTGCCACGAGTGACCCAGAATCGACACACCGTCCGGCGGACGTAGATCGAAAATTGTCATTGCGGTCGGCAATCGCCACGATCGCTCACGGTCGGAGCGAACTTTTGTCTCCTTTTCGCAGGCGGGGTCGTGCCGTGGATCCGGGCGCTATCCGATCCATTGGATCGCGTGCTCGCCGCGCGTGGATTGTGCCGACGGCCTCTATCGGTAGCCGCCGTCCGCAACCGCGATGCGCGTCAGCGGCCGACCCGCTTCTGGAGGTGTTCGGGATAGCGCTCGCCGTGCACCGTGATCTGTGCCGCGGCATCCTCGATAGCCTGCAGATCCGCCCTCGTGAGCTCCACGTCCGCGGCGCCGATGTTCTCCTCGAGGCGATGCAGCTTCGTGGTGCCGGGGATCGGGACGATCCACGGCTTCCGCGATAAGAGCCACGCCAGCGCGATTTGAGCGGGCGTTGCCCGTTTCTCCGCGGCGACGCGCGCGAGCCAGTCGACGAGGGCCTGGTTCGCCCTGCGATTCTCCGGGGTGAAGCGCGGGACCATGTTGCGGAAATCGTTGCTGGCGAACGTCGTCGTCACGTCGATCGTTCCCGTGAGGAAGCCCCTGCCGAGCGGACTGAACGGCACGAACCCGATGCCGAGCTCCTCGCACGCCGGCAGCACGTCCGCCTCCGGCTCGCGCCACCACAGCGAGTATTCGCTTTGAACCGCCGTCACCGTCTGTACCGCGTGAGCGCGGCGGATCGTCGCCACCCCGGCCTCCGAGAGGCCGAAGTGCCTGACCTTCCCCTCGCGAATCAGATCCTTCACGGCGCCCGCGACGTCTTCGATCGGCACGCCGGGGTCCACGCGGTGCTGGTAGTAGAGATCGATCGCGTCCACGCGCAATCGCTTCAGCGAGCCTTCGGTGACCTGCTTGATGTGATCGGGCCGGCTGTTCAGGATCTGTTGCCCGTCGGCACGGCCCACCTCGAACCCGAATTTCGTGGCGATGACGACCTGGCCGCGGAACGGCTCCAGCGCCTCGCCGACGATTTCCTCGTTGATCGCGCCGTAAATCTGCGCCGTGTCGAAGAACGTGACGCCTCGTTCGACAGCTGCGCGTACAAGTGCGATCGCCTGTTGCGTGCCGGTCGCGGGGCCGTAGCCGTGACTGAGACCCATCGCGCCGTAGCCGATGGCCGAGACTTCCAGGCGGCTGTTGCCGAGGCTGCGCTTCTGCATCGGGTCCTCCGACTGGCACGTTCACGCGTGCCGGAAAGACCAGACTAGCGCCGTGCACTCGTCAAAGAAAGAAGATCTCACAGCGACCCGTAGATGAGCAGCGCGCTGAGGCCGAACATCAGCACCGCGATCGCCATGACGAACCAGAAATTGGCGGGGAGGTCCTCGAACAGAGCAAGGTGGGCGACCCGTTTCTTCGAGCCGCGATAGACGGCGCCCGGCTTGGCATTCCGCGCGTGCGGACCGTCGGGGGACGCCATGTCGCGGCGACACTACGCACATCGAACCCGGGCGACGCCTGGTTTTCAACGAGCTGCTGGTGGTGTCCGGCCAGCAGCCGCCACGGGACAACGAGCGGATGCGTGTCAGAGTTTGAGCAGGCGCTCGCGCAGGACGCGCGACTGGATACGGCTGACCGGGAGCCGCTGGCCGTTGGACAGCATCGCGACGTGGGTGCCGCCCGGCATGACCGCGACCTTGCCGATCTGATCGACGTTGGCGAGCGTGCCTCGGCCGAGGCGAATGAACTTGCCCGGATCCAGCATCCGCTCGAGATCCTTCAACCGGTAGGTGATCGTGTGATGCTCGTTGCGGATCGTCGTGATGTTGAGCAGCTCGCCATCCGCCACGATCGAGGCAATCTGCTGCACCGGCACGATGACGACCTCCTCGCGGGTCCGCACGGGAATCCGCTCCAGGAACAGGGATCGCGCCGATGACTCATAGGCGTCGAGCGCCAGGCCGACGCGCGAGGCCTGCTCGGCGACGATCTCGGCGTGCTCCATCCGGTCCTGCGCCCGGTTGAGCGTTTCCCGCAGCCGCGACTTGTCGACCGGCTTCAGCAGGTAATCGACGGCGTTCACCTCGAACGCGCGGACGGCGTATTCGTCGTAGGCCGTGACGAATGCGATCAGCGGCATCGACTGCTTCCGCAGGTGCCTGACGACGCCCATCCCGTCGAGCTCCGGCATCTGCCAGTCGAGGAACGCGAGGTCCGGCTTCTCCTTCTCGATCACCGAGACCGCGTCTTTCCCCGACGCGGCCTCGCCGACGACGGTCACGTCGTCGAACGTGCGAAGGAGCGCGATGAGAAACGACCGCGCGGGCCGCTCGTCATCGACGACGACGACGCGCAGCCGTGCGCTCATACGGCCATCTGGTCCGGCGTCGCCTCACGAGGCGTCGAGGTCACCGGCAACCGGACTTCGACGGTCGTCCCGCGTCCTGGTGCGCTCTCGATGGAGAGCGAGGCCGCCGAGCCGTACTGGCCGCGCAGCCGGCGCTCCACGTTGCGGAGGCCGACCCCCTCCTCACGACGGCGGTGAAGCTGTTCGGCAGACACACCGGCCCCCGTGTCGCGAATCGTCACCGTGAGCTGACGCGCCCCCGGCCGCCACGGGTCGATGCGCGCATACATGGCGAGGTCTCCTCCCGAGGCCACCGGGGCGACGCCGTGTTTCACGGCATTTTCCACGAGCGGCTGCAGCACGAGCGCGGGCAACCGGACGCTGCGCAGGCGTGCGGGCACGTCGATGGACACGCGCAGCCGGTGCTCGAACCGTGCGCTTTCGATATCGAGATACGCTTCGATGACTTCGAGCTCGCGCCCGAGCGTCGTGAACTCGCCTTCGGATCTCAGCACGCCACGCAGGAGCGACGTCAGCCGCAGGAGCGTCTCGAGCGCGCGAGGCGGCGCCGTCTGAATGAGGTAGCCGATCGTCGTGAGCGCATTGAACAGGAAGTGCGGGTTGATCTGTGCGCGCAGCGCCCGCAGCTCGGCTTCCGTCGCCAGGCGCCCCATTTCCCGCTCCCGCATCTCGCGCTCGTGGCGTTCCTGGGTGGCACGAATGGCGTCGATCCGCCGGGCCGCGATCGCGGCGATCGCCTCCAGCATCGCGACGTCGTCCGAGAGGAGGCGACGGCCGCGCGTCAGCGGCGCAATCGTGATCACGTGGCGCGGCGCTTCGGCGGTCTGGACGATGACGCGTGTCACGCCATCCCTGCTCGTCGCCACGACGCGCCCCGAGAATTCCCGGGCACGGGTGTCGTCGATTTCTTCCCACGCGACCTGCGGCGAGTTGAGCGAGGGGCCGATCAGCTCGGCGGTCCTCGACAGCACCGCCGACACGTCATCCATCGTCTGGATTTCGCGGTTCATCGACGCGCGTACGGCGCGGTAGTTCGGACGATGCAGCAGGATCGTGTCGACGAACCACGAGGTGGCCGCGCGCATGGCGGGGTAGAACAGGGCCGTGCCGACCCAGAGCGTGATCAGCAGCGCAAATTCCCGCGGGTCGCGTTCGATGAACTGGGCAAACGCTTCTGACCGGTCGGCGAACGTCGCGACGGCCACGAAGGCGATCGACACGATCGCCAGCAGCGCGAGCGCCCGCTTCAGGAACAGATCGGCGAGGGCGAACGGGTAGTCCTGGTAGAGGATCGCCAGCGCGAGCGGCAACGAGGCGTGGTGGCCGAGCAGTTCCACGGGCCATGACGGCGTTCGACTGTGGAGCTGGCTCAAGTGCAGCGCGGACACCGCGAACACCGCGAGCGCCGTGATCCACAACGCGCGTCGCGCCCCGGGCTGCCGCCGCGTCGCCGCCACGAGCGGCACACCCAGCGACACGAACGCATAGGTGAGCAGCCGCATCGCGTCGGTGGATGGAACGGCCCTGCCGCTGACGGCAGCGGCGATCTGCAGCGTGGCGGCGAGGGCGCTCACCGCGTACGCGCTGAGCGCAATGATCCGCCTGGCCGGTCCGGCGATCGTCTTGCTGCCGCCGCGCAGCACGGAGTGCACGACGGCGGCCGGCAGCAGGCCGAGCGCGCCAAATCCGATCGCGGAGATCAGCGACGGGCCGGCGATGCCGAATTTCGGGAGCACGTATCCCGGCAGCGCGCACAGGTTCCACAGCAGCCCCAGGATCGACGTCAGCAGCAGCAGCGGATCGGACGAGGCGGTGTCGCCGGCGCGGCGCCTCGCACGAATCACCATCGCGAGCAGCATCGCGTAGAGCGCGACGCCGGTGCTCAGGCCGACGAGGTTCAGCAATTCGCCGAGGTTCACGGGCGACACGGTACGCATCTCCGTCGGCGGGCCAAATCGGAACCCCGCGAATGGTTGTTTTTGGCCAACGAATGGCCGCAGACGGCCGGCGGCGGGCTGCTGCTCATTGTCCCGTACGGGACGCTCACCCTGCTCGTTCCAACGAGGCGGCGGATGAAAACGTCGTCGCGACTTTCGCCTACAGGATCATCTTGAATGTGAGGGGGTTGCAGGAAACCTCGACCATAGCTGATTCCTCATACCCGAGCATCCGGGTGCTTTTAGGCGCCGAAGAAACACCCGCATGAAATGGGCTCGGAAGAGGGCAACGTGAAGATCGGACGAAAGGTCGGTTGTCCGCAAATTATTGAAAGGATTTGGCTCGCCGCACTGGACGATTTTCGACCCTGGTTGATCCGAGAAGCAGCGTAAATGGCCTGTTATTGACAGGTTCGCCAAGGTTTCGCGACATGAGTCTCGAAAAGCGACGCAGCCTTTGCCGGCTCAAACGTCTGCAGCCGCTGAACCCCGGCCGCCGTCAGTGTCAGCGGATCGACGTCATGGGTACCGACCCTCAGTTGCTGATCCAGGACGTGCGGTCCCAGCTCTCAGACGCGCAGCGTCTCGATAAGAGCGGTGAGCGCGGCTGGATGCTGGCGCCGGCTCGGGTAGTACAAGAAAAAGCCAGGGAACGGCGGGCACCAATCTTCCAGCACCCGAACCAATGCTCCGTTCGCGAGATGCGGGGCGGCTTGCTCTTCTGACATGAACGCGAGACCTACACCATCGATCGCCGCCCGCGTCTGAAGACCGATGTCGTTCG
>Ga0137418_10001862_pt1 | contig 19284 bp, 15 predicted proteins | sample CZODoug3_1_2_16f_FD_122242 | JGI IMG/M metagenome (GOLD analysis project Ga0137418, IMG submission 122242) | Vadose zone soil fungal communities from Angelo Coast Range Reserve, California, USA - CZODoug3_1_2_16fungal (Hybrid Assembly) | ecosystem: Environmental > Terrestrial > Soil > Vadose...
GGTGCGCCCGGAGTGATTCGAACACTCGACCTTGTGCTTCGGAGGCACACGCTCTATCCAGCTGAGCTACGGGCGCGCAGCGAAAACAGCCAAACCGCCGCTGTATTCGGAACATCTATATTGTAGCGTGAAAGCCAAACGATTTCCTGCGCGAATCACCGGCCGCGAACCGCAGTCAAGCCAGCTAGCATCTAGCCTTTGGCGCGTTCCTTAATTTGGTGCGCCAACCGTTCAATTTCGTCGGCTTTCTTCACCATCGCCAGCGAAAGCACCGAAGTCGCATCGGTCTTCTGCACCTCGTCTTTCAACTGCGATGCCAGGTCGAACAGCTTCTCAACGTTCTTCTTAATGTCCTTCTGATTTTCTTCCAACATCACTTTCTTGGGAGATTTCGCGTTGGGATTCGGGTTGGGGTCATCGTCTTCAGGACGAATCGGCGATGGCGGTTTTGGAAATGGATTTTGTGCCCGGCCCACCGCGGCGGCCATGGCGATCGTAGCGGCGGCTCCAGCCACCAACCGCAAAACAGATCGTCTTGAATCGTGCATAAGTCGCTCCTGTTGCTGGCGTGGCAGGCTTGAAACCTTCGAGCGGTGAGCATGCCTGCCGACTCAATGTTATACTCCCCCGTCGAATCGCCTATGTCCAGTCTGCTCTCTTATCTGAACGACGCCACGGTTTCCATCGTGATGCACCTGTTGGGAATTTTCGCCATTGCGCTGGTGCTCAATCGATTGCTGCGCGTGGTGACTAATTTGCTGATTAAGCACGCCGCCGGGCAATCCCGCGCAGAGCAGGTCCGCGAACAGCAAACACGTACCTTGGCCAGCGTAGTCTTCAGCACCGGCAGCAAAGTGGTGTGGGCGGTTGCGATCTTAACTGCTCTGGACAAAGTCGGAATCAATCCAACTCCGGCATTAACCCTTGCCGGACTGGCCAGCGTGGCCGTTGGCTTTGGCGCGCAAAATATGGTCCGTGACCTGATCAGCGGGTTTTACATCGTACTGGAAGACCAATATTCCGTTGGAGATACAGTGCAAATTGCCGACACCGTCGGAAGGGTGGAGTACTTGACGCTCCGGCGCACCGTGGTGCGCGACCCGCGTGGCGCGCTGGTGACCATTGCCAACGGTGAGATTCGCGTCGCAGCGAACTTGAGCCGCGACTGGTCGCAATCGTTTGTCGATGTTTCGCTCGCGCCAGAGTTGCCTCTAGAAAAACCGCTGGCAGCTCTGGAAGCCGCGGCCAGCGAACTGCGCGGCGACGCCGCGTGGTCGCAGGCGTTGGTCGACGGGCCGCGGGTGCTCGGTGTGCAGTCTTACGATCGAAACGGAACCGTAGTCCGGCTGCAAGTCCGCACCGCTCCCACCCGGCAAGACGAAGTGTCCCGTGAACTACGCCGCAGGATTCAAATTGAATTTCAGAAACAAGGCATTCCGCTGACCAGCGTGGTGCGATTCGAACTGACGAATCCTCAGGCACTGGCCGGTGGCAGCCCAAAGAGCGCGTCCCCGCAGTAGGGTCGACCTCAGGAGGTTAGCCGTGTCCACCATTACCTACGAAGAAGTCAATTTGATGCTCCGTCTCTACGATATGCGGCGGGAGGCGCGGCTTCGCCAGGCTCGCAGCTGGTTTGTGGACCACTTCCATCCATTGTCACCCGAAGAGATGATGGAAAAGTACGCTCCGGGCACCGACGAGTACAACAACATCCGCATGGTGCTGAGCTACTGGGACATGGTGGCCAGCATCGTAAATCGCGGGCTAATCAACGATGAGTTATTCTTCGAGAGCAACGGCGAGATCTGGGTGGTTTGGGACCGTATCCGCAGCATCGTTCCGACCTGGCGAGCGGCGTTCAAAAACCCGACGATGTTTTTGAACCTGGAAGAGACTTGCAAGCGGCTGGAAGGCTGGCGTGAAAAACGCGCTCCTGGCGCCAACGTGGCGATGCGCCAGATGATGCAGCAGGCGCGCCCGAAGTCTTGATCGGAATCAACAGGAAGTCTTGATACGTTGCCAGCTCAACGAACGTGGACTGGATCTTCCGCAGGTTTTAGCTGTTGGATTTCCAGAAGCCCGGATGGCTTCGCCAGAACCACGCGATTTCTTCCCGTCGCCTTGGCGCGATACAGCGCAAGGTCCGCTTCGTGGATCAATTGTTCGCTGTTTTGTTGCTCCCAGTCGTTTGCCCCGGCCACACCCAGGCTCATTGAAATCGATATGAGGCCCGCGCCCGTTTGCACCGGGGTGCCGTTGATGGCCAATCGAATGCATTCCGCGCGCTCCGCGCCTAAACGTCCTTCGCATCCGTGCAAAACGATCAAAAATTCCTCGCCTCCGTAGCGAGCTACTGCGTCATAGCCGCGGACAGACTTGGTCAGACGGCTGGCAACTTCGCGAAGCACCTCGTCGCCTGCGGCGTGGCCATAGGTATCGTTCACTTTCTTGAAGTGGTCGATGTCGCCAATCGCCACCGCGACGCTTCTTGGCTCGCGTTCGCGCCCTGCCCGAGTCACTTCCCGCTTCAGAATGTCCATGATCATGCTGCGATTCCAAAGTGAAGTGAGCGGGTCGTGGGTGGCCTTGAATCGCATTTCCTCGCGCGCTTCCACCAATTTATCTTCGAGTTGCAGAATCCGCTCGCCGGTATGCAGCCTCGCCCGCAGTTCCTCCGGATGAAATGGTTTGGTCAGATAATCGTCAGCGCCCGCTTCCAGCCCGGCGATCAGATCATCCTTCGATTGCCGCGACGTCAGCAGAATCATGTGGACGTACGGCGTTCCCTCTTGTGACCGCACTACGCGAATTACCGCCGGCCCATCCAGCCCGGGCATCATCCAATCGAGCAAGGCCAACCGCGGCGCTCCTGGCTCACATAGTATTCTCCCGGCGGCTGCGCCTTCTTCCACTGCCACCACTTCGTAGCCAGCTTTCTCCAGAGTCATCTGCAGCAGCTTGCGCGATAATTTATCGTCGTCTGCGATTAGGACTTTTCTCATATGTGAGCCTCGGTCAGCAGTTGTCCCACTTCCGCCAAAACCATTTCCAATTCACCTTCGAATGTTTTCCACCCATCGGCAAATTGATCGACCTTTTCTGCCTTGGCCATTTCCTCCAGCCGCGCCGCAGCGGCTGCCGCGGAACCGGCGGCAAGATTCGCCAACATGCCCTTGAACGCGTGAGCCGCGCTGCGGGTTCCGGCGGCATCGCCGGATTGCACTGCGGCGCGTAGCGATTCGCGGTACGCTGCTGCGTCGGACTGGAAGATTCCCAGCAGCTCACGCGCTAGATCTTCATCGTGCTCCACACGGCTCAATAATTCCTGGCGATCCAGACCTTTGCATTCTTTGCGCATTGGTATTGACCTTTCTTCTGGCTCTGCTGCCGCGGAGCCTATTCGCACCACCCGCGCAATCTCGTCTCGCAGCAGTTCGGCTCGAATTGGCTTTGACACGTATCCATCCATTCCAGCTGCCAGGTACTTCGCTTGATCGCCCTTCATGGCATTGGCGGTCAACGCGACAATCGGGATCCGGCGAGCTGTTCCCAACTCCGCCTGTCGGATCATTTCCGTGGCTTCAATCCCGCTGACCAGCGGCATCTGAATGTCCATCAAGATCAGTTCAAAATCGCCACGTCCGGTAAGCTCCACTGCTTCTTTGCCGTTGTGAGCGACCGTCACCTGGTGTCCCATTTTCTCCAGCAGCCGAGCCGCCAGTTTCTGATTCACCGCGTTGTCTTCGGCCAGCAGAATTCGCAACGGTCGATTGCTGCTCGCGACACCGTCGCTGCCCGCGGCGTGCCGCGGCGCAATCCCATGCACCGCTGATCGCATCGCCTCCAGTAAGCCTTCCCGCAAAATCGGCTTGGTGATTCTCTGAACGATGTTCAAAGCCTTGTGTGCCGGAACATCTTCCGCACTCGGAGACGACGTCAGAATCAACACCGCGACCGAAGCGCCGCCGGGAAGTTCGCGCAGCCTCCTGATCGTCTGGTAGCCGTTGAGCTCCGGCATGTTCTTGTCCACTAGCGCCAACGTGAAGGGTGTGTTTGCCTGCTGATACTTTTCAAAAGCGGTGAGGGCATCTTTACCGCCAGCGGCAACACACGTTTCCATTCCCCAGCCTGTCAACAATCGTTCCAGCAGGTGCCGGTTGATTTCGTCATCGTCGATAATCAGCGCTCGTACTCCCTTTAGGCCGGAATCCGGGCCGCTCCCGGCAGGTGCCGGTCGCTGCGCCACCGCGACAAATTCGGCGGTGAAATGAAACTTGGCGCCCTTGCCAGGTTCACTCTCCAGCCCAATGTGTCCGCCCATCAGTTCGACCAGTCGCGCGGAAATCGACAACCCCAATCCCGTTCCGCCAAACTCCCGGGTGGTGGAGGCATCGGCCTGTGAGAACGCCGCGAAAATCTGTTTATGCTTTTCGGGTGGAATGCCGATGCCGGTGTCCGCAACGGTGAGCTGAATCGTTACGCTTCCTTCCCTTTCCGACACTAACTCGGCGTAAATGCTGACGTTGCCAGCCTTGGTGAACTTCACTGCGTTTCCGGCCAGATTGATCAACACTTGGCGAAGCCGGGTAGCATCGCCCCTCAGGTGTTCCGGAACGCGGGGTTCCACAAACCAGGTCAGTTCCAGCCCTTTTTCGTGTGCCCGCAGCGCCAGCGGACGCAAAGCATCCTCGATGCAGGCGTGCAGCGAGAACACCGCGGATTCCAGCTCCAGGCGGCCAGCTTCTATCTTGGAAAAATCGAGGATGTCGTTGACAATGCCCAGCAACGCGTCCGCCGACGATTTCACCATGCTTAGGTAGTTACGCTGTTCCTGGTCAAGCTCGGTATCGAGGGCCAGTTCGGTCATACCGATGATGCCGTTCATCGGAGTGCGGATTTCATGGCTCATATTCGCCAGGAACTCACTCTTGGCGCGGTTCGCGGCTTCGGCCGCTTCCTTTGCAATTCTCAGGTTCTCAGCCACGGTTTGCCGCTGGGTTACATCTTGGGTGACCGCCACGTAACCGATTGCCTCTCCAGCCTTTCCCTTAATGACGCTGGACTTGGAGTCAACCCAGATCAAACCCTTGGCGGTTTGCAGTCGATAGCTCACGGCGTAGCCTTGGCCGCTGGCGATCGCGGCGTTGCGCACCAGCTGCACCCGATCAATATCATCGGCGTGCACAACCTTCAGCCACCCGCGCCGCATCGCGGATTCGGAGGAGAGTTCGGTCATGTCCTGCCAGTTCTGATTCACGTACGTAAACTCTCCGCGGACGTCAAGAAGTACGATTCCGACCGGTGCCACTGCGCTCAGCGTCCGGAACATATCCTCGCTCTGGCGTAGCGCGACCTCGGCCCGTTGCCTTTCTGCGATTTGCGCCTCGAGTTCGAAAGTTCGCTCGGTTACCCGCAACTCCAGTTGATTCCGCGCATCAACCAGCGCCGCATCGCGTTTGGAAATCTCCTCCAGCATGTGATTCAGATCGGCGCCTAGCTGGCGAATTTCGCGCCCCGCCAAGAGCGGCGCACGCTGCGAATAGTCGTTGCCCTCAGTGACCGCCCGAGCCATTCCGGCCAATTGCAAAATCGGCCGCGTAACCGTCCGCCCCAAAAGTGCGGTTAGGAAGTAAACGATGAATAGCGCTCCGGCGGCGATCGTTGCAGTCAGTTGCAGGTACAGGCTGCGCCGCTTATGCAAACTTTTTAGATCGGACTCGATGCGAATCGTGCCGAGCATCTTATCGTTCAGAACGATTGGCCGGACCACTGCGAGCTGATCCTGGGCCCACACTACCGGCTCGTTTCCAGCCGGCGGAAAGAGATACTTCCCATTCAGGTCCGCGCGCAGGTACGAGGCAAAGAACTCGCCAGCCGGCTTATAAAGTGCCGCGCCGCGAATGTCGGGATGGGTTCGCAGCGCCTCCAGCAATCGCGCCCCGTTTAGCGCATCGTCAAACGCCAATGCCGCCGCCGCGTTGGTACCTACCAGATTTGCCGTGGACTCCAACTCCGCGACTGTTTTGACCCGTGCGTCATGCAGGTCGAACGTCAGATATGCCCCACAGCCCAGCAACACTCCGATCCCGCTAGTCAACATCGTCAGCAGCAGCAGCTTCTGCCGCAGCGACATTCCCGAGTTGGTGCCTATTGCCCGCATCTCAGCTTCTGGTCGGCTCGCTCCGTTGGATAATATGGCGCGCCAGCGAAAGCAGTTGCGAACTGAGCCTCAACTGTCCGCCGTGCACCGCGTCCAGGTTCACGTCAAAAATCAGGGTACTGCTCGCCATATCCAGTGAGACCATTCCCCCAGCTTTCAAAAAGTCCCCATCTTCTCCGATGGTCAACGTCGCGGAGCTTTTCACCACCTCCAAAACCTTGGCGTAATGCTTTGCCACCGAATGGCTGATGAACAAAACCTGGCAACCCGGCAGGTCCTGCTCTTTGCGAATCCATTTCACCTCTTTCCGATGACCATGGGCCGAAGTGCCTCCGATCATTACCGCCAGCGTGGTTCCGAACGAAAAATCTCCGTAAACGCAAATCAGCAGCGAAGAGCTTGGCGACTTGAATGTAGCTTCAGGCCACTCCACAAATTCCGGTGAATTGGCCAGGAACTTGGCTTTCGCCGTGTATTGCGGGGATATGTATTGCGGAATTGCACTCCTCGCGCAAATGGAAGTCGCCATCAGCCAAAGAAAGAACGCTCGACGAAACTGGCTCAAGTGCACGCCTCGACAGACACAAATCCTGTCAGCAATCTTGCTGGCACGCAGGGCACCAAGTTTGTGGCTTCACGGCGAATTAAGTGATTGGAAACAGAAAACTTAGCTGAGGAATGGGAGCGACGCGACCGACCCGGTTTTCCAATTCGGAACGGGCCGCTATCAACGCTTCATTGTGGAACACTGCGGGTCCGCTCGCCCAATTTCCCTCCCGGCGAGAAGCTGGCGACCAGAAGCGCACCCGTACTTCAAAATGACTTAGTCATCGTTTGTGCGGGCGTTCGTGCGGGCGTTTGTGCAGGAAGGGATCTTGCTCCCAGGAAGACGACACAACAAGCCTAACGGGCGGCTTCCGGTTTGCTCGCCCGATGGCAAGCTTGTGACTCAATCGGCTTTTGGTGGATGTTTTAGGAAGCTGAAGGATTCTGGAGGCGCGGGTGGGAATCGAACTCCTCTCGACGCTGAGGACACTCAAGTTGTTGAAACTACGATCACGCAAAAACTACAAAACCCGTAAATCCGCGCAAGCAAAGTACACTGCAGGTACACGGAGGAAAGCGACCGATCAAAATGCAAGACAGAAGAAATAAGATCGGGTTCTCGATTTAGAGTTATTTCTCAGGGCTTCGCCCACCTTGAATACCAGCGTATCGCGCGAGAAGGGCTTTTGCAGGGAAACACCTTCCTAAAAGAAGTCATCGTTTCCTCTGTTATATTCGAGGTAGCCGGACATGTACTTCAAGAAGCTTTCACGTAGATAACTGAATTAACTCACATGCGGGTCAAAATATCAGACTCTCAAATCTGTTTACGAAGAGCGTTGTTTTCGGGGATCGCCTGCAAAAGTTGTTCTTACCTTTTCGACGACGCGGGCGTCAAAAACTGCACGGTAACTCTAAGACCTATCGGCAATGAGAGCGCGTTGCCCTCCAGGCCGATCACGGCCTCAAGTATATCGCGGTCGCTTTTGTCAGATGGATCGCCCGTGGAAATGCTCTTCCTACCCATCATTGTGGATATTCTCAGGACAGACCCTTTGAGCCTCTTTCCGTCAAGAGCGTCTGCCTGGATAACCACCGTCTGCCCGACAGACACTTTATCTACGTCTCTTTCGTCTATCTCCGCCTTAATGTGCCGAGAGGAAGTATCCGCGAGACTGAACAATGGGCGGGGAGTGACCGTGCTAAAAGACTCGCCACGTCTGGCATAGACCCTCAGAACGGTTCCGTCGATCGGAGCAAGGATGGAACACTTCTCGATACGTTCCTGAACCGTTCGAGCGCGACCCTCCGCCGCGAGCACCTCTGCGTCGGATCGAGCCTTATCTTCCTGCAATGGCGGCGCGGCAAGTAATTCCTCGGTTCGAATAGTAGCTCGAAGGTTAGCATCTGCGACGCCCAGATCACGGACCGCCTGTTCATAAGAAGACCTGGAGATCTGTTCCTTCTGATAAAGAGAGCGTTGCATTTCCGATCGCGACTTGGCCTCTTCGAAGGTAGCGCGGGCCGCTGCCGTTTTTTCAATCGCTATCTTCTTCTCCTCGTCACGCGCACCCCGCAGAATCCGGATTCTTGCCTGGCGTGCACTATCGGCCTCGGCGATCGCAGTTTGCAAACTTGCTTGCAAATCATCACAGCCGATCTCTCCAAGTAAGGTTCCTCTCTTTACGAACTGACCTTCTTTCACGTAGACGGCCTTCAGGATGCCGTCCGCGGCAGCCCCTAGCTGCGTCGTTTCCGAAGCTCCCTCAACTCTGCCGGGAGAGGCAAACACTACCGTCGCGACCGCGCTGTCGAAACCTGTCCCGCGGGCTTGCACTGAATTCCTGCTCCGCGTTGTTCCCAGGAACGCGACAACCACGATAAGGACAATCGCGGAAACACCAATGCCCCACCTGCTGCGGGCAGTCATGAGTTTTTCTCCACTTGTTCCACTTGGCCATCGCATAGGTTGATTGTGCGATCGGCAAATTCCTGCCATCGCGGATCGTGCGTTACGACAACAACAGTTCTTCCATCATCATCAACCTGGCTTCGAAGAAGTTGACAAATACTCCTTCCGGCTTGGGCATCCAGCGATGCAGTCGGCTCATCCGCCAGTAGAATGGGCGGATTTCCGGCCAAGGCACGTGCAATCGCAACCCGCTGCTTTTCCCCCGGGCTGAGTTCGAATGGCTCTAGGTTGAGCTTTTCTCCCAAACCGAACCGAACGAGTAGATCTCTCGCCTTCTCCGTCCGGCCAGGTAAGGTTGGATCACGAAGTTCAAAACCAAGAGCAACATTGTCAACGGCCGAAAGGGAGTGAAAAAGTCGAAATGCCTGGAAAACAAAACTGATTTTCTTTTGCCGGACAGCCGTCCTTTCCGCTTCACTCAGTCCGTTTACAGCGACACCATCCACGAAGACTGTCCCTTCATCGGGTGACAGTAAGCAGCCAAGCACAGACAACAATGTGGTTTTCCCGCTGCCCGAGGGTCCCATGACCAATGACAGTGTCCCACGTTCGAAAAATTGCGAAACGCCCCGCAGCGCGCGGACTTGAGCCTCCCGCCGGCCGAACGAGACGCTCGCCCCTTCAACTCCCAGGAAGTGGTTAGGCACGGAAAACCCTCCCAGGCTCAACTGTGAGCGCGCTTCGAACGGAAGCAATCGAAGCCAGCGAGCACATGGCCAAACTCGGCAGCACCATGACCAGGAGTAACCACCAGGGCGTGTAAATCCAGGGAATCAGCGATTTTGCATAACCGATGCAGGGAACGACAGCCAGTAGACCCAAAACGCTGCCGAGCACCCCGCAAATCAGCGCTTGCGTAAGCACAACGCGCGCCACGAAAGCTTGCGACGCCCCGAGAGCTTTTAATGTCGCGTATTCCTCTATGTTCTCCATGGTGTTCGCATAGACGGTCTGCGACACAACCACCAGGCCGATCAGAAACCCCAACACCGCTGCGGTTAGAATTGCGCCTCCGGCCCCGGTTTTGACCGTCCAGTACATGCGGGATTTGCGCTCAAATTCATCTTGGGTGAGTACATCCACCTCTGGTAGATGCTGCCGAAGATTCTGCTGTACCTCCGAGATCGAATACGCCTTGTCGACACGCAGGAGAATGTACATGGCCTCTTCGGGACCAAACCCCATGTAACGAGTGGCATTCGGGTACGAAGTAAACAGAAACGGAACTCCGAGGAACGCTCCGTATCCGTCAATCTGACGCTCGATACTGGCGCGGTGCCGGTTTACTTCCACTTCCGCCGGCATGGCCGTTACTTGAATCAGGTCCCGATCGCTTACGTCATAGAGGACTGCATCAGGCGACATCCCATAGGCGAACCCAGGGCCATTGGGAACCGGGAATCGCTTGCCGACATTGGAATCCGCGCCAACCAGAGCCACAACCTGTTGCTTTCCGTTTGGTGTTCGGTACACGGCAAACGCCATGCAAACTCGGCTCGTTTCCAGTACCCCTGGGACACCGGCGGCCATCTCCCTGATTCGACCGTCAATGGGAGTTCCAAACTCAAATGCCTGCACTCCTCTCGCGGTAATCCAAATATCGGAGTCGCTGGCATCAATAAGTCTGGATGCCGCTCGCAAAAAACCGGCCAGGAGACTGCCCTGAAAAACCATCAAAAATACGGCAAAAGACACACCGAGCACCGTTACCGAAAAGCGGGCTCGGTCGTGAACGATATTTTGCCAGGCAAGTTTCATATAAAGTGGGCTAACGAAAAATTTGCAGGGTGAAAAGAACGCCCTGGAATTCAATGGTTGAGGCGTTTACGCCGCAGCTCAGCGGAGACCCTTGTTCCTGCTCACCCTGCACCTATATCTCCTGAGCTACTTGGTTTGCTCGACCGCTTGCCACGTCAAACCTCCTGCCAATAATGCCTCGGTCCTCTCGGCAGACAACGGCCTGGAAAAGTAAAATCCCTGACCATATTTACAGTGCAGTTTTTTCAGCATTGCAACCTGTTCAATTGTTTCCACGCCCTCCGCAACGACGTCCAGACGAAGGTTATTGGCCATGGGCAATATAGTCCGCGCAATCTCCATTCCCTCTCCATCCTCCCCCATACCACTGATAAAGGAGCGGTCAATCTTCAATGTATCGAGAGGAAAGCGGTGCAGATAACTCAGCGAAGAATATCCCGTGCCGAAATCGTCGATCGCCAGGCGGATACCCAGGGATTTGATCTGCTGCAACATCTCCACGGCACCAGAGGGGTCTGCCATGACTGTACTTTCCGTGATCTCCAGCTTCAAGGCTTCCGGGGCGAGGCCGAGCTCACGCAGGAGGCTACTAATATCTGTGACCAGATTCGGTTGTAGAAATTGTTTGGCAGACAGGTTGACGCTGATTGTTAGATGAGAATGGGCACCTATAGCTGCTCTCCATTCACTGATTTGCCGGCAAGCCTCCCGCAAATTCCACCAGCCCAGTTCGCGTATCAGGCCGGTTTCCTCAGCAACTGGGATAAATTCCTCCGGCCCGAGCATGCCGCGCCTTGGATGTTGCCACCGTAACAGAGCCTCGAAGCCCACGATCTCTCCGGAAACGAGGTCAACAATCGGCTGATAGAAATTGCGAAATTCTCCCCCATCGATCGCGTGACGCAGATCAGTCTCCAACTGCAATCGAGCCATCACACTGGCTCGCATGTCCGCGTCGAATACTTCATAACGGGCTTTGCCAAGAGACTTGGCCCGATACATTGCCGTGTCGGCATCTCGCAGAATATCTTCCGCTTGCTCGTAGGTTGAGTTGCTTAACGCAATCCCAATGCTTACGGATGTGAACACTTCCCTTCCGCCCAACATGAAGGGCGCCACCACAGCTTTCATCAAGCGGTCCGCCGCGCTCTTGGCATCGCTCGGTTCTTTAATATGGTCGAGCAGGACTGTAAATTCATCTCCCCCGAGGCGCGCAATCGTGAAGGATTCTCCTAGACGCGCGACGGTATCCGTTGACCGCAAACATTTCTCCAGTCGATTGGCCACACCAATCAGGAGTTGATCCCCAATCAGATGTCCCATGCTGTCGTTGATCATCTTGAATCCATCAAGATCCATGAAGAGAACCGCAAACAAATGGTCTTTGTGACGCTTCGTATGCTTCACCAGCCGGCCTACCCGGTCAATGAACAGCAGTCGATTCGGTAAACCCGTCAGTGGGTCGGAGACTTTTCCTTCGGTTATGTCCGTCTGTGATCCGGCCATGCGCAAAACGTTCCCGGAACCGTCGTGGACCGCAACCCCTCGGCTAAGCATCCAACGAAAGCTGCCATCTTTGTGCAGCACGCGATGCTCACTCTCGAAATGCAGGGTCAATCCCTTTTGATGGATGGCCATGTCCCCTTTGACTCGTTCTCGATCCGCGTCATGGATCCGGTCCAGCCATTCCTCAGGTCTGTCCCCGATTTCTCCTTCTTGGTATCCCAACATGGCCTTCCAACGTGGAGAGAAATGCACAACGTTGGCCGAAAGATTCCAGTCCCACAGGCCATCGTTGGAGCCGCGAGCCGCCAGCGCATAGCGCTCTTCGCTTTCCTTCAACGCTTCCCGCGCCTGTTTGTGGGAAAGCTGGGTGCCTATCCGAGCCACTGCAACTGGAAAATCGATCGGCTTCGTCAAATAATCGTTGGCCCCTAAATCCAGCGCCGCGACAATGTCGTCGCTCTGCGTTTTTGCCGTGACCATGATGATCGGCAGCTCAGTTGCCGAATAATGTTTGCGCAGCGTTTTCAGCGCATCCAGACCGCTGATCTCCGGCATCTCGATATCCAACAACACCAGATCCACGGCGTCTCGCTGGACACGTTCCAGCAATTCTTTCGCGTTATCCGCCAGTTCAATCACGTAACCCTTGCGCGCCAGCCGCCGCGCCAGCATGTCCCGGTTCATTTCATTGTCATCTACGATCAGTAACCGGCTTGGCCTTACGTTTGTCGTCATTTTTTCACCGTCAGCAAGTTTTCAATCTTTTCACTGAGGCGGGCAAATTCAACCGGCTTGGTATCGTAGTCATCGCAGCCTGCCTCAATCGCTTTCTCGCGATCCGTTACCCAGGCGTGCGCGGTCAGCGCAATGATCGGGATATTGCGAGTGGAATCCTCAGCCTTGAGCAGACGAGTTACTTCCCAGCCGCCCATAAGCGGAAGGCTTATGTCCATCAGAATGAGGTCGGGCATTTCCGAACGTGCCAGCAAGAGTCCCTTCTCGCCATCTTCCGCCGTAACGACCCGATAGCCCTTGCGCTGCAGCCGCCTGGATAACATGTCTCTGTTCATCTCGTTGTCTTCGACCAACAGAATTTTCGGCATGCTAATTTCTCCTAGCCCTGGATATTCTTGCTGCAGCTGTCTCCCGGCCGGCCGGGCTGCCTGCTACATATAAGGGGACCGAATCAGCCTCCGTGATAGAGGAAGATCGTGCGGCCCGGTGTTTTTCTACTAGGACTGCCAGACGGTCACGCTGCACCGGCTTAATAAGGTAATTGGAGGCGCCCAAGTCCAGTCCTCTGGCCTCGTTGTCCACGACGGTCACCATGATCACCGGAATTTCTGCCAAGTCAGGGTCAGTCTTCAGTCTGTTCAGAACGGTCCACCCATCGCACTCGGGCATGACGACGTCCAGGGTAATAAGCAGCGGACGAATCTGCTTGGCAAGGCGGAAGCCTTCCTCTCCGTTGGTGGCGACAACCACATGGAAATCCAATTTTGTAAGGAAGCGCGACATCAGGTCGCGAACCGATGGGTCGTCATCTATCACCAGGATCGTATCCAGATCCGTCTTGGTTTCTGGCAATGTGCCCGAAGCATTGCTGGTTCCCTGTGGCTGTGCGGATTCAGATGTCTCGACAACGACGTGAGTCGGCAGTTGCACCGTAAAGGTGGCACCCTGTCCGGCCTCGCTCTCGACGCTGATTTTTCCCTTCATCAACTGGACAAAACGGTGCGTGATGGCCAGTCCCAGGCCGGTCCCGCCATACTTCCGGGCAATCGAGGCATCCGCCTGGGCAAACTCCTGAAACAGGTTCTCCTTTTGCTTTGCGGAGATTCCAATCCCGGTGTCGCGGACCTGGAATTGAATCCAGTTTTTCCCCTCTACCGTCATCTGGCCCACGTTCAAGGAGATGGTGCCATGATCGGTAAATTTGCAAGCGTTGCTCAGCAGGTTGAACAGGATTTGCCGCACTTTTGTAATATCCGCCCGCATCACGCTTACGTTCTCCTCAAGATGCACGCGAATTGAGTTGGCGTTCTTTGCCGCTGCTGGCTGGAGCGTTGTTACCATCTCCTCGATCACTTGTGATACTTCGAAGGTTTCCAGGTGCAGCCCCATTTTCCCGGCTTCGATTTTCGAAAGGTCCAGCACGTCATTGATAAGCGCCAGCAGGTGCTTGCCGGCCGTTTGAATTTTCTTCAGGTCCTGGACGTTCTCAACCTTCCCTGAATCCCGGGTTTCTTCCTCCAGCATTTCGCTGTAACCAATGATGGCGTTGAGCGGAGTCCGCAACTCGTGGCTCATGTTTGCCAGAAATGTGCTCTTGGCGCGGTTGGCTTCCTCCGCCGCGTGCTTCGCGTTAAGCAGTTCTTCCTGTGTTTGTTTACGGTGGAAGATTTCCTCTTCCAGCTCTTGGGTCCTGGTCTTCAGTTCGCCGTTGGTGCTCTGCAGTACGGTGTCCCGCTCCTGGATTTCGGCCAGCATCGTATTGAATCCGTCGATCAGTCTTCCAATTTCATCGCCATACGTCTTTATAGCCCGAACTCCATAATTCTTGTTTACCGAAACCATCCTCATGGTGTCTTCCAGATGCAGAATCGGCTTGGAAATGAATCCCTGAAGCTTTGAAGAGACGAAAAATGCAAACAAGCCGGAGCCCAGCACCAGCACAATCAGAATATTTGCGTATCGTCTCGCTCTCTGGCTCCACTGCCGCAAGTCCGACTGCAAAAACAGTGTTCCCAGACGCTCCCCGTTCAGGGTGACATCGTGAAAGACCTCCAGGTATCCGCCTTCGAAACGGTAGCCGTTCCCTTTCAAATGGGGAGGAAGATGCGAGGGAAGAAATGTGTTACCGCGAAAATAATACGCAAAGATATTTCCGTCCGGCTTGTATAAGACGGCTGTAACGATGTCTTCTTTCGCTGTGAGCGCAGACAACGTTGCCTTCGCAGCGGGCTCGTCTTTGAACTCCATCGCTCCCGCGCTGTTGTACCCAATAATCTCGGCTTGGGTCATCAGGTCCTGGCTGAGCAGGTGGCGAAATGAAACCAAATCGTAAATAAGAAAACTGGCGGAGGAAAGTATCAGCGCGAGGCTGCTGGTCAGCATCGTTATAAGCGTAAGTTTCCGCTTGATGGATAGGTTTTGTAGAATCATCCTGGCTTCCTCGTATCCGCCGGAGCTTGTTGGATGATTCTCGCCAGCGTCAGCAACCTGGAACTGATCGTCAGGCCTCCCTGCCGTGCTGCATCAACGTTGACCTCAAATCGTACACGGTTGTCTTCCAAAACAAATCGAACCACACCGCCATGCTCCGCAAAGCCAGGTGTTTCGCCGACCGTCAGGATTGGCAAGAACTTTACAATCTGCACCAACTCATCGATGTGCGCTCTTTCTGACGCCCCTACAAACAGGATCTTGCACTCCCTCAGATCCTTGGCTTCCGCTCCCCACTTCAGGCGCTTGACCACAAAACCCCGCCCGCCGATTTTCTTGTCTTGGACGATGTGATCGATAATCGTTCCGAAGGGATCGGTACCCAAAATGCCTATCACAATGGGAGAATCAGCCTGGGCAAAAGTGGTCGGCGGCCATTCCACAAATTTAGCAAAATTGAAAATGAAGCCAGCCTTGATCAAATATTCCGAGGAGTCGGACGAATCCCGGTCCTGCGCAAGGGCCCCGGGAGCCCAACTCAGCGAAAGGCTGAGCGCAATGATCAGAATTCCTAGTCGTCTCAACATCGAATTTACCGTCCGCTAGTAGCCGACAATCTCGCTGCCCATCCGGGAATCAACTTAAAATGTCACCGTAATGCTTCCGAAAACACTGCGCTTTACCACCGTCGGGGAAGTGTTCACGAAGTCCGGCAAAAATTCCAAGTGCTGGTTATCCAGCAAGTTTTGCCCAACAATGGACAATTCCAGATTTCTCACCGGCCTCCAGCCCAGGTGCGCGTCCAATGAGTAGTAACCCGGCAAATTCAAGCCGGGAAGGTGGTCCACAAATCGCAGCGTCGTGTCCTGGTCAAAATGCTTGGGCAAGTCCACCGAAGACCTCAAATACCATTGATGACGAGGGCTTGAGCCGTTCGGGATGTCGCCAGTCGGGTCCTGGCTGTCCGAGTTCTTGTGTATGTCCATTTGCAGATAGCTGTACGAGCCCGCCAGCCTCCACTTCGGAATCACTTTCCAGTCTGCAAACAGTTCAAGGCCGTAGGTTCCGCCGCTCATCTTGTTTGCTGCCACAAAGGGAACCACCACATCCGTCGGCGCAGGGCTGCCTTCTACAAAAGGCGTGCCAGGCTCCGCGGATCGAAGATTTGAGTAGCGGTTATAAAAGGTTGCTATGTCGAACGAGAGATTGCTGGTTGCCTGCATTCGATATCCGAATTCGTATGCCAGCAGGTCTTCTGAATTGAATTTAGGACTGCCGAAAACCGCCAGAACAGCGGGAAACGGATACGGGTTCGAGGGAGTGCCAGGAGGTATAACCGCTGAATTTAACCGCAGGCCGTGCTCGGTTAGGGCCGGAGTTCTGACCGCCCGGGAGACCGCGGTCCACACCGATTGCTTTGGACTCAGATTCCACAGAAGCCTTGCGTTCGGCTCGACTTCGAATCCGGTGAAAGTATTGTGCTCGAGTTTGGTGCCGAGGGTTAGCCGCAGCCGATTGTCTACTAGGCTGATCTCATCCTGCACGAAGGCGCTGAATTGATTCAGGTTAACCTGATTGGGCTGCAGCGAAACGGTAAAGCTGGAGTCGTTGTGATCAAGGATAGAACGGTAGCCGAGACCCCACAGAAATTGTTGGTGGTTCCCGGCGTGAAACCCGTCCTGGAAGTCGATGTCAAATATGTTTTGATGGTCTTCGAACAGCATATGGTCAACCGTGGTGGTATTGTCGTAATACGCCTGCAGGGACATCGAGCCGCCCTCGGTGGTGTGATTCCAGCGCGCCAGGATGTTGCCACCGCTATATTCCCCGTCGTTGGGGAAAGTGCTTGAATAATTCGGACCAGACAGGTTCGGGACCGTCAGCGTTTCATCGTAATGGCTCCGGTAAATGTCTCCCTGTACAGTTAGCGAATTGGATCCCGAGGGAGTCCAGTCCGCTCGAAATCCTCCGCGGATTGCGTCCCAAGCGTCGTGTGCGGTTCCGCCTGATGCGTAATTGGATGGTCCCCAATCGAAGTACTTTCCGTAGATTCTGTAGTGGGCATCGTCCCCCATCTTGCCGCCGTATCGGACGCTGCCGGAAGCTCGCTCTTCGCTGCCGGCTCCAGCTTTAACGATGGCAGATTGCGTCGAGGCGGCGGGTTTGGTGATGATATTAATGACGCCGTCAACCGCATTGGCTCCCCACAATGTCGCCCCTGGACCACGAATCACTTCGATCCGGTCGATATCTTCAAGCAACACGTCCTGGATATTCCAGTACACACCTGAAAATAGCGGCGTATACACGCTCCTGCCGTCAATCAGAACCAATAGTTTATTGTCGAATCGTCCGTTGAACCCGCGCGAGCCGATGGCCCACTTGTTCTGATCGATTCGCGCCACTTCAAGACCTGGCGCCAGCCGCAATGCTTCCGGGATGCTCGTCGCACCCGAACGTCGGATGTCCTCTTGCGTTATCACGAAAATCGCGGCGGCGGCGTCTGCCACTTTTTGCGTGCGCTTGGACACCGACGTCACCTTCATATTCATCAGGTCTTCCATGCTCATCGCAGTGACGTCGGGGACGGTTTTCGGGTCCTGGGCCATCGCGTTACCCGCGAGCAGCGCGGAAAGGAATGCAGCTAAGGCCATTCTTCCGGCCCTCGTCACTGGGCCAGTCTTGTGGTTGCGATTGCACAACATATTTGTCTTCCCTTCTTGAAGATCGTCAGTGACATGAGCGCGCGATTTCCCGCGCTGAACCATCTGAGACAGTCGGAACGGGGCCCATCCCCGTTCCAGGTAATTTTGATTTTTTCTTTCATTCATCTCCGCACCCCAGATGCGCAATATCGACAATCAGCATTAAGCTATTCATCTGATCCGAATCATGGCCCGCTTGCCCCGCAAGCTTTGCAAATACATCCCTGGAAATATCCCGAACTGATGGCGAAAACGTCCGTAGTGCAAGGCTCCGTCGCTGATTAAGGCCATCCCCGCCGTCAGCAAAAATCGCCTTGGTGTTTCTTGGGAAGTTCAATGTCATAGAGGCTTCTCCCCGGTCACTGTGAACACGGTCGAATAAGTAAGCGTGTCTGGCCGCCGAAGAAAGTCGAGAAACGCGCCGGATTGCTCCTTGGCTTGGCTTTCACTTCCGAGCACTCGGGACATCTGCGGTCTGGCAATCTCCAGTTTCAATTCCCACTGCTTCAGGATCTCCGGGTCAGCTTCACCCGCAATTAAGTGGTAGCACTCAACTTGCACAGCGATATTCGTCAGTCCCGCATTTTGCGCCAGCCAAAACAATTTCCTGCCGACGAACGGGTCAAAACCCGTTGTGGCCAGAGCCGCCACAACTTTTTCAAGGGTTCGCTGTACCGAGGGGTCCTCCGGGTAATGCCACAAAAGTTGCCCATCCAGGTCCTGCAGCAGAACGGTGCCCCCGGGCTTGCAAACCCTGGCCATTTCAGATACTGCCCGCTCTTTTTCTTTCAGGTATTGCAGCAACATGCGGCAATACACCAGGTCGAAACGGTTGGACTGAAATTCCATCGACTGCGCATCGCCGCAAACAAATTGCACGCGCGGATTGTCGCGATTTCTCTCCCTCGCCTGCTCCAAGCGCTCCCGGCTGATGTCTATGCCTGTTGCCCTGATGGATAAATCCAAATTGGCGACCGTGCGCAAAATGACGCCCGGACCGCACCCCACGGAAAGGACCTCTGCACCCGGGCCGACTCGATGCTCCAGATACTTTTGTACCCAGGCAACGGGATCGACCTTGCGCTCCAGGCGCAATGCCTCGCGTGAGTCCTCCATGATGTAGTCTACTGGCGCGAGTTTGCTCATCAGTGTCCGTGCCCGATAAGAGTTGGCTGCATCGAATGCTTTTCTGCACGCTCCAAGAGCCTTGAGTAGAACCCATCAATATGCCGGTAGAACCGCAGCTGCCCCTTCTGCAGCCACGTCCCCTGGCAATAGTGGCGGACGAACTCTGCCCCCAACTGGAGCAAGGCTGGCGCGCCAATTTCCTCGGCGATCACCGGAATCGTGTCCAGCTCAAAATCCTTGTAAGCGGAAGACGATGCTCTAAGCAGTGCGGCAACGACATCCTCAACATCAGCTTCGGGAAGCGTGGGATGCAAAAGCAGGTCGCAGCGATTTTCTATGTAGCT
>Ga0137418_10001863_pt1 | contig 19279 bp, 17 predicted proteins | sample CZODoug3_1_2_16f_FD_122242 | JGI IMG/M metagenome (GOLD analysis project Ga0137418, IMG submission 122242) | Vadose zone soil fungal communities from Angelo Coast Range Reserve, California, USA - CZODoug3_1_2_16fungal (Hybrid Assembly) | ecosystem: Environmental > Terrestrial > Soil > Vadose...
TAATTGCCGTCTGCCGCAGCACGGTGCTCTTGCCGCCCATGTTGGGTCCGGTGATTATCAGCAGCCGGTCGGTCGAATTATTCAAATAGACGCTGTTGGGAACAAATGGATCTTCATTGAAAACTTCAATCACCGGATGCCGGCCCTGCACGATCTCAATCTCGTCGCCGGCATGCATCACGGGTCTAACATAACGTCTCCGCGCTGCGGTTTCCCCGAGCGAGGCCAACGCGTCGAGCGCCGCAAGCGCGCGAGCAGTAGCCTGGATACGTTTTGTTTCCGCGGCAACTTGGCGGCAGAGATTCCGGCCCATCCACTGGCCGAAGAGGGGCCGGTATATCAGCGGCCGATTGCGCAGCCGCCGGCGCGCAAAGAAACAGCGGCGGACTGGTTTCAGTTCTCAGCAGAGCGCACAAACCTAACAGACAATTTTGCAAAGCTGCTGGGATCGCCAGCCATTGCGTCGAAGCGATGGATCACGGAACAGTACGACACGTCCGTGCGCACCAACACCCTTGCGGGACCTGGCGCGAGCGATGCAGCGGTGATTCGCATCAAGGATCCGGAAACAGGAAAAGTGAAGCGGGCGTTGGCCCTTGCCACCGACGGCAACGGGCGCTGGTGCGAGTTGAATCCGCGTGTCGGCGCTATGCACGCGGTCGCGGAAGCGGCTCGCAATGTGGCGACGAGCGGCGCGCGCCCTATGGCCGCCACAAATTGCCTCAACTTCGGGAGCCCGGAAAAACCGGCCGTGATGTGGCAATTCAGCGAAGCGATTGACGGGTTGACCATTGCTTGCAACGAGCTGGGCACGCCGATTACGGGCGGAAATGTCAGCTTCTACAACGAGACGCTGGGCAAGTCGATCTATCCAACGCCGGTGATTGGCGTGCTCGGGATTCTGGAAGACGCTTCACGCGTGCTTAAGATCGGATTTCGCGAAGAAGGCGACGTGATTGTCCTGCTCGACGGGTCGACTCCTTTGGCTGGGGCACAGCATGCTGCGCCCCTACAAGAACGACAGCGTGAATTCTCTTCCTCCGAGTACTCCAAGACCATCAGGGGCATTGTCACGGGTGAGCCGCCGGCTATTGACCTGGGGGCCGAAAAGCGTTTGCAGGAATGCCTGGTCTCGCTTGCGGCTGCCGGATCGGTGCGTTCGGCGCATGACGTGAGCGACGGCGGCATTGCTGTAACTCTGGCGGAATCCTGCTTCGCGGCTGCGTCGCAAGGTGCGACGCAAGTGGGTGCCAACGCGAGTCTGCCTCCGGAAGCTTCGCCGGCCGAATATGCGCTCTTTGGCGAACGCGGCGCCCGCGCTATTGTGTCTGTCGCGCCAAGTTCTCTTGGCGCTGTTCTCGAGACTGCGAGACAATGCGGAGTGGCGGCCCAGGAGATCGGCCAGGTCATCCGCGGCGATGGTTTTCGCATCGAATATAAGGGGAGCGCGGTAGTCGACAGCTCTGTAGCCAATCTGTTCGAAACCTGGGCTCATTCGTTGGAACGCACGCTCAAGGCTGGCTGATTTTCGTTCAAATGGGCACGGTCAAAGGGAAATGATGCAAAAGCTTGCTTACGCCGATGATCGTTTTCACGACGAATGTGGTGTGTTCGGCGTTTTTGGCCATGAAGAGGCGTCGAAGCTGACCTACCTCGGGTTGTACGCGCTGCAGCATCGCGGCCAGGAGTCGGCTGGGATCGTTTCCAGCGACGGCGCGGAGCTGCACCTGCATCGCGCGATGGGCGAAGTCGAGGAAATTTTTACCCCGCCGGTGCTAACGAATTTGCCGGGCGATCTGGCGATTGGACACACGCGCTATTCCACCGCGGGCGACAAGGCCTTGCTGAACGCGCAGCCCATCATGATCGACTGCAACAAGGGCAAAGTAGCGCTCGGGCACAACGGCAATCTCACGAACGCCGCGGAGTGGCGCCGCAAGCTGGAGCATCGCGGCTCCATTTTCCAGACGAACAGCGACACGGAAGTGATCGTACATTTACTGGCGCGCTCGCAAGCCCGCAACCTTACCGGCGCGCTTGGCGATGCCTTAAATCAAGTAGAAGGCGCGTACTCGCTCCTGGTGCTGACCACCGACGAGTTGATCGCAGTGCGCGATCCGCGCGGGTTTCGCCCGTTAAGTCTTGGCAAAGTCGGTGATGCCTGGCTGGTGGCGTCCGAAACGTGCGCCTTCGATCTGCTCAACGGGCAGTACGTTCGCGAAATCGAACCCGGCGAAATGGTGCGGATCTCGCGCTCGGGCATCGAGTCCATTCATTTCGCGCCGGAGAAGCCGCGCCAACAATGCATCTTCGAGCACGTCTATTTCGCCCGGCCGGACAGCATTATTTTTGGCCGCTCGGTGAACGAAAGCCGCGAGGCGCTCGGCCGCACGCTGGCGAAAGAACATCCCGTAAGCGCCGATATCGTTGTGCCGGTTCCGGACTCGGGAGTGCCCGCCGCGGTGGGCTTCGCGCTGGAGTCCGGCATCCCCTTCCGGATGGGACTGATCCGCAATCATTACATCGGGCGCACATTCATCGAGCCGTCGCAGGCCATCCGCAATTTCGGCGTGAAGTTGAAGCTGAATCCAATCCGCAGCCTGATTGAAGGCAAGCGCGTCGTGCTGGTGGACGATTCCATCGTGCGCGGCACCACCAGCCGCAAGATTGTACGCATGGTACGCGACGCGGGCGCAACGGAAGTGCACATGCGCATCAGTTGCCCGCCGACGATCTCTCCTTGTTACTACGGTGTCGATACGCCCACGCGCGAAGAGTTGATCGCGTCATCGAGCACGCCGGAAGAAATCTGCAAGTTCATCGGAGCCGATTCGCTGGGTTACGTTTCGCTCGCCGGATTGAAGCGGGCGGTCAGCGATACGAAGGGCAGCTATTGCACGTCTTGCTATACCGGTGTATATCCCACGGACTTGGTGCAACTGGAAGTGCGCAATGGCATTGCGAGCGGCAAAACAGGTGACGCGATGAATGGCAACGCTGGTGAAGGTTCAAGCGAGCATCCCGTGACGGTGGAACATGAAAGCTGAACTGAAGGCTGATACGAAAAGCGACGTCAAAGCGGACGCCAAGCGAAACAAGGAAGCAGTGCCGCATTTGCCCGTGCGGCAGAAAGTGCAGCGCGAGATCATCGCCTGGTTTTGGGTGGCGTTAGTCTTCTTGCTGATTAATGGCACCATCGGCCAGGCGCGCGTGATTCCCTCGGGTTCGATGGAAAACACTCTGCTCATTGGCGATCACTTGATCATGAGCCGCATCGGCTACGACGCCGGCGTGCCCTTCACGAATTGGCATGTACCGTTGTGGCGCAATCCGCATCGCCAGCAAGTGATTATTTTCAAGCCGCCCTTTGCGCCGGACACGCCGGATTACGTCAAGCGCGTCATTGGCCTGCCGGGAGACACCATTGAGATCCACGACGGCGCAGTGTGGGTGAATGGTCAGAAGCTGAAAGAAAACTACACCATCGGCCGCACGGACCCTTACGACTTCAAGCAACCCCTCAAGGTTCCGGAAAACTGTTATTTTGTGATGGGCGATAACCGCGGGAACTCGTACGACAGCCGCTTCTGGGGTCCGGTACCGCGCAACGATATTATCGGCACGCCGGTGATGATATACATGTCGCTCGACGTCCCCCCCGATGCCTGGGAGCCTGGGCAGATTCGCGAGCGTTTTTTTGCGTACGCGAACGCGCTGGTGCATCCTGGCTTGGTGCGGTGGAAAAGATTGTTCCGGACTTTTTAGGCTGACTGTCCTCGGCAAAACGCAAGAAGTGTTGCCGAACCTGCCCGGCGGCACGCAAGTATTCTCCCGAACGAGAACGATAGGAAGTTTCGTGCGCTCGTGTGACAAACGAACGCTCATAGGATCTCAATGAAATACTCCGATGCCGGAGTGGACATCGCCGTCGCCGACGCAGCGAAGCAGCGCATCCGCCACCACGCGAGCAGGACGTTTACGCCGGGAGTACTCGGCGGAATCGGGGGCTTTGGCGCGCTGTTCGCATTGGACATCAGGAAATGGAAGGAGCCGGTGCTCGTTTCCAGCGCGGACGGTGTCGGCACCAAGCTCAAAGTGGCCATGGCGACGGGCGTGCACTCCACGGTCGGCGGAGATTTGGTGAATCACTGCATCAACGACATTCTGGTGCAGGGCGCGGAGCCGCTGTTTTTTCTCGATTATTTGGCGATGGGCAAGCTCGACGCGAATGTGGTCGAGCAACTCGTTGAGGGCATGAGCCGCGCCTGCCGAAAGGCAGGATGCGCGCTGATCGGAGGGGAAACCGCGGAGATGCCCGGCTTTTATCCTCCTGGCGAATACGATCTTGCGGGCTTCATCGTCGGTGCCGTGGAGCGCAAGAAACTTCTCAACGGAAAAAGTGTGAAGCCGGGCGACGCGCTGATCGCGCTGCCCTCGGCCGGATTGCATACGAATGGCTATTCCCTCGCGCGCAAGCTTGTGTTCGAAGTTGCCAAGCTCAAGCCGGACACGTACGTCGCGGAAGTCGGAAACAAGATAGGCGCCGAGCTGCTCAAGCCGCATCTTTGCTACGCGCCGGCTCTGAAAAATATTGTTGCGCGCGGCTGGGTTTCCGCTCTGGCGCATATCACGGGCGGCGGCATTCCTGGGAATCTGCCGCGCGTCCTGCCTTCGGGCGTGCGAGCGGAAATTGATTTGGCGGCGTGGCCTGTGCCGCCCATCTTCAAGTACCTGGCGAAGCTGGGGAAAATTGAGTCAGACGAGCTGTTGCAATCGTTCAATATGGGCGTTGGTATGATTCTCGTAGTGCCGCCGGGAAACGTAGCCTCTGTGGAGGCGGACCTGAAGCGGCGCCGCGAGAAATTCGTGCGCATTGGCCGGATCGAGCGCGGAGATTCTGGCAAGGCGCGGGTTAAGTTTTCGGGGTCGCTCGGTTTGTAGCTGCGCTTCTCCGCGCTGGTGTCGAGCGGCGCATTCCAATGCACCATCGGACAGGGTCGTGTCGCGCCTTTAGCGGCGGCGAGATTTCTTTTTCTGCGACTTCGACTTTTTACGGGGTCGGGCGCGCTTGGTCAAATGTTCCGCGCTGGCTAGTTCGCGGCGCTTATGCGCAGCCCAGCGTGGTTTATTGACTTGGCGTCCGCGGGCGATGCCCAGGCTGTCGGGCGGAACGTTTTCCGTGATCGTGGAACCGGCGGCGACGTAGGCGCCGTCGGCAATGCGTACAGGCGCTACCAGTGTGGTGTCGCTGCCGATGAAAACACCGCGGCCGATATTCGTCGGGTGCTTTCCGAAGCCATCGTAATTGCAGGTGATCGTGCCGGCCCCGATGTTCGTCTTAGGACCAACGTGCGCGTCGCCGAGATACGTCAGGTGCGGGACTTTCGTGCCTTCGCCGATGACGGACTTCTTCATTTCCACAAAATTTCCGGCACGCGCGCCGTCTTTAAGGTGCGTTCCCGGACGCAAACGGGCGAAGGGGCCAATGATGGCGTTGTCGTCCAGACGGCTCTGCACCGCGACGCAGTGCGGCTCGACCAAGACGTCGTCCCCCAGAATCATGTCGCTTAGCACGCTGCCGGTGCGAATCGTGCAGCGCTGGCCAATTTTGGTCTTACCGAGCAGCTGCACGCACGGCTCGATTACTGTGTCTTCACCGGCAGTCACGTTCTGATCGATCAAAACCGTTTCCGGCAATTGGATGCTGACGCCATCGTTCATCAAGTCCGCACGCTTGCGCTCACGGAAAATGCGATCGACCTCCGCCAGATCGGCGCGCGTGTTGCAGCCAAGAGCTTCCCGCGGATCGGCGGCTACATGCGCCAGCACTGTCTCATTCTTGGATGCGAGCACAGCGATAGCATCCGTCAGATACAGTTCGCGATGCTTATTGTGCGGCTTTACTTGGGTCAGCGCCGGCCAGAGTTTCTCCAGAGTGAAGCAGTAGATGCTGGAATTGATTTCGTTGAGCTCGCGCTGCTCGTCGGTAAGCTGCGATTCCTCGACGATTGCCTGAACGCTGGTTTCGGATTTGCGCAGGATGCGTCCGTACCCGCTGGGATCGCTGACTACCGCGCTTAGGATCGTTGCTGCGGCGTTGGCCTCGCGGTGAGCGGCGAGCATCGCGCGCAGAGTTTCGGTGCGGATCAGCGGCGCGTCACCCGGTAAGACGATTACGAATTTGACCGAGCCCAGCGCGCGCCGTGCTACCTGCATGGCGTGACCGGTGCCGTGCTGTGGCTGCTGTAGCACGCTTTCTGCTTCGAGCGGCTCGACTACAGCGGTGACCTGGTCGGCCTGATGGCCAACCACCGCTATCGTTTTTCGTGATTTCAGCGGAGCGCACGCGGTAACGACGTGTTCTACTAATGTTCGGCCGCCGGCGCGATGCAAAACTTTTGCCACGCCCGATTTCAGGCGCGTGCCTTTTCCTGCGGCGAGAATTACGACAGCAAGATCATTGGCTGGCATAAGCTCCCTCATTCTGCGGGACCAGAATCAATTTCGCAAATGTGTTGAGGTGTCGAGTTTTCGAAAGTGTCTAATCAGCGGCCACAGGGGAAAGAGCCGTTACCGGGGCTTCCGCCTGTTTATGAAGAGCGTCGCGCGTGGTGACGGTCCAAAGGGTAGGATCTTCGAGCAGGCGGCTGACGAGTTGCGTATGGAGGGCGTGGCCGGCCTTGTGCGCTTCGACTAGGCCCAGTAACGGGAGTCCCGCCAAGGCGAGGTCGCCAATCAGGTCCAAAGCCTTGTGACGGCCGAATTCGTCGGGGAAACGCAGGGGCCCGTTCATTACGCCGCCCGCGGTGAGCACGATAGCGTTGTCCAAAGAACCGCCGCGAATCAGGCCCATGGAGCGCAGCGGCGCAATGTCGCGCTCGAAGCAAAAGGTACGGGCGCGCGCGAGGAGATGGCGAAAGGTCTCCGGGCTTACGAGCATCTCCACTTCCTGCTGGCCGACGAGCGGATGCGGGAAATCCACGTAGCAGCGAACCCGGAATTCATCGGCGGGATAGATACCGATGCGGCGGTCACCCTCGATGACTTCGAGCGGCTTCAAAACTTTAAGGTAGCGGCGTTTGCGCCGAAGCCGCCGCGTGCCGGCCTGCTCGAGCATTTGCATAAACGGCTCGGCGGAGCCGTCGAGAATCGGCACTTCGATGGAGTCGATATCGATGTAAATGTTGTCGATGCCGCAGGAGTAGATTGCCGCGAGCAAATGCTCGGTCGTGGAGAGCAGGACGCCATGCTTCATCAAGCTCGTGGCGTAGCTGACCCGGGCTACGTTGTGGCCTTGCGCTTCGATTGCGAAATTGTCGAGGTCGACGCGGCGGAATACGATGCCAGTATCGGCCGGCGCGGGAACGAGGCGGATGCGCCCGTACACGCCGGTGTGGAGGCCGACGCCCTCAGCCGAAGCGGAATTCGCAATGGTTGTTTGGAACATCAACACATCGGATTCTAGCACAATGTCATGAAATGATTTCGTCGCTTGTTCCTTAGTATCAACAACTTATAACCCCCACCCGCTCTATTCTCTGCATTGAGCGTGGTAATTTAGCCACATTTTGCCTGTTTGGCTGTGTCTTTGTGGAACACTACCGTCAAGTGGCACCGGTGGGGCTTCCTTTCCTTGTTATTCTGCGTCCCATGGGTGGCGGTGTTATAATGGCGTTTTACCGTTTCCAGGTAAGGTGAGCGATGAATCGAACAGCGCGTATCGGCATTCTGTTAGCCTCGGCGGCAATCTTTTGCTACGCCGGAATTGGCCATGTTCTTGGACGTACACCCGACGATAAAGCGTACAAGTCGTTGACCGTGTACGGCGAGGTTTTGCAAAAGATCCAGTCGGATTACGTCGACGAGCCCAATATGCGGTTGGTCACGGCTGGCTCGTTGCACGGATTGCTGGAATCGCTCGATGCGCAGTCCAGCTACCTCACACCGCGCGAATATACCGAATACAAGCAGAAGGCGCAGAGCGCCAGCACCGGCGAAACGGGCCTGAACCTGAGCAAGCGATTTGGCTACGTAATCGTTATTTCTGTTCTCCCGGACAGTCCCGCGGAGAAGGCTGGCATACACAGCGGCGATATCTTTGAGTCCGTGGCTGGATTCACCACGCGCGACATGTCCGTGGGCCAGGCGCTGAACCTGCTGAATGGTCCGGCGGGCAGCGGCGTGAAAGTCGGCGTGATCCGGCGCGGACGTGCTCAACCGGAAGAAGTGGATGTCGTGCGGCAGAAGCTGGCTGTTCCGAAGGTTGTCGCGCAAAAAACCGATCCGGACATCTTGGCAATTCGTGTGCCGTCTCTTGATCCCGGCCGTGCGGAGGAAATTCGCAACCGCCTTGCAGATGCGGACAAGCAGGGTATTCACAAGGTGATTTTGGATTTGCGTGAGTGCGGCCGCGGGCCGGTCTCGGAGGCTGTCAACGTCGCCCGCCTCTTTATTCCATCGGGTACTGTCGCAACGCTTCGCGGTCAAACGGTTTCCGCGCAAACATTTCCCGCAGAACCCGGCAAAGTAATTTGGCGTAGTCCGGTTTCTATTTTGATCGATGGGACAACGTCCGGAGCGGCGGAAGTATTGGCGTCGGCAATCGTTGCGAATCGTCGCGGCGACGTGGTCGGCGAACGCACCTTTGGCTTGGCCTCCGAACAGAAGCTGATCACCCTGGATGACGGCTCAGCCTTATTCCTAACAGTCGCCAACTACTACAACTCCGGCGGTAAGGCCATCCTGGAGGATGGTGTGACGCCCTCTGAAGTTGTTCGCGCTGCGGCCGAAGAAGACAACGATGTAAGCGATGACAGTTCGGCCTCAACAAAAGAAACGCCTTCTGGTCCCCGGCCGCTCTCTCCGGAAGACCCCGTTTTCCACAAAGCTCTTGACCTGCTAAGGGCGCCCGCAAAGAAGGCCGCCTAACATTTTTTACCTGGCCGTGGCGGATAGAAGTTCTCCGCTTACAGCCGGTTCTGGTTCTCTAAGATGGCGCGGCATTAGGTTCGCGATTCTTATTACCTTATTCGTTTTTGCCGCAGCCGCTTGCAAAAAAAAGCAGTCATCCCCGTCATTAAAGGCTTCGCAAGTCCATAGCATCACGCGCGAAATGCTGCGCGCGGCTGCCGTCGTGGTTCGCGAACCAGGTCACATCGAATCCAAGCTGGAATTTGACGCGCGCCGCCCAGGGCAAGTCGACCACATCCGCGTCAATGTAAGCGCGGGCTCATTGCAGTTGCAAAATGAGTTGGTGGTACGGCTTACACAGTCGCTGGACCGCGTTGCTACCGCTAATGCGCTCACGCGCGATGCAGCGAATGGCGCTTCGTCTACCAATCATCTGGAGTATCGCCGCGGAGGGCTGCCCACCCATGTGGTGGAGATAGTGCCACGAGCCTTGCCTGCTGCGGCGCCTTCAACCGAAGCTGGCTCTCCGCGCTTGGCGATAATTCTCGATGATCTGGGGAACGACCGCGCCGCGGCGCAGGCCATTTTCGCGATGCCCTACCCGCTGACGATTTCCGTTTTGCCCAACCATCCGCACTCGGTGGACATTGCGCAAGAGGCGCGCCAGCGCGGCTTCCAGGTGATGCTGCACCTTCCCATGGAGTCCATGCGCAACGAGCAACCGGAAGCCCAGGAGTTGCGGCCAGGCATGTCCGCTGCTGACGTAAACGGTTTGGTAGTTGATTTATTGCACGCAGTGCCCGACGTCGTGGGCGTGAACAATCATCAGGGCTCGCAATCCACTGCCGACGCCGCGCTGATGGACGAATTGATGCCGGTGTTGCGCGAACACAACTTGTTTTATGTCGATAGCAGGACTACCGCGGCTACTGTGGCGTTTGACTGCGCGCGGCGATTAGGCGTGCGCTCCGGCTTTCGCAACGTTCCCTTTCTCGATGATGTCGCGGAAGTCGGCGCGGTCCGCAAGCAACTGCTGCTCGCGTTGCGCGGAGCGCAGAAAAAGGGCGATGCGATTGCCATCGGTCACCCTCATGCCGCGACGCTTCAGGCCTTGCGGGACGTTTTACCTGAGGCGAAAGCGCAAGGAGTGCGCTTGGTCTTTGCGTCAGAAGTTGTGCACTGAGTGTGCGCGCGGATCGTTATAGCTGGAGCTATTTGCGCGCCAGCTGAAACCAGCGCTGGCGGGCTGAAGCTCAATTATCTTTCTCTGCTTCTTTCTCTCTCTTCTTTTCGGCTTTAGATTTCTTCACGCCAACTTCCGACGAGCGCTTGTCCAAAGCCGCTTTCGTGAAGAAATCTTCCGCAAAACCGGGATTGTACTTGCAGGATTGAAAGAAAACCTGGTTGATGCGGCGCCCGTTGCGGTCCAGTGTGATCTGCAACGGCGTCCAGACGCCGTCCATGAGCTGATAATTCGTGTAAATGTGCGTTTCCACGCTGCGGTCCGGCGCGGTATCGTCCGTCAGCGTCACGACGCTGCGCACCAGATAATGCGTACTCTTGTCCACCGCGAGCCGAAAATCGCGCTGCTCGGTATCGGTGATTTCAACCCAATCCACCGTCCTGAGATCCACAACATCGGTTCCGGCGTAACGGACAGTCATTCCCGGCTCTTTCAGCCGTACGCGCAGCAAATTGTTGATATCGCGCTTGGCCTGCTCCTGAAAATCGGCGACCGCCGCGGTGCTTAGTTCGGAAACGCCGCCGCGATCAAGAGTCCAGCCGCGATCGCCGTTATAGACGTTGACGATCACACCCTTTTTCGAGAAGTCCGTACGATTTTTGTCCGGATAACGCCAGTACACCTTGAAGTTCGTGTAACCCGTCATTTCGCCATTATGGCCAAACTGCGCGAGACGGCCATCGCAATTGCTCTCGCGAATATCTAGATAGGTTGGGCCGCCGAGCGCGGTAATCAACTGCTCCAAAACCTGCTTGCCCTTGGCCGTGCGCTCCTCCGGCATCATGTTATCTGGGTTTTGAGCGCGCGCAGCCTGTAGCGGCAATGCCGTCATCAGTGCGGCAAGCGCCAGAACCGGCCAGAAATTGACAGCCTTTAACCGCACAACACCGCTCCCCCGTTTACATTGATGATTTCGCCAGTCATGAAGTTGGCCAGATCCGAAGCGAGGAACAAAATCGGTCCGGCAATTTCCTCCGCAGTGCCCGCGCGACGCAGGGGAATCGCGGAGACAATGGCTTTTCCTCCCGCTTTCGAGTTGATTACCGCGTTGGACATGTCCGTGGCCACCCAGCCGGGCGCCACGCAGTTCACCAGGATGTTGTGTCGCGCGAGTTCCGTTGCAAGCCCCTTCGCCAGGCTGATAATGCCGCCCTTGGAGGCGCCGTAATGCGTGTGAAAGGATTCACCGCGCTGCCCGGCGGTGGAGCTGATGGGAATAATCTTGCCGGACTTCTGCTTGATCATCTGCGGCACGGAAAAATGAATGATGGAGTAGACGCTTTTTAAGTTGACGCGAATCATCTCGTCCCATTGCTTCTCGCTCATTTTTTCAATGGGCAGGTCTTCCGGGTTCCACACCCCGGCGTTGGCCACCAGGATATCCAGGCGCCCCAAGCGCTCGATCGCAAAATCCACCAGTTTCTTGTTATCCGCGTGGTGCCCGACGTCTGCTTTGAACGCTTCGACTCGCGTGCCGTGCTTGCCCGCTTCCTGTTGCACTTGCTCTGCAGCGTCCTTGGCCTTGTTGTAATTGAAAACTACGTCCGCGCCGGCCTGCGCAAAGAGCTTGACTGCCGCGGCGCCAATTCCCCGCGAACCACCGGTAATAAGCGCCGCCTTGCCAGCCAGTGAAATCATCATCCCCCCAAGAAGTACAAAGCACGAAAATCGTAAGGCTGCTGCGGCTCACACCTTTTCTGCCAAGTGATGACGTGTCTTGCGACCGGCAGCGACGAGGTCCGCGAACAACCGCTCCGCGGAGGCGTCGCCGAACATCCGTTCCGGGTGCCATTGCACACCAACCACCCAGTTCGCGTCGCCGGTCCACTCCACGCCCTCCACCGTGCCGTCATCCGCACGCGCGGTGACTCGCAGGCCCCTGCCCGGTGCGGCAACAGCTTGGTGATGCGAGCTGTTGACTTCGCCGCGGCCGCCTGTGATCCCCGCCAGCCGGCTGCCCTGCTCAAACGACGCGGCGTGGCGCGGATCCTCTTTCGGTTCAGGCGTGAGATCCTTTTTTCGGTGTGGCGTGGTCGTGCCCGTCTCTGTTCGCAGGTCTTGTATCAATGTGCCACCCAGATAGACGTTCAAGAGCTGGCAACCGTAGCAGATTGCCAGGACGGGTTTTTGCTCGGCAAAGGCATGTTTCAAGATGGATCGGTCAGCGGCTTCGCGAGCCAAGTCGGCCGGCGCCGATAGGCCGTCGTTTACGGCTCCGTATTCCGCTGGCTCTACATCCGCGGGACTGCCCGGCAGCACGAAGGCGTCCAATGTGGGTAAAGCCCGATCGAGCTCAATAGGGTCGGTCAGTGTAAGCAGGACCGGCTCTCCCCCTGCGCGACGCACGGCGTCCTCGTAGTTCCTGATCTTGGGGCGGTTCCCCTCGGCCTCTTCCTGCGAAGTGCGCCACGGAATGCCTACCCGTGGGCGAAGAGACGTGCCTCCGGTTGTCGTTGCGGGGGGCATAGAACCTTGCATCGTAGCATTCGCAGAGTAGAAGCGGCAACACGGGCCGCCATCATCGTCGCGCGGAGGCGGAGTGCCGCAGCACGGCATCAAGGCCGAATTCAGGGCGATGAAAATACGTCGGAAGCTCGCCGAGCCGCGACGCAAGTTGCTCGGGTGACGAGGCGCGAAGCGTGACATGTCCGAGTTTGCGGCCGGCGCGCGCCGACTTGCCGTACAGGTGTAGGTGCGCGTCGCGGACGGCGAGGACTTCGGCGGAGTCGGGGACATCCCCGATGAGGTTGAGCATGGCGGAGCAGCCAATGGCGCTTGTCGAGCCGAGCGGCAGGCCGACCACGGCGCGCAGGTGATTCTCGAACTGGCTCGTCACCGCGCCTTCGATGGTCCAGTGGCCGGAATTGTGGACGCGGGGAGCCATTTCGTTGGCCAGCAAGCGCCCTTCGTGCTCGAAAAACTCAATGGCCAGCACGCCGACATATTGCAGCGCGTCTAGGACGCGGCGCGCCGCATCCTCCGCGGCGTTCTGCACCGCGCGGTCGAGCTGCGGAGCCGGCGCGAGCGACAAGCGCAGAATTCCCCCGCGATGGTGATTTTCCACGAGCGGATAGGCGGCCGTCTCGCCGTCGCGCCCGCGAACGGCTAGCACGCTCAGTTCGCGCGTAAACGGGACTAGGCGCTCGAGTAAGAACGGCGCAGCCTGCTGCGCGGGTTCTGCGCCGCTATGTTTCCCTGAAGCGGTTGCCGCGGGTAATTCGCTTTTGGCTCTGGCGACGTCTTCCGCGCTTCGCAAAATCCATTGTCCCTTGCCGTCGTAGCCCATGCGGCACGTTTTCAGAATCGCGGGCAAGCCAATCTGCTTTACCGCGGCATCGAGCGCATCTTGGTTGGCGACCGCCGCAAATTCCGTAGTGGCGATGCCCAGCTCTTGAAACAGGTGCTTTTCGTTTAGCCGGTCCTGCGCTGCCTCAAGCGCGGCGGGAGGCGGCAGCACCGGCACGCGCTCGGCAAGAAAGCGCGCCGCTTCAACGGGCACATTTTCGAACTCGTACGTCACCAGCTCCAGGCCGGCGGCAAATTTCTTCAGCGCAGAGTGATCGTCGTATTGCGCAGTGATGCGTGTGGCGATGCGTCCGACCGGCGCTTCTGGTGAAGGATCGAGAAAGCGAAAGTGTAGACCCAGCGGATACCCTGCGAGCGCCAGCATGTATCCAAGTTGCCCACCGCCGAGGATCCCGATGGTCACGCGCGCGTTCCCTTTTTTTTCGTGGCGACCGTCGCCGCAACGGGCATCGTCGCCACTCCCAGCGCCCGAGCAACAGCCTTCGGGTCGGGGTTTGCGAGGACGCGCTCCGTCTGCGCATCGCGGAATTTGCGGTACGCTTCGCGCACCTCGGGATGTTTCGCGCCGAGGATGGCGGCAGCAAGCAACGCGGCATTAATCGCGCCTGCTTTACCCACCGCCAGCGTACCGACCGGAACGCCACCGGGCATCTGCGCGATGGAAAGAAGCGAATCCAGGCCCTTCAACGTTTTCGATTCCACCGGGACGCCCAGCACAGGCAAAACCGTTTTCGACGCCGTCATCCCCGGCAGGTGCGCGGCGCCGCCTGCGCCCGCGATGATAACTTCGATGCCGCGCTTTTCGGCGGAAGCCGCATATTCAAAGAGAAGATCCGGCGTGCGATGCGCGGACACCACGCGTGTTTCATGTGGAACGCCCAGCTCTAACAGCGTGTTTGCGGCGTGTTCCAGCGTTTCCCAATCGGAAGAAGAACCCATGATAATTCCGACGAGCGCTGTCTTCTCCACAGTAGAGTCCTTTGCCATTGTCGCGTTCACCGAAGAAGCGAACATTTTACGGTGTTTTTCAGCGCGCCGCGACCTGCGCGCGCTGTTTCCAGTAGTGGCGGAGCTGCCCGACGAGGTAGAGCGAGCCCGTGACGAAAACAGCGTCGTCAGGCGTTGCTTTAGAGACAAGATAATCGAGCGCCTGCTCTGCATCCGGAATAACGGAGCTTTGTGCCGCGTGATGTGCCGCGATTTCGCTGAGTTGCGCAGCGGAGATGGCGCGCGAGGTGCGCGGCTCGGTGAAGACGACTTCCGCCGCGTGTGGGAAAAGCATGCCGGCGATTTCGTCCACGGCTTTGTCGCGCAGCGCTCCGTAAAGAACGAAGATTTTGCGGCCCGCGAAGTTTTCTTGCCAGAAGCCAGCTAGTTCGCGCGCCGCGCCGGGGTTGTGCGCGCCGTCCGCGTAAATGTCCGGCCGCGATTGCAATTTTTCCAGGCGTCCCGGCCATTCGGCCGCCGCGATTCCTCGCTCAATCGCGTTCTCCGGGATGAGATAGCCGCGTGCCCTCAAAATACGGGCTGCTGCTGCTGCATTCATCGCGTTCTGTAATTGGAAACGCCCGGGCAACTGCGGAGCGAGCGTCGCGGACCAGCCGGAAGCGATCTCCGTGATTTGCGCCCGGATGCACCCGTCCTCCATCACCTGGTTGTCCACGCGATACGCCTGAGTCGTTTCGACGATCGGGCACCTCAGTTCTTTCGCGCGAGTCAGAATGACCTCGCGCGCTTCCGGTCGTCGCGCGGCGATTACAACTGGGACCCCTTTTTTCAGAATGCCGGCTTTTTCCGATGCGATTTCTTGCAGCGAATGCCCTAGAAAATTTTCGTGATCGAAGTCGATGTTCGTGATCAGAGTGACCACGGGCGTCAGAATATTAGTCGCATCTAGCCGCCCCCCCAGGCCAACCTCGAAAACACCGAAGTCCACGCGCGATTCGGCGAAATATTGAAAGGCCATCGCGGTTACGCATTCAAAATACGTGGGATGGGCGCGAAGCTTGCCCGCGGCCAGCAGTTCTTCGATGACCTGCTGAATGCGCGTGAGCGTTTCCGCGAAATCGGAATCCGTGATTTCAGCGCCATTCACACGAACGCGTTCGTTGATCTTTTCCAGGTGCGGCGAAGTGTTCAGTCCGGTGTGAAATCCGGCTTGCCTCAGAATCGATTCGAGAAAAGCCGCCGTTGACCCCTTGCCGTTGGTTCCCGCGATATGTGCCGAGGGATACACGCGGTCGGGCCGCCCCAGGCGCTCAGATAAGACCGCGATATTCTCGAGATCGAATTTTGCGGCCGCGGCCTGCGTCGGCGCGGCCAATTCCCTGCCAAGCGAAAGCAAATACCGGACCGCAGCGTCGTAATTCATCTCAGCTCAGCAGGAGGTCGAAGGAATTGGCGAGGAAGTTTTTCATCTCTTTGCGCGGGACGACGGCGTCAAGAAAGCCGTGCTCCAGCAAAAATTCCGAGCGCTGAAAGCCTTCCGGCAGCTTTTGCCGGATGGTCTGCTCGATCACCCGCGGCCCGGCAAAACCGATCAGCGCTCCGGGCTCGGCGATGTTGAAGTCGCCAAGCATGGCAAAGCTGGCGGTGACGCCCCCGGTCGTCGGATCGGTCATGATCGAGATGTACGGCACTTTGGCTTCGTCCAGCTTGGCAAGCGCCGCGGAAACTTTCGCGAGCTGCATCAGGCTGATCGTGCCTTCCATCATGCGTGCCCCGCCGGAGCAGGAGACGATTACCAGCGGCTGGCGCGTGTCCAGAGCGAGTTCGATGCCGCGGGTCACTTTTTCTCCCACCACCGCGCCCATGGAGCCGCCGATGAAACCAAATTCCATCGCGCAGCATACGATCGGCCGGCCATTGAGCTGGCCCTCCGCGGTGATGATCGCGTCGCACATGCCCAATTTCTTGCGCGCTTCGCGTAGACGCGAGGCGTAAGGCTTCGTATCCACAAAGTGCAGTGGATCAGTCGAGGTCATCCGCGCGTCGTGTTCGGTCCAACGCCCATCCAGCAGCATGTCCAGGCGCTGCTTCGCGCCCATTTTGAAATGAAATTGGCACTTCGGGCAGACCAGCAGATTCGCTTCCAGGTCCTTACGAAACACGATCGTCCGGCAAGACTCGCACTTGACCCACAGGCCCTCCGTGCGCACGCGGCGCTCTTCAGGCGGCGTGGGCTGATCGATCGATTTTTTGTCGCGCTTAAACCAGGCCATTTTTTCGAGATGTAAGACTCACCGTCGGACTAGAAAGAAACCAACGGTTTCAGTAGTCGATTCCTCGCTGTGCCAGTATACCCTTCGTGTACGGGTGTTTCACCTCGCGCATCTCGGTAACCAGGTCTGCCAGCTCCACCAGCTTCAGATGCGCATTCCTGCCGGTGCAAATCACGTGCACGCGCTCCGGGCGGTTGCGCAGCGCTTCCACCACCTCGTCCGCGTCCAACATTTTGTAGCTGATGGTGTAGTTGATCTCATCGAGCACAACTAAATCATATTTTCCGCTGTAGATGGCGTCGCGCCCGGCCTGCCAGCAATCGTGCGCCATCTTGATGTCCTCAGGGTCCGTCTCGGCGCCCCCCACTTTCACGAATCCGCGGCCCATTGGTCGAATCTCAAATTTGTCGTCGCCCAGCATCTTGGCGGCGTCCAGCTCTCCATAGTGCCAGGATCCCTTGATGAACTGCACCATCAGCACTCGCAGCCCTTGGCCGACCGCGCGAAACGCCGTTCCCAGTGCGCAAGTCGTCTTCCCCTTGCCCGGTCCGGTGTAAACGATTAACAGTCCCTTTTCTTCCGGCATATCGTGGCTCTTAGTTGAGTTGGAGCCGCTTGGCCAATTCGCTCGCGATCGCGGCGATACGCTCCCGGGTTGCGGCGGGCAGCGCCGTCTTGGGCTTGCCGTGCGGATCCTGCAGCACAATCCATAGCCCGGGCCTGTACACCTCGTCGTTTCCAGGACAAATCGCTCCTGTTAGCTGCGCAAGTACAAGAGGCGGGTCGTTGGAAAGATCGAACCCGGGATGATGCGGATGGTGCTGGGCCAGAAGGTCCATCAAAATGCCGCGCGTGTCGTCGACGAGATCGCGGAAACCCTGAGAAACCAGAATGGCGTCCACGTGGCGGGGCGTGGGCTGCTCCACTTCTTCGAGGTCGTAATCGGGCAAGGGTTTTTCCAACGCGATCTCAATGGAAGCGGAAGGTTGGTCTTCGTCCGGCACAATGCGTATAGACATGGTGCGTATGGTTGTACACCAGCAACCGCCGGTTGGCATAGACCTTGCCACGCAAGTTGCGGAATCGGCGGAAATTTCTACGGCAGTCGGATGTTGGCCTGTCATAGCGACAACGAAACAGTTGAGGCTCGCCAGGCGCTGGCGCTTGCGCGAATGTGCTATTTTGTTGGGACTAAGTGGGGTTGGAAACGGGGTTAAAGTGCCGGTAACGGAAGCGCCGCCGAGCCTGGTCCGCATCAGCGGATCGACGTTCAGTCTACGGGTGATCGCCGCCGCGATCATTCTCCTCTTCTGCTACTACGCGCAGGGCGTGGTCATTACTCTGTTGCTCTCCATCTTGTTGGCGTATTTTCTCGATCCCGCTGTGGAGCTTCTCGAGCGTATACACGTGCCACGCACCGTGGGTGCGATGACCATGGTGTTGATTCTCATCGCCGTGCTGGTGGCCGTCGGCTATGGACTCGGCGAACGCACCGCGGATTTCGCTGCAAACTGGCCGAAATATGGTGGCATGCTGAAGCAGGCGGCAAGCACTATCGAAGGCAAAATCAGCGGACTCGAGGGCCACGTCTCGGAGATCGGGCAAGAAGCGAACGCCGTGCGCGCCGAAGTGCGTCCCGAGCCGGGCGTAGTGCGCACGCTTATTTTCCGAAGCATCGGATCTCTATACGCGCTCTTTCTGGAAGTGACCTTCGTGCCCTTTCTCGTGTTCTTCATGCTGGCGGCGAAACGGGAAGTGTGGCACGGCACGCTGCAACTCTTTCCCGTAGCGCAGCGAACGCGCGTAAAGGAGACGCTGGAAGACTTGCGCGACGTCCTACGCGATTATCTGGCCGGAATGACCCTGGTCACCATGATCGTAATCGCGGCCAGTAGCGTTCTCTTCTGGTGGATGGATATGGATTATCCCATCCTCACCGGCATCGCCTCTGGCCTGTTGAACATGGTGCCCTACATAGGCGCGGTAATGGCCTGGCTGCCGGCATTCCTGATCGGACTGGCCAAGTGGAAGGCCGTCGGCAACTTCGTGCTGATTGCCGTGGGTCTGACGACGATTCATGTCGTCGCGCTAAACTTTGTCGCTCCGCAATTGGTGGGACGCCGGGTTCGTCTCAACGCCGTGGCCATCACCGTCTCGCTGCTTTTTTGGGGCTGGGTCTGGGGCGGCATGGGCCTGCTCCTCGCGATCCCCATCACCGCCACCCTCCGCGTCATCTGCGACCACACCGATTCCTGGCGCCCCATCGGCCGCTGGCTCAGCGCGTAGCTCCTTCAACACACACGAAGCCACTAGGCGGGTTGCCACGAGGAGTCGCCCAAACCAACCTGGGTGGACCCACTCACACAACAAGCCGCAGCATTTTATCACCCGCGGCACCTGCAGGGCCCGCGCGAATAGTACGGCCTCACTTCATCGGCGGATGGCCCGGAAAAGGCTCCCTGATTCTGTATCTTGAGCAGTCGATCGGAATCCACGACTGCACAGTTTTCCTGTAACAGAGAAACGCGGAGGGTGCCCCAGGTTCGGTGTGGGAACCTGGGTCTTGGGGTTGCCTTCTCTTCCCTCTTAAACATCCATG
>Ga0137418_10001864_pt1 | contig 19269 bp, 13 predicted proteins | sample CZODoug3_1_2_16f_FD_122242 | JGI IMG/M metagenome (GOLD analysis project Ga0137418, IMG submission 122242) | Vadose zone soil fungal communities from Angelo Coast Range Reserve, California, USA - CZODoug3_1_2_16fungal (Hybrid Assembly) | ecosystem: Environmental > Terrestrial > Soil > Vadose...
CCACGCTGCGCATCGCGCGCGGCGAAGCCTTCGCTTTTGAGCGCCACTGGCGGAGGCTGGAAAAAGATGCCGCGATTATTCGCCTACCCATGCCCTATGCCGGGCCGAAGGTCCGGGTACAGCTGCAGGAAGTGATTCGCGCCAACAAAGTTACCGAAGGCTGCGCGCGGATCTATCTGGTCTACAACCAAGTGGGCTTCTGGTGCAGCGACGAGCCGCAACCCACGGTCGATCTGATTATCTATACCGCGGCGCTGCCGGAACAGCGGGAGCCGGTCCGCCTCAGCGTGCGCGAGCACGGGCGGCACGCCGCCTCCGCGCTGTCCGGCGTAAAAACCGTTTCATGGCTGAACAATGTATGGTCCGTGGCCGAAGCGCAGAAGGACGGCTTCGACGAAGTGCTGATGCTCAACGAACGCGGCGAAGTGGCCGAATGTACTTCCGCGAATATTTACATCGTTAATGGTGACAATGTTTTGACCCCGCCACTTAGCTCGGGCTGCCTGGAAGGTGTCACCCGCGGCATTCTTTTTGAGGTGGCCGCGGAAGCCGGCGCCAACTTGAAAGAGCAAACTTTGCGGCTGGAGGACCTCTACGCCGCCGACGAAGTTTTCATCTCTTCCACCAATCGCAATGTGATTGGCGTGGGCGAAATTGCCGGCCACAAATTTCCCAAAGCGCCAGGCCCGTTCACCCACCGCTTGAATGAAGCGATCACCACCTACCTGAACGACTACGTTACCCGGCGCTTGGCCGCGGCCTCGCGCTAAAACAAAAGCGCCCCGACCGGCCCGACTAGGTCGACCAGATCGAGGCGCTTCCAGCAAGCTGACTCAGGGAGGAGTCCGCAAGCTAAAACATAAACTTCAGCGCGAACTGCACCAGCCGCCCCGGCTGCGACGTTTGAATTTGCCCGACGTTCGGGCTGTTCACGTCATTCACCGGAACGCCAAAGTTGGCGTGATTGAAAATGTTGAAGAGTTCCGCGCGGAATTGCAGGTTCTTCGATTCCTTGAACTTGAAATTCTTCAACGCCGAAAAATCCCATTGCTGCACGCCCGGCCCGGTCAGAATGTTGCGCCCAGCATTACCGAATTGGCCGATTTGGGTCTTTGCGTCGAGCCGCTGAAATGCCGATGGGTTGTACCAGCAATCCGGAGTTCCGGTGTGCGCTCCGTTCGAGCATGTGCCCTTAGTCGGATCGCCGGCCATGTTCGGACGGTCGCTGGGAAATCCGGAAATTTCCGGAGCACCGCCCTGCGCGGAAACTCCCGCCGAGTCGTACACGGTGAACGGAGTGCCGGTCTGAAATGTGGTAATTCCATTGACCTGCCAGCCTCCCAACACTTTGCCGTACCACTCTTGCGAATGGCTCAAAAATGGAATGTCCCACTCGTAGCTGATGACGAACCGGTGCCGCGCATCGAACAGTGATCGCCCGTGTTCCGCGCTAAGGTCGAATGGATTTTGCGCCAGATCGTTTTCTCCAGCGGTGCTTTGCGAAGCCGATCCAGTAATATTGAACGACGAAACATCGTCCAACGTTTTGGAGTAGGTGTACGAAGCAAGCATGGAAAAGCCTTGCGAGAATCGTTTGCGCAAGCTGGTTTGCAGCGAGTGATAAGTGGAATCGGCAATGCCTGCGATTTCGCCGACCGACGAATACACGCAAGCGCTGGGAGGTTGCCCGAGCGTGCAGCCCGAATACAACCTTCGCTGAATAGCGTTGTCCTGTGTGGTCAATGGGTTGCCGCTGCCATCCACACCGGGCACGAAAACCGCGGGATTGGCTTCGATGAAGCGCGGCAACTTGGTGCCCTTGGTGCCGACGTAGCCGATTTCGAACAGCCAGTTGTTCGCGAACGAACGCTGCAGATTCAAGTTCCAATCCTGCGCGTACGGCAAGCGCAGCTTCGGGGAGAGCGTCAACAGGGTCATCGGCGGAGCGAACGGCGTGCTGAATGGATTGGATCCGTTAAATGGATCGGCAAAATTCGGAAAACTGACCTGTGGCGTTTGCAGGTAAGGCGGCGCGCTGATCGGCGTCTGCAGCGGACCACCTTCGCCGGTGTAATACGGATCGTAAAAAATTCCGTACGCTGAGGTTACCAACCATTTGCCGGTGCCGGTGGGATCCCAAGCCAATCCGACACGCGGCGCGAACGCTTTCTTGTCGGTATGGATCAAGCCCCTTGGAACGCCGGGGTCTCCGGGATAAAGAAGGCCAGTGGGAGCAGTGGGAAAGACCGTCGATTGCACCCCCGGCTCAAAAAGGTTCTGGCGATTCTTTTGTTCGGTATAAGGGAACGGAATTTCGTAACGCACGCCATAATTGACGGTCAGCCGCGAAGAGAGCTTGTAGGTATCTTGCGCGTAGAAGTTCACCGCGTTGCCGCGCAAATTGCGGGAGAAATCTCCCCCTCCTTGCAAGAAAAACACCGGCTGGCCGAAAAGAAAGCTGGCGAAGGAATCGCTGAACGGAACAGGCGCAAAAACAAAGAAGCCGTTGCTGGCGATACCCTGCAACACATTCAAACGGTCGTAATTGTAGCCACCACCGAATTTTAGTTCATGGCGGCCGCGAACCCAGGTGAGCGAACCGGAAAAATCCAAGTCGCTGTCGTAAGTGTTGCGGGGCCCGGTGATCGGATCGCCGATGGAAGAGTAGCCGGCGACTTGAATGAACGGAGGACCGATCGAGAGATCCAACGAGGGAGCGTAGGTAAATCCAAGGCTGGCCGGCGTGGTGTGATTCACGTGTTCTTCAAAGAGGAAGCGGTTGCGGAGGAAAGAAACGCGCGCGAGGCCAACCACGCTGGGAGAAAAAGTGTGAGTTTCGGCGGCGACAAAATTCTGCGAACGATGATCTTCGCCAACCGGAAATCCAGGGACATTCGCGCCGGCGGTGGAAAGCGGATCGAGAACATTTCCCTGGCTGAAAATGTAGCGGAAGTTCAGGACGTCGCGCGGGCTCAGATAGTGATCCAGGCGCATTCCGAACTGATCGTTGTCGGTTGATTTGTTCAGCGTGGAGACAAATGTATTTTCACCGGCGTTCGGCAACGGAAAATACGGCAGCAGATTTTGTGAAATGGAGTTGGTGGGGAACGGCAATTGGTTGTACGGAACGGGCTGATTAGCAAATTCATTGAAGATCTGGTTGATAAGCTGGTGTGTGACTGGGTCGCGGTCTTTGCAGATCCCGTTGGAATCGAAACCCAATTGGCAGATTTCGCCGAAATTTCCGTTGCGCTCATTCAGGGAAGGGACCGTGGCTTCGCGAGTTTCGCCGGCACGTTCACGCAAGCCTTCGTAGTACAGAAAGAAAAATGTTTTGTCCTTTTTTACCGGGCCGCCAAATGTTCCGCCGAACTGATTGCGTTTCAGCGGTTCAACCGCGGTGGCGAAAAAGCTTTTGGCGTCGAAGGCGTCGTTGCGGAGAAACTCCCATAGCGAACCGTGAAGGGCGTTGGTGCCGGATCGAGTAATGATATTGGTGGTGGAACCCGTGCTGTGGCCAAATTCGGCGTTGGCGGTGTGGGTGAGAATGCGAAATTCGGCGATGGCGTCCACTGGAGGCTCCATCACGAATCCGCCGTCGACGTTGTTGAAATTGTCGGCGCCGTCGATCAGGAAATTGTTGGATTCGGGGCGCTGGCCGTTTACCGCGTAGGCTTGACCGTCGCGCAATGAGCCGCCAGCCGCGGAAAGGCCCGCGGTCATGGGAGCGACTCCCGGCTGAAGCGTGCCCAACTGGGTAAAGTGGCGGCCGTTCAGCGGCAAGTCCTGAATCTCGCGCTCTTCCACGGTCTTGCCAAGATTGGAGGAGGTGGTATCCAGCAAGGGCGCCGCGTCGATTACCAAGTCAATATCTCCAACTTGCGCGAGATTGAGCCGCACAGTCACCGTGATGGTCTGATTCACTCCCAGCGCGAAGCGATCCTGCGCAAATTTGATAAAGCCCGGAGCGACGGCCTCCACCCGGTAGTGGCCGATAGGGAGTTCCACGAACGTGAAATCCCCTTGCGAATCGCTATTAGCGGTGCGAACGAAACCGGTCTCAGCTTGGATTACGGTAACCGGGACGGAAGCGACGACGGCACCGCTAGGATCAAAAATCGTGCCGCGGATAATGCCGGTGACCTGCTGAGAGTCAGCCGAGTGCGCCACAAAAACAAAAAGCAGCCACACGAACAGCAACTTGGACGAAATCCTCATGGAAAACACAATCCCCCGCGGCGCCTCTACCCACAGAGACCCGCCGCATTCTAAGCACACTCGTGGTGAAGTATTCGAACTGCCTCGACGGAAGTAAAAGTGAATCGATTATCGAGAGGTGACCCGAATCACACAATAATATAAATAGACTAGACGCCGGAAATGCGACAAAGCCACAGCGTCAGTGGCTTTTCGGATCGTGCGGGCAAGGCTCAAGCCGCATCCATTGCGCCGCATTGACGTTGATGCCGTTAACGTAAATCACCCAGTGCAAATGCGGGCCGGTGGAGCGTCCGGTGGAACCCGCATAACCGAGAACGTCGCCGCGCTGGACGGTTGCTCCGGGTTGAACTTCCAGGCGAGACATGTGCAGGTACATCGATTCCAGGCCCTGGCCGTGATCGATGCCAACCGCATTGCCGAGCACGTTAAATTTTTGGGCAAAAGTGATAACGCCAGCGGCAACGGCGCGAATCGGTTCGCCTTCGGGAGTGCGCTGGTCGACGCCGCCGTGATATTCGCCGGTGGGCTTTCCATTGTGCAAGCGCTGCACACCGAATGGAGAGGTCATGCATCCCGAGACTGGCGGCGCCAAAGGATCTTGCCAGGAACGTCGCGTCGAAACGTTTTCCTTAAAGGTCTTGAGTAGCGCCATCTCTTCGGGAGTGGAGTGAAGCGCTTCAATTTCCGGAGAGAGCTTGACGTTTTGCGCTGGAAAAATGGTTTTGCGGATGACTACGCGGAGAGTCTGCGGAAGGCCGTCATCGCCGCGGAGGGCAGTGAGTTCAAACGTTCCCGGATGGTCCTTGACGGAGATCGCGAGAAGCCCAAAGCGCTGCTCATCGGACTGGAGAAACAGCTGGGACTCACGGTCGTTAAGCCGAGCCTTGATGAACTGGGCGGGACAGGTAATGCGCAGCGTTTCTCCAAGCTTTACCTGCGCGGGCGAAACGGTGCAGTCCTGCGCGAGCGCATGATCCATGGAGCCACAAGCCGCCAAACTGAGAAGTGCGCCTAAAGTTCGCATGATTCCGAAGATGGGCGGCAACCGCATATTCGTGATTCCCTCTCCCGGGACGACAAGACCATTCTCGCGGCTGGAGTATTAGCGTGGCAAGGGCATAAACAGCGCGGCGATGCATGAACGAGAGGGAGCGCGTGCTACAATCTGCGACTTGAGAAAGACATGACAGAGACGTTAGCGGCAACCGAGGCGGTATTGGAAGTGATTTCGCCGGACGGCGCGCGGAGATACGCGCGCATTGCTGGCACGCCGTACATGATTGGGCGCGGCGCGGAGACCGGCAATCATTTGCAGCTGAACGACCGGCGAATCTCCCGCAATTGCGCGGCGATCGTGATGGAAGCGAACCGGCTGTACATCGAAGATCGCGGGCAGCGGCGCGGAGTGTTCATCAACAACGAAAAAATTGAGAGCCGGGCGCTGGAAGACGGCGACATCATTACTTTTGGCCTGGAAGACTCTTACGAAATTATCTATCGCTCGGCGCCGGATTCCGCCGGGGAGTCCATACCGAACATATTGACGCGGATCGAGCACATCACCAGTTCCGAGCCGGCGTCCGGCGGACTGCGTAAACTCAACATGCTGCTGGAAGCGAGCTCGCTGCTGCACTCGCAGCTGCCACTGGATTCGGTGCTGGCCAAGATGCTGGATCACGCGGTGGCGGTACTGGATGCGGACCGCGGCTTGCTTCTGGAAAATGGCACGGACGGAACGCTGAAGGTTCGGCTGGCGCGGCGCAGCGGCGGATTGCGTTTGCCGCCGGAAAGCGTGCAGCCAAGCCAAACCGCGCTGCAATTGGCGTTGAAGCAGCATTCTCCGGTGATCACCGAAGATTTAGCGCAGGCGGAAATGGATTTGCAGTCGGCGCAGAGCGTGGTTGCGCAGCGGCTTCGCGCCGTGGTGGTGATTCCGCTGCACTCGGTGATGCGCGCCAATTCGCAAGAGTCGGTGATCAATCTGCGACGGGGCGAATTTCTGGGCGTGTTGTATCTGGATTCGCGGCGTCCCGCGGCGTTTTCAAAATTGGACCGGCAGATTCTGGATGCGCTGGCGGCCGACGCGGCCAGCATTCTGGACAACGCGCGGCTGGTGGAACGCGAACGCGAACGGCAGCGCATGGAGCAGGAGATCAACATCGCGCGTGATATTCAGCAGGCGCTGCTGCCGAAGGATTTCACGGAGTTTCCCCATCTGGCGGTTTCCGGATGCAATTTTCCTTGCCTGGCGGTCGGCGGCGACTATTTTGACGTTTTTCCGATCGGCGATGGGCGTACCGCATTTTTGCTCGCCGACGTTTCCGGCAAAGGACTGGGCGCTGCGATTGTGACCACCATGCTGCAGGGAGCGCTGTCCGGAATGACGCTGGGAACAGACCCGGCGCGAGTGTTCAATCATTTAAACAAGTTTTTGTGCAGCCACGCGGAAGTGGGGCGCTACGCCACGATGTTTTTTGGGATTCTGGATCTGGACGGGCATTTGGAGTTCATCAATGCCGGGCATCCGTCACCGATGTTGATCCGGCAAAACGCGGTGGAAGAGGCGTTCACCGAAGGATCGTATCCGGTGGGCCTGGTGCCCGATGCGGAGTACACCGCAATTTCCTTGAAGCTCCAGCCTGGCGACACGCTGGTGCTGTTCAGCGACGGCGTGACCGAAGCGATGGACCCGGACGAACAGATGTTCGGGGTGCCGCGGCTGCGCGAAACGCTGGAAGGACAAACCGGCACGGAGTTGGCTGAAATTCAGAAGACGGTGCTGGAGTCCGTGGAAAACTTTGCGCGCGGCGCGCGGCAAGCCGATGATTTGACGCTCTTGCTGGTGCGTTATCGCGACCCGGCATCCGTCGACAAAACCGATACCGCGATTCCGTCTCCCGGCGCTTCGGCCTAAGAGCAATTGGACCCGAAATAAAAAACCGCGCATTAGATGCACAAACGACAAAAATGATGCACTGTTTCTACGGCTTTTTTCATTACAGCTTGGTGACAAAACTTTCCCTTGCATTCCCTTTCGGACAGGATTATTAATCAGGTTCCGTGTGGCTTCTCAAGCTTAGGGGCAAGGAGTGCACGATGGATTCCAGTCGTAGGGATTTCCTGAAAATCGGAGCAGTGGGCGGCGCAGCTGCGGCAGTTTTTGGATTTGATTTGCAGCCGGCGTTCGCGCAATTGCGCTCGTTGAAGATTGAACGCGCCAATGAGACGCGGTCCACTTGTCCGTACTGTTCGGTAAGCTGCGGCGTAATTATTTACACGATTGGCGACCGCGCGAAAAACGTTACGCCGCAAGTGGTGCATGTCGAAGGCGACCCGGACCATCCGATCAATCGCGGCACGCTGTGCCCCAAGGGCGCTTCGCTGGAGCAGGATATTTTGAATGACCGGCGGCTGTTGAAGCCGCAGGTTCGCCGCCCGGGTTCCGACCGCTGGGAAGAAATTGGCATGGACGATGCGCTGACGGAAATCGCGCAGCGGGTGAAGAAACTGCGCGACGACACCTTTATCGAAAATGATGCGCAAGGCCACAAAGTAAATCGCCTGGAATCGCTGGCATGGACCGGCGGGTGCACCGACACCAACGAATTTAACTATCTCGTTGTAAAAACCATGAGAGCCCTGGGCGTGGTGCATTTAGAAAACCAGGCCAGAGTTTGACACGGCCCCACGGTCTCAAGTTTGGGACCAACGTTCGGACGCGGGGCGATGACCAACGGCTGGGTGGACATCAAGAACACCGACATGATGCTGATCATGGGCGGAAATCCTGCGGAAAATCATCCGTGCGGATTCAAATGGGCGATCGAAGCCAAGCGCACTCGCAATGCAAAAATGATTGTGGTGGATCCGCGGTTCACGCGAACGGCGAGTGTTGCGGACCAGTTCTGCCAGATCCGTGCGGGAACGGACATTGCGTTTCTGGGCGGAATGATCCGCTACGCCATCGAAAACAAGCGGTTCGCGAAAGATTATTTAATTAACTATACCAACGCGGCATTCATCGTGAAGGACGGGTTCAAGCTTCCGGAAGATGAGGGAGTTTTTTCCGGGTTTGACGAGAAGGCGCACACTTACGACAAAGCTACCTGGAATTACGCGAGCGGCGATGCCAGCGGGAAAGCCGCACATGAAACGCCAGCTCCGAAGCCGGTGAACGGACAGCCGGCCGCGCCGCCTGCGATGCCTGAAAAACCTGCCTACGACCTGACGTTGCAAGACCCGCGCTGCGTTTTCCAACTTATGAGGGAGCACTACTCGCGCTACACGCCGGAAATGGTGGAGCGGGTAACTGGAATTCCGCGCGACCAGTATTTGAAGACCATCGAAATGTTCACGTCGATCCGCAAAGACGGCGACATGAAGAAAGCCGCCACCATTATTTATGCGGTGGGCTGGACGCACCACTCTTTCGGAACACAAATTATCCGCACTGCGGCGATGCTGCAATTATTGATGGGAAATGTGGGACGCGCCGGCGGCGGAGTGAACGCGCTGCGTGGACATTCGAATATCCAGGGTGCGACAGACATGGCGGGAGTTTTCGACAGCCTGCCGGGATATTTGAAAGTGCCGAATCCGACGGACGGCTCGTTTGACGGATGGATGAAGCGCATCACACCCAAGCCGTCGAAGCCAACGCACTGGGATTCGTTTAATTATTACGGGAATACGCCGAAGTTTGCGGTCAGCTGGCTGAAGGCGATGTACGGCGACGCGGCAACCAAGCAGACCGATTGGGCGTACGACTATCTGCCGAAGGTAGACCGCAACTATTCGTGGGTACAGTTGTGGGACAACATGTACAACGGACTCGTGAAAGGGATTTTCGCGTTTGGAATGAACGGGGTGGCCATCGGGCCGGACACCAAGAAAAATATCGACGCGCTGAAAAAAGCGGATTTTCTGGTGGTGGGAGAAATTTATCCGGACGAGACCAGCGAGTTCTGGACCGAGAAGGCGGGAAACTCCAAGGACGAGATAGCGAAGATCCAAACTACCGTTTACCGGTTGCCGTGCGCGGGCTTTGCGGAAAAAGACGGTACGTTCACCAATTCCGCGCGGTGGCTGCAGTGGAAGAACGCGGCGCTGCCGGTACCTTCGACGTGCATGCTGGACCAGGAAATGGTGGCGCGGATTTTCTTGAAGGTCCGCGATCTTTACAAGAAGGATGGCGGGAAGTTCGCCGACCCGATTTTGAAGCTGACCTGGGCTTATACCAATCAGCAGAGTCCGTCGTTGGCGGAAGTGTTGAAAGAAATTAATGGCAAAACCACGGTGGACGCGGAAGATCCGGCGACCAAGGTGCAACTTAAAGCCGGTCAGCAATTGCCAGGATTCGCGTGGCTGAAGGATGACGGCACAACGGCGTGCGGGAACTGGATTTACTGCGGGGCGTACACCGAAGCGGGCAATTTGACGGCGCGACGCGATCCCAGCGATCCATCGGGGATGGGCGTGCACCAGAACTGGGCGTGGTCGTGGCCGGCGAACCGGCGGGTTCTGTATAACCGCGCGTCATGCGATCTGGACGGCAAGCCGTGGGATGCTTCGCGACGGCAAGTGTGGTGGAGCGAGCCCGCGCAAAAGTGGGTGGGCAACGATGTGCCGGATTTTAAGGCGGATTCGAAGCCTGCGGATCACATGGGCCCGTTCATCATGAACGCCGAAGGCGTAGGCAGGCTGTTCGCGCCGCTGGCGGCGTTCGCCGATGGACCGTTCCCGACGTTCTATGAGCCAGTGGAAAGTCCTATCGACAATCTGATTCATCCCAAACAGACCCACAATCCGGTAGCGAAAATTTTCAAGTCCGCGGACGACAAATACGGCAGCCCGAAAGACGGCTACAACATTGTTTGCACCACGTACCGGCTGACCGAGCACTACCACTACTGGACCAAGAATAATCCGATGAACGTGCAACTGGTGCCGGAACCGTTCGTGGAGATTCCCGCGGAACTGGCGAACGACATGGGATTGCGCGGCGGCGAAGTGGTGAAAGTGTCCAGCGCGCGCGGCGAATACATTGCCAAGGCCATGGTGACCAAACGGATTAAGCCGATGACCATTGACGGAAAACGCGTGTATCAAATCGGATTGCCAATTCATTGGGGCTATCGTGGGATTGCCGAAGACGAAGGCAAGACCTCGCGAACTCCGGCCAATTCCCTTTCGCCGTCGGTGACCGACCCGAATGCGTATACGCCGGAGTTCAAGGGATTTCTTGTGAAGTTGGAGAGAGTGTAGTAGCGGCAAGGAAAGAGAGTTGGCTGCGATCGGATCGGGCCACTACAAGTGCAAGAGAAAGGAACCGGTCTAAAGACCGGCCACTACAAGAACCCGGAAGGACAGCGATGAGCCAGGCGACACTACGAGTGCAGAAAATCAGTGGCCACGCTGGCAGCGTTCCCGGCGAGGACACGCAGCGCCAATTCACGGTAGCGAAACTGATCGACACCACGACGTGCATTGGGTGCAAAGCATGCGAAGTGGCGTGCGTCGAGTGGAACGACATGCCATTTTCGGCGACGGAGTTTGGCAATTCGTACCAAACGATGCCGGAAACGCGCTGGAATTACTGGAACTTGATTTTGTTCAACGAGCACGAAAAAGAAGATGGCTCGTTGATGTGGCTGATGCGGAAAAACCAGTGCATGCACTGCGCGGAGCCGGGATGCCTGGAAGCGTGCCCGTCGGATGGCGCGATCATTCAGTACACCAACGGCATCGTGGATTTTCAGCAGGACAAGTGCATTGGCTGCGGGTACTGCATCACCGGATGCCCGTTTAATATCCCGAAATTCAACAAAGAGACCAAGCGCGTTTATAAGTGCACGTTGTGCACGGACCGGGTAAGCCAGGGGCTGGAACCGGCCTGCATTAAATCATGTCCGACCGGCTGCTTGCACTTTGGCAGCAAAGACGACATGAAGGAGTTAGCCGAGACGCGCGCAAAGCAATTGCGCGAACATTATAATTTTCCGAATGCGGGTGTATACGATCCCCCGGGAGTGGGCGGCACAGGCGTGATTTATGTGCTGCATGACGCCACGCAGCCGGAACTTTATGGCGGACTGCCGAAGAATCCGTCGATTCCGCTTTCGGTGAAATTGTGGAAAGGCCCGCTGAAATGGCTGGGCAACGTGGCGATGGTCGGCGGGCTGATCGGTTTGTTCGTGCACTACCTGCGATTTGGCCCAAAGGATCGCGACGAAGAGTTGAAAGACTCAAGTGAAGGAGTAAAGCCATGAGCGAAAACGCGGACCAGATCCTTCCTCATGGCCGGGTGCTGCGCTATCCGTTTTTGGAACGGTTGAACCACTGGATCGCGGCGGGTTCTTATATTTATTTGCTACTGACGGGTCTGGCGTTCTGGTCGCCGTGGTGTTTTTGGATTGCCGGGCTGCTGGGTGGCGGACAGATTTCCCGGACGCTTCATCCGTGGGCCGGACTGTTTTTCTTTTACGCGGTGGTACGCATGTATGGCTACTGGGCGCCGCAGATGAAAAGTTCGGAGTCCGACAAGCAGTGGTGGCGTTCGCTGGGATTCTACATTCAGAATCAGGACGACAAGATGCCGCCGGCGGGGCGTTACAACGCCGGGCAGAAAGCGCTGTTCTGGAGTTTTTTTTATGGCGCGCTGGTGTTGCTGCTGACCGGGCTGGTGCTGTGGTTCCCAGAAAGAATTCCATGGAGTTTCCGGTGGGTGCGTTACACGTCGATTTTCCTGCATCCGGTGGCGGCGCTGGCGACGATTGCCAATTTCATGATTCACATCTATATGAGCGTATTTGCGGAACGCGGCGCGTTTGGTTCGGTGATTCGCGGCGACGTTTCGCTGGAATTCGCCAAACGCTATCATCCCGGCTGGTATGAAGAGATCATGCGGCGGTCGGCAACTCCGCGGAAATGACTGCAAAACCCGGCGCGATTTACAGCACCCGCATGCAGCGAGCAGTACACCTAAAAACAGAATATCGTTTCGCTGCGGAAATTCTCACATTTTATGAACGGATCTGCGCCCTGCAACAGAGCTTGAGCGCGGATTTGCAGCCGGTTTTGCGGAACGGAGCGGCAGCAACTGGCACGAATCTCCGCGAAAATATCGCGGTAGATCTGGTGCTGCCGTTTGCGGAAAAAACGCTGAAGGCACTTTCGGCGGATGCACCCAGGCCACTTACCGACTCCATCAGCGAATTCCTTCGCGGCTCGCAGAATCGGCGGGGTAGCGCGCTGCAACGTTATGTGGATGAGGGCGGCAATGATGCGCCGACTGAGAATTCGCGTGAAGAGTTGCTTGCGCGGGTGCTGATCGAGCCGTATGCGGAGTTGTTGGTGGCGAATCAACAGGCTCCGCCGGGAGCTACGGCCGGAAATTTGTGCCCGAAGTGCGGTGGCCGGCCAGTGGTGGGAGTTTTGCGGGTCGAGGGTGACGGCGGAAAACGGTTTCTGCTGTGCGCGTTCTGCGCGACGGAGTGGGAGTTTCGCAGGATTTATTGCGCGTATTGCGGCGAGTCGCGCGAAGAATCGCTTCCGGTATTCGTGGCGGAAAAGTTTCCGCACATTCGTGTGGAAGCGTGCGACACCTGCCGGCATTTTATCCGCACCGTGGATTTAACGAAGGACGGAAACGCGGTGCCGGTGGTGGATGATTTGGCGGTGATTCCGCTGGCGCTGTGGGCGGAAGAGTCTGGTTATCAACGGATTCACGGGAATTTGCTGGGGACCTAGGACTTTTCGAACTTCTGGTCAGGATTCGACGCGGATGCCTTTCCAGAAAGCCACCCGACCGACGACTTCCTGCGCGGCGGGCTTGGGATCGGGATAAAACCAGGCGGCATTGTCATTGCGCATGCCATCGACTTCAATATGATAGTAATGCGCGGTGCCTTTCCATGGGCAAATCGTGGTGTGGGCGCTGGATTTCAGAAATTCCTTTTTTACGGCGGCGGCGGGGAAATACTGGTTACCTTCTATGACGACGCACGCGTCGCTCTCGGCAATTAGTTTCCCGGCCCAGAATGCTTTTGCCATGATGCTCTCTTACCTTTATTGATTGGATGCAGCGCTGGCGGAAAAGTTTCGTGCCGCGAATGCAGGTATTCCATTTTGCCAGGCAGCGCGAGGCATTTCGCGGCGGCGGGCCAACGTTTGTTACAATTCTGGCCATGATTCCGAGACGATTGATGGCAATTGCAATACTTTTGGCGACGGGTGGCATTTTTCCGCTATTTCTGAGCACCCACGCGATTGGCACAGATCCTGGAACGAGCGTGGCCGCAAACCTGGGGGTGGCGCCGGATTTGGAGGCACGGCTGGCGCGATTCAAGCCGGTCGAAATGCCTTTTGACCGTTCAGGGATGAGCGAACGCGAACAAAACATGATGCAAAAGCTGGTGGATGCCGCGAATCGCATCGAGCAGATTTACTGGCGGCAGAGCGATCCGGAAGGGTTGAAGATTTATTCGCAACTGGAGAAAAGCAAGGACCCGCTGGATCAGAAAGTTTTGCGGTTCATGACCATCAATGGCAGCCGGTACGATTTGGTGGATGAGCTGCGGCCGTTTGTCGGCAATGAGCCTGCGCCACCGGGTCGGAGCCTGTATCCGCGCGATGCGACGCAGGCGGAAATCGAAAAATATGTCGCGGCCCATCCGGAACAAAAGGCTGAGGTGTACAACGAACAATCACTGCTGCGCCGGGACGGCGGCAAGCTAAAAGCAACGGCCTACCACGAGGTGTTCGCGGAATTTCTGAAGCCAGCAGCGGAAGACTTGCGGGAAGCTGCGAAGCTGAGCGACGATGCGGCGTTTGCAAAGTTTTTGCGGCTGCGCGCGGACGCTTTGCTGAACGACGATTACTTTGCCAGCGATATTGCCTGGCTGGATCTGCAAGATCCAAAATTCGATTTGATCCTGGCGCCTTACGAAACCTATCTCGATAACCTGTTGGGAGTGCGGACTTCCTACGGCGCGGCGGTGCTGGTCCGCAACGAAGCGGAGAGCCAGAAGCTGGCGATTTTTCAAAAATACGTCGCTGACCTGCAAGAGTCGTTGCCGCTGGCGAAAGCCGATTTACCCTCAAAGCGAGGGCATGTGACGCCGATGGAAGTGATGGACGCGCCGTTTCGTACCGGAGACTTGCTGCATGGTTACCAATCGGTGGCGGACAATCTGCCGAACGATGCGCGGGTGCATGAAGCCAAAGGCAGCAAGAAGATTTTCTTCAAGAATTTCATGGATGCGCGGGTCAACGTGGTGATTTTACCGATTGCCAAACGGCTGTTGCGCGAAGACCAGGCGCAGCGGGCCAGCGGAAACGGGTATCTGGCATCCACGCTGGCGCACGAAATCGCGCACGAACTAGGGCCGAACTACTCACGAACTCCAGCCGGGAAAAAAGAGATTCGGGAAGCGATCGGCGGAGACTTTTCCGCGCTGGAAGAGGCCAAAGCCGATGTGGTAGGAATGGTCTGCCTGAAATGGCTGGCGGAACACGGCGCCATTTCGAAAGAGCAACTGGAGGAGGATTACATTTCGTACGTTGCGGGAAATTTTCGCACCATCCGATTTGGTATTGCCGAGCCGCACGGCCGCGGGGAGATGATGGAGTTCAACTACGCGTTCGAGCACGGAGCGGTGACTCGCGATGCGACGACCGGCCGGTACGCCGTGGTGCTGGACAAAATGCCGGGCGTGCTGTCGGCGCTGACCAAGGAATTGCTGGAGCAGGAAGCAACCGGTGACCGCGCGCGAACCGCGGTGTGGTTTGCGAAATATGCGATTTTGCCGGAACATCTTAGAAACGCATTCGTCAAGGTTTCCGATATTCCCGTGGATATTCAACCGATCTATTCATTTCCAGAGGAGATTCGATGAGCGAGCAGAATTTTTCCAATCACGGAAAGTTTGTGCCGATGTTCCACTTTTTCGTGGGGCCGGTTTTGATTTTGAATTTGATCCATTCGGTGTTGTGGCTGTTTCACGGCCACGCAAACAGCGCGATAGGCGTTCACGCAATCGGTCCGGCAATCCTGAATGTTCTGGTGGCGTTGGCGCTGCTGTTGCTGGCGTTTCAGGCGCGGCTCTTCGCGCTGGGAGTGCAGGACCGGGTGATCCGGCTGGAAGAGCGGATGCGCTACGAAAGACTGCTGCCACAGGATCTGCAACCGCGAATCGGCGAGTTCACAATCGCCCAGCTTGTTTCGCTGCGCTTCGCGAGCGATGCGGAGCTCCCCACGCTGGCGCGCAAAGTGTTGGACGGAAAGATAAACGACCGCAAAGCCATCAAGCAGATGATTCAAAACTGGCGGGCGGATTATCAGCGGGTCTAAGAGCAATTGGGCGTTTGCGGGTAAGAACCGGGCACGGCATGCCGTGCCCGTACGAAAAAAAATCTACAGAATACTGCGAATGACGCCGCCTTCGGCGCGCACCGCGGCTCCGTTGATTGTGGTGGACTGCGTACTCGCGACGAACGCCACCACCGCCGCTACCTCTTCAGTAGTTTCGAAGCGTTTCAACAGCGAACTCGGCCGGATTTTTTCGAAGAAATCTTTTTCGACCTGGGCCTTTGAAACTCCCTGCTGCAAAGCGATAGACTGCACAAAATCGCCGACACCCTCCGAAGCTGTCGGTCCAACCAGGATCGAGTTCGACGTCACACCGGTGCCGGCAACCGATTCCGCCACGCCGCGAGCCACGGCGATTTGCGCGGTTTTGGTCATGCCGTAGTGCACCATCTCGCCGGGAGTTTGCTGGCCAGACTCGCTGGAGATAAAGATCACCCGTCCCCAATTTTTGCGCAACATTTCGGGAAGATACTGGCGAGTCAGCCGAACGCCGCTCAACACGTTCACCTCGTAAAAACGCTGCCAATCCTCATCCGGAATTTCCAGAAATGGCTTTGGCTCGAAGATGCCCAGATTGTTGACCAGAATATCGGCGGCGGGCACTTGCGCGACAAAGGATTCGATTCCAGCGGCAGTGCCCAGGTCGGCGGCAACTCCCTGCACTTCGGCGCCGCGCATTTCGGTGCGAATTATTTCGGCGGCAGCGGCCACCCGCTTTTCGGTGCGGCCATTGATTACGATGCGTGCGCCTTCGCGAGCCAGCGTGGTGGCAATCGCCAACCCAATGCCGGCCGTCGAACCGGACACCACCGCGAGTTTGCCTTTAAGCCCAAGATCCATCGGTGATTCTCCTCTGTTTTTTTTAGCGCGCGGTGGCTGCGGCTGCCGCGCCTTCGATTTCGGCGATCTCTTCGTTGCTGAGTTTCAGTTCTCCGGCGCGCATCACGCCTTCGGCTTGTTTGGCGTTTCGCGCGCCCACGATTGCACCGGTGATGGCCGGATTCCGCAGGACCCAGGCAATAGCGACTTCTCCGGGGCCACGGCCGTGGCGCACGCCAACCGCGCGAAGCCGCTCCACCAACTCAATATTGTTGGACAGTCGCGGCTCCTTGAATTCCGGATTGCGGCTGCGAAAATCGTCGGCCGGCAACGCGGCAGCGCGTTCGCGGGTCATCGCGCCGGTCAGCAGGCCCGAGGCCATCGGCGCGTAGCTGATAACCCCAATTCCGTTCTTTAAACAATGGGGCAGGATTGATTCTTCAACCTTTCGGCGAATGATGCTGTAAGGCGGCTGATTGGAAGTGACTGCAGCGATTTTCGCGGCGCGATCCATCTGCGCCGGATCAAAATTCGAGACGCCGACCCAACGCACTTTGCCTTCGGTTTTTAGTTCGCTCATCGCGTGCCAAGCTTCTTCCAGTTGCGCTCCATTGTCTGTCGGCGGCCAGTGCATCTGGTAAAGATCGATGATGTCGGTCTTCAGGCGGCGCAGGCTGTCTTCGCACTCTTTGCGAATCGAAGCCGCGGAGTGGTCGGAATAGACTTTGCGATTTTCTTCCCAACGCCGCGTGCATTTGGTGAAAACGTAAGGGCGCTTCCCTTTCCACTGCTGCAAAGCCTGCGCAACGATCTCTTCCGAGTGCCCGGTCCCGTAAACCGGAGCAGTATCAATCCAGTTCACGCCCAACTCCAACGAACGCAGAATTGCCGCGACGGAATCCGCGTCGTCCTGATTGCCCCAGGCAAATTCCCATCCGCCACCGCCAATGGCCCACGCTCCGTAACCCACCGGGGTCAATTGCAAATCGGAATTACCGAGTTTTCGCGTCTGCATAAGCCGTCTCCACTCTATGAAATGAACGTGCCTCTAGCGTTTTACTGCGAATTGGATGAACTGCGCCAGCGAAAAGTTAGAGCGAGCGGTTGCGGCGAGGATTGGTTCGAAAAAGCCTTCAGTTGGCGGTAAATGCAGTGTCCCACGACACCGTTTCGCCGCCGGGGTTGGTGAAAATAAGGCGCTTTGCGCCCGAGGACAGGGCCGGCGTCACCATTTTGATTGTGTTCATATCGACAAACGTTACCTGCGCGGTTTTGCCGCCAAGGGTCGCCGTGACGCCAGATTGAAAGCCGCTGCCACGAATCGTGAGCGTGGTTCCACCGGCCGCGGGGCCGTTCGACGGGCCGACAGTTCCAATACCCAGCGGCACGCGTGCCAGGTGGACAACGGTGAGGCCCGACGCAGTGATGACGAAAATGCGTTTGCCGTCTTCATCGATGGTCAGAAATTTGCCGTGCTGGCCGTCTACGTCGGCGGCAAGCATGGCCAGAGGCTCCGGCAAAATGATGCGCAGGCGAAGGCGGCCAGAGTGCGAATCAACAATGTCGACGCCGCCTTGCAGGCCGGTGAATGGAGCGGAAATCGGGGCAGGTCCGGTGAGGAATGGGAGGTAAATGAGCGCGCCGCTCGGGTGCATCGCAATTCCCGGGACGTGGGTCCGTTGCGGAATCCTTTGCAGTTCGGATTCCGCGGTGACCGACTGCAGCGAAAGGTTTGCATCGCGCAGTTCGATGACGTTCGCATTTCGCGATGCCAAGAAAGTACCGTCTGCCGCTGCAGCGATGTCGGTTGAGGGAATATTCGTTTGCGCGGTCAGAAATTGTCCGGGCGTGGCGGCATTCCAACTGGCCATCGGCTGGCCAGTGGCGGCTGCAAAAGAAAAATAGGTGGAGCTGCCATCGGCGCTGGCGTCCACCAGCGGCGTGCTGGTCAGTGCGGAAACTTGCGGCTGAGGAGCGGGCTCAACGTTGACCGGCGACGTCAGAAGATTCATCTGCTGCAAGCAGGTGACGCAGCCCGAACTCTGGCCGCCGTAGCCAGCAAGGCCGACGAAAACAGTTTGCGCGGAAGTGGCCGCGACGCGCACTGGCCCGGAATTGGCATCGCCCGACACACCGCCCACGTTGACGCTGCTGCCGGATGCGGTGTCCGGGTCAATCAGGTACACGCTTTGCGCGCCAAAATCGGCGACCACTAACTGGGATGCGTCAGGAGTGAGTGCAGCCTGGCGAATCAGCGCGTTAGGCGGCGGGCCGCCGGGCGGCAGAATTCCGGAACGGAAGATTCCTGCGGCCAGATCGAAGACGTCGACACGATCAATGTTGCTCAGATAAATCCACTGGCGCTTTCGATCGTACAGAATGAATTTGTGAAACGCGGCTTTGCTGAAGACTTGTTCGGATTGAAGAAATTGGAACGATTGCTTCAAGGTGGCATTTCCCGAAGGCAAATTGACCGTTATGTCGGCGATTCCGGCGGAGCCGGACGGCGATGTCACGGTGATTCGCTGCAGCGGAAAGGGATAGGTGGCGTCGAGTCCCAGTGACGCCCTCAGTGAAGTTACGTCTTCCAGCTTTTGAATGGTTGCCGCGGAAGAGCCAAAATGGATTGCGATTTTGCCAGCGTCGTCAGCAAATCCATAGCCGTAGATGGCGATGTTGTTTCCGCCGGAGTTGCCTCCCGCATTGGGCAAGATTTGCAAAACCTGCGGTCCATAGCTGAACGCATCGGGGCCGAGCGCCACGGCGCCATTTGAAAAATACACGGTTACGTTAGTTGCCCCGAGCGCGGGACTGGGCGGCGACGTGGCTTCAATCTGCGTGGCACCAATGGAGCTGACGGT
>Ga0137418_10001866_pt1 | contig 19268 bp, 12 predicted proteins | sample CZODoug3_1_2_16f_FD_122242 | JGI IMG/M metagenome (GOLD analysis project Ga0137418, IMG submission 122242) | Vadose zone soil fungal communities from Angelo Coast Range Reserve, California, USA - CZODoug3_1_2_16fungal (Hybrid Assembly) | ecosystem: Environmental > Terrestrial > Soil > Vadose...
CCAAACCAGCCATTGTGGTTATAGAGCGCGACCTTGATTCCATACGGAGCGGCCAACTTCACGAGTGAATTAATGCGATCCGCTTCCTGCTTGACTCGCAGTTCTTGCGGAGCCTTCGTCAAGTCTTTGCGCCTGAGCTGCATTAACAGTTGATGCTGTTCCTCTGCTGACATCTTTCCGTGTGGCCTTGGTAAGTTCATTCCTTTGAGAGACTGGCTCACCCACAGTCGAGGATGGACATTGTGGCGTTTAAAGGTCTCCAGAGTCGCTTTGGCTACGGGGTCGTCTGCGTCAAGATAGAAGCGCCAAGCCAGCAGATTGATACCGTGTCTACGGAGAGCTTCAATCTCCGCGTCATACGTCAGAATATCCTTGTCATGAGGCATAAAGGCGTAGTTCTTGAAACCTAACTTCTCGAGCATCTGCACGCGCTCCTCTGGCCCACGCGCTTTTGCATCCCAAGGAGGAGTCACCATCCAGGCGACCAGATTGTTGTGCGCCCAGAGACCCCCGGCAGATTCGGAGCGAGTGCGACTCGCTGCCTCCGCCCGAAAGCGTGTCCCATCGACGATAAGTACCAAGAAGGCCATTAAGAACGCGGCAAGTCGTTTGTAATTTAGTGACGTCATCAGGTTCTCTCCGATTGCGAGCGGCTGGGGTATTGGCCGAGAGGGCCGCGTTCAGACTCTCGCAGCCGCTGCCGATCTGGGCGAGCACGCGTTCAATGAAAGGGTCCGCCTTCGCGGGCAACTGATGCCGGTCGAGGAAGGCTGCCCCGTGCCACAGTCCAGCGCACCGCCGGCAGTAACAACCGGTGCTGACCGTCGGCGATACGCATCTCGATCAGCCGCAGTACCGTGTCACTCTGCCGCCACCCCCTCCAGTCACGAACGCGATCCAGCCGGCGCCCTTGGGATCGATTCGAACTATCGATGACTCGACTCATGTTACGGGACCTCGTCACGTGCCCGGAGTGAGGTTCATGTCGCGGCATGGCGCCATGCCACTCGTTGCGGAATCTCACGCGTCAGAACTTGCCTCGTACGCCGACAGTGAACACTCTGCCGATCGGGCTGGCGAGAAATGAGTCGTACCCGTACCCTTGCGTTGAACTGTTGCGGTTCACGAAGGGAGGATTCCGATCGAGGAGATTCGTGACATCCAGAAACACCTGCGTACCCTTGAGGAACGCACCCGGGCTGTACGAGAGATGGGCGTCGACCGTGGTGAATGAGCCAATGTGATCGCCGCCGCCCGCCGGAACGCCTGCCGCGTTGCGCACCACCGGGTTGATCGCCGTGCTCGACCAATCCAAGTAGGGGCCCGTGTAGTTGAGATAGGCGATGGCACTGAAGCGGGCGACCTGCATACCGACGTCGGCGCGCAAATCGAACCGCTCCGAAGGGAACGTTGAGTTGAAGCCGGTCGTATTCAGAACGCTGAAGACGGGACTGCCACTGCCAACCTGCTGATCGAAGCGCGTCTTGTACGTTGTGGCGACTCCGCTGCTGATCGACCCCCAGCTTAGCTGCGGGCTGTAGCGAATCTCGGCATCGATGCCTTCCACCCAGAGATTCAACGCATTCTGATTGAGATAATTGTACGAGAAGTAGATCGGAGCCGGCAAAGGCCCCTGCTGCGGCCGAGAGCCGGCGAATGCCGCGACCTGAGCGGGTGTCGCGCCGTTCGGATAGATCGTCAGCAGCGAGGCGAATCCCGTCGAGTTGAGCGCGAGCGCCGGAATCGGGGAGGTCACACCGCCATGCAATTCGGTGTGCCAGTACGTGGCGCTGAGCGTGAGGTCGGGCCTGAAGGTTGGCTTGAAATCCATGCCCCCCGACCAGGAGCGGCCGGTCTGCGGCACCAGGTTCGGATTTACACCGGTGATTATCATGCCAGGCACCGCCGTCGTATTGAATGCACACACCGTCACCGCCGTGGCGCATGCCGGAATCGACTGTGCCGCCGGATAGCGGGCGAGGGGTACCTGAAACTGCCCGAAACTGATGACCGCGCTGCCGTAGTTCCCCGTGCCCTGACCATTCGAGCCCACGGTGGACATCGGCGGGGCGACGAACGACCGCGCGACGTTGCCGCGTACTTTCAGGCTGTCGTTGATCTGCCAGTTCAGCGCGAACTTCGGATTGGTCGTGGACCCGAAGTCGTTGTAGCCATCATACCGACCCGAGAGATTCAGTTCGAGCTTGCGGACGAACGGCACATTCATCGCCGGACCGACCAACGGCACCAGCGTTTCGACGTACGCCGATTTCACCTCACGGGTGTAGTGGTACGCCTGAAATCGCGAACCCGTGGTGGTTGGACCGATGTTGAGGGAAGTCGTGCTCTGAGGGCGGTCGCTATAGGTCGTGTACTCGACTCCGCCGGCCAGCTTCACATCCCCGCTGGGCATGGCGAACAGCGTACCGTCCGTCTTCAGCCCAAACTGCTCGATGCCCTGGTTCGCCTCCTGCGAGGTCCCCGTGTCGATCAGCTGCGCCCGGACCGCGGGGGAGGTGAGATTGCTCGCCGCGGGATGGAACGGGTCCAGCGCATTGCCGAGCGTCAGCGGCAGGTTCGAGACCGATATCCCGGTTCCCGGCACGGGTGGGGCCGTGGTAGAACCCGTCTGATTGACCGTTCCATTCAATGCCAGCAGTGCGCAGCTCGGGCACAGCCCGCCGATGGTGTTCGAGTAACTCCTGTCGGTGCCGATCAGCGTGCTCGCGGTGACGAGCCAGTTGTTCGCGATGTGATACTCGAGGTGGCCAAAGGCATAGAACGTATTCACGCCCGAGGCGATCTGTGCGGTCGTGCCGAGCAGACCCGACGCATCGAAACGCACGGTCTCGGCGGTCGCGGTGCTACCCACAGGTGCCACGAAGAAGGGATTGATCTGGCTCACGTTGGCGCTTCCGGGACCGTACACGGTCGCCGTGACCGAGCCCATTGGAATGTTCAGGACATTGGCGCGGGAGGAATAGAGGATATCCACGCCGGCCGCCAGATTGTCGGTGATGTCGTGATCCAGCTTGAGCATCACGCTGTTGCGCTTCTCCTGCGGCAGCAAATCACTGTACCTCGAGGAATCGCAGGGTGCGTTGAACTGCGCGTTCGAGGTCGGCGTACCGGTGTAGGGATAGGTGTAGATGCTGGTCGTGTTCCGCGGTTGAATCGTGGCCGGAGCGCAGGCGAAGTTTCCAAAGTTGTAGCCGCCGGCCGCGAGATGATTCGCCAGGGTGTACGGTCTTTCCCCCTGCGAGAGATTGCCGAGGTACGAATAGCTATATGACAGCAGGGCAGAGCCGCCCTCCCAGGTCTTACCGCCGAGAAAGCCGCCGCTGTAGGTGTGGTAACTGTCTCCATACCCGCCCTGAGCATTGGCTTCGAAGCCGTCGAAACCCCTACGCGTCACGAAATTGACCACGCCGGCAACGGCGTCCGAACCATACACGGACGAGGCGCCTTCCGGCATCACCTCCAGCCGGTCGAGAACGCTCGGGGGCAGGATGTTGGGATCGGCCAGATTGCGGGCGATGCCGGTGAGCGGGATGCGGTGACCGTCGATCAGTATCAGCGTGCTGTTGCTCGACACACCGCCCAGTCCATGGATGTTGGGCGAGTTGCCGTAGCTCGAATCGAAGGTGCCGTATCCGCCTTGCCCGGCGCTGCCCATGCCGGTGATGGCCGGTACCAGCTTCAGCAGCTGCTGCGCGGATTGCACGCTGGTTGCCTCGATGGCCTCGCGTCCAACGGTGATCACGTTTGATCCGACCGGTGGCGCGCCGCGGATGCTCGTGCCGGTGACGATCACTTCCTCGAGTTCATCGCTCTTCGCGGTGTTCTTGGTCTTCTCTGCCTGCAAACCTTGCGATGACGGGCCGGCATCGACGCTCGCTCCCTGCGCGTGTGCTGAAGCGTGTACACCGCAGGCCGCGCACAGCATGCTTACCGACAAGAATAGCTCAGCCCGTTTAAACGGCTTTCTCATGTTACTCCCCTCAAAACGTTATTTACGTCAGCCAGTCGTCCCCATTCAGCCGCCCGGGCGGCGGTCGCTCAACTCATCGCTCGTCGTGTCAACGGGGTCGCCCCGAACCCCGGCCCGAACAGGCCTTAGCTACTCGCCAATCGGTTGCTCACCAATGGCAACCCGATCGGCCGATGAAAAGTAGACATCGAGCACCGCGTCCTCCGTGCCGATGTTGCGTGCGTTATGCGCCATGCCCTGCGGAATGGTTATGATGTCGCCGGCATGCATCTCGACTTCCCGGTCGCCGATCTTGTGCATGATGTGGCCGCTGCGGACCTGCAGGATCTCATCGCAATTCGGATGTCGATGAACCGGATTGGCCTGCCCGGGTCGAATAATCGCTCGCCCCACGGTCATCGTGGTGGAGTTGCCGAGCGCGCGTGATGCAAACCACTGCAATTCGCCCCACGGCTGCGTCTCCCGCTGCGCTTGAGCGGCTGTCCGAAGAGTCGCCTCGCGCTGCGGAATGGGTAGCGGACCCGTGCCTTCCACCAGCGGCGGAAAGATGGCTGGAACCGTACTGGTCGCTCCCGTGCGCGGCACGTCCTGCCGCGCCGTCCACAGAACCGCGTTCAGCAATAGCGTGCGAATTTCGGGGATATCAAATACCGCCAAGTAGTGAGTGCCGGTGAACGCAACGGAGCGGCCGCCGTTCGCTCTTTCGGCGGCCCACGCGATTACTCGGGAGGTGGAGGGTTCCTGGAACACGAAAGCGTTCCCGGCGATGCCCTGGGACTGGACGTGGATGTGGGCACTGAGAATCGGTGTGACCTTTGCGCGGCCGGAGAACGTGATCGTCGGATAGAACTCATCGAACAGCATGAAGGGTTTCAGCCCCGAGCCCACCGCGTGCGATGCGCCTGAAATCTCTACGCGCGTAAGCTCGCTGGTGCGGTCGACCATGCCGACGCGCGTCGCGCCGAGCCATTCGGCGAAGGGAATGTCGCTGCTGTCGGCCGGTACCGTGAATGACTGGTGCAGCGAGATCAGACCCACGCCGCGCGCCATCAAGTCCGCGAATACCTTTCGGTGCGCCGCATCGGCAAGCGGATGCCGGGGGATCCCTGAAAAATACAGAAGCACCGTATCGGCATCCTCGAGCGCTGTCAGGTCGGCGGGAAAGCCGCCGGGAAACGCCTTCACATGCACTTCCCGGCCGGCGAACTGCGGCGAGGAGTTGATTAGTCTCTCGATCTGCACGATCCCGTCCGCCCATGCGTGCTGCGCCGGCACTCCCGCGCGAGTCTCGCCGCCGATGAGCACGATCGTCATTGGCTTCGCCGTCGCCGCCGTCATGAAGATCAGCTGTACCAGGACGAACAGAATGACCGCCGCGACTCGAGTGAAGGCGCGGGGCGAGGCCACGCAGGCGATCGGCGGATTGAACCTGTGTTCGGTACGCATCGTAAACATCGTGTCGTCCCCTTCAGTGCTTTCGCTTGAGCGAAAGCGCCACGAACTCGCGAATCTGCTGCGTGATGGCGACTTCCGTCGGCAACCGCTCCATCGAAGTCGCACCGAAGAAGCCGTCGACCATGTGACATTTCTCGAGAATGACCTCGACGTCGCGTGGCGAAGAGATGGGTCCTCCATGGCAGAGCACGAAGATGTCTCCGCGCTCTTCTTTGGCGGCCGCGGCGATCTTGTTGACGAGTTCGCTGGCGCTCCCGAGACTCATCGCGGTTCTGGCGCCGATCCGGCCGCCGGTTGTCAGGCCAATGTGCGCGACGATGACGTCCGCGCCCGCACGCGCCATTTGGCGCGCCTCTTCGGGATTGAAGACATACGGCGTCGTCAGCAGGTCGAGCTCGTGCGCTTCTGCGATGAGCTCAACCTCCAGGGCGTAGCTCATGCCGGTCTCCTCGAGATTGATCCTGAAGTTCCCGTCTATCAGACCCACCGTCGGGAAGTTCTGCACCCCGGCGAATCCCATGTCGACGAGCTCGCGCAAAAAGCGGCGCCGTAACATAAACGGATCCGTTCCATTCACTCCCGCGAGCACGGGAGTGTCCGCGACGACCGGCAATATCTCCGCGCCCATCTCCACGACGATCTCGTTGGCGTTGCCATACGCGAGCAGACCGCTGAGCGACCCGCGGCCCGCCATTCGGTACTTCCCAGAGTTGTAGATGATGATGAGATCCGTGCCCGCTTGTTCGGCACACATGGCGGAAATTCCCGTGCCCGCTCCACTGCCGATGATGGGCACCCCCCGCGTCACCTTCGCGCGGAATTGCGCCAATATTTCGCTGCGAGTCTTCGTCACCGCCTCCCCCTTTATCCTAGAATCGTCGTTCGAGATCGTGTGCTGCGTCGACGCGCGACACGATGTTTTGAGAACAATGACAGTCGGAATATGCGTGCGCAACGATGCGCCACTGGGTCTCTGAGTAAAAATGGGTACTGGTCATCGTCATCGATCGCGGCTGCGGTCTACTTCGTCGCTTCTTTCAGATAAGCGATGATGTCGGCGCGTACCTGCGCATCTTGCAGTCCGATAAATGACATGTTGTTGTCCGGTACGAGCGCGCTCGGGTCCGCGAGAAATTTCGCGAGCGTGTCTTCGTTCCACACGATGCCCGCGGTTTTCATAGCGCTGGAGTAGTTGAATTCGGCCTTGCTGCCGGACTTCCTGCCGAAGAGGCCATGCAGGTTCGGGCCGACACCGTCATCCCCGTGTGCCGTAACGGTGTGGCAGCCGCTGCAGGGTGCGAATTGCTGCTCCCCGGCGACCGGATCGCCCGCTTTCGCCAGCGCCAGCGAGAGCGACAGGGCAACACAGGTCAGCAGAAGCAGCTTGCTCATGGGCGGGCGCGGCGGGCTTTCGCCTGGTTCTCGATCATGCTCAGCAGCGTCGCGGCGGCCCGATCGGCGAACAGCGGGTCGTTGATGTTGGCGTCGACGTCGATGATCGGAATGTCGGGGCGGATGTAGCGGCGAATCGCGTCGAACAGCGCTGCGTCCGCCTCCGGCCACCAGAATACATTCCCGGCGCTGTCGAGCTGAGAGACGCCGCGCAGCGGCAACAACACGCTCACCGCGCCCCGGCTCTTGCTGACCTTCTCGGCGAGCACTCGCCCGAGCCGCGCGTTTTCCTCGACGTTGGTCCGCATCAGCGTGACGCTCGGATTCCAATTGAACAGCTTACGTTGGGCGTACGCGGCCGGTACGCTGTCGGGCCTCCAGAAATTCACCATGTCCAGGCAGCCGGGCGCGACCACTTGCGGTACGCCGGCGTCGGCCGCCGCCTCCAGGCGGTGAGGCCCCGCCGAGAACACACCGCCGCACAGCTCATCCGCCCATTCGGTCGTCGTGACATCCAACACGCCATCCACGTGGCCATCGGCGATGAGGCTTTCCATGGTCATGCCACCGGTACCGGTGGCATGAAAGACCAGCACCTCGTACCCCCTCGCGTCGAGAATGGCGCGCGCGCGGTCCACACAGGGAGTCGTATTGCCGAACATGCTCGCCGCGATGACCGGGCGGCTTGCCATGACTTTCGCTTCGCCTTCCAGGACCTGCACTTGGCCTTCGACCATGCCGACGATCGCACATGCTGCATTGGCCAGAATCTTGGTGGAAATTCGATTCAGGCCCGCGATGTCCACCACCGAATACATCATGGTGATGTCTTTGGTGCCGACGAAAGGACGCGTATCGCCCGATGCGATGGTGGAGACTATGAGCTTGGGTACACCCAGCGGCAGCGCCCGCGCGGCGCTCGACGCGATGGTCGTTCCCGCCGTGCCGCCCATCCCGATGAGTCCGTCAAACCGACGCGCCTTGAACATCTGCGCGACGATGCGCGCGGCACCCTCAGTCATCACCGCCATAGCCTGTGCCTTGTCCCGTCCACGGCGCAGCGTCGCAAGATCGCTGCCACCGGCGCGAGCGACTTCGTCACTTGGAATGTCCGGTTGAATTGACGGATCGGCCAATACGCCGACATCGATCATCAGGGTGCGGTGTCCTCTGTGGCGCACGATCTCGCCGATGAACTGCGCCTCGGCCACCTTCGTGTCGAGCGCCGCTATGATTGCAACGGTCTTCGTCATACAGCTTGTCCCTCGCGCCTACGGCGCGATTCGATACGTTCGATACGCATGCCCAGACACACCCGCGAGCCTCTCGGCGCTCAGTGTCTCGAGCCGAAGGCCACGACACGATCCGTGCCCACGAAAACCGTGCCGCGGGCAGTGGCGGGCTCGTTGTATTTTCCGCTCGTCTCGAGCTCACCGTCGGCGCTGTGCCACAGCAGCTTCAGCGTCAGCGCATCGAAGGCATACAGCACCGGATGCGGAGCATTCGGGCCGATGAGCTTCGCCGAGCGCAGTGCGTTCTCGTCGAGGACCCACACGATGGCGCCCTTCGAACCGTTGCTGGTCACTACCGGAGAGCCGGGGTTCTCCATCGTCACGGTCGTTTCCAGTTGATCGACGCGCAAGTAAGCGGGCTTGCCCGGCTCGGTAATGACCCGCAGTCTGGCAAGACCCGGCGGTACCGCGACAGCCGAGCCCTCCTGCCGCCGTGTCGTGCCGGTCACGAACAGATAGTGGTTGCCATTGCCGTCCCGGAAATAGGCCGGAACACTCCTGCTCCTGGCGTGATCGATCGCGGCATCCTTCTCCGTGTAGGGGCCGAATACATTGAGCGGGCCCGGCTTGCCAAACTGCGGTTGAGCTTCAGGTGCGAGCAGCGATGCGTCGCCGGAGGAGTCGGTGCTGCAGGGCTGCCGACGATCCAGAAGGCCCGGCAGCCTGGTGCGATCCAGCAGGTAGACATTACCCTGTTTGCCGCCAACGGCCAGCAGCCGGGGCGTGCCGGTGGAGGACGGATCAAGATTCGGCAGAAGCGTCACGCCGCCCGACCCAAGGTCGATGTCCGCGTTCGTTGCCTCACAGTAGTTGAATGGCGTGTAACTTCCGCGAAGCGTAAGGTGGCCCGCGTCGGACGAGAACTGCAGTATCGATTGCGCCCAGTTGTGCGGTTCGACGACCAGCCCGTTGAACGCCGCGCCCGTAGCCACGAACACGTCGCCGCGGTCGTCGACGGCGACACCCGCCGCCCCCCAGATGCCGCCGACGCGCGTCAGCATCGATGCCGTCCCTGAGAACGAGGATAGGAGCTTTGGTGTTTGGGTATCGAGCGCGGCCAGCCAGCCAGGCGAACTTTCGCCGAACGTCACATACAGCAGCGCCCCATCCGGACTGAGATTCAGCGCGCCACGCTGCGCCCGCAGCACCTGGTTGCCGCGCTTGGGGTCGGCCCCTTCCCCCGCGGCGACACCGGCGTCAGCGATATTCGTGTTTTTAGCGACCAGCGCCGGCCGGATGATTTCCACAGGCCATCCTGAAACGACGGTGCCGCTCGAGATTTCGAGGGCATACACCCGCCAGACGTATTGATCTTCACAGTTCGCGACGTAGAGCCGCTTGCGCACGCCATCGATAACCGGCGTGCTGAGCACACCCATCGTGATGCCGTCAAAGCCGCCCTTGCATGGCGTCCCGAGCTGCTTGCGCCAGAGTATCGTGCCCGCCGCAACGCCGGCTGCGTCGAACGCGTTCACGGCATAAACGAAACCCGTGCTCGTGGCGGCGATGACGACGCTGAACGGACGGCTCGGGTTTTTCCCGTAAGCGATGGATATCCGATCAAGGTACAGCGGCGATGCATAGAGTCGCGGCGGCACGCCGTCGCTCGAATCGAATTGCGCAGATGCCCAGAGCCGCCCGAATGTGCCGTCCGCAACCCGTCCGGAGCTCAACGAGGCCTCCGACGCATCCCAGCCGGTGCGCCCGGCATCGCGATGAAACGTTAGTATGTCCGGCGCGCTTGCGCGGCCGCCATAGGATGGCCGATGCGCGCACGCCGCAGTCGCCGACGCCACCAACAAGATGAGACACGTGACACCAGAAAATCGCGTTATCAATTTTGTTCCCCAAAACCCCAGCCGATGGGCTCATTGCATCGGGCAAGCGAATGGTCGAGCGCCTGCTTGAGCCGTGCCCCGTATTTTAAAAAAAGCATGGCAGTCGGCGGATGCCTCTGCAATCGACCGCGATCCGCTCGATGAGTAAAATTGGGTAGGAATGATCCGCCACGCGCATACAATGCGCTCTCCCACGGGTGGCACGAATGCAAGCAATGGCCAGATCGACGAGAAAGAGCCCCGCGCGGCCGCGCGGCGCGCGGGCGTACACAAACCGCGCCGCCACTTTGGCGCGCGGACACTTCCTGTTGGGCGCGGCCATCGGCACGGGCATGACCGCCAAGTCCGCGGCCCGCGGAGGCGCGGATTTCCTGCTCGCGCTGAGCGCGGGCCGCTTCCGAAGCATGGGTGCGCCATCCGCGGCGTGCATGCTCGCGCTGCGGGACTCCAATCAGCTGGTGATGGAATTCGGTTGCTCTGAGGTCGTCGGCTCGACGGCATTGCCGGTCTTCTTTGGCGCGACCACTCTGGGTTATCGCGATCGCATCGAGGATCTCGTTGCGCGAATTGCCGAGGCGGGCTTTCACGGTGTAACCAACTTTCCGAGTTGTGTCTTTCTCGACGGCCAGTTCCGCCAGTTCCTCGAGGAACGCGGCATCGGCTTCGACGCCGAGATCGAGCTGCTGCGCATCGCCAATCAGCGCGGCCTGATGACGCTTGGCTACGTGCACACGGTCGATGAGGCGCAGCGCTTGGCGGCGTCCGGTGTCGATCTCATCAATCTCGACTTCGGCTGGAACACCGGCGGAATCCTGGGAGTGGATTCCAGTCTCAATCTGGACGACGCGGCCGGGGCCGCCACGCTGCTGGTGAACGCGGTGCACGCCATTGCCCCGAGAACCCGCTGCCTCATCGAAGGTGGACCCATCGTGATGCCGGAACAGATGGACGAGGTTTGCCGCCGCGCCAATGCTGACGGCTACATTGGCGGCTCGACGATCGACCGCCTGCCGCTCGAGAGCGCGATTGAGATGGCCACCGCGGCGTTCAAGGCGATCGGCAGCCTGCGCCGTGAAGTCGTGTCTCTGCGGCGCGAACTCGCCGGCAAGGCACCCATCGATGCGCTGACCGGGTTCAACGAGAGGATGATTCGCGCGCGCGACCGGGTGGTCGTCGCCACGGACAGCGACCTGCCGGTGCTCATCGTCGGCGAGGCGGGCAGCGGACGCTCCGATGTGGGCAAATTCATCCACGATTCAGGGACGCGACAGGGCCGCAAACCCATCGTCGTCACCTGTGGGTCGGGGACGCCGGAACAAATCGAGTTGAATTTTTTCGGTTGTGCGGCCGGCGCCTTTCAAGGCGTGGAGAAAGCCCGTGTGGGCTGGCTCGAGCTCGCACGCGGCTCGACCCTCGTGCTCTGCGACGTCGAGAAACTGCCTCTGGTCAACCAACGGCAGCTTCTTCAGGCGGTCGACGCGGGCACGTTCTGGCGCCGGGGGGGCACCGACATGATCGAGCTCGACGTACGATTCGTGGGCGTGAGCAGCGTCGATCCCACGAGCACGGAAGAGGCGGTAAGATTCGATGCCGCCTTTTGCAATTGGCTTGACGCCGTTCGCATCTCCCTCCCGCCCCTGCGAGAGCATCTCGAGGACCTCCCCTCGCTTGCACAGCAGATCCTGAGCAACCAATCGACCCATTCCAAGGCGCGCCTCGATCCATCCACGTTCCGAGTTCTGGTCAACCATTCCTGGCCCGGCAATCTTCGCGAGCTGCGCGCCGTGCTGCTGAGGGCAACACTGGCGGCCGGCAACGACATCGTGTACGCGCGAGACCTGCCGAGCTTTGCGAGGGAGGGCGAAACCGTCGCGACCGGCCGTGCGGCATTTCCGTCGGAACGCGACTGGATTCTCGATGCGCTCAGGCGGCATCGTTACCGTCGGACCGAGACGGCTAGGTTCCTCGGACTCTCGCGCAAGACGCTGTACAACAAAATATGTGCGTACGAGCTATATCCCGAGGGCGCGAAGTCCGATCGGTCCTGACGAATCACCGCGCGTCCGCTGCGCAGCGTAAGCCAATCGCACCCGAACGATCTCGGCCGGGGGCCATGAGTAGCAACTTCCCGTGTTGATCGTTGCGATAGGCCTGCGGGAAATACCAGATCGATCCCTGCGGCTGATAGGAACTGCCGCCACGCACGATCGCTACGCGGGTGTGTTCATCCTGGAATTCGTTGGTCCACTGCCAAACGTTCCCGACGAGGTCTAGAACCCCAAAAGTGCTTGCACCCTGAGGATGGGCGCCGACCGGCATGGGCGGCAGAAGAGCGCGCCCTTTGTTTGGCTCGGGGACTGCGTCGGCTCTCCAGTCGTTACCCCAAGGATAGAGGCGGCCGTCCATACCTTGGGCGGCGTACTGCCATTCCCATTCGTTGGGGAGACGCTTGCCGGCCCAACCGGCATAGGCTTTCGCATCCTCTATGGAAACCCAGGTCACGGGCCGATCCGCCCAGCCTTCCGGATACGTCCCGTTCGCCCAGTCCTTCAGGAAATTGGCGTCATCTTTGGGGTGGTAACGGGTCGCATCAATGAACGCTTTGAACTGACTGTTGGTCACGGGCGTGCGATCGATGAAGAAGCGCTTGATGTCCATGCGACGCTCATGGAAACGCCCCGGCCCCGCCTCCCACGGATAGGTGACATCGACGCCAATCTGGTTGGCGCCTTCTATCTCCGTTCCGGTGACCTTGAATTGGAATTGGCCGCCAGGAATTTCGATCATACCTTCCGGAGCCCGTGCATAGGCCGTTGTGGAGGCGATGGGCGTCATGGTTTGGGCAAGCGGCTTCCACTCGGCATTGAATTTCGCCAACGGCTCCACGGTCATCGATTTCATGGTCGTCAGCAGCGCACTGACGGTCGCGTCAGGTTGACCACGAATAGCGAACACCGCGCCAAAGCCCTTGGCTTCGATCGCGAAAGACAAGGTCGCCTTGCCGCCCTGGATGACGGGGGTCAGCTCGCGCCCGTGATAGAGGTCAAACCAGCGCAGACCGGGTTCCGCGGGGACGGTCATCTCGTCTCCATCCACGTCGTATTCGTTGCGGTTGACCAGGGTCCACACGGTCTCGCCGTCCTTGGGCCATCGACTGGCGAATACGCCAACGTGATGGGTGGGAAAGAACGGCTCCCAATCAGCGCTCGTCAGGAAAGGTGCGACGCCGCGTTCGATCGTGGCCACCCGCCGCGCGGCTTCCCCATCCCGGCTGGTGATACCGTTCCATATGCCCCAGACGTTCTCCCAGGACTCCCATCCCCCGCCGTTGAAGAAGGCGTATTGAAGGTCGTCTGTCTTGGACCGGGCCCAGCGGTCCGAAATATTGACCATGTGGCGCGGTTCGAGCCAGCGATAGCGATCGATCTTCGGAACGGCGTCGAAGGTGTATTGGCCCCAGGACATCACGTTCCAGGCTAGGGCTTCGTCGGCGAACGGCAGTTCCGGCTGGAAAGCCAGCGGATGACCAATCTGCTCAGCGGCGGTCGAGAACGTCAGCGGCACGCCGTCCTGGGTGTCGCCGTTCATCCCGTCAGCGCCGATATCGGCCATCAAGCGCGCAAGCGCCTGCGCCCACGGAGCGCCCGGATCACGCGTGCCGTGGTCCCACATCATGAAGGGAAACAGCACGCGCACGCCTCGGGCATGGAAGTCGGCGACCATGCCCCTGACCCCCTCGAGCCCGCCGGGCATGCTGAGCAGCATGTCGATTTGATTGCGAGCGTCGACGCCCATATTGGGGTAGGTTGGCCAAATCAGCACGGCATCGACGCCGCCATATCGCTTCTTGAAGTCGTTCAGGAGGCGGTCGACCGTGTAGCGCCCTGTCGGGGGGTCGTAGAGATAGCGATCCTCCACCATTACTTGCGGCTGTATGTACGCGCTCTGAATCCATTTCAGGCGGGGGTCGTCGTAGCGGGCGACGTCCAACCCCACACGAACGCGACGCTCGGCGCGCCACGCCCGGATATCGGCGAGCCACGAGCCGTGGGCTGCGTCATCGCATTCCTTCCAGCGGTTCGCCAACGCAGGGAAGTTCAGGCACTCCGGACCGTTGATCATGGCTTGCCTGAAAGTCGGAAGAGGCACGGGCAGCGAGAACTGCGCTTTCGATACGGCAGGGATGGCCAATGCGACGAGACAGAAAAGCTGCGCTACGTGCGAGCGCCATCGGGTTGAACGGCATGCGGATGCCATGAAACGCAAACGACCGATCGGGGCATTTTCCATAGGGAACCGCGGTTTATCCATGACAACTCTCCTCAGTTAGTAGCCGACCGGCCGAAGCGCTTCTTCAGGCCCGCGAACGGAGCGGTCAACGTTTCTCGCCCAAGCCGACTCTCATCGCCTGAGTGCCCCTGCAACCATTGCATCGATGTCGGCTCTCACAGGCATGGATGCCTGAGCGCCCCGCTTGGTGACCGACAGCGCTGCGGCTGTACCGGCAAATTCCACCGCCAGAGCGGGTTCGCGGCCTTCCGCCAGCGCTACTGCGAATGCGCCGTTGAATGTGTCCCCCGCGGCCGTACTGTCGACCGCCGACACCGGCATCGCGGAAATGTGCACTGGTCCGCCATCGCGAGTGAGCAGAATGGCGCCCTTGGACGACATCTTGAGTATCACGTTTCGTGGACCCCGCGCCTGCAGTGCGCGGACCGCGTCGAAGGGGTCGAAGGGTCCGCTGGTCCAACCCAACAGGGATTTCGCCTCTTGTTCATTGGGAGTAATCCAATCCGTCAAGGCCAACAATTCGGGCGGCAGCGGCCGCGCGGGCGCCGGATCCAGTATGAAAACAGCCCCCAGATCGCGAGCGATCTGGGCGGCCCGCACGACTCCGGAAATCGACGTTTCAAGCTGCGCCAGCACATGCGTCACGCAGGTCATTGTCGGCATGACTTCATCGATGGCGGCTGCATCTAGCAGTTGGTTCGCGCCGGGAGCCACCACGATGACGTTCTCGCCGGCGGCATCCGTTATAATCAGCGCCACGCCCGTGGGTTCGTCGACAACCTTCAAACCACTCGTATCGACCTCCGAGAGGGACAGATCACGGATGAGATTCCGTCCGAATTCGTCCGCGCCGACGCGGCCGATCATGGCCACCCGACCTCCCGCTCGCGATGCGGCCACGGCTTGATTCGCGCCCTTGCCCCCGGAAAAGGTTTGAAAACGATGGCCCAGTAGTGTTTCTCCCGGCTTGGGAAGGCGATCCGACGTGACGACCAGATCCATATTCGCGCTTCCGACGACGAGCAGGGGGCGAGCGGTAGTCATCGGAAGAGGGGCGCCACGGCCACCGAGGCCAATCCGAGAATGAACAGGATGAACATGGGTGGAAGCAGCCGCACGGCCGCGTCGGGCGCTCCGGCGAACTCCCGCCACACGAAAACACCCCACGCCGCCGACACCATCGTCGCTCCTTGACCCATGGCATAGGAGGTGGCGGGTCCCACGATGGAAGCGTGCGCGGCGACGAATGAACAGATGGCGCCCAAACCCCAGATGGCACCTCCTGCAACGCCGGAGAGATGCTCGCGCATGCCTCCCTCAAGATATTGCCTCATAGATGTCGGGGAGTCAGCGGTAATGGGACGACGCATCAGGTAGAAGTTTGCCGGTATCGCGCATAGCAACACTCCGCATCCAAAGACGGTGGCCACGGCATAAGGGCCCAAACCCGCCGGTCCCGCGGCGGCTCGCGTTACGAGAGGAAAGAAACTGCCCATGAGCAATCCGCATGCGACAGACAGCCAGATGCCTCGTGAACCTTGCGCGGACGCGACCGTCCCGCGACGCTTGAAGGCCAGTGCGTCGACGACGATCGCCGATGACACCAGAATCACGCCGCCGAACAACAGTAAGGGGTTACCCGTGGGCGACAAAATATAGTTCAGAATCACGCCGACGACCAGGGCAAGCCCGATGCCGATCGGAAAAGCCACCGCCAGCCCGGCAATCGATATCGTCGCCACGAGCAAGAGGTTCGCGATGTTGAAGACGGCGCCCGCCGCCAGCGCGTAGCCCCATTCATGCGCTCCGGCGGAGCGCAGGTTCACCAGAAAAGAATCGGCGCCGGAATCCAACGAACCCAGGGTGAGCCCCGCGATGAGGCTGATGAGAATGACCCCAATCACGTAGTCCCAATAATAGAGCTGGAACGGCCATCGGGGGACCAGCTTCATCGTGTTGGCCCACGAGCCCCAAGAGAGCATCGAGGCAATCATCACGCACAAGGCAGCGCCGTATGTTTGGGGTTCGTACACCGTAGGATCTCCCGTATCTTCTTAAGAATCGTCGTAAAGACGTCTATGGTTGTTCCGTTATTCGGTAGGTCTGGCGCCAGCCTCACCCATGGGCCTTACCACGAAAAAGCCGCTCGTCCCTCTCATGGAAGCGCTTCCATGATGCATAAAAGCGTTTCCAGTTGCAACTTTACCTCTGGCTGATTTCCATGCGAAACTCAGTTCCATGCAGACGGAATCGCGCAAGCGCAAGCGGATAGTGACTATTACTGACGTTGCGCAGCACGCGGGAGTGGGCGTGTCCACCGTCTCTCGCGCCATGAACGGCGCCAAGAATATTCTCGAGGAGACGCGCGCCAGAGTCGCCAAGTCAGCGAAATTGCTGGGTTACGTTCCCAATGTTTCCGCGCAGAACCTGGCCGGATCGAGAGTGATCAGACTCGGTGTGCTATGCGGCAATCCCAGCAGCAACTACACCGGGCAATTCCTGCTCACCTTGCTCGAGCAGAGCAGGCAAAACAATTGTCAGCTCATCGTTCAGCAATGCAACGGCGTAAAAGACGAGCTACCGTCTCTCGACAGCCTGCTGCAAGGTGGCGTTGACGGTGTCCTACTGCCCGCGCCTCTGTGCGACTCCGTGGCCATCAACTCTAGGCTCGAGGCGGTTGGGTTGCCGGTGGTTGGTATAGGCACAACCGGCGAGGCGTCGCAGGCGCTATCGGTATTCATCGACAATGTCGCCGCCACCAAGAGAGTGACCCGTCATCTCCTGTCGCTCGGCCATCGGGACTTCGGCTTTATCATGGGGAGCGCCAAGCAGCTCGATAGCGCCCGTCGTTTCGAGGGATTCGAGGTGGCCATTCGCGAATCGGGTTTGAAGGTTCGCCCGGAGTGGGTGATACGTGGCAACTACACCTATCTGTCCGGCATAAAGGCCGCACAATCTTTGCTCGGTAGGAAACAGCGACCCACGGCGATTCTTGCCAGCAATGACGACATGGCCGCCGCCACCATCGCGGTAGCTCACCGATTAAATATCGAGGTCCCTCGAGATTTGAGCGTCACCGGATTTGACGACACGCCAATCGCGACGGCTGTCTGGCCGACCTTGACGACGGTTCGTCAACCCATGTCCAAGATGACCAGCGTGGCATTGGGTTTGATATGGGAGGAGGTCAGGCTGCGGCGCGTGGGAAAGACGCTCGGACCTCAGCGGCATTGCCTGGCAAGCATTCTAGTGGAGCGGGATTCGTCGGCGCGCCGACGGTAACAGAGCTTATGCCGGCCCACGGACGCATCAGCAGCAATCGACCGGTGTCAGCGCACGCAGTCGCAGCACCAGCAACCGCAGCGGGTGCAATCATGGTTGATGTTTCGAAGAAGGCGGCCTATCTACTGTGCGCGGCGGCGCTGGCCCTCGGGCAATTCAATCTGGCGAACGCCGGCCCTGCGACCCAGCGTCCGCAGCCCGTCATCATCGACACCGACATCGGTGACGACATCGATGATGCATTCGCGCTGGCTATCGCTCTTCAGGATCCGCATCTTGAGGTGATCGGTATTACCACCGCGTGGGGAGACACGCGCACCCGCGCACTCCTCGTCCGCCGGCTTCTGGCAACCCTGGGGCGCCAGGACGTGGTGGTTGCCCAGGGGCCAGCGACGCCCGATATGGCCCCGTTTACTCAAAAGAAATGGGCCCTCGGAGCCACCGACACGACGCCGGCGCCAGACGCCATCGAGTTCATCCGCGACCAGGCCCGCCATCGACCCGGAGAAATCACACTCATCGCCCTGGCGCCCCTGAGCAACATCGAAGCTTTGCAGCGCCGCGACCCGGGGGCGCTTCACGAGCTCAAGCAAGTCGTGCTGATGGCGGGATCGATCCATGCCGGATACAACCAGGGTGGATCGATACCCGTCGCCCTGCCAAGCGCCGAATACAACGTGGCCTCGGCTCCGCACGGCCTCGCGGTCCTGCTCGAATCAAGGACCCCGGTCAAGATGTTTCCGCTCGATTCGACGCAGCTCAGGTTCGACGAAGACCGGCGCGACCGGCTATTCGCTTACGGATCACCGGCCTCCGACGCCCTGGCGCTGCTGTATCACCAGTGGCGGCTCCTCAACCGCAGGGGCCAGCTCACGCCGACCCTGTTCGATGCAGTACCCGTCGTGTGGATGCTGCAGCCATCGGCCTGCACACTGACTCCGCTGCGGATCTCGGTCGACGAACGCGGCTACACCCGGCCGGCAACCGGCGAACCGAACGTCGCAGTCTGCCTGTCCCTCGATGAAAACGCCGCACAGCGCCTGATCATCGACACCTTGGCGCCGCAACCCAGCGAGATCCCGGAATGAAGGCGCTGTCGTCCACCTAGGCTCGGTCGGATAATCCCACGCATGATCCTTACCCTCGATGCCAAACGGCGCCTGACGCTGCCAGCGAGTCTGGTACCCGCTCAACCCGGCGATCATTTCCGAGCGGAGTTCGACCCCGAGGAAGGCGCCGTATTTGCGTTAGCGCTCCGAATCAGTGGATGTCATGGCGATATTTGGACATTCTGATCATCAGAAACATGACAGCGGCAGGTACCTAACCGGGATTTGGATTGGACGCCGGATTGCCGGCAGCACCGAAGCCTCCGCCCAGGGCTTCGATGAGCCGAACGGAAATGTCCGCCTCCTCGCTTTCGAGCAGCGCCGTGCGTTGATCGGCAATCAGCAATTGCTGACGGGAGATCAACGGAGTCAGTGGCCCGCTCACACCGCCTTTGTATTCGCTCATCGCATCTTCCCAGCTCTTGAGTGCATCCTGTTGAGCACGTTTCTCGAGCGCGATTTGCTTTCGCAGTGACGCCAACGCGGACAGTGTGTCGGTCGCGTCATTCAATGCAGCGATGAGCAGACCATTGTAGCGGGCGACCATCTGGTCGAAGGCGGCACCGTCGGACGCCAGTTTGGCACGCAGGCGGCCGCCGTCGAAAATCGGCAGGGTCAA
>Ga0137418_10001867_pt1 | contig 19262 bp, 13 predicted proteins | sample CZODoug3_1_2_16f_FD_122242 | JGI IMG/M metagenome (GOLD analysis project Ga0137418, IMG submission 122242) | Vadose zone soil fungal communities from Angelo Coast Range Reserve, California, USA - CZODoug3_1_2_16fungal (Hybrid Assembly) | ecosystem: Environmental > Terrestrial > Soil > Vadose...
GCCACGGCCAGTCTTTGTGCGAACGACTTGCCGCACAAGGAGTAATTGCCGACTGGCGCCAACCTGACATTCTCCGGGTTGCTCCGGTGCCTCTCTATAACTCCTACTTGGATGTTTACCGATTCGTGCAGCGGTTTACAGCTTCACTTTCATAACTCATCATCGCTGAATTGGTTAAAAGTGGGTTGTGGCACTCTCTGGGTTACTCCCGTAACACCGACCCTCCTCGGTCCAAACATACAATCACTACCGTGAGGCTTGTTCCGGTTCAGTACGCCAAGAAGTGGACGGCAGTGGTGTGCGCGGTCGTGTGTGTATACATCCTGGTGTCTGTGGTGGTGCCGCGGGGTTTTGGGCTCACCGCCTTTGGCGACCTGACGCAATGCGTCCTGTTGGCCTGCTGCACCCTTTCTGTTCTCCCCAATGTTGCGATTGCTCATAAGAAGGCAAAATTCTTTTGGTTACTGATGTCGATTGGCTTCGGCATGTGGCTTTGTGCACAGGTGCTGTGGACTTATTTTGAAGTACTGGCGCGTGAGGAAGTACCTAACCCATTCGTCGGCGATGTGATCCTGTTCTTGCACATTGTTCCCATCATGGCTGCAGTGGCCGTCCGGCCGCACATCCAGCAAGACGACCTGTCAGTGCGCGGGGGACCTCTCGATTTCTTTTTGCTGCTCACCTGGTGGCTATATCTTTATCTCTTCATCGTTATCCCGTGGCAGTACGTGTACTTCACCGAAGCTGCGTACGGCCGCAGTTTCGACGCGCTTTATGCCGTCGAGCAGATGGTACTGATTCTGGCGCTGGTCTTGGTGTGGCGAAAAAGTGCGGACCCGTGGCGAGGGATCTATGCCCAGTTCTTTGGGGCCGCACTTCTGTACAGCATCGGCTCCATCCTGGCCAGTGCAGCCATAGACGCTCATCTTTACTACACCGGCAGTCTTTACGATGTTCCGCTGGTTGCTGCCATGGCATGGTTTGCCGGAGTTGGGCTGAGGGCGCGTAAAGCATTGCCGATGGAGCCGAGGGAGAATGCGAGCATGAAGGGTCACGGCATATGGACTGCGCGCCTGGCGATGCTCGCGGTTTTCTCCACACCACTCACGGTGGCGTGGGCGGTGTTCGGCGGACACGCGCCCCAGCGGGTTCGCACGTACCGTTTGGTTCTGACCGTGGCCGCAATGATTGTGCTGGGAGCCCTGGTGTTTCTCAAGCAGCACCTGTTGGACAGAAAGTTGCTTAGCCTGCTTGACCTGTCACGACAGAATCTGGATGAAATGTGCGGTCTGAAGAACGAACTGGAGAACAAAGAACAGTCTCTGCGATGGCACAGCCTGGAACTCCAACGAAAAAACCTCGAACTTCAGGAAATCTCGTTCACTGACGTTTTGACCGGTGCCTGGAATAGGCGTTATCTGGAGGAAATTCTCACCGCCGAGGCGGGTCAAGTATTGCGAAACTACCAGCGCAAGAACAGCCATGAAGTTCGCGGGGCAGATCATCGAGATCTTGTCTTCATAATGGTGGACATGGATTTTTTTAAAGAGGTAAACGACCTCTACGGCCACCCCGCGGGCGATAGACTTTTGCGACGCGTGGCGGAACGGCTCTCGACGGTCGTGCGTAAATCGGATGTGCTGGTTCGGTGGGGCGGCGAAGAGTTCTTGATAATGACGCGTTGCTCAGACCCCTTGGGAATTCCCGCCTTTTGCAGCCGCATTCTCGAAGTAGTGGCCTGGCAGCCATTCGACCTCGGGGGCGGGATCGGAGTACGAAAAACTTGCTCGATCGGCTGGACACCTTACCCATGGAGCCGTGATGCATTCGAGGCCATTTGCGCGGAGGAAGTGATTGAACTGGCAGACTGGGCTCTTTACCGGGCCAAAGCATGGGGAAGAAATCAGGCCGTCGGTGTTCTACCCGCGGAAGGCGCGGCGCCGATGGAGGCTTTTGATTTGCGGGTGCTTCAAAATGAGCGTAGCAGTTTAATTCGGATCGTGAAAACTGACTGCCCCCAACGCAACTACAATCCAAGTGGTGCAGCGCACGCCTCGGCGCCAGTCGAGGAACCAAGCCGCTAAATTCTTGATCGCGAACCTGGGTCAGAAAGAGTTTGGAGAAAACAGGCACTTGAAACGCTCTGCTTGACCCGAACGAGCGGCGTTGAATACAGTGAAAGACCGAGTTCAACTAAAATCCGCGTCAAGCACGAGGCACACTCGACGATGAACGCCAAGAACCCCTCCCGCAAGATGGCCCTTCGCCAAAAGGCCCAGTTGATGTCTGCATCTGAAATTGAACGGACACTGGTACGGTTGGCATACGAGATCGTGGAAAAAAACGGTGGCGTGGATGCGCTTGGATTGGTCGGTATCCGCCGTCGCGGCGTGCCGATAGCTGAGCGCCTTGGCAAGATTGTCGCACGCATTGAGAATGCGAAGGTTCCTGTGGGCACGCTGGATATTACCTTCTATCGCGATGACCTCTCGACGCTGGGCCCGAAGCCCGTGGTGCTGGAAAAAGAGATTGGTTTTTCGATCGAAGACAAGAATATTGTTCTGGTGGATGATGTTCTGTTTACCGGCCGTACGACGAGAGCAGCGATGGATGCGCTTTTTTCCCAAGGCAGGCCGCGAAAGGTTCAATTGTGTGTGCTCATTGATCGCGGCCATCGCGAGCTCCCAGTCGAGGCCAGCTTCGTGGGACGCCACGTTCAGACCACCGTAAACGAAGTGATTGAAGTGAAATTGACCGAAGTTGATAATACGGACAAGGTCCTTCTGATGGAGAAGTAGGTCGTTCGGGGCGAAGGATCACGAAGAAAGAAAATCAGAGGACGGCGGACAAGGCCCGTCGTCCTCTTGCTGGATTCTAGGCTCCCTACGCCAACCTGGTGCAGACTGCCTTAGTTTGAGTGTAGAGCTGCAGGGCGTCGTGCCCCATCTCGCGGCCCCATCCGGACTGTTTGTATCCTCCGAATGGCAGAGCCGCGTCGAAGATGTTGTAACAGTTAATCCAGACAGTGCCAGCCCGGAGATGCTCGGCCATACGATGAGCCTTGCTGATGTCCCGCGTCCAAACGGCAGCAGCCAAACCGTAGTCGCTGTCGTTCGAACGAAGGACGATTTCCTCCGGGTCCTCAAAAGGCATTGCGGTCACGACCGGTCCGAAGATTTCCTCCTGAACCACCTTCATGTCTTCGCGGGTGTTCACGAGCACCGTCGGTTCGACAAAGTATCCCTTATCCGCCGCCTTGTGGCCGCCGCTCAAAGCGGTAGCGCCCTGGGAGAATCCGGACTCCAGATAGCTGCACACGCGGTTCAATTGCTCTTCTGAGACCAGGGGCCCCATCTGCGTTTCCGGATCAAGGCCGGAACCTACTTTGATTTTCTTGGCGTGTTCGGCCACACCTTCGACGACCCGGTCGAAAATCGGCTTTTCGACGTAGAGACGCGATCCGGCGCAGCAGCACTGGCCATGATTGAAGAAAATTGCGCTTGCGGAACCGGGAATCGCGGCGTCCAGATCGGCATCCTTGAACACCACGTTCGGGGACTTGCCCCCCAGTTCAAGCGAAACTTTCTTCAGGTTTCCAGTCGCCGCATGAACAATCAACTTGCCGACTTCGGTCGAACCGGTGAACGCGATTTTGTCCACGTCGGGATGAGCGGCCAACGCTGCCCCCGCGGTCTCGCCATACCCCGGAACAATGTTCACCACACCGTCGGGAAACCCAGCCTCCATGATCAATTCGCCGAGACGCAAGGCGGAAAGCGGTGTTTGCTCTGCCGGCTTGAGCACGACGGTGCACCCCGTTGCCAGCGCCGGGCCCAGTTTCCAAGCCGCCATAAGCAGCGGGAAATTCCAGGGAATAATTTGTCCCACTACTCCGACAGGCTCCTTTAGCGTATAGGCCAAATACTTGGCGCCCGGCGTATAAGGAACCGAAATCGGAATGGTGTTGCCCTCGATTTTGGTCGCCCACCCCGCCATGTAGCGAAACAAATCGACAGCCAAGGGAACATCTGCGGCCTTGGCGATGGTGAGAGGCTTGCCATTGTCGAGCGACTCGAGGTAGGCAAACTCCTCAATATTTTTGTCCAGCAGATCAGCAAGTTTCCAAACCAGCCGTCCGCGTTCGGACGCACTCATGCGGCGCCACGGGCCCTGGTCGAAGGCCTTGCGCGCGGCCTTAACAGCCTGATTAATATCTTCGCGATCGCCTTCCGCCACTTGTGCCAGAACTTCTCCCGTCGCAGGGTTGTAGCTAGGAAAAGTCTTGCCGGAAGCGGCATTCACCCACTTGCCGTTGATCAACATTTTTCGGGGTTTCTCGATGTAATCCGCGACCCGCGGATCTATTTGAAACGGGGAAATTGCGATGCCCATACGGTCCTCCTTGAATCATGGGAAAGTTGCTTGGCGTGCACACCTGTGACGAACGTGAATGACCGAACCATGCTAGCCCTGGGCCTGGACAAAAGCAATCGTCATCCAGCTGGCTCCCACAGCCCGTTCGTCGCATAATGCTGAGTGTGCAAGCGACCCTGAGACCACGAATTAAGATTTGCTGTATTTCAACCGTGGATGAAGCCATGCTTGCAATTCAATGCGGAGCCTCTGCGGTGGGACTGGTCTCCGCCATGCCCAGCGGCCCGGGGGTGATCTCGGAAGAACAAATCGCGAACATCGCAGCCCGCGTGCCGCCGCCGATTGGGTCGTTTCTTCTGACCTCTCTGCAAGATAGCGAAGCCATTATTGCGCAGCAGCGACGTTGCGGAACGAACGCTATCCAAATCGTGGATCGCCTGGTGCGAGGCTCCTACGCGGACCTGCGCCGGGCACTTCCTGGAATTTCGATTGTTCAGGTTGTCCATGTGACTGGTCCGGAATCTGTGGAAGAGGCGGCTGAAGTCGCGCCGTACGTCGATGCCATTCTGGTCGATTCTGGGAATCCGAAGCTTACCAAGAAAGAGCTTGGCGGAACCGGACGCAAACACGACTGGGCTTTGAGTCGGCAGATTCGTGAGCGCATCGGCGTTCCACTTTTTCTCGCGGGCGGCCTGGATCCCGAGAACGTCGGTCAGGCGGTTGATGAAATCGGCGCTTTCGGACTCGACATCTGCAATGGTGTGCGCACGAGTGGAAAGTTAGACGGCGAAAAGCTGCGCACTCTATTCACGAACGTCGCCAGCTCGCTGGAATCTGTTCGATCTGCGAATGAGGCGCTCCAAGACCAATCCTAGCCTGCTTGCCGACAGTTCGCGGACGATGGCCATCCGCTCTGGTTCCCGCGTGGCCCGGGCGATAATCATGCCAGGGCGTCTGCTGCCGAGCGAATACCGCCGGAGGCTTTAATGCCGATGTTTGGGCCCACGGTAGGGAGCCCTTTCAGCCCTGGAAGTTGAATCTTACAACGCGGGCGTGCCGGCTGACGACTCGAGTAGCCTCTCTTCAAATACCTCTTACAAAAAGCGCCACCGTCAGTTGGCAAGGGTTTACAATGGCGCACGATTTGTCCATTCACGTCCGGTCTTTTTTGGCTTATGCAGAAACAAACTGTTCCAGCCGCCATGCGAGATGGATTGTTGCGATCCGCGCGCAAAGCCATGAAGAACGCCTATGCGCCTTACTCGAAATTCCGGGTCGGGGCGGCGATCCTTACGGCGTCAGGCGAGACCTTCGTCGGATGTAACGTGGAGAACGCCTCCTACGGCATGACGAACTGCGCCGAGCGCACTGCGATTTTTGCGGCGGTCGCGCAACTTGGACCCAAGATTGAAATTCGCGCGGTAGCTGTGACCAATGACCACGGAGTTCCGTGCTCGCCGTGCGGCGCGTGCCGTCAGGTAATCTACGAGTTCGGGCCGGACGCCATGGTCTTTTTTCAAGGCAAAAATGGTCTGAAGCAGGCCCACATTACGGATCTTCTTCCGGAAGGATTCCGCTTATAGTGAGCCAGCCGCCGAATTCTCCTCCGACATCGTACCGTGTGGTTGACCTGATCCGTAAGAAGCGGGATAACGGCGAGTTGTCAGCAGCCGAGATTGAGTTTTTTGTGGCAGCTTATACTCGCGCCGAGATTCCTGATTATCAGGTCGCGGCCTGGCTGATGGCAGTTGTCTTGCGTGGCATGACACGCGCCGAAACGGCCGCCCTGACTGATGCCATGCTGCGCTCGGGCCAAGTGCTGGATCTTTCGTCTCTTCCCGCAAGAAAGGTGGACAAGCACTCGACAGGCGGCGTTGGCGACAAAACCTCTTTGATACTGGCGCCTTTGGCGGCCGCTGCGGGCCTCGTCGTTCCCATGATCAGCGGTCGCGGTCTTGGACATACCGGAGGTACGCTGGACAAGCTCGAAGCCATTCCCGGCTTCAATGTAAATCTTTCGGTGGAACGATTCCGCCACGTGCTCGAAGCTTGCGGATGCGCCATGATCGGGCAGACGGCTGAAATCGCCCCCGCCGATCGCAAACTTTACGCCCTGCGCGATGTCACAGGCACAGTGGAGAGCCCCTACCTGATTTGCGCTTCTATCATGAGTAAGAAACTAGCCGAAGGTGTCGACGCGCTGGTGCTTGACGTAAAGACTGGCTCTGGCGCTTTCATGAAGAAAGAGGAGGATGCCGCGTTCCTCGCGGATCTCATGGTCGAAACCGGGGAACGTATGAACAAGAAGATGGTCGCCCTGATCACGGATATGGATCAGCCCCTTGGCAATATGATTGGCAATGCGCTAGAGGTTGTCGAGGTTATTGAAGTTTTGCGCGGCGGCGGACCAGAAGATTTACAACAATTGTGCTTGGAACTCGCTGGATGGATGCTGTATTTGGGTAATGTTTCGACGACCGTCGCGGCCGGAAAACAACGGGCAGCAGAATTACTTTCTTCGGGCAAGGCGCTGGAGAAATTCGGGCAGATGGTGGAGATGCAGGGAGGCGATCTGCGAACTCTGGATGATCCAAAGCGGCTGCCTCAGGCGCAACACACGATGAAGGTGCCCAGTGCACGAGGAGGATATATAACATCGCTGCAGTGCGAGCAGTTCGGCACGGCTTGCGTCATTCTGGGCGGGGGACGCGAGCGCAAAGAAGACTCCGTGGACCCGGCCGTGGGAATCGTTCTGCACAAGAAGGTCGGTGATCGGGTTGCGGCAGGAGAGGTGTTGGCCACCATCCACTACAATTCCGAGGCCCGCGCGGAGCGCGCGGAGCAACTTTTGCAAGAGAGCTATCGGATTGCCGATAGCCCGTCAGCAGAGAAACGGCCGCTCATCCATCGCGTGATCGCGAAGGCTGGAGAAAAAGACTGAATGGGACGCTTCACAGGAATTCTCGGGCTGGTGACCATGCTAGGACTAGCCTATGCCTTCTCTACCAACCGTCATGCTATACGCTTGAAAACAGTTGCCTGGGGTCTGGGATTGCAATTCGTGTTCGCCATATTCGTGTTGCGGATCGATGCGGGGCGTCAGGCCTTCCAGAAAGCCGGCGACGTGGTGAACCGTCTCCTGAGTTACGCCTTTGCCGGATCGCAGTTCGTGTTTGGCGAACTGGGCAAACAGGGTTCGCACCTGGGATTTTATTTCGCGTTTCAGGTGCTCCCGACGATCATTTTTATCGCCGCGTTCTTTGCGGTGCTCTACCACTACGGGATTATGCAGTTCATCATCAAGATCGCGGCCTGGGTGATGACTCGCGTCATGGGTGCCAGCGGTGCTGAATCGCTCAATGTCGCCGCCAGCATCTTTATGGGCCAGACGGAAGCTCCGCTGACCATTCGGCCATTTCTGGCGGACCTGACCCGTTCCGAACTTATGACCGTTATGACCAGCGGCATGGCGCATGTGTCGGGCGGAATCATGGCTGCCTATATCGCGTTTGGCATCGAGCCCAAACATCTGCTTAGCGCGGTGATTATGACTGCGCCGGGCACGCTGCTGATGGCGAAGATGCTTGTTCCCGAGACCGAGAAGCCGAGAACCGCCGGGCGCGTCGTCATGAACGAAGAGGAAGAAAGAACAGAGAAAGAAGAGAATCTACTCGGCGCCGTCGCGCGTGGCACAACCGACGGCTTGCACTTGGCGCTGAACATCGCCGCGATGCTGATTTCTTTTCTCGCCCTGATTGCGCTCACCAATGGCATCATGGGCGGAATCCACAATTGGCTGGGTAGCCATGGCATCTTCTGGTTTCCTGAAAGCTTGGAGAAGATTTTTGGGGTCTTGTTCGCACCGGTGGCGTGGGTCATCGGTATTCCATGGCACGACTGTCCGATTGTGGGCAATCTGCTCGGCACACGCATGGTGCTGAACGAACTGGTGGCATTTTCGATGTTGGGTCCACAACGGGCGGTGCTCGATCCGCGGTCATTCACAATCGCAACGTTCGCACTTTGTGGATTTGCTAACCTGAGCTCGATCGGAATCCAGATCGGTGGCATTGGCGCCTTGGCGCCAAACAAGAAAGGCGAACTCGCCCGGCTCGGCATTCGCGCCATGCTGGCTGGCACCATGGCAAACCTGATGTCAGCTTCGATTGCAGGGATGCTGTTGTAACCACTTTCGATCCAGTGTGGACTTTCAATTTATTGGACTTTGCCCATGCCCTTTATCAATCGCTCAGCTTTCCTCTTTTCTGCCATTGCTTGAGCAGGACGACCGGTAAGGGTATAGATTTCGGCCATACGCTGGTGAGGCTCTGGATCTTGAGGGTGTAGCTTTTCGGCTTCCCCGAAATAACGAAGGGAATCGGAATATTGACGGGCTGCCTGGCTCTTCCGCGCCAGCCCGAGGGTGGCGATGTAGAGCAGGTCCACCGTACTCGACTCCTGCGGGTTGAGTTGGTGTGCGTGGCGGAGCGCCTGATACGCGGCAAGGTCCTCACCCAGGTTTGACAGGACGGCTCCGTAAAGGGCGTTCAGTTGAAATACGTCAGGCCATCGTTGGATGGTATTGGCCAAGGGCCTGCGCGCTTCTTCGAACCGGTTGAGCTGGTAATAGGTCAGCGCGAGATTGTATTGCATCTGGGGCGATTCCGGGGCCAACTCCGCGGCCCGACGCAAGGGCTTCAGCGCTGCTTCCAAGTCACCATGCTGGCCGTAGATCGTCCCCAGCGCGGTCAATTTTTCGGCGTTGTCGGGATCATACAACTGTTCGCAAATCGTGCGGGCCTCCTCACGGAGACCCTGGTCCAGCTTTTGCCCGCATTCAACTCTCAGCCCGCTTTCGTTGTCGTCGCGTCGGCGAAGCTCCTCGGAAAGCTCTAAGGCCTTCTTCGCTTCCTCCTCGTGCCCTTGTTTGCGATACACAAGGGCCAGCTGATACGGGATGCGAACGTCTCGGGGATTGAGCTGAGCAGCCTCCTTCAGCCACTTCTCAGCGGCGGTTAGATCACCCTGTTTGAAGTAAGCAAACCCAAGATAGTAAGCGGTGTCGGGAAAGGGCGGCTTGACGACCGCCTGGTTCAAATTCCTGATAGCCTCTTCAAAAGCGCGGTTTTCCAAGTCTAACCTGCCCAAGTAATACAAGACGTTGGGATGCTCTCCCACTTCACGCTGCACGATTTCAAACTCCCGGCGCGCTTCATCTGATTTATGTTGTTCGAAGAGCGCAACGGCCAAGGGAAATCGTGCCCGCAGAACCAGCTTGGGGTCGATCTCCAGGGCAGCGCGAAATTCGCTGACGGCCACGTCATATCTATCCAGCTTCAAGGCGTCGTAACCCTTGCCTAGGTGTGCTTCCGGCGTCTCCCCGGTGGTCGCGTTAGCGCCGGGGACTGCCTGAGATGCGGCCGGAGGCGCGGTCCTGCCCAACCCTGGGAACAATAGTGCCAGCGTGGCGGTCAACACCACAACACATGCTGGCAAGCGCTCCTGGGTCTGGTTCATATCACAACCGATCCGCCGCTTTGGTGATGAGAGCGCCCGCCACCTGCCTGAGGTCGGTCACCTCTTGCGCCGTCGCGCTGCTCACGTAATCGCTCACCAACTTCTCACAGCGAACGCGGACCTGATCGTAAGCCGCCGAGTCCTGACCCCGAAGAGCGAACAGCTCTTTAAGCCAATGTTTACCGTACCCGGCGTGAATGGTTTCGTCCGCCCAATCGAAGTCCATATCGTGCTCGCTTAAGGCGTCGCCGTAGGCGTGGAAGAGTTGCGCGCGGGCCGGCTTGTGTCGGATGTTTTTGGTTTCAAAAAAGTAGAGCATCCCCAGGAGGTAGATCGGTTCTTCGCTCGATGCGCTCTCATAGATGTAAGTACCCAGAGGGATCTCGGCCGGGTTAAGTCCCCACGCCATCAGGCGCTCATAGCCCATCCGGCAGTGGCGCGATTCGTCATAGGTCCAGCGAGCAGAATTGTGAATCCACTCCCACGGGAGAATATCGGCGAAGGCGCCCAAAACAACGCCGCCAGCCTCGATCGCCCAAACTTCATTGAGGTGGCTGATGGCCGAGCGCAGTTGCAGTTGCATTCCTTCGCCGTAGGGATAGGTGGGATCGACTACGTCCGGCCAGTAGAAGCGGCAAGGCCAGAAACGCGGGTCTCGGGCTGGGCGGTGGGGAATGGCGTAGCTCTTTGACCCCGCTAAGGCGCGCTCGCCCGCCGACGAGCGGCATGGCCCCACGCCCACGCCACCCAGATGGGAAAGCCGATCCGCAACCGCTTGCGTCCAGGCGAGCGCGTATTCGCGCAACTCGGGATTTCCAGAGAGCGCGAACTCCGCCCATGGCTCGAAAGCGCTGATCTGCTCGACCTTTTCAGCAAGCGCCAAAGAAAGAAACCGGTGAGTGGGACCATCCGCTATCGAATCCGAATCATGGAGATATGCCCGATAAGAATCGCGAAGCGCCGGCAGAAGGACCTTTCCTACGCTTAGCAGGAATGCCGCAACCGAAGGTGAGTTCTTAACCCCACTAAAAAGGTCAACCAGCGCATGATCTGATCCTTCCTCATCCAACAGACGGCTCGGGAAACGAAGTTCGAACACGCGATTCCGCAAGGCGTGCGCCGTTTCTGCGTTTTGCCAGATAAAACGAGCCAGACCGGTTTTGATTTCGAGAGGTGCGATTGCGGGGATCCACGCCGCCTGGCTCACCAGCAGCGCACGCTCGCAAAAGAAAAAACGTTTGAGAAGTTGTGCCGTATCAACCCGCATCCAGCGTGCCCGAGGCTGCGGGCTCAACAAATACTCAGAAACCTGTGACATGGTTGTCTTTGCGCACCCAGATGTGAAGCACACCGGCCTGAATCGAGCTTGGCTCTCACAATTCTACGATGGGCGAGGAAAAAACCCACCAGCGGATCGAAATGAACGAGGCCAGTCATCGTTCAGTGGAGGACGGGGGTTGCGTTCGTGGCAACGCACACCCATTTGCCGCCTTTATTAACCCAGGTATCAACAAAGCGCTCCCGCCGCACGTAGGGCTTTCCAGCTTCGACTCCCTTGGCTCGAAATACTCCGGTCGCGATGGCAGTATTTCCGAACACACGCACGTTCATCGACTCGGGCGCGACCTGCTGCTCCTGTGACTTCGCTGGCTGCACGCTGGCGAGAAACTCTGCTTTGGTCTGAATAGAGCCGTCATCGTTAATCAGCACAATCTGATCGTCGAGGATTCCCTCCAATGCTCGCGCGTCTCCCAGCTTGTATGCTTGGTTCCAGGCTTTCTCCAACGCAACGATTTTCGATTGAACCCCAGAATCTGCATCGCTTTGCGCTACAACGAGCAAGGACGGCGCGCATATCAAAGCCAGCCACAACCCTCTGGTCATTCTCATGGTGCAGCTCCTCTTGCGCAGTATATGGGAATCGGCCCTCCACAGCTCGTCAAGCAAGAGTTGCGCAACAGTCCATGCTGAGGAACCTACCCTGGGAATCTAACTCTTGCCCGCCGGATCCGCCAAAAACCAAGTCGGAGGTGTCAGCCCGTGTCGCCGGTAAAACGGCAGGACTTTATCGCGGTGTGGCAATGAGGGAATGACGCCTCCCTTTGTGACTGCCAGCGCACCAGTGGCCACGGCGAACTGCACAGCGGCCTCGAGATTCGCGCCGCTAGCGAGTGCCACGGCCAGACCGGCATTGAAGGCATCTCCTGCGCCGGTGGTATCCAGTGCCGATACTCGCACGGCGGGGATGTGAGTTGAGGAGGACGCGCCTACGATCAGCGCACCCTTTTCGCCCAGTGTCATGACCACCTGTTTTATGCCGGTCCGAATCAACTCGCGGGCAACGGCTTCCGGCTCGCTGGGCGCGTCCGGACTTCGACCGGTGAGCACTCTGGCTTCAACTTCATTGGGCGTGAGAACGTCTACTATCTGCAAGACGGAGGAAGGTAAAGGCCGGACAGGCGCAGGGTTCAGAATCGTCATCGCGCCGCACCCGCGTCCGCGCAACAAGGCCGCTTCGGCCGCTGCGACGGGAATTTCAAGCTGGGTGAGCACCACCTGGGGTGAATCGAATACTGCGTCGCATTGGGAAATGTCGGCGGCGGTCAACAGCTCATTTGCTCCCGGATCAATCGTGATGCAATTGTGACCGTTGACAGCCTCGACGATAATAAATCCCACCCCGGTGGGGGTGTTGTCGGTTTCTGTGACATGGGAAGCATCAATCTCCTCGTCGCGATAAAGTCCCAGCGCCATCTCGCCGAAAGCATCCTTTCCAATTTTGGCGACGAAACTGACTTTCGCGCCGAGCCTCGCACAGGCCACGGCCTGATTAGAACCCTTCCCGCCATGGTCCACGCGATAACCAGTTCCCAACAGCGTCTCGCCGGCGCTCGGGAGGCGTTGAACTCTCATGGTCAGGCCGGCTGCGTAACTGCCCACGACAGTAATGCGAGGAACGCTCAACGACACAGTCTCCGGAGTATGAGGATTGACGGTTGAGATCCGTAAGCCTACCACATGGCCGAATTATTCCAACCGAATCCGCCAACCTTGACCGGCTCCAGTGTGACTGCTAGATTTCAGCTCTACACGTGGATATCTGGGGGGCACTGGTCTGAGTCGGGCAAAGAAGACGCGGCATTTGGTCGATCTTCGCCCCGGCGAACTTGATCCAGTCGATCCCAGCCGGCGTGACTTTGTCGTCCGCTGTTGCCAGGGAGCTTCCGGGGCGCTCGTATCCACAGGCCTGCGCGGTCTCGCCTTTCCTTCGCTTTCGACTCTCGATTCTCGAAACATGGTCTCATCCGACGGCGATTTCCACTTACACCCTCACTATCGAGCCCATACCCCACTCGACTCGACGCTTCTCAAGACGCAGGCAGGTCTCGACAAGTTCGTCACCGAAAAATATCACGACCAAATCGCCGCAATTCTAGCGGAATGGAGCTCTGGCCTGTTGCGATCTCCGCAAGACGTACAGGGGTTTGAAAAGGCTCTCGCCTCGGATTTCTCGGGATCGTCGCTCCGGCCAATCGAATCGCAGCTGCTGCGTTCTGGCCCATCGCTTGAGATCCGTAAAAACAAGTTCACACGGCAGATTGCTCTGGGAAAGGAAGCCTTTCTTCAGGAACTGCGATCCGCCCTGAGGCCGTTTTCGAAGATTGTGACCGCTGAACTCCAAGTAACAGCCATTGACGTCGCGAGTGTTGGCGGAGGCCTTGTGACCCCATCGGGGCCTGGTGTTCCCGACCGGCTCAAAACTAGCGTCCGATACGATTTGGTGGGCGCTGGGCAAACCTTCTACCGCGAGCAGCGCGTGGGGAATTGGGAACTCGAATGGGAAGCGTCGATGTCATCATCGACGTCTTCGGCAATTGAATTCCGCCTGCGAAGTTGGCAGGCTCTGGACGAGACACAAAGCCGCTCAGCAGGACCTGTTTTCGTGGACATCACGACGGCTGCATTCAGCAGTAATCCGTCTTACACCTCTCAGTTGCTTCGGGGAGCGGACTACTGGCGAACGGTTCTCGACGGCGCATGCGGCATTGACGTCTATGGACACAATGGAGTTTCAGTCGGAGACATCGACGATGATGGATTCGACGACCTCTATGTGTGCCAGCCAGCCGGCCTTCCCAACCGGCTCTACCGAAACCGGGGAGACGGAACATTCGAGGACATCACGGAGGCATCCGGACTCGGGATCCTCGAGAATACGGCGTGCGCGCTTTTTGCCGACATCGACAATGACGGCCGCCAGGATGTGATCGTCGTGCGTACGAACGGTCCGCTGCTGTTTCTAAATGAAGGTGGTGGCAAGTTCCGCCCGAAGCCCGACGCATTTCAGTTCGCCACCCCTCCGCAAGGGACTTTCACGGGCGCGGCGCTGGCCGACTATGACCGCGATGGCTGGCTGGATATCTACTTCTGCCTCTACCTTTATTACCAGGGCACGGACCAGTACAAGTACCCCTCTCCTTACCATGATGCTGAGAATGGTCCTCCTAACTTCATGATGCGCAACAATCGGGACGGGACCTTCCACGATGTCACCGCGCAGACCGGCCTCAACAAAAACAACACTCGCTACAGTTTTTGCTGCGGCTGGAGCGACTACAACCGCGACGGATGGCCCGATCTTTATGTCGTGAACGACTTCGGGCGGAAGAACCTCTATCGCAACAACCGCGACGGAACTTTTACCGACGTCGCTCCGCAAGCCGGTGTTGAGGATGTGGGCGCGGGAATGGGTGTCTGCTGGTTCGATTACGACAATGACGGCCATGAGGATCTTTACGTCGCTGACATGTGGACCGCGGCCGGGAAGCGTATCTCGATGCAGGAAATCTTCCAGAAGGATACGCCTGAAGAAATACGAGCGCTGTATCGCAAACACGCCATGGGGAATTCTCTATTTCACAATAAAGGTGATGGCGCTTTTCAGGATGCGACCGCTTCCTCCGGAGTTGAAATGGGCCGCTGGTCGTGGTCGAGCGACGCATGGGATTTTGACCATGACGGCTTTCCCGATCTCTACATCGCGAATGGCATGGTCTCTGGACCGATGCGCCCAACCCGAGAAGAAGATCTGAACAGTTTCTTTTGGCGGCAGGTGGTTGCCAACTCCCCCGCGGAAGCCAAGCCTTCACCCGATTATGAAAAGGGATGGGCGGCTATCAATGAACTCGTCCGCTCCGACGGCATGTGGAGCGCATGTGAACGGAACGTCTTCTACATTAACAATGGGGATGGGACTTTTTCCGATGTTTCCGGGGTGGTGGGCTTGGACTTTCTCGAGGACGGTAGGGCCTTCGCCCTCGCCGATTTCGATGGGGATGGGCGGCTGGAAGTATTCCTGAAAAATCGTAATGGTCCGCAATTGCGGCTCTTGAAGAACGTCATGACGGACCTGCCGCCTTCGATCGCTTTCCGTCTTCGCGGCAGCAAGAGTAATCGTGATGCGATCGGTGCGACGATTACCGTGGAAACTGAAAAAGGCCGGCAGACACGCACCCTTCAGGCGGGGTCGGGCTTTCTTTCGCAGCACAGCAAAGAAGTATTTTTCGGCCTGGGCGAGGCCAAAGGTCCGGTGAGGGCATCGATCCGCTGGCCGAGCGGGCTGGTGCAGGAACTCCGCCAACCTCCGCTCAACCATAGAGTGTGGGTTGAAGAGGGTTCCGAACCGTCTCGAACCGAGGCCTTCAAGGGTAACACCGTGCCCTTCTCCAAGATCACAACGCAAGGAGAGGAACTACTCCCTAAGACAGGCGAAACTTGGCTGCTCGCTCCCGTGGCCGCGCCGGATTTTTCTCTTCCTGATTTGACAGGGCAACCTCGGTCTCTGTCCGCACTGCGCGGCAAGGCCGTTTTGCTCAATCTCTGGGTTAGTGGGTCAGCACGTTGCGAAGAAGACTTGAAGGCGTTCAATGCGCTCCACTCGCGGCGGGCAAGCCAAGGCCCTCAACTGCTCGCCGTGAACCTCGATCGTCTTACCGAGGGGGATGCCGACGGCGCCGACAAGATACTGGCGCTGGCACGAGAGCGCCGCCTCGCATTCCCCATCCTTCGCGGGACGGATGACGTGGCGGGAATTTATAGCATTCTCTTTCGCTACTTGTTTGACCGGCACCGTGACCTCAGCCTTCCATGCTCCTTCCTGATCAATGACAGGGGCGACATCGTCAAGCTCTATCAAGGGCCCCTAGATCCGGAGCACCTCGGACGAGACTTGCGGAGCATCCCCCAAACCGACGCGGAACGGCTGGCCAAGGCGTTACCATTTCCCGGCGTGATCGAGGCTCAGGAGTTTCGGCACAACTATCTCTCATACGGAGCGGTCTTCTTTCAGCGGGAATATTTCGATCAAGCTGAAGCGTCATTCCGGCTTGCGCTTCGCAACGATCAAGCTAGCGCCGAGGCCCTCTACGGCTTAGGAAGCGTCTACCTGAAACAGGGCAGGAGTGGTGAAGCGCGGGAGAGTTTTGGACGCGCGATCAAAGTTCATGCCAGCTATCCCGACACTCTGCCAAACTCCTGGAACAATCTCGGTCTTTTGGCCACGCAGGAAGGGCGGACGGCCGACGCGATTCCGTACTTTCAAGAGGCTCTTCGGCAGAATCCCGATCACCTGATCGCCCTCGACAATCTGGCCAACGCTTACCGCCAGCAGAAGCGATGGGATGAAGCTCGCGGAGTACTGGAGCGGGCTGTGAGAGTCAGCCCCCAAGATCCTGAGGCGAACTACAGCTTGGGGATGGTCTTTGCACAACTCGACGATGCCGAACGTGCCTTCGTATATTTGCGCAGAGCCTTAGACTCCCGTCCCCTGTATCCAGAAGCTCTGAATAATCTCGGGGTCCTCTACCTGCGCACTCGGCGGCGGGATGAAGCGGTCGCAAGTTTTGAAGAATGCATCCGCGTCTCGCCCGCCTTTGATCAGTCTTACCTGAACCTGGCGCGGGTGTATGCGGTCGAAGGCGCGCCGGAGAAGGCCCGGGGCGTGCTGCAGAAACTGCTCAAACAGCATCCCGATCACGCCCAGGCCCAGAAAGCACTCGAGCAACTGCCACGATAAAGGTCAGGCTTACCGGTCCGCTGAGCAGCGTGCTCGCTCCCCGTGCTAAGGCGTCCTGCCGTGAGTTTGTGGCGTGGGTGCAGTCAGCAGATCCACCAACATCTTGTAAAACCTCTCCACGTCCAGGTCATCCTGCACCTCGACCGGCTGGACTTCGAGTTTAGGCTTATCGCGATCCGTCCAAGTCAGGGTGTTGCCGTAGCCCGCGCCGCGGCTAAGTTCCACATCCATGAAGCGCGTTTCTTTTTTCGTAATCAAGCTCGGATCGAGCCACGCCGCTGCTGCCAGCTCATCCCACAAATAGTTGTATTCGCCGCGCAGGCGTGCATATTTTCCGATATAGCGTGCCGATGGCGTGTCGGCGGCTTTGATACGGCCAAGCAATTCGGGAGTCATTCTCGTCTTCACAGAAATGTCTACCGGCGTGCAGACAATTTTCTTCCACGAGGCGCGCAGCACAATATGCGCTGCTTCCGGATCGAACCACAGATTGAATTCGCGACGCGGAGTGTTGATGAATTCCGGATCAGTGGTCTGTGGACTCAGGCTGGCACCCATGAACACCAATTCTTTGACCAGTTTCGGAAATTCGGGATCGATGGAGATGGCAAGGGCTAGATTCGTCATTGGGCCGCCTGCGTAAATGGTCACACGGTTCGGAAATCTACGGACCATCCGCACCAGAAAGTGCGCGGCATCCTCGTCAATCGGTTCGGTGCTGGGCTTTCCTTCAGGCATATCTCCCAACTGGTCCGGCGGATGATATAGGCGCGGCGTCCAAGCCCCCAGCCATGCAAAAGAGCCATACTGCTGCTCCCCAAACTCTGTCTCCTCCTTTCTCCTCAACAGCGGATATTCCGCTCCCTGCACAACTGGAATGTCGGTCCGCCCGATGATCTCGAGCATGCGCAAGGTGTGCGCCACCTCCGCTTTGAGCCACTGATCGCCCGTCACCACCGTTATGCCTAAGACTTCCGTTTGCGGAGATTGAATCAGCAGCAGTGTGGACTGCAGGTCAGTTCCGGCGGGCCCGGCTGCGTCCTGATCGATGATGATCTTTCGCTTGTCTTGCCCCCAGCACGTGAAGCATGTCGTCAGCAGTACGGCCGTCAGCAGCCAGGGCTGGCCAATTTTCATCGTTCACCTCAAAGTTAACGACCGTATGGAAAGACGTCGCGTCCTGTCGTTCCGAGAAACGAGGGCAACGAGGAGCCCCTACCCCGGACACATATGCTAGCAGTAGGGGGCCGCTTCGACTGCGACCGAGCTTCGCGCAGCGGAGTTCGGTCAGCATGACAGAAGACCCCGGCTATTGCTTTCCCGATAAGCGACCAATCAGCAGGTCGAAGAATCTTGCGGAATCCACGTCCGCAGCCACGTTAGCGTTGGGCACAAATTTATCGCGCAGAACAGGAGACGTTCTAGTACTGCCAAGCGTGGGGGCCGATCCGCGAATCGGCATGTTCACTCCCACTTGCGTCTCCATCCCCGCTCGCCGCCGTAAATCCCCGGCGTTGGGACTGTAGCCCAAGGTTTCGCCTGCGGTCAGTTCGCCTGCGGTTTCGACATCGACGTAATACTGTTTCCATTTCAGGAGCGACGGATCGAGAAATCCCGCTACGGCGAGCGAGTCGTGCATATTCGGTCCCACGAGAAGTCTTTGCTCGCGGTTGTGGCTGATCGCGTTGCGGGCGATCTTCGCCGCAGCCTGGCTGACGGGGTTTTGCGCGGCCTCGAGCAGGCGCACGTGGTCTTCCGTCAGAGATGTCTTGCGCGTGACGTCCAGACCGACCATCGTGATGGGAATGCCGGATTGAAACACAACGCGCGCCGCCTCTGGGTCCACGTAAACATTGAACTCCGCCGCCGGCGTGATGTTCCCTCCTGAGAGAGACCCGCCCATCATGACCAGGCTCTTCACCATCGCGGCAAGCTCCGGATCCGAATTCAGTGCGGTGGCGACATTGGTTAGCGGCCCTATGGTGATCAATGTCACGTCGCTGGGATACTTCCGAACTAACTGTTGAATGAATTGTGCCGCCGGTTCAGCGATGGATTTGATTTTCGGTTCCGGAAAGACCGCGCCACCCAGTCCGTTCTCGCCATGCGCGTAAGCGGCCGTCACCAAACGGCGCACCAGAGGCGCCTTGGCGCCCGCCGCTACGGGAATGTCGGTGCGGCCCGCGATTTCGACCATTCGCAGGGCATTGGGCAGCGTCAACTCCAGCGGCACATTTCCGGCGACCGCGGTAATGGCTTCAATCTTCAACTCCGGCGAGCGCATGGCGAGCAGCAA
>Ga0137418_10001870_pt1 | contig 19249 bp, 10 predicted proteins | sample CZODoug3_1_2_16f_FD_122242 | JGI IMG/M metagenome (GOLD analysis project Ga0137418, IMG submission 122242) | Vadose zone soil fungal communities from Angelo Coast Range Reserve, California, USA - CZODoug3_1_2_16fungal (Hybrid Assembly) | ecosystem: Environmental > Terrestrial > Soil > Vadose...
TGGTCGGCGCAAACCGCCTCTCAGATCCGCCATGTTTCAAGCTTGATGGTTCGAAGACTAACCTTTGTCTGCAGGGGGTGGTGGCGGGACAGTACGCGAGCTTCATGACCCTCGCGCATGAACTGCTTCATTCGCTGGGTATCACGGCCGCGGGCGACATTTATGGCTCGAACGACAATAGCCAGGGATACACGACGATGGGAGCGACGATTTACAACAATGTCGATGATAGACGCACCTACCATCTGGACCCCTTCCACAAGATGCAGCTTGGCTGGGTCGAGCCAAAGCTGCAGTCCATCCACGTGCCCGGTACCGAAACCATTGGGGCGGCGCAGCTCGTCCAGGACGATCAGCCGGTCATACTCTACAGTCCTTTCGATTTGCACGAATTTTTCATGCTGGAGTACCGCACCACTGCGGCCGCAGGTGGCGCAGGCTATGACGCTGATCTGCTAAGTAACGGTCTTGTAATCTGGCAGGTCCGGGTAGACGACAACAAAGTGCCGGTAAGTATTCCGTCGTTGGTCTCTGCAACAAACCTGGATCCTGCAGTGTTCATTCTCGGCGCGCCCAATATGGCGCGCGGCCACGGAACAGCCTGGACGGTCGGCGATCTCTTCCTGGTGGAAAATCAAATCATTCCATACCCGCTGAGATGGCTGAGTGGCGTGAACACAGGCGTCAAAATCAAGGTGGGCGCGACGAGTGATGCACACTCGAAGCTCACTGTCTGGTGGGGGGATTTCAATGAAGCGCCGCCGCCGCCGAAGAAAAAAATTGTCTATTACAGCCAGAACTACTACACGGGCGCCGTCGGACAGTTTGACGAGAATGGAAACCACCAGACCCTCAGTAGTTTCACTGCCGGCGCCTGGACCCATGTGGTCAGCGATGCGGGCGGTATCTTCTATTACAACAGAGGAACCGGAATGGCGATGCTTGCAAGCGTGGACGCGATGGGCAATCACAAAGTGCTCCGGGGTTTTCCGCCGGGCTACTTCGGCACGGGTTGGACACACATCGTCAGTTACCGCGGGTATCTCTTCTTCTACAATTCAGGAAACGGGGCGGCCGCGATTGGCACGATCTCTGCAAACGGATTCCACCAGTACAAGTCTTATGCGCCTTACAGCTTCGGTACGGGTTGGACGCACATCGTCAGCACCCAGAATGGTCTGTTGTTCTATTCCAAATACAACGGAGCAGGCGCAGTGGGCGACTGGCAATATATCTATACATCGCCCTGCGCCGGCTGTTTCCAGGCGATCTCCGAAGTGCGCTTTAAGCAGCTGTCGGGCTTCCAGGCAGGGTCATTCACCACGGGTTGGACCAGCATCGTCGAAACCGGTAACGGTGTGCTCTTTTACCGCCTGGCCGACGGCCTGAACGTAATGGTGGATATTGACACGAAGGGTGGAGTATCGACCCGCAGCGGAACAGTGCAGTACCTCAAAGCAGGTTACACGGCCGTGGTTGCTGCCGGAGATGACATCCTGTTTTACGATGCTGCAACCGGCAACGCAGCGCTCGCGGGAGTTGTGAAGTTCAGCCCCTGGGTGATCTTCTCACAGGTCGGAACCCTCAGCATTCGGCAGGAATTCCCAGCCTACTTCTCTCCGGGCTGGTCAGACCTCGTTGTGACGGCCGATCCCCCGACTCTCTAAGAAACACGAGACGTGAAGGTGCGGATTTCACCGCACCTTCACCGCGCGTCCGCGCCACACGATGCTCCCCCACGCCAGGTAGTGGTAAAGAGCCCGCAATAGGCAGCACCAGACCGAGATTACTGCCAAAGGAAAGAACAACGCCTTCACCGGGTGAAACCGAAACAGACTTCGGCTCGGCCATAGCGTCGCGTACTCGGCGGCATAGGCGGCGAAGCCCGCAAGGAGCACGGCCGGATGGCTTTCCCACGCGCCGGCCACGATCGAGACAACGGGCGTCCAGAAAACCACCAGCGGCCAAAGCAATAAAAGCGGGGCCAGCCAGGTGCGGCCATGCAGTCCGGACAGGACGTTCTTGGTCGGTCCCCAGAAGGCATCAGCACCACTTTGTGGGAACAGGCTCAGGAAATCGAGTTGGTGCTGCTCGGCTTTGCACATAAAGTCGCAGGAGTGGCAGATTCCCCTCCTCGTGAGGAGGGGTGGTCGCTCACACATCATCTTTCAAAACGCATTCTTGAAATGGGACTTGTGAGCGACCACCCCGTCTGCGGCGCCTTTCGGTGGCTTCGCGTCTTTTTATTAATGCCGCAGCCACCCCTCCTCACGAGGAGGGGAATGTGCCACTCCTGCGACTTTATGTGCAAAGCCCCTCCTCGCAAAGGAGGGGAATACACGCCGCGAATTCATTCGCAGAAAAACCGGCGGTCATAGGCCGCCGCTACAGTAAACGGGACCGCTCCTCAACCAGTTTTGCAACACCCTCTGAAAAGGAGGGGAACAAGTTCGCTTCCCTTTACATCTTTTTACAGGCGGCAGCTCAAGCGTCCATCACCTTCATCAGTCAAAGCACATTCGTGTCAGCTGTGTGTTTTATTAAATCCTTATGACGACCATCATCCGAAATCGAAAGGTGTGTGATGAAACGGCACCTGTTAATGACATTCCTGGTTGTTCTTACTTTCACTGAAGGCGCGCTTGCACAGGGACTGAGTATCAAGAGCGCCGAGCTGAGTCTGTCCGTCGGAGAAACCACTTCCGCAAAAAAGACTTTTACAATCGGCCCTCCTCAATCCGCCAGCCCGATTAACGGAGACATGCAACTGAATTCGGGAATGATGTATGAGGCGCGCGTCAATTTCTTCACTACGAATCGCATCGGCTCGGAAGTTCTCTATGGGTACCAGTACTCCGGAGTCACTTTCAATCGAAGTACGGCGCCCTCTTCGAGTTTTTCCGTTCCGCTGGCTGTCCACACCTTTGCTTTGAACCTGCTCTACTACCCGCTGGGTAAAACCGATTCGCAGTGGCGTCCCTTCGTGAACGTCGGTGGCGGAGCGGTAATCTACCGGCCAAGCACGGGTGGGCAGGCCTCGGCCAAGGATCCTCTACAAGGCAATTTCGATACTTTTTTTGAAAGCTCCCGTGGTGCGGCGATCGGGGGTGGCGGCGTAAAGAGAGCTCTTACCAAAAAACTCGGTTTCCGGGCCGATGCAGATGCCGTGTTCACGAAAGTACCGACCTTTGGACTGCCCGAATCTTCGGCACAGGCGAATGCCACTGTCTTACCTGTTGGCGGGCTGGTACACAGCTTCCGTGCTTCCGCCGGCCTGATTATTTATTTAGGAAAATGACTAATGGAAAGAACTGCGTTTCGGCTATTCGCCATCATGCTGATTTCCGCCCTGCTGAACATACCTGCGCTGGCGCAGGGCGGCTTCTCTTACACTTTTCCGGGAATCACAACGAACAACTCCATAACGATCGGGAATATCAGTCCGCAGCCCACGACGGCAACGGTCGCCTTCTATGACTCCTCGGGCAAGCTGAATTCACTTACGGTTGAGCTTGGCGCTGGAACACAAACGCGCGTCACACCGGCGACTGTCGGCCTGACTACGTTCACTGGAAGCGTTGTCATCAGTGGACCACAGCCGTTGACCGTGTCAGGCGATCAATTCGAGGGCAATACAGCGTTTGACTTCATCTACCCTGCGGAACTCTCGACAAATCTCCTGATTCCGTTCGCGCCCGGCGACAGCGGTGCTGTTGACGTCAATGTATTCAATCCCGGCCCCAATCAGGCCGAAGTAAAAATTGTTCTGATGCAGTCCAGCGGCGCGCACACCGATGTTCGAACGGCAACACTGGACCCATTGCACAGCACTACGATCAATATTCCTTCTTCCACAAATATTTCTTACGCCTTTGTAGAGACGGCGAACCTGTTGCGCCCCAACAGTCCCGTGGCGGCGAACGCGATAATCCGGAATTTCGCGCCGGGGACATCGGGAGCAGTTCCCCGCTCGGATTTCGCCATCGTTCCAGCGATACCGACGAACGAGTTCACCACGTCAGCCGTTGTTCCGTTCTTCGTTCAAGGCCCTGACTACTTCTCGATCGTTCAGGTGGACAACCTTTCGAACTCTCAGCAGACGGTCTCCGTTACGGCACTGCGAGCCGACGGCACACCGCTGCCGGGAACCAACAATCCTGCATCGATCGTTCTTCCCGCATACGCCTCGATCCGGCAGGACATTCTCACCATGTTCGGGGCAACCGGGACCGGCTTTTCGACGGGAACGATTTCGGTGAAAGCGTCGGGGGCCGGCGGTGTCGCACCTTCACCGCTGGCGGCATCGGTGGCGATCGGAAACGTATCGGAAGCGGGGCTTGCGGTCATGCTTCCGACCAGCGCCCAGACGGCATTCGCGTTCCAACTGCGCGGGACGGGCCGTGAGTTCTTCACCGGGCTGGCTTTCCAGAACAGCGGTACCAGCGACGCTCACGTGACACTTTCGTTTGTTCTCGACCAGGGAGCCACTGTCTCGAACATTTCACTTGTGGTGCCGCATTCTCAGCAACAGATCGCCACCCTGGCCGACATCTTTCCGGAAGCGCAGGGAAACGGCTTCATCCTGGTCAGGTCCGACGCGCCGATCACTGCCGCCGGCCTGGACGGCCGCTCGGATAACTCGGCGCTCGCGCCGCGCCTGCCTTTGTACGCCTCTGCGAATTTCACACCGCCGGCGCAGGGCAGCTTCACGATCGTGGGAACGGTTCGGGATCCGAATACCGGAGTCAATGGATCAAACATCGGCGTGCCGAATGTCGCATTCGGGCTCTCCGGCCCGACCCAGGCAACCACTGCGACTGACGGTGCGGGCACATTCATGTTCCGGGACCTGCCGGCGGGAAGATACAGCCTCACACCGTTGCCCGTGGGCTATACGGTGTCGCCGGGCGGAAGTACGATCGTGATCACCGACAGCAACAGCCGTAACAACGATTTTTCAATCGGCCTGACAACGCCGACGCTCGTGAGCATCAATCCGGCATCGGCACTGGTGAATTCGACGGCCAACCCCACATCGGTATCGGGTGCCGGTACTGTTCAAATCACGGTTCAAGGGAGCAATTTCACTCCCCCGACCACCTTCACGGGGAATGTTTTCACTGGAAACGTCAACCAGTTCACTACCGGAAGCGTTGTTGTGTTTGGAGCTTCGCAGGTGCCGACCACCGTTATCAATCCCACTCTCCTGACGGCGTCCATCGACCAGTCCCTTTTGGTAACTACAGGAACTGTTCAGGTCCGTGTTCGCAACCTGGGCCCCTCCGGTGATTCCATCGACTCGGCTCCATTAACGTTCCTCGTAGGCACATCGCCGCCGACGCTCACAAGTGTCACCGGCCAACCCAGTCCGATCGTCGGTGGTACCGTTACGAGTCCATTTACGGTTGTAGTCAACGGCTCCGGCTTCACGCCCGCGACCCAGGTACGCGTCAACTTCCTGGGACGCCCGACAACGTACGTCAACCAGAACCAGGTCATCGGAACCGTGCTGCCCGCCGACGTCACCGTGCCGGGTTTTGTGCCCATCACCGTTCAGAACCCGAATTCAGTGGATTCGGCGCCGTTCCAGCTCGCCGTTCTCTATCCGATACCTATCGTGAATTCGGTTTCGCCAGGCTCCCTGTCCGCGCAGGTTGCATTGAATGCGCAACCCGTACAGGTAACGATTAGCGGCGCCAGCTTCGGTCAGAATCCGAACAACCTGCTGGATACGGCCACAGTCCTCGTCAACGGCACACCCATCGTCACTCAATACATGTCGTCTACGCAGCTCATCGCTCTCATTCCGCCAAGCTTCGTTGCAACACCGGGAGTGTTGCAGATTACGGTCGTCAATCCTCAACCCAACCTCGCTCCTTCAAACGCGGCGCCGCTGTTCATAACCAACCCGGCGCCGGCGATAACGTCGCTTGATGCAGGGCACGTGACATGGAATCCCAATACTCCAGCGAATGCTTTCTTCAATCAGCCTGTCGTGATCACGGGAACGAACTTCTCGCCGAGCGCGGTTGCATGGGTAAACCTGCCGTGCGACTCCCTGGGTTTCCGAAAGGCCCTGTCCACCGTCCGGAACAGTTCGACGCAGATCATTGCCACGATACCTATACGATGCGCAGGAACGTACCAGATTGAAGTGGAGAACCCGCAACCCGGCGGCGGGCTGTCAGCGCCTGTTCCTCTGGTCGTGCCGTCGAGTGCGTCGTTGTCGGCTGATACTGTAGCGGCGCTCTATGAGCGCCGGCGATCTTCAGGCCCTGTCACATCGTCGGCGGTCTATGACCGCCGCTACAGATAAATAGGGGAGGCGCTTCATGTGGTGGCGTCTCTTCGTTGTGTTGTTACTGCTGTGCGGGGGCGTCTTGCCCGCCCGCGCACAATCTTCACCGGCTCCCACGGTCTACGTTTTTCCGTTGTTTGCTGACGGAGCGCTCGGTGGAACCAGTTATCGATCCACGCTGAGGATTACGAAAACCAGCGCGGCAAACCCGTTACGGTGCACGCTGACGCAGCGCAACACCGCAGCTCCGTTTACAGGCGTGGACGGTAACTTTTACTCCGCGGATGTCCTCGACGCAGGCTCCAGCCCCCCGGCGGTCACCCAGATCACACTGGATCAATTTCTTCCCTGGGAAATACTGCGCACCGCCGGGCAATCCCCGTTGAAGACGGGTTATGCGAAGTTGTCGTGCCCGGGCAGCGCGGACACTCAGCTCCAGTTTTCGCTGACGGACTCGCAGGGAAGCAAGCTGGGCGAAGCGACGATCGAGCCCGCCAGGCTGGGAATTTCATTCCAATTTCTGATCGACAGGCGCGACGGTACCCGATTGGGTTTCTCTCTGGCCAACGACTCGGCAGTCGAAGGCCAGTTCGCTCTCATCGCCCGGGACCAGTTCAATTACGAAGTCAATCGCGCCTACGGAACCATCGAGCCGTGGTCGCAGTTCTCACGTTTTGTGGACGAGATGCTGGCGCTGCCTTCAGATTTTGCGGGCGCGCTTGAACTTGTCGGAGTGAGTGGCGGACAAAACTACGCTGTCGGACTGCAATTTACCGGAACCGTGTTTACGACGGTTCAGCCACTCGTTCGCGATACGCCGCTCCCAAACTGAGGGGGTGTGAATGTATTGGCAAAGGTATTCCCCTCCTGTCTCAGGAGGGGAATACGCTGTCCTGCAGTGCATTCACACCTTCTGACTTTGGAGGTTTGAAATGACGGTGGCATTAGTATTACTGGCCTTCACTTTATCAGGTTTCATATCGCAGCCTCCGGTTGCTGGTACGATCGAAAGCATCGTGATCAGCGGGAATCGCAGGGTCCCTACGGAGACGATCAAGCACTACATGCAAACGAAGGTCGGAGACATGCTCAGCGAGGAGGTTGTCCGGCGCGACGTCAAGACGTTATTCGCGCAAGGCTATTTTGACGATATCCGAGTCGATGCCGAGGATGGCACGAACGGCGGGCTCATCGTCACCTTCGTAGTTAAGGAAAAACCACTGATTCGCAGCCTCGACTTCACCGGCTCCAGCGCTATCACAAAGTCCGATATCCTCGCCAAGCTGAAGGAAAGGAAAATCAACATTAGCCAGGAGTCGCCCTACGATCCCGCCAGCGTCAAGAAAGTCGAAAGCGTGTTGAAGTCGATGCTGGCGGAGAAGGGCCATCAGGAAGCGACCGTCGAAACCACGACCGAAGACGTGGCTCCCAACGGTATCAGGCTTACCTTCAAGATCAACGAAGGCCCCGCAATCAAAGTTGAGAAGATCAACATCCAGGGGAATCAGGTTTTTTCAGCCAGGCAGATCAAGAGATCGATGAAGCTCGTCAAGGAGATCAGCCCCCTGACCGTACTGACGAGCAAGGACACTTACTATGATCTGAAGCTTGCGGACGACATCACACGCATTCGCATGTTCTACGCGGACCATGGGTTCGTGCGAGCCAATATTTCGGATCCGGTCGTGGAAACCAGGTCGAAGGTGGTGTACCGCACACTTCCTTTGATAAAGCCGCCCTTGCCGTTTGGCATCCCGCTTCCCTTCTGGAAGAAAAAGGTCAATCGTTTTTACATCACACTCAAAATCGAGGAAAACAACCAATACAAGATCGGGGAGGTCAAGGTCACCGGGGCAAAGGCGCTCGACGAGGGCGTGATCAGGCTCGTGCTCGGCCTCGTTCCCGGGCAGATTTACAACGAGACGGCGCTTCGCAAGGGTTTCGAAAACCTGAGGAAAGTTTACGGCGCGCGCGGCTACGTCAACTTCACGCCGACACCGGTCCAGGATCTGGACGAAGAGAAAAAGCTGGTCAACCTCAGCATCAATATCGACGAAGACCGGCAATTCACAGTCCATCGGATCAACATCACGGGCAATACGAAGACAAGAGACAGGGTCATCCGGCGTGAAGTGCTGGTCGAAGAAGGCCAGGTCTTCAATTCGACGCTGTGGGACCTGAGTCTGCTGCGGCTCAATCAACTCGGCTTCTTCGAAGAGATCAAGAATGAGGACGCAGAGATACAGCCGCATCCGACGGACCCCACGCTCGACGTCAATCTGAAGGTCAAAGAGAAGGGCCGCAATTCGATCGGATTCAGCGGTGGGGTGAGCGGCATCGGTGGAAGCTTCATGGGGTTGAACTATGCGACGAACAATTTTCTCGGGCTTGGCGAAAGCATCGGGGCGACCTTGCAGGGAGGAACACGGCAGTCGCAATACGAACTCAGCTTCACTGAGCCTTATCTTTACGATCGTCCTGTGTCGCTGGGATTTTCAGTCTATTCGACAAGCTTCCGTTACGATCAGGCGCGGGAACTGTTCGGCCTGAATCCCAGCAGCCTGCCGCCGGGCCTCGGCCTGGAGAACCGGCTGAACTTTGAGCAGAAGCACACGGGATTCAACCTTTCAACGAGCTACCCGGTAAAAGTATTCCAGCGCCTCGGTTTGAGCTATGTACTCGATAATTCCGAAACGACCGGCATCAACCCTGCAACACAGGCTTACTTTTCCGCGGTCACAACGCAAAACCAAAACTTCGTTACGGGAGGAAGCTTCACCACGTTCCATGCGCGGCGGCTGAATCCCTCGTATACCTACAGCACGGTAAACAATCCGTACAATCCGACTCGCGGACACAGTTTCACCGGCAGTTTCGAATTTACCGGCGGCTTCCTCGGCGGCGACATCAACTTTTACCGGCCTACGGGAGACTTCAGATATTACAGGCCCATGTACCATGGCCGGAACACGCTCGCGATGCGGCTGACGGGATCGTACGTGCAAAGCTTCACCAACCTGAGCGTTCCGTTCTATGAACGGTTTTTTGCCGGCGGCGACTTCGATATCCGCGGCTTCGATTTCCGGACACTGAGTCCCATTTCTTTCATCACGCGGACTCTGGCCACTGTGGATCCCCGCACCTTGAAGACCGTGAATAAGCCTTTCGACGACATCGTGTATGTCGGCGGCGACACGCAGGCCGTTTTCAACCTGGAGTACCGCATTCCCATCATTGGTCAGACGGTTTCACTGGTTCCATTCATGGATACGGGCAATACCTGGGTACTGAAGAAGGACGCCCTGGAGCGCAGAATCGTTACGCCTGGGTTGATCCAGACACTGCCGGCTCAGTTTCTGCCGGGGACGAATTCCGGCTTGCGTATGAGCACAGGCATAGAGTTCCAGGTTGTGATGCCGGTTGTGAATGCGCCGTTCCGCCTCGATTTCGTATTCAACCCGGCGAGGATTGACCAGAACTACAACGGGCCCGTAACCGGCATACCATTCGGCATTCACCAACCGGCCCATGAGTTCAAGTTCACGGTTGGACGAACGTTTTAGCCAAGGAGTCTATAAATGAAAGTTAAGGAAATGATTGTCTGCGCCCTATTAATCCTGTCTTCCGCCGCACCCGCCCTGGCTTACAGCAACTGGGTGGAGGATTTTCTGCGCAGCTACGATCCTTCGAAAAGCGAGCCGGCCAGGCCGGGGCAATCCGCCGCGGATCTGGCGCAGCTTCTCCAAACCGGCGTCGTGCCCATAACCATGAACGACGTCGTGAACATGATCGTCGAGAACAATCTCGATGTCCGTTGGAATCGTATGAATCCCCGCTCTACCTATCTCCAGAGCCTGGTGTTTTACCGGGCGCTTCAACCGTCGATTACTTTTTCCGGGTTGGTCGGCCGCAACACCATTCTCAGCACGACGCAGCTCAACGGAGCCGCGGCTTCGAGCCAGCTCACGGGCAACTACTCTGCAGGTTTCTCACAGCTTCTTCCCACGGGAACAAGTCTGGCGGTGACCGCCACCATGAACCGGCTTTCGTCCAACAGCATTCTTAGCACGTTCAATCCTTCCTACACGGGCAGGATTGTCTACGCGGTTGGACAACATCTGCTGCAGAACCGGGGCCGCCTCGTGAACACGTACCAGATCCTCGAGGGATTGAACTCGGAGAAAATGTCGGAAAGCCAGTTCGAGACGCAGCTCATGACGCTCGTCCAGACGGCGCAGAAGGCGTATTGGGATCTCACGTTCGCCAACGAAGATCTGAACGTGAAGAGACGCGCTCTCGAGGTCGCGCAAGGCACGCTGGATGAGAACAAGCTGAAAGTCGAGATCGGCACGCTCGCTCCGATTGATCTCGTACAAACCGAAGCGGAAATCGCAACCTGGAACGATCAAATCGTCGTTTCCAATTCCAACGTCACGAGCACGGAAGATCAGATCAAGAAGCTGACGTCCAGCGACAAGGACCCGAAGATGTTCCTTGTCAAGTTTCGCCCCGCAGATTCACCGATTGCCCCCAATCAAGTTCAGATTCCGACGCTGGAAGAGGCCGTAAGAATAGCGCTCGAAAATCGTCCGGAGATACGGCAGGCAATGCTGGATAGGGACAACAAAGACATCGATGTCCAATACAGAAAAAACCAGAAGCTGCCGGTATTCGACGTCACGGCTTCTTACACGCAGAACGGAACGGGTGGTGTGCAGACCGTTCGTGGCAACGTCCTGGGAGCCAGCCAGGTCCTAAACGTCATACCAGGCGGCATCGGGAATGCGCTCGGGCAGCTCTTCGGTTATGGGTACACGGGTTACAACGTCGGTTTTACAGTCTCCATACCGTTGAACAACAAGGCCGCAGACGCGGACTTTTCGCGCGCTGTGAATGATCGCCAGATCTCGCAAAACAAGATTGACGCCGTCCTGCAGCAAGTCGCCCTGGATGTTCGAAATGCTTTGACCCAGGTCCAGACGAATCGTGCCCGCATCGACACCACCGAAGCGGCCCTGAAGCTGGCCCGGCAGAAACTGGACGCCGAGCAGCAGAAATTCCAACTCGGCACATCCACGCTGAGGTTCGTTCTGGAGGAACAGCAGAACGTAGCCCAGGCGGAAAGCAACGAACTGCAGACCGTCGTGAACTTCAACAAGTCCCTTGTCGATCTCGACAGGGCAACGGGCATGACGCTGAAGAAGAACAACATCGATTTCGAGAAGGCTCTCAGTCCGGTGGCTGTGAATGCAAAAAAAGCGCAAGAGATTGCTGCGCGGTAGAACGCGGGCTTTAGCCCGCGTTCACCTCACTGCTCCATGGCGCCTGACGCGACCGCCGCCAACACGTAGCAGGCGCTGCCGGCAAGCATTGCAACCTGAAAGCCGAAGACGAGCGCGGCGACGACTGTGCCGATGGAACCAATCACGGACATGACGCCGTTAAGACCCCAGTAGAATGGCGGCGCGGGAAGCGATCCCTGTCCTGTCTGCCGCAGTCCCCTGGGAAACGGCATTCCTATCATCAGACCGAATGGCGCCATCAGCGTGACCGCAATCGCCACGCGTGCGCCCAGAGCAAGCGGCAGGAGAACCGGGATGAATCGCGGCAGAGCGAACGCCGCCGTTGCACCAAGACCCGCTACGGCGAGACAGGCCCAACGGGTGGGAACGCGGCCGCTGAGTGCGCTCCCGATGCCGCCGGCTCCCAGAATCGTGAAGAGCAGGATCGAGAGCGTGAAGATCGGATGGCCGAGGAGCAGCGTGAGATGCTGCAGCAGCGTGAGTTCCACGGCAATGAACCCAGCGCCCAGCGAACCGAAATAAACAATCGATGCGGCATATGGCCGGACAGGCTTGCCCCTCGGTTTGCCGAGGACCACGAATATCGCGAGAAGCCCGAGCATCGGCACGACGAGCCCGGCGAGCGCCAGCCGCATCTGGTGCGGCATGCCCCACGGACGCTCAGTGGCGAAGTAAAACGGACTGTCGTCGAAGACCGGATCCACGCGCCGCGGTGACTCCGCGATCACCTGGTCAAGCGTCTTCCGGCTCGAGAACAGGTCATCGTATGGTGGTTCCGCATGCCGGCCGGGGACGATCAGCGGATTGGCCTCAGTCCAACCCATGATCTCGGCAGTTTCCTTCTCGCTGAAGGGACGCTTGCGCAACATAAAGATCATCTGCGGTGGATCATCCGGCGTGTTGCGCTTCTCGATCAGCGCCACAATGCGCCTGGAAGCCTCATCCATGCCGAGAAGAGCCACCGCATTGGAAACCAGCCGCGGAAGGTCAACGCCCCACCGCATGATCACCAGCATTCCGTCGCCGGTGAGATGGTCGTAATACGCCCGGAACGCTTCAGTGGTATAGAGGTAATTTTCCGAAAGCGAAAGCCCGCCCGAGGCAACCGATGCCCAGGTATCCACGAACCCGAGGAAAATCACACCAAACCGGCGGTCCGTACGGCTGATGAAGTTGCGCCCCTCGCTTTGGATCACCTCGACATCGGGACGGTCGTAGAGGTTACCGGCCCGCTCGCCGTAGCGGCGCACAAACTGGAGCATCAGCGGATTCATTTCCACGACCGTGACCTTGCGGCTGCCAGATCCGAGCGCGACGATAACATCTGACCCGCCCCCCGGACCGATGACCAGCGTCTCAGCGCCCGAGGCAAGGCGGAACGGCAAACCGCGGTACCAGTTGCGTACATAGCGGATGCTGTCGAGCCGTCCGTCCCACTGCTGCGCGTTGGTCCACGCGTCTGAGTCGATGTACAGCCGGGCGAGATTCGGTGGAGGGAAGCCTTCCACGGCGTCGATGCGCGAATAGGCGTTCCAGCCGGTCTGCGTCACGCGTGTGCCCGGTGTTTCCTGCATATGGCGGCGCATCGCCTTAAGCGTGCCGGGTATCACGCGGAAGAGGCCCATCCGTTCGTTCGAGAATGCGATGACCACTGCGACGACGGCGCCGGCCACAGCAAACTTCCGGTACTGCCGCGCCAGCAGCGCCGCCGCGCCAAGGGGCGCGACCACGACCAGAAGAAGCATCGTCTCGCCGCCGAACGCCTCGAGAAGAAACGTGACGGCAAGCGCGCCCAGCGCGGCTCCGAGCAGGTCGGCAAAGTAAAGAGTGGGAGCTGCCTCCCGGTGCATGTGGAAGATCAACGACAGCGCCATACCCGCAAGGACGAACGGAACCAGCGGTGCGATGAAATAGATCGGCAGGAACTCAATGCGAAAGGGAAACTGCACGATCAGCCACAGGCAGACCACGATCGCCGACGCGTAGAGCAGAGTGAGGAGCGCGGCCTTTTCCATCGTCGGTATCAGCTGCCTTCGCAGCAAATGCACGAGCAGGCCGCCCAGTCCCCATCCCAGCAGCGCGACCGACACCGCGATGAAAGCGAAGTGATACCAGATTGTGGCCGAGTAGATGCGCGTGAGACCGATCTCGAAGATGAGTCCCGACAACGTGATCAAGAACACCGCAATATGAAGAGCCATTCGAAGCACAGAATATGTTGCTATCCGAGCCCCGAGGTCAAGGTGAGTTCGGATGAAAACAGTAATTAGCCGCGGATTACGCGAATTACGCGGCTAATTACTGTTCTAAATGAGAACGATTTTCAATTTCAGGTTGACATCGCCCAAGGCGTCGCCCAATAATCGCTGTCGCTCGATGAAAAACGAAAAGAGGAAGGCGCCGAGGCAACGGCGCCTCCCTCAGGTTGCGCGGTGGTATCCAATCGGGAGTCCCAGCCGGCGCGGTTGTCATTCTAAGTCCAACCCGCCTCGCCAGTCCATCTAACTGCCGCGCCGAATCCTGGAAACGAACAAAACAGGAGGCACAATGAAGGCAATCGCTCGGCTCCTTTCTACTGCTTTGATGACGGCAATCCTTCTCTATCGGGCAAACGCGCAGTCGCCGCAGATTCCGCTTCAGGGAAGGGTATTGGATCCCACGAGCGCCGCCATCCCAGGCGCTCAGATTACCGCCATCCGCGACGGCAGCAGAACGCAACTCACCGCGGTCTCCGATCGGAACGGGGAGTTTTCACTGGCGGTCGAGCCCGGCCAATACGCAGTGAAGATCGCCGCGCGAGGTTTTTCGGAAGCGTCACAGAAGATCGACCTTCAGAGAAGCGAGCCTGAATTCCGGGACTTCGTTCTGGAAGTCGCCGCCGTGCGGGACATGGTCACGGTCACAGAGTCCGCCGGCTATGACGCAGCACTCGTCAGCAGCGCAACGAAAACGCTGACGCCGTTGCGCGATGTTCCGCAATCGATCACCGTCGTGAGGCAGGAGCAGGTGAGGGATCAACTGATGATGAGCGTCGCCGACGTGGTGCGTTATGTGCCCGGCATCGCCACGCATCAAGGTGAAAATAACCGCGATCAAGTCATCATCCGCGGCAATAGCACCTCTGCCGACTTCTTCGTCAATGGAGTGCGCGACGACGTCCAGTACTATCGCGATCTCTATAACCTCGAACGCATGGAGGCGTTGAAGGGACCCAACGCCATGATCTTCGGCCGAGGCGGCGGCGGTGGCGTGATCAACCGGGTGACCAAGGAAGCGGGCTTCATGCCGTTACGCGAAGTAACGCTTCTGGCAGGCTCTTACAACAACAAACGCGTGGCGGCGGACTTCGACAAGCCCCTCAGCGATAAAGTGGCTTTCCGCTTCAACGGGATGTACGAGAACTCCGATACTTTTCGCAAATACGTCGATTTGGAGCGCTACGGCATCAACCCCACGTTCACGATCACTCCCACGAACCGGACGCTGCTCACGTTTGGCTACGAGCACCTTGGAGACCATCGGGTTGCCGATCGCGGCATTCCGTCATTTCAGGGCAGACCGGCAGATACAAACATCTCCACTTACTTCGGCAATCCGGACGACAGCCGCGTGAGAGCGAAAGTGAATCTCGGATCGGCGGCTGTTGTTCATCAGGCAGGACGGGTGAATATCCAAAACCATACGCTGTTCGCCGACTATGACCGGAGCTACCAGAACTTTGTGCCGGGCGCGGTGAACGGGAACAAAACGCAGGTCGCTCTTTCCGTGTACAACAACGCGACGCAGCGGCGCAACATATTCAACCAGACCGACCTGACCTACACCGCCTCCACAGGAGGAATCCATCACACGCTGCTGGGCGGAGCGGAAATTGGACGCCAGCTGACGGACAATTTTCGCAACACGGGCTTTTTCAACAACACCGCAACGTCGATTTCCGTTCTCTACTCCAGTCCAACAATCAGTACGCCCGTGACATTCCGGCAGAGCGCCACTGATGCAGACAATCACCTCAGGACGAATGTGGTGGCGACTTATGTTCAGGACCAGGTTGCACTGTCCCGTCATGTTCAGGTGATCACCGGTCTCCGGTTCGACAATTTCGACCTGCAGTATCACAACAACCGGAACGGCGATAACCTGCGCCGCATCGATAACCTGGTGTCACCGCGCGCCGGCATCGTCTTCAAGCCCGTTGCGTTGCTTTCGATTTACGGCAATTACAGCGTGTCGTATCTTCCGAGCTCCGGAGATCAGTTTTCCTCACTGACAACCGTTACGCAGCAGGTGAAGCCGGAAAAGTTCAGCAACTACGAGGCTGGCGTGAAGTGGGATCTGTATCGTGACCTTGCGCTGACGGCAGCCGTCTATCGGCTGGACCGCACAAATACGAGAGCGACGGATCCCAACGATCCCACCAGGATTGTTCAGACCGGCAGAACCCGCAGCAATGGATTCGAGATCGGGTTGAATGGAAGAGTCACGCGTGCCTGGAGAATCACCGGGGGTTACGCGTACCAGGACGTATTCATCGCAAGTCCCACGACGGCCGCGCCCGTCGGGGCCAGGGTCGCTCAAGTTCCACGTCACATGTTTTCGCTGTGGAACAACTATCAGATCGTGTCGAGGCTCGGAGCGGGTCTGGGCATCCTTCAACGATCCGACATGTTTGCCGCCGTCGACAATACCGTAGTTTTGCCGGGCTACGTTCGCGCGGATGCGGCCATGTATTTCTCGATCAGCGAGAAGGTTCGCCTTCAGGGGAATGTGGAGAACGTGTTCGACAAGAAATACTACGTCAATGCCGACAGCAACAATAACATTTCGCCGGGCTCGTCGCGTGCGGTCCGCATCGGTCTGAGCGCGAGATTCTGATTCACCACAAGACACAAAGACACAAAGACACAAAGGCACAAAGGCACAAAGAAGGCCGCGATCAAGGATCATTCGACGCGGCCTTCTTTGTGTCTTTGTGTCTTTGTGGTGAATCATTGACGGCTATAATCCCCCTGGGAGCATCCTTATGAATGGCCTCAAGACCGCTCTCATCACCGGCGCTTCCGGCGGTATTGGACTGGAGTTCGCTAAACTGTTCGCAAAGGATCGTCACAACCTGGTGCTGGTGGCGCGCAACGGTCCCAAACTGTCGCAGGTAGCCGGAGAACTGCAGCGCCTTTTTGACGTTTCGGTCAAACCCGTCGCTCGCGACCTGTCGGCTGCGCCGGCGTCACAGTCGCTGTTTGATGAGCTGCAACGGGAAGGTATAGCTGTGGACATCCTCGTGAACAATGCCGGTTATGGAAAATTCGGCGACTTTGCAAACGTCGAGCTGGAAGAATCACTCGGCCAGATTCACCTCAATATCACGGCCCTCACTGCGCTCACCAAGCTATTCCTTGCGCCGATGCTCGAGCGCCGCAGCGGCAAGATCTTGAACGTGGCTTCGACTGCAGGATTTCAGCCTGGTCCGCAGATGGCCGTGTATTACGCCACGAAGGCCTACGTGATGTCGTTTTCCGAAGCGCTGGCCGACGAAGTGAAGGATAAGGGCGTCACCGTGACCTGCCTGTGCCCGGGCGCAACGCTGACGGGCTTCCAATACAGAGCGGAAATGACAGAGACCGTCCTGTTCCGTACGATGCGTCCAATGGATGCCGCGAGTGTTGCGCGCAAAGGTTATCGCGGCCTCATGTCCGGCAAGGTGATGGTGATTCCAGGATTTCGGAATTGGCTGCTCGCCGAATCAGTCCGCTTCAGTCCACGCAGGCTGGTGACTGCCATCTCCCGCAGGATTTTGGAGAAGGCCTGAATGTAATCGCGGGCCGCTCAACGCTTCTGCAATTCGCGACGCAGCCAGGCATCGGCGTAACGGATCTCGCGGCCGACAGTAGCGGTTGAGATGCCCATCGTTTCGGCGGTCTCTTCCACATTGAGGCCGCCGAAATAACGAAGCTCGATGACTCGCGCCTTGATCTCATCGAAGGCCGCAAGCGCTTTGAGGGCGTCGTCGAGCGCCAGCAGGTCAGCCGCTTTCTCGGCGGAGTACTGCAGTGTTTCTTCGAGCTCCACTCTCACGCGGCCGCCGCCGCGTTTCGCAGCGACTTTGGCGCGCGCATGGTCGACAAGAATCTGGCGCATGATCGTGGCGGCGAGATTAAAGAAGTGCGCCTGGTCCTTCCAGTCAGAGACGGATCGATCGACGAGTCGAATATAGGCTTCGTGAACCAGGGCAGTGCGCTGCAGAGTGTGGCCAGGGCGCTCGCGGCGGTTGGTGCCAACATCGACTCGATCCGCCGGGTGGCCGACTACCCGGTCACCGGCCTGGAACTGCTGGTCTCGCCCGACCCGGCCGACGAGCACGTCTACCCGCACGGCACGCTGCGCTCCAAGCTCGTCGAGGTCGCCGCCTCGGTCGGGGTGGACGTCGCGGTGGAGCGCGCCGGGCTGATGAGGCGCAGCAAGCGATTGATCGTGTTCGACGTCGACTCCACGCTCATCCAGGGCGAGGTGATCGAGATGCTCGCGGCCAGGGCCGGCGCGGCCGCCGAGGCCGAGGTGCGCGCGGTCACCGAGGAGGCCATGCGCGGCGAGCTGGACTTCACCGAGTCGCTGCGCCGGCGGGTGGCGGTGCTGGCCGGGCTGCCCGCCTCGGTGCTCGACGAGGTCGCCGGTCAGCTCGAGCTGACCCCGGGCGCGCGCACCACGATCCGCACCCTCAAGCGGCTGGGTTTTCGGTGCGGGGTGGTGTCCGGTGGGTTCACCGCGGTGGTGCGACGGCTGGTGGACGAGCTGGGGCTGGACTTCTGCGCGGCCAATGACCTGGAGGTGGTGGACGGTCGGCTCACCGGGCGGGTGCTCGGCGAGGTGGTCGACCGGGCGGGCAAGGCCGACGCACTGCGCCGGTTCGCCGACGAGTTCGGCATCCCGATGGAGCAGTCCGTCGCGGTGGGCGACGGCGCCAACGACATCGACATGCTCTCCGCCGCCGGCCTCGGCGTGGCCTTCAACGCCAAGCCGGCGCTGCGTGAGGTGGCCGACACCGCGCTGTCCCACCCGTACCTGGACGTGGTGCTCTTCGTGCTGGGCATCACCCGGGACGAGGTGGAGGTGGCCGACGCGGCCGAGGTAGCACTGGAGGCTAGCGGCGAAGATTACAACGTGTATGTGCCGATACTGAATGCACTCGGAGCGCTGGGGAAAGAAGAAGTCCGGAAAAACATCCAGTTGCGCGCGGTGGCAGCGTTTGAAAACCACCTGAAACAAGTTCCGGAGGATGCACGGGCACGCATTTTAGTGGCTGGATATTATGCCGAATTGGATCGCGTGGAAGATGCCATGCGCGAAACAACTATGGCTATGACTTTGCGGGCCAATGAGGCTTCCATTCTTTACAACGCGGCCTGCGTCTTTTGTTTGCTGAAGAAAAAGCAGGAAGCCATTGATGCCTTGCGCAAAGCGTATGATGCAGGCTTCAAAGATCCGAACTGGGCGAGGCGCGACCCGGATATGACACTCCTTCACGGTGACCCTGAATTTGAACGCATGTATCCTGCGTCGGAAACGACCAATTAACCGGAATTTCCTGCCAATGAGGCTGTGGACTTTGGGGCGCCTGGCCAGGGCCAAGGTGTTTCGTTATATCCGGTTC
>Ga0137418_10001871_pt1 | contig 19245 bp, 19 predicted proteins | sample CZODoug3_1_2_16f_FD_122242 | JGI IMG/M metagenome (GOLD analysis project Ga0137418, IMG submission 122242) | Vadose zone soil fungal communities from Angelo Coast Range Reserve, California, USA - CZODoug3_1_2_16fungal (Hybrid Assembly) | ecosystem: Environmental > Terrestrial > Soil > Vadose...
GACCAGTTGCTCGAAGAGTTTGTTTTCGCCAACGTAGGTGGAGATCATTTTTTTTACTTGGCGCTGCTGGAGGAGAACGCCGATGCCGAAATCGTCGACGCCGGCGTTGTTGCTGACGATGGTGAGGTCCTTGGTGCCTTTGCGGCGGATGGCGGCGATCAGGTTTTCCGGGATTCCGCAGAGTCCGAAGCCGCCCATGAGGATGGTGGCGCCGTCGCGTATTTTATCGATGGCGGCGTCGGCCGAGGCGATGCGTTTGTCCATGCGTGCTCCGGAGTGGTCGCCAGGGAGTTTACTGCATCCGATGATGGAACGTGATGAGTAGGTGAGGTTACTTGCGGTTCGCGTCCGATACTCCGTGAGTGATGGGCAGTTTCCGGCAGCACCTTTTTGGCAGTCCTAGTTAACAATAGCTGGGCACCCCCTCCCCAGTTTTTCAAAAGTGTTCATTTTAAAGGGAGATAAAGCGGGATTATGTACTTCACTCCACAAGGCAGGGTATAATCTCGCACTATGCCCCGCCCTTCCAAACTTGCAGAACAGGCCAGAATTAAAGCATGGGCGACAATGCATACAAAGGCTACAACCATGCACACTACAGATTCCCCAGTTTCGGCAATGCCGAGACCTAACCAATATTCAGACAGCGACCGATTGGCAATCGCTCTTGCTTTCGTGGGGATGGCTATGACGATTGCAGCCATCCTAATTGCGCTATTTCTCGACAAGCCTTGGGTGCTGCGTTTATTAGTGTTTCTGTTCCCTCTTTCTCTTATTTATCCAGTGCTTCACTTTTGCAAAGAACGTAGTCGAAGAATTCTAGGATTTATTGGCGTTACTCTTGTAACTGCCCTCCTAGGAATAGGAGTTTGGAGGCTCAAGGAATCGGTACAGAAATATCTACCGCCAGCTTCTCCAGGAACAGCAGTCCTTGTTCAGCCTGGGGGAAAATGGAGTAGCAACTGCGATACTGTCTATGCTCCGAATGGAACGGACATAGAAAACCGTGGCGAGATAACTTCAAAGAAGCTGAGCGTCAATGCTCCAAGTAGTTGTTCGGAGCAAGAAGTACTGTCGTTAGAAATTGCTTCGCTTTTAGAGCAAACCAAGGATAAGAACTTCAATGAAGCGAGATGGACTCAATTTTTGAGTGCCATAGTGAAAGATAAATTTAATTCACAAGTAGCAAGCGATTTCGCGTCTCAACCTAGCTTAGAAAAGAAGAAAGAATTTCTTAGGAATCTCAAGACTTCTTCAAAGCCCTAGGCCGCATCTTGTACCTTGGCCGTGAGATTTTTGTATTCGAGATTCGGAGACAGAATCAGCTTGATGAGCGTATCGCGGAAAAGAAACTGATTCTTGCGGTTATTGAAACGGAAACACATTTCGTCAAGATAGGCCGGGAGATGCTTCGCAGAGACTTTATGCCACGTCCCCACAATGCCGCGCTTGAGCAGGGAGAACGCCGATTCGACGGTATTGGTGTGAACATCGCCGTGCGCGTATTCCCGCGAGTGATTAATAGTCTTGTGAATGCGAGCCTGCATCTTATCGAGCGCCCAAGGGTAGATAGCGGATTCATCGGTGAGAATCACTTCCACGTGGCCGCCAACGTTAGCGTTGATGATATCCCGCACAGTCTTGGACTTCGCATCCTTGGCGCGAATCAACCGGAGATCGCCGTTGCGCTGGCGAATCCCGATAACAACCGAAACGTCACCCTTTGCACGCCATCGGCGTTTCTTCCCAGCAACGTAGGTTTCGTCTATTTCGACTGCACCGCTCAACTTCTCTGGCGCTACTTCCAGCATGGCCGCGCGAATGCGATGACACAGGTACCACGCCGTCTTGTAGCTCACGCCCAACGAACGTTGAATCTGGCAAGCGGACATTCCTTTCTTCGATTCACACAGAAGCATCGTTGCCAGAAACCACTTGGTCAGGGGCAGGTGTGTATCATGGAAAATTGTGCCAGCGGTCGCGCTAAATTGGTGCTCGCATGAGGCGCACAGAAGCAGGGGGCGATTCTCTAGCCGATAGACCTTGGTGGACTCGCAGCGTGGGCATTCCGCGCCACGAGGCCAGCGTAGATGTTCGATATAGCGGCGGCATTTGGCTTCGTCGCAAAACTCTTGCATCAAATCAACGAGATTCATTGGCTTAGAGGACATAGGAAACTCCCATGACAAAGAAGAAGAAAAAGGCGAAGCATCCCAAGGACATGACCACAGATGAGGCGATGAAGCACTTGTTTACCGCGAAAGGGCACAAGATTCTGAAGCGCCACATTGCCGAGATTGAACGGGCATCAAGCACAAAGAAAGGGTAACAGAATGGCGAAGTGGAGTCAAGTATATAATCCCGGATAAAGTCCTTCAGAATGAACACTTGCAGAAGTGTTGATTCTAAAGATAGTTAGAGCAGATATTATAAGACTCTCTCGCAACTGTTGGTTCTAAACGAGTTAACTGAGATGGGCGAAGAACGCTCAGCGCATGCTAGGCCGAAAACTCGAGAACCATCGAGCATTTGGGTGATCCAAAAACCTCCCGGAGTAAGGATTGAAACAAGGAAGGAAAGCCCCACACAAGGTGGAAGCGCACTAGTCTACGCCTCTAATATACAGGGATATTGACCCCGTTGTCAATAGTAAAATTCAATCGGCGAGAAGAGCGGCCCGCCCGCCGCGGCGGGCGGCCGCTGCAGAGCCGGGAGGTAGATTTTTGGAGGAGAGGCTGATTAGGCCGGCTGGAGGACGCGGACTTCGTAGGCGTCGAGGCCGACTTTGCCGGTGTGGGTTGCGCCGGTGAGCAGGTCTTTGAATGGGCCGGGAACGGTGACGGCCTGGGTTGCGCCGGTGTGGTTCAGGAGGAAGGTCCACTCTTTGGGGCCGGACTTCCGCGTGCAGACTTCGACGCCGCGGGGGACGTCGAAGGACGATTTGATTGTGACGGACTCGAGCAAAGCGGCGAAGACTCGGGCGAGGCTTGCGGGATCGAGGTCAGCGCCGAGATAGACGGCTTTTCCATGGCCAAAAGAGTTCATGGTGATGGCGGGTTCGCCCGAGTAGGGGCCAGCCGTGTAGGTGGCCAGCACGGAGGCGGAGGAAGGCTGCAGGATGTCCGCCCAGAGGGAACAGTCGGCGTCGGGTCCAGCCAAAAGCGAGGAAAAGTTGACCCCAATCTTTTCAGTGTAAATGGGCATGTAGTCCTTGACGGTGGCGCCCATGACGTCGCGGAGCAATCCGGGCAGCGGCGTGCGCACGATCTGGCTGTTCTCGTCCTTGACTCCAAGGCGGAAACCGCCGACAAATAGGCCGCCAGTCTGGACAAATTTCCTAATATTGGCGGCTTCCTGCGGCGAGACCACATACGGCAGCGGAGCGAAGACCGCTTTGTAACGAGAGAGGTCGGACTCGGGCTGAATCACGTCGATGCCGATGTGGGTGCTGGCGATAGACGCGTACCAAGCGGTCAATTGGGAAGCGAAGGTGAGCTTGGTGTTTCCGGGCTGTATGACCGTGGCCCAGGCTGAGTTCAAGTCAAAGAAAAGCGCGGCGTTCGACACATACGAGGATTGCAGCATTTCCTGCCCGAGGGTTTTCAATTCCTTCACGGTTTGCTGGATCTCGTCGAAGCTGGGGCTCTTTGAGCGGTCGTGGTTCAGCATGCCGTGCCAGTATTCCTCGGCGCCGAAATTGGCGGTGTCCCAGCGAAAATAGTTGAGGCCCATGGCGCCGTGAGCGATGGCTTGATAGGTCCAGAGGCGAATTTGTCCTTTGCGTGGCGGCGGGGAGAAAAAGCTCTGGCCGGCTTTGCCGGACTGCTCTTCCATGATCATGAAGGGCTTGCCGTCTTTGACGCCACGCATGGAATCGTGGCCGAGGGAGATCATCGTAGCAACAGCATCGGGCGAGCCGCCCGGGATGAACATCTGGGCGAAGCCGGGGTAATTATCGTGGCAGACGAAGTCGAGGTTCTTGTACATCTCGTGTAGATCGATGGTATCGAGCGGGGCGCCAACGTTGTTGGTGGTGACGAAATGTTTGGGGCAGGTTTTGCGGAGGATGGCGAGCTGCTCTTCGAGAAAAGAAGCGTTGGCGTAAGACTGGTAGCGGTCGTAGTCGAGAGCGAGGCCGGGATTAGGATCGCCATTGGAAGGCAATGGGACGGGAATCTGGGTAAAGTCGGTGTAGACCTGGCTCCAGAAAGCGGTTCCCCACTTGGAGTTGATTTCGTCGAGAGTGCCGTATTTTATGCGCAGCCAGTCCTGGAAACCGGCGCGGCAGAACCTGCAGTAGCAACGGCCCCAGCGCTGGAGCGTGAATTCGTTGTCGATTTGCCAGCCGATGACGCCTGGGGTGTCGGCAAAGGAGCGGGCCATTTCCGTGGCGATGTCCAGCGACAGGCGGCGATAGACTTTGTTGGTGGGGCAAGTGAAGCGGCGGCCTCCCGGAGACACGGTCATGCCTTGATCATTGACCATGAGGATGTCCGGATATTTGGCGGTGAGCCACGGTGGAGGAGCCGCTGAAGGAGTGCCAAGAATCACCTGAATGCCGTGCTTTTGGAGTGTCACGACGGCGCGATGAAGCCAGGCAAAGTCAAACTTGGCTTCGGAAGGCTCCATCAAGGACCAGGCGAATTCGGCGACGCGGACATTGGTGAAGCCGGTCTCGGCGATCATGCGGGCGTCTTCTTCCCATAAAGTTTCGGGCGTTTGATCGGGATAGTAGTCCACGCCCAAGAGCATCACGGAAGGCACTGAGGAATCGGATATGCCGCGAGCGGAAAGCGCCCAGAGCGGCGCACGCGCACCTGCGGCGGCAAACAGAGCGCTGGCGTTGGCGAGAAAAAGTCTTCGAGTGATCACGTTTGGTGTGACCTCATTTCCTGGAATTACGAATGAGCCTGAAGGCCGATGGATGAAACGCCATCTTCTACGGCGGCCTGAGAGTTGTCAAGAAATTGGGACTGTGAAATACGGGACCCATATTGCTATCCGCTTTAGAGAGAGCGAAGAAGTTTGTAGAGTTCGTTGGCGGAGTCGAAGTCGGCTTCGAGTTCGCGGGAGGCAAGTTTTTCGCGCAGATCGTCGAGACGGCGGGCGAAAAGATCGAGGGCGGCGGAGAGGACTTCCTGATTGGTGAGGACGATGTCGCGCCACGTGGAGTAGGGGCTGCCGGCGAGGCGCAGGGAATCACGGAGCCCCGGGCCGGCGAGCGTGATGGGGAGGCCATTCTCGTCGAGGCGGTCGTAGAGAAATCCGGCGAGGGCGACGGCGGCGAGTTGCGGGAGGTGCGAGGCCAGGCCGACGGCGTAATCGTGTTGCTGGGCGCCGAGCCAGAGGGGGCGAGCGCCAATTTTTTCGAGGATTTTGACGAAGGCGGAAATGCGGGGATCGTGCGCCGCCGGGGGTTCATTCGCGGAGGAGAAAGAACGGGTCTGAAGACCCGCCACTACAGATTCGGTAGACTTGGCGATCAGGGCGTAGGTGTTTTCGCGGAACAGGTCGGCATTCGCGTGTGCGATTCCGGGGAGTTCCCTGCCGGCCATGGGATGTCCGCCGAGAAAGAGCGGTCCTCTTTCGCCGGGGAAAAGTTCGTCGGCAGTCTGAGAGAGGCGGACTTTGGTGCTGCAGGCATCGGTGACGAGCGCGTGAGACGGGGCCTGGCGCGCGATTTCTGGGAGAAGATCGATGGTTGCGGCGATGGGAAGCGCTAGGTAGATCAGATCGGCTTTGTGCAGGGCCGGGGCGAGGTCGCCAGAAAACGCTTCGTCAAGGGCACCGCGAATTTTCGCTTCACGGGCAACGCCGGGGCGGTCCCAGCCGGAGATATGCATCTCGGTGGCGTACTTGCGGAGCGCGAGCGCAAAGGAGCCGCCGATGAGCCCGGTGCCGAGAATCGTGACGCGCGAGATGAGGTGACCAGCCGGCATTGTCAGGCGATACGGCGGCCGATGGCGGGGGCGATGATGCGGAGTTCGCCCATGAGTTGCGCGAATTGGCCGGGCTCGAGAGATTGCGCGCCGTCGGAGAGGGCGTGGTCGGGATCGTTGTGGACTTCGATGAGCAGGCCGTCGGCTCCGGCGGCGACGGCGGCGCGGGCCATGGGCGCCACTTTGTCGCGGCGGCCCGTGCCGTGCGAAGGATCGGCAAGCATCGGCAAGTGGGAAAGTTTTTTGATGACCGGGATAGCGGCGATGTCGAAGGTATTGCGCGTGTAGGTTTCAAACGTGCGAATGCCACGCTCGCAGAGAATGACGTTGTAATTGCCGCCAGCGAGAATGTATTCCGCGCTCATGAGGAGTTCTTCCATCGTTGCCGACATGCCGCGCTTGAGAAGAACGGGTTTGCGGATTTCGCCGAGAGCGCGAAGGAGATAGTAATTTTGCATGTTGCGCGCGCCCACTTGGAAGATGTCGACGTAACCCATCATCATCTGAATCTGCGAGGCGTCCATCACTTCGCTGATGGTGAAGAGGCAGAACTTGTCGGCAGCTTCGCGCATCAGCTGGAGGCCCGGCTCGCCCATGCCCTGAAAGGCGTAAGGAGAAGTGCGCGGTTTGAAAGCGCCGCCGCGCAAGATTTTTGCACCGGCTTTTGAAACGCTTTCCGCGACCGAAAAAATTTGTTCGCGCGATTCGACGGAGCACGGACCGGCGGCGATGGCGACTTCTGGGCCGCCGATTTTGACGCCGCGGCCGAGATCGACGATGGTGCCTTCGGGCTTGAATTGGCGGCTGGCTAACTTGAAAGGCTGGGTGATGCGCATGACCTCGCGCACGCCCTCCAGCAATTCGAAGTCGCGATGATCGAAATCGCGATGAACGCCGACGGCGCCGAGAACCGTGTGCGATTCACCTGTGGAACGATGAACGTTGAAGCCGCTGGCGACCAGGCGGTCGATCACATGCTGGATTTGGGCGTCGCTGGCCCCTTCTTGCATTACGATGACCATGAGAGTTTCCTGTTTCCTTTTCTAGATAGTTCGGAGCGAAAAGCGCGGGACTAAAGTCCCGCCACTACAAATTCTCAGACCGGAAGAGCCGGGCTAAAGCCCGGCCTCTACAACTTCCCTGTCCGTACATACCGCGGGGGCCGGTCATTCATTCCCGCTTTTGCCGGAGTTGCCGCTGGAGTGCATGGCGTTGCGCTCGGCGGCGCGCGCTTCGTCGATAATGCGCTCGAAGAGGCGGCGGATCGCGGCGTCCGTCAACGGGCCGGGATTGTTGCGTTCGGCGTTTTCGAGCACCTCGTTCTCGCGGTCCGGCTGGTACAACGGAATCTTGGCCTCCTGTTTGAGCTTGCCGATCTCGAGCGCGCAGTTCGAGCGCTCGTTCAAAAGTTCAACCAGCTTCTTATCAATCTCATCGATGCGGCGTCGCCAGTCACTCAAATTCATGGAGCGACCTCGCGGCGGGAGAGGCCGTGGCGCGCGGCTTGCTTCAGTGCGCGGATACGCTCGCCGAGGGCGGCTGCGGCAGCTTCGACGGATGGGGCTTTTTCAATTTCGGAGACAAGGGCGGAGCCGACGACAGCGGCATCGGCGAGGCCGCCGAGAACGGAAACATGGCCGGGGAGCGAAATGCCAAAGCCGACGGCGATGGGGAGTTGAGTGACGCTGCGCGCCCGCCGCAGGAGAGCGGGGAGATCGTCTGGCAACGCATCTTTCGCTCCGGTCACACCGGTGCGCGAGATGAGGTAGAGAAATCCCGCGGAACAAGCGGCGATTTTCGCGAGGCGCTCGTCGGTGGAAGTCGGGGCGCCAAGAAAAATCGTGTCGAGACGATGCGCCGCGAGGATGCGGCGATAGTCTTCGGATTCTTCGGGAGTGAGGTCGGTCGCGAGGACCCCATCGGCGCCAGCAGATGAAGCGGCGGAAGCAAATTTTTCGAGGCCCATTTGGAGGATGGGATTGTAGTAGCTGAAAAGGACGAGCGGGATTTGAGAGGACTGGCGAATGCGGCGAACGAGATCGAGGACGCCGACAAGCGAGGCGCCGGCTTTGAGCGCGCGCTCGGAAGCTCGTTGGATCGTGGGGCCATCGGCAAGCGGGTCGCTGAAGGGAACGCCGAGCTCGATGACGTCGGAGCCGGCTTCCGCGAGCGCCAGAACATATTTCAACGTGGCGTCGAATGACGGATCGCCAGCGGTGATGTAGGCGACGATGCCAAGTTCGCCCGAGGCGCGCAATTCGGCGAAGCGATTGGAAATGCGGGTCGAGTTGGAGAGCGCCACGGTCATTGGATTTCGGGAAAGCTTAAAGATTAGAGCAGGCGGGAGTAAGTGTCCATGTCCTTGTCGCCGCGGCCGGAGAGATTAAGGATGACGAGGTCGTCACTCTTGAATTTGGGGAGGCGCTCGATGAGTCCGGCGATGGCATGGGCGGATTCGAGCGCGGGGATGATGCCTTCGGTGCGCGAGAGTAGGCGCGCGGCTTCGAGAGCGGCTTGGTCGGAGACGGCGGAGTATTCGGCGCGGCGCTGATCGGCAAGCCAGGCGTGCTCGGGGCCGATGGCGGGATAGTCGAGGCCTGCGGAAATCGAATGCGTGGTGGCAATCTGGCCGTCTTCGTTTTGCAAAACGTAAGTGTACGTGCCCTGGAGGACGCCGGGGCGGGCTCCGGTGAATCCTTGATGCGCGGCAAGGCGAGCAGCGTGTTCGCCGAGCTGGCCGCCGCGGCCGCCGGCTTCGATGCCGATCATCTTTACATCAGCATCGCGCAAGAAATTGTAGAAGAGGCCGATGGAATTCGAGCCGCCGCCGACGCAGGCGATCAGATGCGTGGGCAGGCGCTTTTCTGCGGCGAGAATTTGCTCGCGGGCTTCGCGGCCGATGACGGCTTGAAAATCGCGTACCATCGTCGGGTAAGGATGTGCGCCAAGAACGGAGCCAAGAAGATAATGAGTGCTGCGGACGTTGGTGACCCAATCGCGCATGGCTTCGTTGATAGCATCTTTGAGCGTGCGGCTGCCGGAATCGACGCCGACAACTTGCGTGCCGAGCAAGCGCATGCGCGCAACGTTGAGCGCTTGCCGTGCCATGTCTTCCGTGCCCATGTAAACGACGCATTCGAGGCCGAGATGCGCGGCGACGGTGGCGGAAGCTACGCCATGCTGGCCGGCGCCCGTTTCCGCGATGATGCGTGGTTTGCCCATTTTCACAGCTAACAGGCCTTGGCCTATCGCGTTGTTGATTTTGTGCGCGCCGGTGTGCAGCAAATCTTCGCGCTTGAGATAAATGCGCGGGCCGCCAAGTCTTTCCGTGAGGCGCGAAGCGAATTGCAGCGGCGTCGGGCGGCCGGCAAAGTTCTTCAGCAGATCCTGGAAGTGCGCCTGAAATGCTGGATCCGACTTCGCGGCCTCGTAGGCGCGTTCCAGTTCAAACAGCGGCACCATCAGCGTTTCGGGAACGTATCGCCCCCCGTAGGGGCCGAAGCGGCCCGGCGCTGTGATCGGTGATTGAAGAATGGAGCTCATCTCTTATTTTCTAATTTCTGATTTCCATTTTCTGTCGCTTTACTTCCGTTCGCCACGGCGCACTTCCTGAATAAATTCACGCATGCGGCCGTGGTCTTTCTTTCCAGGCTTGGCCTCCACGCCGCTGGCCACGTCCACGGCATAGGGTCTCACGATGCGCACCGCCGCGGCCACGTTTTCGATGTTCAAGCCGCCTGCCAAAATAATACGGTGTTCCAGCGCGGCGCGCCGGGCGACATCCCAGTCCGTGGTACGGCCCGTACCACCATATTGGCCGGTGTGCGCGGCGTCAAACAAAAAGGCGCTCGCTTCGGGGTATTCATCGAGAGTCTCCAGGCGAAATTCAGGCTCGACGCGGAAGGCTTTCCAAACGGCGAGCTTTCGAGCGAGTCCCTCGACGGTTTCCGGCGGTTCGTCTCCATGGAGCTGAGCAGCGTCGAGCTTTAGCGACTTGCACAACGCGGTAACTTCGGCGGGCGGGTGGTTGACGAAAATGCCCACGGCTTCGACTTTTTTTGGAAGCCGGGGGCGAATCTTCGCGGCCTCAGCTTCGGTGATGTGGCGCGGGCTCTTCTCGTAAAAATTGAAACCGAGAAGATTGGCGCCGGCGTCGATGGCAGCGAGAGCGTCGGCGGCGTTAGTGATGCCGCAAATTTTGACCTTAATCATGGCTGGCTAAACTGTTCCCGCAGGCGAAAGTAGGAGAGCGGAGAGTGCTGCGGCGGGATCGGGAGCGAGCATCAGGTGCGTGCCAATAAGGAAAGCGTCAAAGCCGGCGGCGCGAAGTTTCACAAGATCGTCATGGGTGCGCAGGCCGGATTCGCTGACCGCGATGCAATTTTCAGGGATCCGCTCGATCAAATCGAAGGAAGTCTTGACGTCGACAGTCAGTGTCTTCAAATCGCGATTGTTCACACCGATGATGCGCGCGCCGGCGGCGAGGGCCCGGTCGAGTTCTTCGCCGGTGTGAACTTCGACGAGCGGTTCCATGCCAATTTCGCGGCCAAGCGCGAGCAAGTCGCGAAGCAGGCCATCCGACATCGTGGCAACAATCAGCAGAAAACTGTCGGCGTCGTTGGCGCGCGTTTCCCACACTTGCCAGGTATCGAAGATAAAGTCCTTGCGTAAAACCGGAAGCTTGATCGATTTGCGGGCGTCGCGCAGATATTTCAGCGTGCCGTGGAAAAATTCTCCTTCGGTGAGCACGGAAAGCGCGCAAGCCCCGGCGGATTCCAGCCCCTGCGCAAGCTCCACCGGTTCGAATGGCTCGCGAATCACGCCGCGCGAAGGCGAAGCCGGCTTCAGCTCTGCCAAAACATTCAAGCCATCACGGCATAACGCCGCGGAAAAATCGCGCAGCGGCGTGGCCGCTTTCGCGCCATACTTAAGAGCGGCCTCCGGCAGCACGCGCTTGCGGTGATCGACCTCAGCGCGGCGCGCCTCCAGAATGCGGTCCAGCACCGTTCCGGCGTTGGCGTGAGCAGACATTAGCGTAACTTTGTATGCTAGGGGTGCGAGGAGAGAGAGTCAAATGCAGTGACTAGTGATTCGTGCCTGGTGACTGGGTGGAGTTCGGCCGAAGCAACGCCTTGAAAGGGAGATTTAATGGGTTACGGGAAAGAGTATGGGGCCCTGCTGGAGGCGATCGCAAAGGAGGCGGACGCGATTGCGCTGCGGTATTTCCGCGCGGATGAGTTGCGCGTTGACCGGAAAGGTGACGGATCGCCGGTGACGCAGGCGGACCGCGCGGTGGAAGAAATGGCGCGGGAAAAAGTGGCAGCGAGCGGGCTGGCGCTGGATGTACTTGGTGAAGAAATGGGCGGCGGCGATGCCAAGTCCGCGAGCGCATCGGGCCGGGCGCGCATGATCATAGATCCGATTGATGGCACGGAAGAATTTTCGCGTGGCATTCCGACGTTCGGAACGTTGATGGGAATCGAGTCCAATGGCGAAATCGTTGCGGCGATGGTCAGCGCGCCTGGGCTGCATTCGCGCTGGTGGGCATATCGAGGCGAGGGCGCGTACCGCGATGGAAAGAGGCTCCACGTTTCGAACGTGGCTTCGCTGAGCAAAGCGATGGTGTTCACGACGGGAACGGGTCCGAGCAAAAACGCGCACGATCAAGCGAAAATCCGCGCGCTGCTGGACGCGGCTCGCAACAGCCGCTCGTTCGGCGGATTCTGGCAGCACATGCTCGTCGCGGAAGGCGCGATTGAAGCCGCTCTCGATTGGACCTCGAAACCGTGGGACCTCGCCCCGCTCGGAATCATGGTCGAGGAAGCCGGCGGCCGCTCGACAAACGTGCGCGGCGAGCGATCGATTTATACCGGCCAACTCATCAGTACAAACGGAAGAATTCACGAGGAAGTCTTGAAGATCTTACGGTGAGGTAAGGGATGCTCCGGGTCAAGAGAGTCTACGAGAAGCCCACAAAGGAAGACGGTTTCCGCGTGCTGGTGGATCGGCTGTGGCCGCGCGGCATGAAAAAAGAGGCCGCGAAAGTAGACTTGTGGATGAAGGACGTTGCTCCGAGCGACAAACTCCGCAAGTCGTTCCACCATGAGGCAATGAATTGGGCTGACTTCGAGAAGAAATATCAAGCAGAGCTAAAAACCAAGAAAGAGAGCCTTGCGGAATTGAACAATCTGGAGAAGGAACATGGCACAGTGACATTGCTTTTTGGCGCCAAGGATGAAGAGCACAACCAAGCCGTAATTCTGGCGAAGGCCCTCAAGAAGATTTGAGCCAACCGTTACGATGCGGCAACTCTTCTCATCCGGCGTTCGGAGGCAAAGTCCTCTCCAAATTGGATGTTTCAGCAACAGCTTTGAATCCCTAATCTGAGTCGCGTCGTAATGCGCGTTCTTCCAAGGAGGCTTCCATGGACATGCGAAAACAAGCAGAAAAGGCGGAGAAATTCCGCAAGCTGCATCACGGGCCGCGAATGCTCTTGCTTCCCAATGCCTGGGACGTGGCCAGCGCACGGATCCTGGAAGAATGCGGGCATCCTGCCATTGCCACCAGCAGCGCCGCGGTGGCTTATTCGCTCGGCTACGCGGACGGCCAGCGCATTTCGCGCGGCGAAATGCTGGAAGTCGCAGGCCGCATCGCGGGAGCGGCGAACATTCCGGTGACGGCCGACCTCGAGGCCGGCTATGGCACCACCGCCAAGGACATGGCGGACACCGTCAAATCCGCGATTGCCGAAGGCATCATCGGAATGAACCTGGAAGATGTGACAGGCGATGACGAAAGCTCGCTGGTCGATTTGCCACTGCAAGTCGAGAAGATTCGCGCCATCCGCGAAGCCGCGTCCTCGGCAGGCGTTCCTTTTGTGCTGAACGCGCGCACGGACATTTATTTGATGCCCATCGGTCCGGAAGCCACGCGCTTTGAGCGAACCGTCGAGCGGCTGCGCGCCTATCGCGAAGCGGGCGCGGATTGCCTCTTCGCGCCGGGAGTATACGACCTGGAAACGATCCAGAAACTTGTGCAGGCGGTTAAAGCTCCGCTCAATATTTTGGCGAATCCCGCCTGCCCTCCCATTCCGGAAATGGAAAAAGCGGGCGTGGCCCGCATGAGCGCCGGCTCCGGCATCATGCGCGCCGCCATGGGACTGGTGCAGCGCATCGGCAAGGAGATGCTGGAGTCACGTTCTTGCGAGATGATGTTCGTTGGAGCGACGCCGTTCATCGATTTGAAGCGCATGATGACTCGCCATGTCAATGAGGCCAATGCCTGAAACATCCTTTCCACTCCGCGTCTTGAATGAGGAGATTGTAGCTTGCCGGAAGTGCCCGCGATTGGTGCGCCATCGCGAGAAAGTGGCAAGGGAAAAGCGGCGCGCCTATCGCGAGTGGACCTATTGGGGAAAGCCCGTCCCGGGATTCGGCGACGCCCACGCGCAACTTTTGATTCTGGGACTTGCACCCGCGGCACATGGAGCGAACCGCACCGGGCGCATGTTTACGGGCGACCGCTCCGGCGATTTTCTGTACGCCGCGCTTCACAAAGCGGGCTTTGCGAATCAGCCCACTTCCCTGCACCGCGATGATGGTTTGCACCTGAGAGGCGCCTACATCAGCGCGACATGCCGCTGCGCACCGCCGGAAAACAAGCCCCTGCCTAAAGAGATCGTCAATTGCCGCAACTACTTTGAACGCGAACTGGAGATTTTGCAGCCCAAAGCTGTTCTGGCGCTGGGAAAAATTGCCTGGGATGGGTACCTCGAAATCCTGAAGCAACGCGGAATGATTGCCTCACGCGCGCTGTACAAATTCGCGCATGGCGCGGAAGCCGAGGTCGCCGCGGGCTCTCCAAGATTGTTCGGCATCTACCACCCCAGCCAGCAAAATACACAAACCGGCCGCGTCACTCCCGCCATGTATGCCGCAGTCCTGCGCCGAATCCGGCGCTTCCTGGAGAATTAGCCCCGTTCCGCGGCATTCCAGTTCCCAGAGTGTCGGCAAACCCTGTCGGGAGGATGATGGGATTTGCCGACAGTTGTCCTGTCCTCAGCCATTAGTGTCAGGTGGCCCCTCCAAGTGCATCTTTTTCAATCCTTTGCAGCCCCTATCGCCACCCTGGATTGGCTGGCAATGTGCATTCCGTGAATGCTCAGCACTCCGCAGGAGGAGAACATGGAACGAGGAAAATTTTACGGTGCATTCGCGAGCACGACAGTTTTGACGCTGACGCTTGCGTTGGGAGTCACCTGCAAAGCGCAGGAACAGACTCAGGAACCATCACGCGAGGCAAGGCCACCAGCACCCGACCAGCAGCGCCAGAAAGCCGACGGTGAGCGGCACGGACTGCCAGTCGAAACCTACGCCGTGACCCCCGGCACCAAGTTCCTGGTGCGTCTGGAGGAAGAGCTGGGCACCAAAGGAACGCAGCAAAACGCAAGGTTCCAGGTGAGAACGCTGGAGCCGCTCGAAGCCGGCAGCGGCATCTATTTGCCCGCGGGAGCAGAGATTCGCGGCCACATCAGCCACGTGGAACCCGCTGGAGTGGCAGGCCGAGCGAAACTTTGGCTTACCTTCGATGAAATTCACACTAAATTTGGCGATCTGCCGATCGTGGCTGAAGTCGTGGACGTACCGGGTGACCATAGCGTGAAATCCGGTCCGCGCAAGGAAGGACTCATCGAGGGTCGGAGCAGCACGCAACAGGATGCGGCGGAAGCGGCCGCTGGCGGCGCGGCCATCGGCGCGGTTAAGGGCGTGAAGGACAAAGACAAGAAAGAAGCCGCCGAAGGCGCGGCGCTGGGTGCGCTCACAGCGTACTTAATGGAATCCGGCCGCGGCCACGAACTGAACTTGCCCAAGGGTGCAAAACTCGAACTGGAACTGGAGCGGGCGCTGTACCTCGTCAAAGAATGAGTGAGAGTCCGCCGCGATGTCAGTCTTGAGCTGTGCTCGTGCTCGCGCGCAACAAAGGTTGGATGGCAGCGTCAATCGCTTCGTCCGTGAGGGCCGTGAGGGCTACGCCGCGGTGGAGGGTCCAGTGCTCGACCTGCTCGGAGGTCTTTCCCGGCGGGACCTTGGTCAATGGTCCAAGTGTCTCGAGCTCCAAAAACTCGTTATTAGTAAAAGTTTCGAACGAGCAACCGAAATCCGGATACGTCTCGGCGGAATTGGCGTGCGCGCGCTTGATGAACGCTTCCCCATTTAAAATGTATGCGCCCCAGGTATTCGCGTTGAACATTCCCAGCTTCTGCGCTTCGGAGTTAGCAGAATCCTGCCGCAACGTGAGGTATTTTTTCGTGAAGGCCCAGCGTTTGTCCGACAGATTCGTGTACGCCCACATCACCAGGGGATTGGTGGCCTCCAGATTCGCGGGATGCCGCCCGCGCGGAGGAAAACCCGAAATAGCGATGCCGCCCGGCGCCATCATGGTCAGCGCCCATACGGAGTATTCGAGCGAGAAGAGCGAACGGTTGGTGATGCGATGAACGACGGTGACCTCGGTTCCCGTCGCGGACATTCGCACTTCAATTTCTTTTTGCAGGCTGGTGAGCGGCTCGACGGGCGCTCTGGCAATAAGCCCATTTGCGGTAATGGTGATTTCCACCGGCACGTTGTCGGGCGCCCAAGTCGCGACGGGATCCTCGGGAGCTTTCCAAACACGATCTCCGCCGCGTAGCTGGTGCTTTTCTTCTCTGGTGCCACCAAGTTGATCGGCAAACTCCTTGAAAAGATTCTGGCCGCCCACGAATCCGAAGCGCATCACTCGCGGGCCTACATCACCGGTGACAACGACCTCGATTTCGCCGTTGCTTACGCGATAGGAATTGCGCCACCCCTTATACTCGATCTTCTCAACCTTGACATCGGCGCACGCGCACGAAGCCAACATCAGGGTCAGACCCGCAAGCACAATCAGCTTTGACATGATGCGACTCCCTCCGCGCAAAAACATTGAGACCATACCACTGCCACCGTTCACTCGGAAACGCGAACTGGGGCGAGCGGTCAGCCCAGCCTACGGCGCAACCGGGAGGTAATAATACAGGTCAAGAGCGGGCGGCTTGATGTGCTGGGTGCGCAGGAGGACGGTGATCTGCGACGTATGGCGCATTTCGTGAAACATCACGTTCCAGAGGAGGTGATCCACGGTGAAGCGCTGCGTCGGCCGGTCGTGCACGGTCACAATTCGTTTCAACTCGGCGTCATTGACAGTCGGGAGATAAGCTAGGGTGCTCTGCTCCACAAGCCGCCAGTAGTCCAGCAGCGTTTCGAGCGCGACAACCGCAAAAATCGGGCCGCCCCGCGTGCCCTTCAAGGCGGGAATGGTCTCTCGCGCCGGTTGTTGGCGCAGGATTTCCTCGCGGATCCAGAAGTCCTCGGTGGCGACTAGGTGAAAGATGAGGTCCTTTATGCAGTGAAACTTCTCGCCGTCCAGCAACGGGCGCGATAAAACCTCGTCCGGCAGGCCCTGCAGCGCGGTCCACAGGACCCTGCGGGCGCGAACGAGGTAATCGTACGTTTCGGGAATGTTCATCGTCCCTCTCTCAAAGCTCGCTTTGCAATCCTACATTGAACCCCAGAGAACTTGGCAAGCGGGTGGTGGCTTGTTAGAGTCGTGGTACCCAAAGTGTCCCTGCGCATTGAGGAGGTAACGCGAAAATGCGAACCTTTTCCTGGCTTCAAACCTTCGGGCAAGATATTCGTTACGCCGCGCGCAGCCTCCGCAAGAATCCCGGCTTCCTCACCATCGTCGTACTCTCCCTGGCCCTCGGAATCGGCGCGAACAGCACCATCTTCAGCGTCATCAACGCGCTGCTGTATCGCCCTCTTCCTTATGAACACGCCGACCGGCTGGTGGTCATCTGGGAGATGCAGCTCAGCCACCCGGATTCCTGGCAGCCTCCGCCGATCGCAGAACTCCTTGATTGGAAAAGTCAGAATCATGTCTTTGAAGATATCGCCTTGACTAGCTCGACCGAGCCGGCGGTGCTGTCCGGGAGCGGAGGCCCCCAGCCGATCCACGTACAGGACGCCACTCCCAATCTCTTCAGCTTGCTTGGAGCAAAACCGGTTCTGGGCAGAATTTATCATGCTGAAGAGATGCAGGATGTGGTTCAAGCGGTGGTGATCAGCAGCTCTTTTTGGAAGACGCATTTCAATAGCGACCCAGCTGTTCTCGGTAAGACCTTCAACGTTGGTGGCGTCATCTCCACAGTGGTCGGAGTTATGCCTCCGAGGTTCGCACCTTTTTACGGAGGCGCGATCGACCTATGGCAACCGATCAATCCGGCAAGCCGGAGATACTCGGAACGCCAGGATCATTGGCTCATGCCCGTCGCGCGTTTAAAACCGGGCGTGACTCTCGAGCAAGCAAAAAACGAAATGAATGTCATTGCCAGCCGTCTCGAGCTAGCGTATCCGGCGACAAACAAAGGCGTCGGCAAGAAGCTTGTGCCTTTGCATGAAGAACTTTTCGGTTGGGCCCGGCAGCCGATGTACCCGCTCCTCGGGGCAGTGGCTTGCGTCCTGCTGATCGCCTGCGCCAACGTCGCCAACTTGTTGCAGACTCGAACGGAGTCCCGGCGAAATGAATACGCGGTGCGAGCCTCTCTGGGAGCGGATCGCCGCCGGTTGATGCAACAGCTGTTTGCGGAGAGCGGCATTCTCGCCCTGGCGGGAGGCACACTCGGCGTTCTGCTGAGTTACTTTGGCGTTCGGCTGTTTCTCAAGCTCGCCGGTGAATTCCCAAATTCCGACAGCATCAACATCGATGCGCGCGTGCTGTTGTTTACGCTTGCCATTTCCCTCTCGACCGCGTTTGTGTTTGGGCTTGTTCCCGCCATCCAGGCATCCAACCCCAATCTGAACAACGCGCTCCGCGAGGGCGCGAGCAGGACTTCGTCTGGTTCTCGCGGGATTACCCGCCATGCGCTCGCAGTTTGCGAAGTTGCCCTGGCGATGGTGCTGCTTATCGGCGCGGGGCTGATGATCAATTCGATTTTGCGCTTGCAACGCGTGAATCCAGGATTCGAGACGGCGAATCTCCTGACCCTGCAGGTCCAGTTGCCGGAAGCGGGCAAGTACATGCAGCGGGTGCCCGGCGGAGATATGGAAAGGGCCACGCCGCAGGTCGCCGCTTTCTATCAACAATTGCTGGAGAAAACTGCGGCACTGCCGGGAGTGGAATCCGTTGCGTCGATGACCGGGCTGCCGACACACTTTGCCGAGGGGTATAGCTTCTCGATTTTGGGGCATCCCACGCCGCCACCCGACCAAAGGCCGCAAGCGGGATTCACCCAAGCGAGCCAGAACGTGTTCCGCACGCTGAAGATTCCACTTAAAAAAGGGCGACTTTTGGATGAACACGACACGCTGGCAGCGCCATGGGTGATCGTCATCAACGAAACCTTCGCACATCGTTATTTCCCTAACGAAGATCCCATCGGCCAACAAATTCTCGTGCGATATGATCCCTATCCCGTGGACGAGGAGCGCCCTCGACAAATAGTCGGCATTGTCGGCGACCTGAAACATTATGGGCTGGGACAGCCGACGCCGCCGTTCATCTACACTGCGTATCTCCAGCAGCCGGCGGTGTATCCAGGTGGGTCGATCGTCGCCCACCTGTGGCAGGAACTAGCCATACGCACGACTCCCGGTGCCCGGCCAGAGGGTTTGGCTACCTCCATAAAGAAAATAGTTGCCGACCTTGATCCCGATCAGCCCATTGGTAACCTAATGACAATGGATAAGGTCCTCGCGGAGTCGATTGGCGACTATCAGTTCTATATGCAAGTGCTGGGGATTTTCGCGGGCATGGCGGTGCTCCTTGCGGTGATGGGCATTTATGGCGTCATGTCGTATTTCGTCAGCTCGCGCACTCGCGAGATTGGCATCCGGGTGGCCTTGGGCGCTCGTTCTGCGGATGTCCTTGGCCTGGTAGCCGGAATGGCACTCAAGCTCGCCGCCGTCGGAGTGGCCATCGGACTCGTGTTAGCTTTTGGGCTCACCCGCCTCATCGCTAGTTTTCTGTTCGATGTGAAATCCACGGATCCGTTGACCTACGCCGTGGTCGCTGCGGTCCTGGTCGCCGTCGCGTTGCTCGCCTCTTACATCCCCGCCCGCCGCGCCACAAAAGTGGATCCCATGACGGCCCTGCGCTATGAATAGACGCTCTCGAACATGAAGCCTAATGAACCCAGCCGCACAGCCCTGATAATCGCCCGACAACGAGCTGCTCATCAGGTGCTCGATCATGGCTCAATCCTCTATGACCCATTTGCCATGAAGATTCT